>Ga0163149_10002391_pt1 | contig 22588 bp, 21 predicted proteins | sample OliLakLV19MP5G1_FD_148604 | JGI IMG/M metagenome (GOLD analysis project Ga0163149, IMG submission 148604) | Freshwater microbial mat bacterial communities from Lake Vanda, McMurdo Dry Valleys, Antarctica - Oligotrophic Lake LV.19.MP5.G1 | ecosystem: Environmental > Aquatic > Freshwater > Lake >...
TTAACTATAAAGCAAAAGGGACAAACGAGAAGTATTATCAGACTTGTTATTTTCATTTTATTTATGGTACAAAACTAATTTTAATTACTACGAAATGCGAATTTTTACGAATATTACGAATTCAATTTTCCTTAATTCATAATATTCGTATTTATTCGTTATTCGTAAAATGGTTCGATAAATGAATAATTTCCTTAGATATGTCTCAGCAAATTTTAGCCCAAAAATTAGTAACAGGTTATTAACACCTCAAGAGTTATTTAGAATGAATATAAATTACATTTTATTTAACTTTTTTTAACATCCGAATAAGGTTTCTTATAATTTTGTCGATTAAGAAACAAGGATTTAGATTGAAAATCAAACTTTTCCTTGCCCTTAATAAAAAAGTAGACATCCGTATGAATACACTGTGTAACAAGGCACAACAGGCGTTTTCGGCGCTATTATTCACTCTAATTTTAACGATTTTATTAAGCTTCCAAACAGTTTCCGCGCAGCCTGACGGAGCTAAACTGTTTAAACAAAACTGTGCAACATGCCATAAGCTGGATGATACTAGGCTTACCGGCCCCGGCCTTAAGGATGTTTTTAAACGGATCCCGGACGATGAATGGTTCCTAAAATGGGTAAAAAGTAATACAAAACTTACTGCAAGTGGTGATCCATATGCAGTGAAGATCAGTGCGTTTGATGTTTCTACAATGAATGAATTTGGTTTTCTTGCAGATGATGAAATAAACGCTATTGGTACATTTCTTAAAAATCCTCCAGCGCCTGTTGTTGGCCCCACTGGTCCAACTGGCCCTACTGGTGAAGTTCACGTAGAAAAAGGCCTTGATACTTTCTGGACACTTGTTATAATAATAATAGCACTTATTATAATCATTGCTGTATTACGCGGTGTTAAACGTTCACTTTCAAATGTTGTTAATGAGCGTGAGGGCAAACCCGCAAATCCTGATCGCAACGTATGGGAAGAAACTAAAGTTTGGATGGGTGCAAACAAAAGTAAAGTTGCACTTATCATTATAATATTGTTAAGTATTGGTTCTAAAATGGCTTGGGATGCTATGTTTGACATAGGTGTTTTTACTGGCTACAAACCATCACAACCAATTGCTTTCTCTCACAAAATTCACGCCGGTGATAACGCAATTAACTGTGTATACTGTCACTCTACAGCCGAAAAAAGCCGCCACGCAGGCATTCCTTCTACAAACATTTGTATGAATTGCCATAAAGGAATTAGTTCCGGAGCAACAACAGGTACAACTGAAATTGCAAAAATATATGAAGCAGTTGGTTGGGATCCTAAACAAATGGCATACAACATGCCGCAAAAACCTATTAAGTGGAACAAGGTTCATAACCTTCCTGATTTTGTTTACTTCAGTCACCAGCAACACGTGGTAGTAGGTAAACAAGAGTGTCAAACATGTCACGGTGATGTACCAAATATGACCGTTGCAGAGCAGGTGTCTCCACTAACAATGAGATGGTGTATTGATTGTCACCGTGAAACAGAAGTACCGGGTATGATGGCAAATGCGGATAGTACTTTGGCAAATCCTTATTACGAAGATTTGCATAAAAAATTAGCTGAAAAATATAAAGGACAAAAGATCACTGTTGATAAAATGGGTGGTATTGAATGTGCAAAATGTCACTATTAATTTCAACAATTAAAGTTAACCTGTAACGCTTTTAACGATCAAAATATAATATGGGTACCACTAAAAAATACTGGAAAGGTTTAGAAGAGCTTAACAATGACCCAGCTTTTGTTCAGGCTCAGCAAAACGAATTCGCAGAGTATGTTCCTGTAGAAAAATTTTTAGAAAATGATTCTCTGAAAGATACTTCAACAAGCAGACGCGATTTTCTTAAACTGTTTGGTTTTAGTATTACCGCTGCAACACTTGCTGCATGTGAAGCTCCTGTGAATAAAGCTATTCCTTATGTAATGAAACCGGAAGAAATTACTCCTGGTGTTGCAAACTGGTACGCTTCAACTTATTTTGACGGAAACGATTATTGCAGCATTTTAGTAAAAACACGCGAGGGAAGACCAATTAAAATCGAAGGGAATGAAATGTCGCCGATCACTCGTGGCGGTGTTAGTGCAAGGATTCACGCTTCAGTTCTTTCTTTGTATGATACGGGCCGTATAACCGGACCTTATGCTAATAAAGCTCCTTCTACATGGGAAACGGTGGATAAAGAAATTGGCGCAAAACTTTCTGCTGCAGTAGCAAAAGGCGGAAGCATCAGAATACTTTCTTCTACTATCATTAGCCCTTCTACTAAACAGGTAATTGCTGATTTTATATCGAAGTATCCGAATACAAAACATGTTACTTACGATGCTGTTTCTTATGCAGGTATAATAAAAGCAAACGCTCAAAGTTTTGACAAAGCAGTTTTGCCAAGCTACTCATTTGATAAAGCAAAAGTTATTGTAAGCGTTGGCGCAGATTTTCTTGGAAGCTGGTTATCACCGATTGAATTTACAAAACAATATTCTAAGACAAGAAAATTAAGCAGAGAGAAAAAAGAAATGTCAAAGCATTACCAGTTCGAAAGTATTCTTTCGTTAACAGGTAGTAATGCCGATAAACGTTTTGCTGTTAAGCCTTCTCAATATGGAACTGTTGTTGTAAATCTTTACAATGCAGTTGCAAAATTAACAGGAGGTTCTGCTGTTGCTTCTGGTGCATTACCTATTGATGCGCAAATAGAAAAAGTTGCAAAAGCTTTAGTTGATCACAAAGGCCGTTCATTAGTCGTTTGTGGTGCGAATGATATCGCAACTCAGGTGGTAGTGAATTCAATAAATACGTTGTTAGGTAACTATGGCAAAACAGTTGATGTAGAAACTCCATCATATACGAAGCAAGGAAACGACGAGCAGTTTATTTCATTAGTAAATGAAATGAAAGAAGGAAAGGTAGGGGCGTTGATTACATATAATGCAAATCCTTCTTATACAAGTCCTGCAGGTTTAGGCTTTAATGAAGCGTATGCTAAAGTTGGCTTAAAAGTTTCTTTTGCCGACAGGTTAGATGAAACTGCAATGAATGCAGATTACGTTTGTCCTGATCATCATTACCTTGAATCATGGAATGATGCAAATCCTAAAGCAGGTCATTATAGCTTAACACAACCTACTATTTCTCCTTTGTTTGCAAAGCCAAGAAATGAAGGAACACGTTGTGCGCAGGAAACATTATTGAAATGGGCCGGAAATGAATCCGATTTCCATTCGTATATACAAAAATATTGGTCATCACATGTATTCCCAATGCAGGGAAAATATATGACGTTCGGTGACTTTTGGAATCATTCATTACATAATGGTGTTGTAGAAGTTGGATCTGGTGAAGATGCAAAAATGGCGATGGGCCAAGATTCTTCAAACGTAAATGCTTCAGCGAAACCGGAAGTTGCGCACAAAACCACTACCGTTGGCGGTGGCGGAATGTTTGCTCAGGAAGTTGAGGTTGAAGTAAAAGAACCTAAACTGTCGGTTGCAGAAGCAGCACAGTCAATAAGCAAATCTGCTAAAGCCGGAAATATAGAATTAGTGTTGTATGAAAAAACAGGAATGGGAAATGGTAACCAGGCGAATAACCCTTGGTTGCAGGAGTTTCCTGATCCGGTATCTAAAGTAACATGGGATAATTATATTACCATGAACCCTGAAGATATGAAGGATAAATACCATACTCTTGCGCGTTACAACCAAATGGAAATGAAAGCAGATACAGCTAACGTAACTGTTGGTGGTGTTACTGTAGAGTTGCCTGTTTTCCCTCAGCCTGGACAAGCCCGTGGAACTATTGGTATTGCATTGGGTTATGGAAGAACCGGTGCTGGTATGGTTGCAGATGGTGTTGGTAAAAACGTGTTCACATTGGCGCAGGTTGTAAATGGAACTATTCAGTATACTGTTTCTGATGTTACCGTAAGTGATAAAACTGGTAACGAACACCAGATGGCTTGCACGCAAACTCATCACACAATGATGGGTCGTTCTATTGTAAAGGAAACTGATCTCACCACATATTCAACACAGCCTGTAGACGTTTGGAACGAAAAACTGTTAGTTACCTTAGGCGACAAACATGTCCCTGCAAGTCAATCTAATCTTTGGGCAGATCATGATAAACCCGGACATCGTTGGGGTATGTCAATCGACCTTAATGCTTGTATTGGTTGTGGTGCTTGTGTTGTAAGTTGCAATGCAGAGAACAACGTTCCTGTAGTTGGAAAAGAAGAAGTGAGAAGAAGTCGTGAAATGCACTGGATAAGAATAGACAGGTATTATTCAAGTGACATGACTGTTGAAAAAGCTGATGCGGAAGGAAAAGGCGTAGTTGATAAATACCTGGAAATGGAAAATCCAACAACGGAGAATCCGCAAGTATTTTTCCAACCTGTAATGTGTCAGCATTGTAATCATGCTCCATGCGAAACAGTTTGTCCGGTATTGGCAACAAATCACAGCAGCGATGGTCTTAATCAAATGACTTACAATCGTTGTGTTGGTACAAGATATTGTGCGAATAACTGTCCTTATAAAGTAAGACGCTTTAACTGGTTTAACTATATTGAGAACGATAAATTTGCTGAGGTAAATCCATCTCAGAATGATTTAGGAAGAATGGTACTTAACCCGGATGTGGTTGTACGTTCAAGAGGGGTAATGGAAAAATGCAGCATGTGTGTTCAACGTATACAGGAAGGTAAATTGAATGCGAAGAAGGCAATGAAAAAATTAGAAGACGGTGCTATTCAAACAGCATGTTCTAAATCTTGTCCTGCTGATGCAATTACTTTCGGAGACTTGAATAATGTAGAAAGTTTGGTTGCGAAAGAAGTAGAAGACGAAAGAACATATTATTTATTGGAAGAAGTTGGTGTTAAACCATCGATCTCTTACTTGACTAAAGTTCGTAACCTTGACGCAGAAGATATTGTGATGCATGAAGAACATAAGCCGCATCATGGAGGAGAAGAGCACAAGGAAGAGCATAAAGAAGAACACAAAAAAGAAGAAGCACACAGCTAATTAATAAGAACGTAAAAAATAATTTATTAATATGCATCAGGAATCAGCAATCAGAGAGCCGTTAATTTTAGGTGATAATGTCACCTATCATCAGATAACGGAAGATATTGCAAGACCCATTGAAGGGAAAGCCAATAAATGGTGGTATTTGGTTTTTGGAATTGCTATGGCTGCATTCCTTTGGGGCTTCGCTTGTATTTGTTATTTTATTGGTACAGGTATTGGCGCCTGGGGTGCGAATAAAACTGTAGGCTGGGCCTGGGATATTACAAATTTCGTTTGGTGGATTGGTATTGGTCACGCGGGTACACTTATCTCTGCTGTACTTTTATTGTTTCGTCAAAAATGGAGAATGGCAATTAACCGTTCTGCCGAGGCGATGACAATATTTGCCGTAATGTGTGCAGCTATGTTTGTTGTTATGCACACTGGCCGTCCATGGTTAGATTATTGGTTGTTCCCATTGCCAAATCAATTTGGTTCATTGTGGACAAACTTTAACTCGCCGTTACTTTGGGACGTGTTTGCAGTAAGTACTTATTTCTCTGTATCACTTATATTCTGGTATATGGGACTTATTCCTGATTTTGCTACTATCCGCGATCGTGCTAAAAAACCTCTTGCACAAAAAATTTATAAAATATTAAGTTTTGGATGGAGCGGAAGAGCTCGTGACTGGAGCAGGTTCGAAGAAGTATCATTGGTACTTGCAGGACTTTCCACACCACTTGTATTCTCTGTTCACTCAATTGTAAGTATGGACTTTGCTACATCCATAGTACCTGGATGGCACACAACAATTTTCCCTCCTTACTTTGTTGCGGGTGCTATCTTCTCTGGATTCGCAATGGTGTTAACACTTCTTATTATTTGCAGAAAAGTATTGGGTCTTGAAAATTACATCACTATAAAACACATCGAGTACATGAACATTGTAATTATTGTTACAGGTTCATTGGTTGGTGTTGCATATTTAACTGAGTTGTTCATCGCGTATTATTCAGGTGTAATGTATGAGCAGTATGCGTTCCTTAACCGTGCTACGGGTCCGTATTGGTGGTCGTATTGGGGTATGATGACCTGTAACGTTATTTCTCCGCAGTTATTCTGGTTTAAAAAAATACGTACAAGTATTATCGCAACATTCATTCTTTCGATCGTTGTAAATATTGGAATGTGGTTTGAAAGGTTTGTGATCATTGTTACATCATTGCACAGGGATTTCCTTCCTTCAAGCTGGACAATGTATTCACCAACATTTATCGAGATCGGATTTTTCATAGGGACAATAGGATTCTTCTTTGTATGTTTCTTATTGTTTGCGCGTGTGTTCCCGGTTATTGCACAAAGTGAATTGAAGATGATTGTGAAATCATCCAGCGAGAAACACAGAAAAATAAATAAGCAAAACCAGCACCATTAATATAAACCCTATGAGTAAAAAAAGTATTCACGGAATTTATGATGATGACGACCAACTAAAGGATGGTGCGAGATTACTTCGTGACCATGGCATCAAAGTGAAAGAAGTTTTTTCTCCTTTCCCTGTTCACGGTCTTGATGCACTAATTGGTGTGCCAAGAACTAGATTGGCGATCACAGCATTTGTTTACGGTATTACCGGTACTTGTCTCGCAACATTAATGATGTGGTACATGATGGTAAGCGATTGGCCTACAGATGTGGGAGGTAAACCAAACTGGGGATACTTTTATAACATGCCGGCATTTATTCCAATTACATTTGAATCTACTGTACTTTGTGCAGCACATTTAATGTTCTGGACATTCATGTTCCGTAGCTGGTTGTTACCGGGTGTAACACCTAAAAATCCTGATCCGCGTACTACTGATGATAAATTTTTAATGTTGATCGAAGCGAATGATTCAGATGTAGATAAAATTGTTGGATACCTTAAACAAACTGGAGCATCAGAGGTAAATTTAAAATAGTACTTAGTATTGGGTAATTAGTCATAACTATGAGACAAAAATTAGATAACGCTTTAGGTTTTATAAAAAAACAGGCTGCGTACTTTGTACTTTGTACGCTGTACTTTGTACTATCTTCTTGCGGAAAAAGTGATCCTGATAGTCCGGGTATAGAGTATATGCCGGATATGTACAGGTCTCCATCACATGAGGCAAATCTTTCAACAACATTTGGAGATGATACGATCCAGGTCGATAGAATGCCTGTTGCAGGAACTATCTCAAGAGGTTTTATGCCATATGTTTATGCTAATGATACAGGAGGTTATGCAAATGCCGGTAGATATTTACGCAACCCCATTCCATTCAGCGAAAAAGTTTTAGGTGAAGGAGAAGTTCTTTATACAAAATATTGTACTCATTGTCATGGTGCAACAGGTGGTGGTGATGGATTAGTTGCGGCAAAACTTCCTGGACCTCCACCGTCATATTCGTCTCCGGGTTTGATGAATTTACCTGAAGGAAAAGCATTCCATACAATCACTTATGGAAAAGGAATGATGGGCCCGCATGCATCACAACTTACACAGGAAGAAAGATGGAAAATAGTACACTATGTTCAGAAGTTACAAAAACTTGGAGCTCCGGCACCGGCACCTGCTACTGCTCCGGTTGAAGTTGCTGCAACAACAACAGTAAGTGCTAAATAAAACTGAAACGAAAAAGTTTAAAACTATATAAGTAATTATGGATAACTATACATTTTCCGACAGATCCAAGAAGATTACATATGCTCTTATGGGTCTTGGTCTTATAGGAGTTATAATTGGCCTGCTATTGGGTGGCGGAGAACATGAAGGACATGGAATGATGCAGCGCTTTTGGGCAAACGTTATGGTGAACAGTTTTTTCTTTTTGGGAATTGCTGCCGCTGCAACATTTTTTATGGCATTACAATATGCGACTGAATCGCATTACGCAGTAACAGTTAAACGTGTGTATGAGGCCATCAGTGGTTATCTTCCTGTTGGAGCAGTATTCCTTGTTGCAGTATTATTGGTTGGTAGTTTTGGCGGTCATCATTTGTATCATTGGATGCAAAGTGGAATCACTGATCCTGCATCAGAACATTATGATGAAATTATTGCTGGTAAAAGCGGATATTTAAACCTGACTTTTTTCTGGGCAAGAACAATCGCATACCTCGCAATATGGATCGGCTTTCAAAGATTATTCAGAAAAAGATCATTGCAGGAAGATATTGAAGGCGGAGAAAATTTGCATTGGAAAAATGTAAAAAGCGCAGCTATATTCTTAATTCTTTATGGTGTTTCTTCTTCTACTTCTGCATGGGATTGGTTAATGTCAATTGATACACACTGGTACAGTACAATGTTTGGCTGGTATATTTTTGCCGGTACATGGTGTACTTCAATGGTAATGCTGGTTCTTTTTATTTTGTACTTAAAAAGCAAAGGACATTTACAGCAGGTAAATGAATACCATTTGCATGATATCAGCAAATGGGTTTTCGCTACAAGCTTTTTATGGAGTTACCTTTGGTTCTGTCAGTTCATGCTTATCTGGTACTCTAATATTCCGGAAGAAGTAACCTATTTCGTTACACGTTGGGAGCATTATAAGCCTATAATGTGGACCATGTTCGCTATAAATTTTGCGTTTCCTATGATATTTTTAATGTCACGCGATGCAAAAAGAAACCCGAAATTCATCGCAGTGATCGGATGTATAATATTGTTCAGTCACTGGGTGGATATGTACCAGGTTGTTATGCCGGGTTCTGTTGGTGGAGCATGGCATCTGTTTAGTTTTCTTGAACTGGGAATGTTTTTAATGTTCTTAGGGATCTTTTTGTATGTTGTTCACACACAGCTTACAAAAGCTCCGCTTGTAGTTAAGAGTCATCCGTATTTGGAAGAAAGTTTACATCACGAATTTTAATATTATTAAACAGTAATTAGTATGATAAAGTTCCTAGTATACGTAGCCCTTGTTCTTGCAGCTGTTGCTGTTGCCCAAATAGTAAGGGTATTTGAACTTGCTTCGGTTCTCAAAGGCGGTAAGCCAAATGACATTACCGAAAATGATAATAAAATGAACGGAAGGTTCATGATGCTTTTTATGATCCTGTTTTATGGATTTTGTTTCTGGCAGGTTTATGAATACGGAGATAAAATTTTGCCTGAATCGGCATCTGATATTGGATTGGAAACAGATTGGTTATTGTGGTTTAATATGTTAATTATTTCTGTTGTGTTTTTGGTCACCAATGGCTTGTTGTTTTATTTCGCATACAAGTATTATGGAAGAGATAATAATAGGGCAACTTTTTATCCGCACAATAACAAATTGGAAATGATCTGGACCGTTGTCCCTGCTATTGTTCTTCTTGCTATCATTTTCCTTGGCCTTAAGCTCTGGAATGAAATAGTAATGACTCCTCCTAAGAGTGACGCTTTGGTTATTGAGTTGTATGCAAAACAATTCGACTGGACCGCAAGGTATGGAGGTAAGGATAATACTTTGGGGACTGTTAATTACAAATTAATTACAGGTACTAATGTTGTAGGTCTGGATTCTGCAGATCAAAAAGGATGGGATGACTTGATTGTGAGAAATGAATTTCATATTCCTAAAGGCAGACAAGTATCTTTTCAGATTCGTTCAAGAGATGTTATTCATAGTGCTTACATGCCGCATTTCAGGCAGCAAATGAACGCGGTTCCTGGTATGGTTACCGAAATGCACTTTGTGCCTATTTTGACTACAAAAGAAATGCGAGAGAAAACACACAATAATAAATTCGATTTTATTTTATTGTGTAATAAAATTTGTGGTGCGAGCCATTATAATATGCAAATGACGATTATTGTTGATGAGCCTGCCGATTATGAGACATGGGTAGCAAAGCAGCAAGCATTTTTTGCTAAACCGGTAATAGGAATGGCAAATTGATTTTTGAAATAATTGTACAAAATTTAAGATAGAAAATTATGTCAATGGACACTCACAGTCACTCAGCACATCACACAGCTGATCATCACGATGATCACCATCATCATGAGGAATCTTTTATTTCGAAATATGTCTTTAGTATGGATCATAAAATGATCTCAAGACAGTTTCTTGTCACTGCAGTATTCATGGCAGTGGTTGCCATGGTCATGTCTACATTGTTTCGTTTACAGTTAGCTTGGCCCGATGAAAAATTTGCATTTGTAAACTGGATGTTGGGTGATACGTGGGGTAAGGACGGGATACTTGATCCTAACATGTACCTTGCTCTTGTTACCATTCACGGAACCATAATGGTGTTTTTTGTGTTAACCGGTGGGTTGAGCGGTACTTTCGCTAACCTTCTTATCCCTTACCAGGTTGGTGCGCGTGATATGGCTTCCGGCTTTTTAAATATGCTTTCATACTGGTTCTTTTTATTGTCTAGTATTATAATGATCTGCTCTCTTTTTGTTGAGGGCGGCCCTGCTTCTGCAGGATGGACAATTTATCCTCCATTAAGTGCGCTTCCTCAGGCAATACCTGGTTCAGGTATGGGGATGACGTTGTGGTTAGTAAGTATGTCTTTATTCGTTGTGTCATCGTTGTTAGGCGGTTTAAATTATATCGTTACGATTGTGAACCTTAGAACGAAAGGAATGTCGATGATGCGTCTTCCTTTAACAATGTGGGCTTTATTGATCACCGCAATTCTGGGTGTTCTTTCTTTCCCGGTTCTTTTCTCAGCTGTATTGTTATTGTTGTTTGACAGAAGCATGGGAACAAGTTTCTATCTTTCCGATATTCATATTGGCGGGCAGGCATTGGAGCAAACAGGTGGAAGCCCTATACTTTTCCAGCACTTATTCTGGTTCCTTGGTCACCCTGAGGTTTATATTGTGTTGTTACCTGCCTTGGGTATGGCATCGGAGATCATCTCAGTAAACTCTCGCAAACCAATTTTCGGATATAGAGCGATGGTGGTATCCATGCTGGCTATCGGATTCCTTTCATTTATCGTTTGGGGTCACCATATGTTTATGACAGGTATGAATCCATTCCTGGGAGCTGTTTTCGTATTTACAACATTATTGATCGCCATTCCATCCGCGGTTAAGGCATTTAATTACATCACTACTTTATGGAAAGGTAATATCAGGTTCACACCTGCTATGTTATTTTCCATTGGTTTAGTTTCAACATTTATCAGCGGTGGTGTTACTGGTATTATTCTTGCCGATTCTACATTGGATATCAATATTCATGATACTTATTTTGTGGTTGGACACTTCCATATTGTAATGGGTCTTTCTGCAATACTTGGGATGTTTGCTGGTGTTTATCACTGGTTCCCAAAATTATTTTTAAGAATGATGAATAAAAAATTAGGATACCTGCACTTCTGGTTAACTTTCATTTGTGCTTATGGAGTGTTTTTTCCAATGCACTTTTTAGGATTGGCCGGTGTTCCGAGACGTTATTATTCAAATACAGCTTTTCCAATGTTTGATAACCTGGTTGATATTAACGTGCTCATCTCAATTTTTGCTATTGCAGGTGCTTTCGCACAGATTATTTTCCTTTTCAATTTCTTTTATAGCGCATTAAGAGGTCCTAAGGCAACTGAGAATCCATGGGGTTCTAATACTTTGGAATGGACCAATGGAGTTGGTCATATTCACGGTAACTGGCATGGGGCATTGCCTGAGGTTAAGCGTTGGGCCTATGATTATAGTAAGCCGGGTAAGGCAGAAGATTTTGTTCCTCAAACCGTGGCCCTTGAAGATGGCGAACTTGATGAGGGTGCTGGAGTTCACCATTGATAAATAGGCTATCACAATAAAATATTTTTCAGTTAAAGGTGTTCTTAGATATTATATATTTAAGAACACCTTTTTTTATGCGCATTAGATTCGTATTACTTTTTTTAATTTTCACCTCCGTATCGGATGCGCAGATCTTCGATTCCATAAGAGTAAGTCTTAGTAAAAAACCCGCTATTCGGGGAGGGCTTTATTCACGATACACGTTTATTGATGGATTTCAGAAACCTATTATTGGGCTTAAGGTAGGATTGAGTTATAATAATTTAATACGCTTTTACTTTGGAGGCGCTTATTTAAAATATCCCTATCATGCTCATATCCCAATTGCTTCCGGATCCTCTGTAATTAGGATGCCTTCCGAAATCCGGTTTTGGTACCTGTTTGAATTTACAGAGTTTGTGTTTTATAAAACGCAAAAATGGGAGTTCAGTGTTCCTTTACAATTGGGCAGCGGCGCAGTTAAGGTGTCTTATGTAGATAACTCGATTCAATACCATCAAAAAGCACGGCCATTGTTTCTTTATGAGCCGGCAATATCATTTCACTATAAAGTTTTTTATTGGGTTGGACTTGGCTCTGATGTGGGTTACCGCTTTATGTGGGTGAAAGACAGGAAAGATATTGGAATTAAATTTAATTCACCTGTGTATACTTTCAGGTGTATAATTTTCTGGGGCGCGCTCTACAAAAAGATGCATAAAAAATAATTTTATTGAGCAAGGGTAATTGAAGTGATATCATTAAAAAGTTTAATGTATTTTTTGCCAATGATTATTTCTTCGGAGGCTGCTTTTACGATGTAGCTTTTTATATTGCTGGTTGCTTCATAAGTCTCTTTCACTGTTCCGGGATTTTCAGTGTCATAAATATCAGCCTTTGCTTTTATCAGCTTATTTTTTTTGTAATAATAGCGCATTTCATTAGGTGTATAGCCTGTTTCATTCATATAATAAAAAGTAATTTCATTGTTTTCTACAAGGTATTCTTCATAATACTCTGCGCTTGCAGCGAGGTTGCGTCTCACAATTATTTTATTAATTGAAGGAGGACTTATTTTGCCGGTCGAATCTGTCCCGGCATTATCGTGTTGGAAAGTTATCCTATAGGATTGGTCGCCAATTGTTTCTAGTCTGACAGTTGTTGTGATTTCGTATATCATCGATTCATCCAGATTTTCGGTTACCTCCTTATAGTGGGCGGCAATTCTCTTAATTTCGCTATCCTGAGAATAACTTGTTTTAAAAAGACCAAATAGTGCAACTGTTGAAAGTAGTAACCTGCTTTTCATAGATAAATAGATATACTGCAAGATGACTGAGTTTAAAGTGAAAGGGTAATTAGATTTTTACAATTTTTTCATGTCAGAAAGCTCCTTTTACAGATCTAGTAAAGAAATTAGTCTTCGAGATCGAGATCGTACCTGCGATTTAATTTCCTGTAAATTTTTCTTAAATGAAATTCTGCACCCACTGTTACATACCCTGCCGCATTAAAATCTATATAAGGGAGTATGAAACGAAGATTAAACTCGGTCATCAAACCAAAGCAAAGGCCAATCTTTTCATTGCTTGCAGGACCAAATCCATGGCGCATGGTGGTAGTGTTAATTGCATATTTTAGACCAACTGATCCGGCAACTTGTACGAATTTTGCTTTTATAAAAGAATGATAAAGGCTGGCGGCAACAATACTTTGGGGGGAATAAATATTTTCATTCAACTTTTTTGCGATAAGTACTTCAAATAAAAATTTATCCTTTTTGAATTTTGATGGATGTTTTTCCTGCTCTTCCGTCCAGTAATCATCCGTTGTTTCAAATTTAAACCGTGGCGAAATAAATCGAATACTATAATAATTGGTTTGCAAAATACTTTTGCTTGATCCCAACCCTATTGACCAGGGGCCCGCACCTTCGGCCGATTGAGAAAAACTTGTTGAAGTTAACAAGAGCATCAATGTAAAAAATGCATAAGTATTTTTGATCACCTTTCAGGGTATTAATGAATACAGCTAAAAAAGTAAAGGTGCTCTGTCGATAGGTTTCTTTTATTATATGACGTACTGTAAGGGGCAAAGTTGCCTCTTAATAAATCTTTATCTATTGTTTTTAAATGGACTTAATTACACGTATTTTAGTGAATAAATTCCAACTTTGAATCCGAATACTGATGCCAACGAAGAAAATCTTTCATCTGCTGAAAAGGAGATAGAAAAGGTATTGCGTCCGCGTGAGTTTCTTGATTTTAGCGGGCAAGAGGCTGTTGTAGATAACCTTAAAATTTTTGTGCAGGCGGCAAAGCAGCGTACGGAGGCATTGGATCATGTATTGTTACATGGACCCCCGGGACTTGGTAAAACAACGTTGGCAAATATTATTGCTGCGGAGTTGGGTGTGAATATTAAAATTACATCTGGTCCTGTGCTTGATAAGCCGGGAGATCTTGCAGGCTTGCTAACTAACTTAGAAAATTTCGACGTATTATTTATCGATGAGATACATCGCTTAAGTCCCTTAGTAGAAGAATATTTATATTCTGCAATGGAAGATTACAAAATAGATATTATGATCGATACGGGTCCTAATGCACGCAGTGTTCAAATAAATTTAAATCCGTTTACATTAATTGGAGCAACAACGCGTTCGGGTTTACTTACATCACCTTTGAGAGCGAGATTCGGAATTAATTCACGTTTGAGTTATTATAATTCTGAATTACTGAAAGGAATTATTGAAAGATCATCAGGCATTTTAAATATTGCTATTTCCGAAGATGCAGCGAATGAGATCGCCCGCAGGAGCCGTGGTACGCCTCGTATAGCGAATGCATTATTGAGAAGGGTAAGAGATTTTGCTCAGATAAAAGGTACCGGATCAATTGATATGGAAATTGCGCAGTACGCATTAGGTGCACTTAATGTTGATAAGCATGGCCTTGATGAAATGGATAACAGGATACTTTCTACCATCATAGAAAAATTTAAAGGCGGTCCTGTCGGTATTAGTACAATCGCTACTGCGGTAGGTGAGGAAGGAGGAACAATAGAAGAAGTGTACGAACCTTTTTTAATCCAGGAAGGTTATCTGGCGCGCACACCTCGAGGAAGAGAGGCAACTGAAAAGGCATATAAACATTTAGGGAAAATTCCTCCGGCAAGTACCGGATCTCTTTTTTAATTTCTCTTGAATAAACACGCCAATACTTCGTTGATTAAACAAGAAGCTAAACGTTTAGGTTTTGATTTTTGTGGAATTTCTAAAGCAGATTTTTTAGAGGAGGAAGCTCCCCGCCTGGAAGCTTGGCTAAATAAGGGCATGCAGGGCTCCATGAAGTACATGGAAAATCATTTTGATAAACGATTGGATCCAAGATTATTATTACCAGGAGCTAAATCAGTAATTTCTTTAATGTTGAATTATTATCCCGCTCAGCAACAAAATAAAAATTCGTTTTATAAAATTTCTAAATACGCTTATGGTAGAGATTACCATAAAGTGATCAAGAAAAAATTAAAACAGTTTGTTGGATTTATTCAAAAGGAGATAGGAGAGGTGAGTTATAAAATGTGTGTGGATTCTGCCCCGGTAATGGATAAAGCCTGGGCAAAAAAATCGGGCTTAGGGTGGATCGGTAAACACACTAATCTTATCAATAAAAAAAATGGCTCATTTTATTTTATCGCAGAACTAATCCTTGATATTGAATTGGAATATGACGGACCAATAAAAGATTATTGCGGCACATGCACAAAATGTATTGATGCCTGTCCTACAGGTGCAATTACCGACCCTTACGTTGTAGATGGAAGTAAGTGCATTTCGTATTTTACTATTGAGCTAAAAGAAAATATACCTGACTCATATAAGGGAAAATTTAAGGACTGGGTATTTGGCTGTGATATTTGCCAGGATGTTTGTCCATGGAACAGTTTTTCAACTCAGCACCAGGAACCACTTTTTAATTCGTCACTCGAATTTCTTAATATGAATAAAGAAGAATGGGAAACTATTTCGGAAGAAACATTTAATAAAGTGTTTATGGGAAGCGCTGTTAAGCGGACTAAATACAGCGGACTAAAAAGAAATGTAAAATTTATTCGTGATACCTGATTAAGCCAGTGTAATTACACTTGTGTATACATCCTGAATCACGTCTCTGTATAGGTGGCCAAATGTACTAAGGCACCAAACTTTGAGCAAAAGCTTCTCTTCGCCTTTTAACCATAACACAGCCTTCACCAGTTCTTTTCTGAAAAGAACTTTATCGAAGCTTACCTTTTTTAGAATCTGTTTACTTAGTTCGAGCATTGGCTTAATTTCCTAATCATCTTGTTATGCTTATTACAATTTAATTAATTATTCAAAGCATGTCAATATATAAACGAAGCAACCCGCGAAAAATGCTGTTAAATAAGGAAAAGTTTATTAACAATTAATCCACAATTTTAGTAGGCTATTGTTTTGGTTAAAATTCGAGGATTTTACTTATTGCTTTCGTTCCAGCGAAACGTGTCTTGTTGTAGGTCGCAGAGGTCAATCACCCTGTCAATTACCGTTTTGGCGGCTTCTTCAATGGTTTTAGGAGAATTGTAGAAGGACGGAGAGGCAGGTGCAATGATTCCGCCGGCTTCCGTAACGGTTTTCATATTATTGATATGAATAAGATTCAAAGGGGTTTCCCTTGTAACTAAAATAAGTTTTCTTCTCTCTTTTAACATTACATCAGCCGCACGTGTGGTTAAATCGTTTGATATGCCTGATGCAATTCTTGCCAAACTGCCCATGGAACAGGGGCAAATGATCATGATATTGTATTTAGCAGAACCTGATGCGAATGGCGCGGAGAAATTATTTTTTTCATAAAATGTAAATGGAATTTTTTTATAGTCTTCATTACCTAACTCGTGCTTCCATACTTCTTTTGCATTGTCGCTCATTACAATGCCAACCGCTTCGATCTGCTCTTTTAGTGACTGTAGTTTGTCAAATAATATTTTAGCATAAATAGCTCCGCTTGCCCCGGTAACCGCAATAACTATTTTTTTCTTTTCCATTTCTAAAATTGGTATTGTACTGCAATGATCATTACTGTATTGTACATTCCTTTATTAAACCAGTTGCTTAATGTTCTTTGATAATAAACGGGAATATCAAATTTACGAATGGGTAGAATAGAATTGCTGTTGCGTACATTCACCACAAAATGTTCGTTTATATAATAGTTAAATCCATATAAAGCGGAGACATCGCCTTTTTGTAGAGGAATAGAATTAACCACAGGTCCAAACTGGTTTGCTTCTTTGCTGTTTACTAAGGCGCCATAAGAAGCACCAATTTCAAAACCGAAGTGTTTGTGTTTCCATTGAATCAAAATTGGCGCTTCAATATAATTCACTTTTAATAGGAACAATACATAGTCTCCATTTTCAGGCTCAGGATTTTTTCGACTTCCCTTTTGTATGTAATCCAGTTCGAGCTGCGCGCTCCATTTTTCATTAAAGTCGTACTTAACAAAAGCTCCCGCGTAAAGCCCTGCCTTATCAAATCCGGAATAAGTATCGCCATGCACTTGGGTGGCGCTTAAGCCTGCAACTACTCCCGCTTTAAATTTGTTTTGTGCAAACAAAAAAGATGCAAAAAAAGCATAGAAAAAAAATGTGAGTAATACTTTATCCCGCATAGGACAAAGTTACAGAATAATGCCAAGGACAGAATAAAAAGGAACTAACAAAGAAATTAATTAAGTGTTTAATTATTCTTAATTATTTTCTTTGTTAGTGAATGATCTCCATCCCAAAGTTGAATAAAATAGATTCCGTTTGGAAGGGTACTAATGTTTATTGCTGTTTTATTAGCGCCAAGTTCCAGATTTTTTTCAGATTTCACAATCTTTCCCAGTGCATCACTAATCAAAAGTGATTCAATATTTTTTGTACTTCCAGAATTTTGGATGTAAATATTATCAGTTGCAATAGTTGGATAAATTTCTAATTGTGTAAGTGTATGTTTAGAAATACCAGTTGCGCACGCAATACCTGTAGCACAACCTGCTGTAATATTTACTGTAATTGTATCTCTATTCGACATGTTACCAGTTTCGTAAACAAGATATTGTATTGTACCAGTCCCATAATGGCCCAAGGTGCCTTTTATTTCATATTTCAAAAAATCTCCAACCGTAGAGCCTCCAGATATAGGGAAAGTACATTGTAGACTATCTGGTATAACATTCATGGGATAGCACTGATAGCAATCGCATACCACATAATTCCAACAAGCTGCTTCTGTAGGTAATGTGTTAGAAATTACCCTATAACTCAGTGATAAAGTAGAGCTGCTATTATTTGTAAGGTCAAAATGGAATGCCGCACTATCAACACAACTGATGGTAGATGTATAAACATTTGTGTTAAAAGTGAAAGTTTGTGACTTAGCAACGGATATTCCTAAGAAAATCAGGATCGAAAATAAGATATGTTTTTTCATAGTGAGTGTATTTGTTTTTGGTGTGTATAATTAAGATTATAGTTTTTTCAGTGTTAATTTTTATTATCTACAATAAACATCTTTGTTTGAAAATAGTTTTCCTCGTAAAGCTTCAAAAAATAAACACCATTAGGCAGATTTACTGTGCTTATTTCCATCTTGTTATTATTAAAATCGGCATTTTTTTGACTATAAACATTTTTACCAATACCATCAAAGATGTCAATAAATGCGATGTTTGTTAAATTGTCGCCTTCAATAAAAAGGGTGCCACTACTAATTGATGGATAAACATTAAAATGATCGGTGATTGTTTTGGATATTCCTGTGGCACAAAATACACCTTGTGAGCAACCTGTAAAATTAAATGTTATAGTATCGCTATTGGAGGGGTTTCCTGTTTCATAAATCAAATATTGTAATGTCCCCCAACCTATGTTCCCTTTAGTATTTATTACTTTTAAATCCATAAAAAGATGGGAAGTGTCTCCCGCATTTATTCCGAAAAAGCAACCTCCTGAAGTAGGAATGTCATTATTTTGCAAACAGGTATTACAATCGCAAAACGCCATGGTCCAGCAATTCGTATCTGGTAAGCTGATGTCCAGCATCGCGTAGCTTAATGTTAGTGCAGAAGAACCATTATTTATTAATGCAACATGGAATTCTGAAATTCCAGAACAACTTGCAACACCAGTAAATGTTTTAGGCATTAATGTAAATGTTTGAGCATTAAAACTCAGGCTAAATACAGTAACAATTAAGATTACAAGCGTAGTTTTTTTCATATCTAAATAAATTTACCTAAAACAATATACTGAAAATATTTTTTTTGAACAACAGTAAACCCTCTTTAAGGCAATATTTTTTCATCTTCTGCTTGTAAAACTTCGTATGTTGCAGCATCATAAACGTAAGCAACAACGTGCATTTGAGGCATATTTACTGCAATGTTGCTAATATAATCGGGTATGTTGTAGGCAAACTTAGTTATTTTATTGTATGACATTGGTATATTGCCATTTGCAATAGCGTCACCCCATTCTGATGGTGTTATTGAAGCGCGTAAAACGTGACGATGAATATAGTGTTCATTATGTGTTCCGAGATCAAGCTGCCACGCTTCAATACTGTCCTGTACAAGAAGCACAACAAGGTTAAAGGTTCCAGTGTTGGGAGTTAAAAACTCGGTTTTAATGTGTGTGCATAATTTTTTGCTAGAAGAATTAAAATCATTTATTATTTGTATTGAAACTTTTGGTGGTTGATTAACAATATTAGCAATAGTGTTTGTCCAAACATTTGCGCCTTTTTGATGCGTTAAGTTTGTTTCATGAAAATTAAGTCTATTGATCATACCATTAGGTAAACTGGCAATCTTAAAAACATCAGCATATTCATTCCCTGCAGAAGTTCGAAAGTCATATGAATAGGATCCTGCCTGAGCTCCGGATGCAGGTCCCGTCCCGGCATATAGTTGAGTAACGTGTACTGCAAGAGGAATAATGTGGCCATGATTTGCAGTGTCAATATCATGAAGTAGTCGTGCCGCATTTGGACAATTAGTACACTTGTGTCCTGTGTAGTCTTCAAATAATATTTTTTTTACAGGCGCAACTGTTGTAAAAGTTGGAGTGGCACATGACGATGCATCACCCAGGTTTTCGTTTATTGGTGGAATAGGATCACTAATGTAATCACATGAACCAAGAATAATAGCAAAGGCTATTGCGGTATATAATTTTTTTTCTTTCATGTTGTTCTGCAATTTAAAAACTACTTGTTATAGATAATGTTAAACCATTTGAAGCGGGAACTGTTCTGCAAACACCCCCAACACAAAACACTCCGGCTCTTTGTTTTCCATAAGAAAGAGAAATACGATTGGCATTTTTAATGTATCCGGCGGACGCATTAAAAAAATGTATTTTGTTATAATCAGCATTTGTCTTATGGCCAGCTTCATCAGTATACTCACCATAATTGTACTGATCAAAAACAGCAACATACCAGTGTGTCCCTAATGTTACTTCGAGTAAAGCAACTGCCCAGTCACCTACATAATGATCATTTGAGGTAAGGCTCTGCAGTTCCACTCGTAATGCTCTGTCGGATGCAAGCATGTATGTAACATCAGCAATAATAATATTAGAAAGGATATTTGGCTTGCCATGTTTTCCCTGTACAACAGCAATGTTAAAATTTTGATTGCTATAAAGAAGAGTTGTCTTTATTTTTTTGCTGAACTTTTTATTTATTTCTACTACAAAATCACGAAAATAAGTTTGGTTACCAATCCCCCAGAAGTTTGTTTTATATCCCATTCTCCTCCCATTTATATCGTTCAAGTGCGTGGTATCAATAGAATTAGCACCCGAATAATTTATTTTTATGTCAGTTCCATATTTGCCGCCGAGCGTTGTTCCTTTTTTAAATTTATATGCAACCTCAGATTGAAATGATGTTTCTCCCAGCGATTGTGAGGCGTATGGGTATAACGCAGCCAATAGGTAAGTATGTTGAATGCACAGAGCAGGGGAGTAGCTTATTAATAAGTCATTTGTGAGAGCGTTTCTATCAGACCTAAAGGTCATGTTGTCGAGATGTTTGGCATTAAATGTTAAGCTAAATCCTTTTTTTGCATAACTACTCATAAATAAAATGGCCTGACCCTTTTTAAAAATATTTCCATTATCGTTTGAAGGGTCATTTATTTTTTCTGCGTATTCAGTTGTTAATCTAAAACCTCCGCGGATAATATGTATTCTTCCTGCTGATGCTCCGACATTTTCCGGAAAAATATATTGAGCGTTGTTTGGTTTTTTTTGGAATTTGCTGAGAAAGCTTCCTCCAACAATCACTTGTGTTTTTTTCTCAGCTAACTTTTTGAATGTTTCGTTTATCTGCATTTCCCCATCAAAACCTCTAAGTATTCCCTCACCCTCTGTAAAGTATAAGCGTTGTTTACCAACAATTCCTTTTAAATAAACTCCCTTACAAGGTTCATATTTTACTCTTACACCGTCCATGGCATTATCCAGTCCCAAGCCTCGCTCTTCATATGTTCTGAATATTAAACCATTTCCGAATTGCTCATAATAATGGCCAACAGTAACTTCCAGCTCATCTGCTTTATAGGTTATATAACGGTAGGGTATACCGTTTCCTGTATACCGTGGGTCAAAACCCAGCAAGGCATTGTGATAGCTTTCAAAACGAGCCCCGGCACTAAATTTATCTTTTGTATAAATAATATTTGCGAAAGCATTCATCAGCATTTTTTCCGGAATTGTATCTGCGCCAATTGCGCTATCCGGAATATAATATTGCACATCAGATTGAAAATTGCCATGAATTTCGCCTGTGCTTTGAGCATAAGTTTTACTAATATTTAAAAAGCTTATAACAGAAACAACAAGCGAAAAGTTTAATAGTTTCATAATAACTTAAATAGGGTATAACAAAAGTAACAAACACTATTAAAACCAAGCGGGGGGATGGACAAATATTTAAAATTTGTCAGATTGGTCATGAAATTATTTTTACTCTGTAATAGCTTCTCCGTTTGCAACTTTTTTTACCAACTCATATAGTTTATCTTCGTCGCCAGGTGCATATGAATTATGCTGCCATACGATCTCTCCTTTTCCGTTTAATAAAAACGTATGAGGTACATTATTAACATTCATAGCGCGTTTAAAATCCTGATTTTGGTCAAGGTAAACAGTGTATTCCCATCCTTTTTCGCTTACATCAGTAGGTACTTTTGCAACACTGCGTGCATCATCTATTGATACAGCTATAAGTTTAACGCCGGTTTCTTTTTGCCACTGCTCATAATTTTCGGCTATTTCATCGAGCTCCTTTTTGCATGGCTTGCACCATGTTGCCCAAAAACTAATGATGATGGGTTTGCCGCCGTTTTCAATTGATGAGGTATTAAACGTTTTTCCATCAAGGGTTTTAACATCGGCAGCAGGAACTTTTCTTCCCGCTTGAGCAAATGCCAATTGACTAATTGCAATAATGCCAATCAAAAGTATTTTTTTCATAGTCAGTCTTTTATGTAATTAAGCAATAATCAAACCGTTTTAGAATTTTATGAAATCAAACTCAATAAAAGATACACAGTAATTAATTTTTTTTCAATCGTATAATTGCATTAATATGGGAAGTCAGACTTCCTTTCAATAAACTATTTTAAAAAGAAAGCAGCCATTTGGCTGCTTTCTTTTTAAAATTAAAATAACCTATTTGG
>Ga0163149_10002404_pt1 | contig 22490 bp, 24 predicted proteins | sample OliLakLV19MP5G1_FD_148604 | JGI IMG/M metagenome (GOLD analysis project Ga0163149, IMG submission 148604) | Freshwater microbial mat bacterial communities from Lake Vanda, McMurdo Dry Valleys, Antarctica - Oligotrophic Lake LV.19.MP5.G1 | ecosystem: Environmental > Aquatic > Freshwater > Lake >...
GAACACGTTGGTTGCATTGGTGTCATATTTAAATTTGGTGCCGGTGTAATACTTACAGTGATCAAACGAATAATTGGCGCACATGCTCCCGCTGGGTTCATAATCGCGTTTAAGGTTCCTGAGATCGGCGTAATATAAGTTTGGTTGGTGAATGATGGTACAGAGAATGAGCCCGGTACACCTGGACCTTGCCAAGAATATGGACCTAGACCATTTGGCAAAGTAATTGTTGCTCCACTTGCACCACATGTTGGCAAAGTAATGCTTGGTGTTCCTGCAGGGAAATTACTGTTGTTTCCAATGATAACCATTGGACTACATTGTGCATCAAAATATACATAACCATAGTGACCACCAGCAGTACAATCAGATGCGATGATCTCGATCTGAATGTTTTGCCCTATATATCCTGTAAGATCTAAAGTTTGAAGTTTCCACTTATTGTAAATAGGTTGAAAGTTTGCAGGCGTATTAACATTGTTTGTTCCTCCGATATAATATGTAACCGGAGTTGTTCCTGTACATTGTGAACTTGGTGCTGATACCGAAAACGCAGGACAAGCTAATACGGAGTTGGTAGTTAAATTAGTTAACTTAATTTGAAAAGCACCCGCATCACAACAACCATGACCAGGATAAAATACAGAAATGAATGCAAATTGGAATAAGGCATTAGTTGGAGCAACTAAGAATGATTTAGTTAATTTTTCCATGCTATAGTCACCAGTAACAGCATCGTTTAAACGAATAAAGTTGGTACCAAACATAGCAGGCAAACCTAACTGAGGGTTAGATGCAATACCATTGTTAGCAGAAGTACCAAACACCGAAAAAAGTGGGTATTGTGCTCCAACAACTGGATCAACAAAACCCGTTGAACCTGCAGAGATTAGTTGAGAATTTACCGGTGGACTAGGGCAACAGCCACCAAGGTTACATGAGTTGTTTGGAAATTGGTTTATTCCACTTTCAACTGTCCAACCAGTGATTTGGTTACTAGCTACAATTGGACCAGGTGCTGATGCCTCAAAGTCCTCATTGTTACAAGCCGGAGCCGCAGTTTTAGCTAAGTTAAGTGATGTTTTCCACATTGTTGGCTTAGCCGCTTTTAACCCATATTTAGAATTAATATACTCTCTTTTTAATTTAGCCATACGAACTGGAAATTCAGCTCCGTAAAACCCTTCCGATAGGGCGGCTTTTTTAGCAGCATTCTCTTCAAACCCTGCTAGTGAATCCCCAATAAATTTTTGGGACTGACCGAACGCACTGCTAACTAGTAAACAAGCGAATACAAAGCCGATCATTTTTAATTTCATTACTTTTTTCATTTTTTCTGATTTTAATATTTTACAATAAGAAATACGAAAAGTGTAATACAAGTTTCATGCCAAAATCTAATATATGTTAAAACTAGAAACCTTTTTGAGCCAAATATTATACTTACTTTTGCTTTTTAACACATTCATTATGCAATTATTACAAAATAAAGTGGCCTTGATAACAGGCGCTACCCGCGGAATTGGAAAAGGGATAGCGCTAAGCTTTGCAAAAAGCGGAGCTAATGTAGCTTTTACATATGTAAGCTCAGAAGAAAAAGCCGTAGAGCTTGAAAAAGAATTACAAGCTTTTGGAATAAAAGCAAAAGGCTATAAAAGTGATGCGGGAAATTTTAAAGCGGCCGATGATCTAGTAAACGCCGTTGTTGCCGAATTTGGAACCATAGATGTTCTAGTTAATAATGCAGGCATTACACGCGACACATTATTAATGCGCATGAGCGAACAACAATGGGACGAAGTGATAAATGCAAATTTAAAATCAGTATTTAATTTAACTAAGGCCGTGCAAAAACCAATGTTAAAAGCACGCAAAGGATCTATTATAAATATGAGTTCGGTTGTTGGTGTAAAAGGTAACGCCGGACAAAGTAATTATGCGGCATCAAAAGCAGGCATCATTGGCTTTACAAAATCGGTGGCTATTGAATTAGGTTCTCGTAATATTCGTTGCAATGCTATTGCACCGGGGTTTATTGAAACTGAAATGACCGCTGCATTGGATGAGAAAGTAGTTCAGCAATGGCGCGATGGTATCCCTTTAAAAAGAGGTGGAACTTCGGAAGATGTTGCTAACGTAACTTTATTTTTAGCAAGTGATATGAGCGCTTATGTTACTGGCCAATGCATTAATGTATGCGGGGGTATGCTTACCTAACATTTTTTTAACCTTTAAATATTTCTTTGTTTGGTAAAGATAATTACAGACACGCCCTGGTATCTTTTTGCACTGTGCTTTATTATTGGCGCGCTGTTGTCGTTATTACTTTATTATAAAGACAAAAAAGCGGGAGAACTTTCCATTCTAATTCAAAGAATACTTTTTGGCACACGGGCCATATGCATAACTCTTATTTGCATTTTACTTACCAACCTTTACTTAAAGCACATTAATAATCGCAGCGAAAATCCCATCATTTTGGTTGCTATAGATAATTCAACATCTATAGTATCGGGAAAAGATAGCGCAACACTCTCAAAATTATTAACTGAAAATATAAAAACGCTGAACGACGGTTTAGCAAAACGTTTTACAATTAAGCAATTACTCTTTGGCGAAAGAACACGCTTATCAGATACCATTAGCTTTAAAGATAAGGAAACTGATATGTCGAACTTGCTGGCCGATGTTGCTAATAACTTTTCCGGGCAAAATATTGGGGCGCTCATTATTGCTTCCGATGGTATCATTAATAAAGGCGCTAATCCGATCTATGGTCTCGAAAAAATAAAATTCCCCATCTATACCATAGCTTTAGGAGATACCATTGAGAAAAAAGATGCACTCATTCAAAAAATAAATCACAATCAGGTTGCTTATTTAGGCAATCAATTTTTAGCTGAGGCCACACTAAATGCCATTAAACTTAGTGGGGAAGAATGCATTGTGAGCATCTTTAAGAATACAATCAAAAAAGGAGAACAAAAAATAAAGATCAACTCTCAAAATTTTATTTCCACCGTAAACTTTATTTTAGATGCAGATGCTCCGGGCGTACAGCGCTACACGATCACCGTTTCTCCGGTAAAAGGAGAAAATAATTTGGTTAATAATTCGCAGAGTTTTATTGTGGATGTGATCGATAATCGTGATAAAATTCTTTTGGTGTCCAACGCACCGCATCCTGATGTTTCGGCTATTAGCGAAAGCATCGAAAGCATGAAGAACTACGAATTGATAAAAGACTTTACCGATAAATTTAATCGTGTAGTAAAACCCTTTAGCTTGGTTATCTTTCATAATTATACAGCTGGCAATAGAAATATATTAGATGAGTGCGTTACAAATCGTATTCCTTATCTTATTATCAATCCGGCACCAAATTCGGGATTAAATGAAGTAAAGATCACTTCTATGATTGATAAATTAAATGATTCGGAACCCGCCATTAATAATAGTTTTGGATTATTTACGATCTCTGAGGAGTTACGAAATGCCATTAATAATTTTCCGGCAGTTAAAACCTATTTTGCAAAATATACTATTTCAAACGGAGCACAAATATTATTGAATCAAAAAATAGGATCGGTTACTATGCCCGAACCTATTTTGTTCTTTAATGAGCTCAATGGCTTAAAAAGTGGCGTTTTTATTGGTGATGGTTTATGGCGTTGGAAGCTCAGAAACTACCAAGAAAATAATAATTTCAATGCGTTTAACGAACTCATCAGCAAATCCATTCAATACCTCTCGGTAAAAAGCGATAAGAGTTTCTTTAGAATTTACACGCAAAAGATCATCAGCGAAAATGAACCTATTGAATTTAACGCAGAAGTTTATAATAAAAGTTATGAGCTGATCACACAGCCCGACGTAACCATGGTTATAAAGAATGAAAAAGGAAATGCATTTAATTATGCCTTTAGCAAACAAGGAAACTCTTATAAACTTGTTGTTGGTCTTTTAGCTCCCGGCGAATATTCGTACGAAGCTAAAACCAAAACAGATGCAACCGTAACTGTAAAAAAAGGAATTTTAATTGTGAAGCCTGTTATCTCTGAAAAAATCAATACTGTGGCTGATTATGGTTTGCTTCAAAAGTTAAGCGCAGGCACCAATGGAAAAATGTATAAGCTTAGTGAACTTAAAGCTTTAGAAACTTCTATTTTAAGTAATGAATCCATTAAACCTATTACCTATTCGCAAAACGAAACTACAGAACTTATTGATCTTAAATGGATCTTTGCATTGCTTGTTATTTTACTTTCAGCAGAATGGTTCTTGCGCAAATATCATGGATTAATATAATGAAGAAATTATTTTTTATAGCTACATTATTCCTCTCATCTTGTTCTTACCAAACCATTAAGATCAACGACGCACAGCCTTGCGAAGTAAAACTCCATAAAAAATTTCGCGTTAATTTACCTGAAGATCACAGATCCGGTTATACCTGGCAACTGAATGATGAGTATGATAAAACCATACTTGATCGCATGAACACAGTTTGGGAAGGAAATGAGAATGGCGTTTGTTTTTACTTTACCGCAGTAAAGCCCGGAATTACCATCTTAAATTTTACATCTCGCAATTACGACGATATAAACTCCATAAAAGAGATCACTATAAAGGTTTCTGAGGATTAGGATTTCTCTCGTAAATGTAGATCAGATTCTGAGAAATAGGTTTGTACGTATTTATTTGCTCGTTATACACATACACACTTTGTTGGCCCTCTATCATATCTACCAAACCAACGATCCTATAATTTTCGGTGATGAATTTATTGGCCCACTCAAATACGTACTTATCAACGTTAGGCTGAACCAATAAAGACAAAGGATGATTAAAGAAGATCACAAATTTTGGTTTTGCCTTTTCCGTATCTCTTGCAAATTCGCGTTGCCATTCTTTATGATCCTTTACATTATTTACAATAGAGGTAAAGTAGGCGTGTCGTGAAGGCGACTTCTTTTTGGTATAAAAATAGATCTGAGGCTCTGATCCAAGCAACACAATATTATCCTCCGGCTTTGAATGTGAATTTATGTAATTGGCAATTTCCATGGATTCAGGAAAAGGATTATTACCATATACTGCTCTTAAAATTCGTTCGTAATTTGGATGGAAATAATACGACTTTAAAGTAGAAACGTGACTGAATGTTAGAAACCCAAAAATTATTAGATAAATATATTTTACAAAAGGCTTTTTATAATTAAGCGTGTTTTGAATGATGGCCATTACCGAATAAAAAGTTAAACCTGCTACTAATGCAAGGCCTGGAACAGTTTGGATCCAATAATGTCCGTAAAAATAAAAACCCGGAACAATAGTAAGAAAAGAGAAACCCAGCAAGGTTATTCCCAAAACTTTATACTTGATATTAATTGGCCGCATCAAACATAAAACAAGGGCCAACAAACTATGATACCAAAAGAACTTATGATTTTGGATAATAGCATCGCGTGTGTATTTAAAATATTTCACACCTTCTTCGTAAGGCATATTACTTACGTATTGCTTTGGATGCTCGTATGCCCAATAAATCATTTCATTGAACGAGCCTTTCATGTAAATGATAAGGAACATGATGATAATGATTGAAAAACCTCCTACAGCATAAGCAAACATATGTTTCCAAAACTCTTTCCATACACGTGGCTTTGTAAATATAAAATCGGTGATAATTAAAAACCCCCCCCATAAAGCGAGGAACACACCGCTGGTTTTTACCATAAAGGCGCAACCCATTGCTAATCCCATCAATAAAAAGTAAATGCTTTTGTTATACAACCTGGTAAGTGAATAAAACATTAACCCCATACTAATAAAGAATGCAACACCATGCTCTGCCTGAACAGTGAAACCACTTAAATTTGGAGTTAATGAAACAAACGCAAATGTAGTAGCTGAAACTAAACCTGCTACAGGTGAAAATAAATTACGAGCTGCAAAATAAATAAAAATGGTAGACAAAATGTTCACGTACATAAAACCCGTATGCATTCCTTGCACTGTATCGCCAAATAAACCAACGATCATGGCGAAGAAATAAAATAAACCCGGGAACTTTACTTCATAAAAATCTTTGTACGGCACTTTTCCTTCTAATACTAATTTTCCAAAATAACTGTAAATGCCTTCATCACGCTCAAATGGAATACCTGCAAAATTTATACGTATGGAATGGATAACGAAAACCAAAACAAGCAATAAACCTGCACAAATAAGATCCTCATTTGAAACTACTATTGTTTTGCTGCCGATCTTGAATTCTTTAGTTTGTTTTGCAACAGGAAGAATAATTTTCTTCTCGGCTACTTTTATTTTTGCCATAATTAGTTCTGATTATTTTTTACTCCTAATTTTTCTTTAATATGCCTGTAGGTTACAGCTATTCCTTCACTTAACTCAACAAAATTAAAATCTTTAAAATTTGCTTTCAATTTTGAATTATCCAAACTGATCGCAGGGTTATCACTCTGCCTTGCCTCTTTATAATTCACTTTAAAATCTTCTTTTACAATTTCTTTAATAGTATCCACAAGCTGATTGATGCTGATATTATCGTTGGAAGCCAAATTGTAAATATTTGAATCGGCTCCTGAAGAAATAGACATGCTCAATAATTTAGCCACATCATTTACACAAATATAATTTCTTATGTTTTCGCCATCGCCGTAAATGGTAATGCTATTATCGGCAATAATTTTTTCTAAAAATGTATTGATGATACCTAAGCCTTTTGCGGTGTTTTGTCCATCACCGTAAACATTGCTTACTCTAAAAACATCGTGTTTAATGTTGTGACGAACTTCAAAATAGTTCAAATAATTTTCCATGGCCAATTTAGTTATACCATAGGGCGAAAATGGTTTTTTATCCGACTCTTCAGTTAACTTATCTTTGGACGGACCATAAATTGTTCCGGCACTTGATACAAATACTACCTTTTTTAATTTGTGTTTTGCGCCGTTATTTAAAAAATGGATAAAGGGCAATAAATTTTTTTCTACATCAAATTTTGGATCATCCCAACTCGACGAAGGAATAGAATCAGAGGCGAGGTAATACACGATCTCCGTTTCTTTAAAATATTTTTCTAGTTGAGAAGTATTATTAAGATCCAATTGATGATAGGGTAATTTATCTTTGAAGTCATTTGTTGCACTTCTACCAAATAAAGTAATTTTTAACTGTGAATTTTTCATCAACACCTTTGTAAGATGTTTACCTATAAAACCATTGGCCCCTAATATGGCAACGTGAGTATAACTCATAAGTTGATGGTTTTTTCAATAACGGTATAAGGCCTGTTGCGCACTTCATCGTAAATACGAACGATGTATTCGCCTATAATACCCAAGCAAATAAGGGTTAATGATCCAAAAAATAAAATAATGATCGCTAAACTGGCAAAACCTTTTACGTCGATCTGGTTAACTATTGATTCATAAATAACAAGTGCCGAATACACTAATGCAAACAACAATCCTAAAAAACCCAGCCAAGTAATAATACGGATTGGCACCGAAGAAAAAGAGAAGATGCCATCCATGGCTATCTTCATTAATTTTTTAAATGTATAACCCGATTGCCCGTCGAACCTTGCAGCGCGCTCATACTCTACGCCTATTTGCTTAAAACCTACCCAGGCGCGAATGCCGCGTAAGAATGGATTTTTTTCTTGCAACTTCAACATGTTGTCTACCACATGCTTTTTCATTACGCAAAAATCGCCGCTATCTAAAGGAATTTCGGTATCACTTAATTTTTTTAAAATTCGATAAAAACTATTGTAACTAATTTTCTTGAAGATATTCTCCTTTCGCTTTTTTCGAACGCCGTAAGCTACATCATAACCTTCATCCAAATATTTAAAAAAACCCGGAAGCAATGATGGCGGATCTTGCAAATCATCATCAATTATCGCTACATAATCTCCGGTGCAATGCGAAAGACCCGTTTTTACAGCTATTTGGTGGCCAAAATTTCTTGAAAGCTTAATACCCTTGATGTAAGTGTATGTTTTGCTTAACTCTACGATCTTATCAAAACTTTTATCCTTACTTCCGTCATCTACCAACACCAACTCCAGATCCCAGCTAGAATTTTTGCGCTCAGCATCAATTCCTTCCAATAAATTACTCATAAAAGCGGATGAATTGTAGATGGGGACAATTATGGTGATCTTTTTACTCATTTGCTTGGGTTAATGGGACAATGATAGCTTTTAAAAGTACTAAAAAATTGAACAATAAAAAAAATTAAAATTTGCCCAATCGTCATTTCGTGAAATGGCCATATTATTTAGTGTGCAAGGGCTTATGGTTACCACAATTAATTTTATCTTTAGCCTAATTTTAATATATTTGACACTCTAAAAACCCTTCATGAAAGTAGTTATACTCGCCGGTGGATTAGGCACCAGAATATCGGAAGAAACCACCATAAAACCAAAACCCATGATAGAGATCGGTGGGAAACCAATCATTTGGCATATCATGAAAATTTATGCCAAATATGGCTTCAATGAATTTGTGGTTTGCCTTGGTTACAAAGGCCATTTGATCAAAGAATATTTTATCAATTATTTTTTATATAATTCCGATATCACCGTTGAACTTGAAAAGAATGTGGTGGATGTGCATTTCACCAACTCCGAATCGTTTAAAGTTACTTTGGTAGATACAGGAGTGAATACAAATACCGCAGGACGCATTAAACGCATTCAAAAACATTTAAAAGATGAAACGTTTATGCTGACCTATGGAGATGGTGTGGCTGATATTGACATCAATGCACTATTAAAATTTCATAAGGATAATGCAAAATTAGCAACGCTTACTTCTATCCAATTACCAGGGCGTTTTGGAAATATTGAGACCAACGACAACGGTTTGGTTACAAAGTTCCAAGAAAAACCTGAAGGTGACGGTGTATGGATCAACGGTGGCTTTTTTGTTTTAGAACCTGGCATTTTTAAATACTTAGAAAAAGATATGGACGATGTACAATGGGAGAAAAAACCATTGATAGATATTGCAAATGATAAACAATTGGGCGCATACAAACACAAAGGTTTTTGGAAATGTATGGATGCCATGCGCGATAAAATTGAACTAGAAGAATTGTGGGAAGGCCAAAAGGCTCCGTGGAAAATATGGTAAACCTTTTTGGAGGGATATACAATAACAAAACTGTTATGCTTACCGGCAATACCGGCTTTAAAGGCTCTTGGATGGCGTATTGGCTCACAAAGATGGGTGCCAAAGTTATTGGCTATTCCAAAGATATTCCAAGCGAACCAAGTCATTTTAAATTGATGCATGCCAATTACGAGCATATCATGGGTGATGTGAACGATCTTGAGCTTTTGCAAAAAACAATTTCCAAACACAAGCCCGATGTTGTTTTTCATTTGGCAGCGCAATCGCTTGTTCGCTATTCTTACAAACATGCGGTTGAAACATTTCAAACAAACGTGATCGGTACTTCTAATGTGATTGAAGCATGCAAGGAACATTCAAATGTAAAAGGCTGTGTGGTTGTTACTAGCGATAAATGCTACGAGAATTTTGAAGATGATCGCCCTTACAACGAAACCGATCGCATGGGTGGCTACGATCCTTACAGTGCTTCCAAAGGTTGCGCCGAAATATTAACGAGCTCTTACCGCCGTTCATTTTTTAGCGTAAACGAGTTTGGCAAAAAACATCATTTTATTTTAGCAAGCGGCAGAGCCGGAAATGTAATTGGCGGTGGAGATTGGAGTGTTGACCGTTTGATACCTGATGTGGTAAAAGCAGCAGCTAAAGGCGAAACTACCGAAATTAGAAACCCAAAAGCAACTCGTCCTTGGCAACACGTACTAGAGCCTGTTTCGGGTTATTTAGTATTAGGACAAAATATATTACAAGGCGACGTTTCGGTTGCCGATGGTTGGAATTTTGGTCCCGCCAATAACGAAACACTTTCTGTACAAGAGGTATTAGATCGCGCTGTACATATTTGGACACATATTTTATTTGAAACGCCATCGCAGAAAGATCTTCCTCACGAAGCAAAACTATTGCGATTGGATTGCACTAAGTCAAACACAAAACTACATTGGTACCCTGTTTGGAATACCGAAAAAGCTATTGAGTACACCATTCTTTGGTACAAAAACTACTACGAGAAAAAAGAATTGAATACCGAAGGTGACCTTAGAGATTATGTTACTAAAGCAAAAGAATTAAATTACGTTTGGGCCAAATGATATTTGAAGAAACAAAATTAAAAGGCGCCTACGTTATTTCTTTGAATCCACTTACGGATGCAAGGGGAGGTTTTGCACGCACATTCTGCAAAAAAGAATTTCAGCAAATTGGCCATAAGAAAGAATTTGTTCAAATGAATCATTCGTGGAACCGAAATAAAGGAACTATTCGTGGTATGCATTATCAAATTCCGCCTTATCAGGAAATTAAATTGATCCGTTGTTTGCGCGGTGTCGTATTAGATGTGATCGTTGATCTGCGAAAATATTCGCCAACATTTTTACAACACTTTACCATTGAACTTTCGGCCGAGAATAAAAAAATGATCTATGTACCCGAAGATTTTGCACATGGCTTTCAGGCCTTAGAAGATGATTCGGAACTGATTTATCATCACACCGAATACTTTACGCCCGATGCGGATAGAGGTTTGTGTTATGATGATCCTGCAATAAATATTAAATGGCCATTGCCTCCAGTAATGGTTTCAGAAAAAGATAAATCGTACAAATTAATTGATAACACCTTTAAAGGAATGTAATATGGAATGTCGTTTTTGCAAACATAAAGTTGAAACTGAATTTGCCGACCTGGTAAATAGTCCTGCTTCTAACTCATACTTAACTGCCCAGCAATTAAATGAGCCGGAAGTATTTTATCCGTTAAAAGTAATGGCATGCGAAAAGTGTTTTTTAGTACAAGTAGATGAGTATAAAAAGTCGGAAGATATTTTTAACGCCGATTACGCATACTTTTCATCTTTCTCTACAAGTTGGTTAGCGCACAGTAAAAAATATACCGAGATGATGATCGCTCGGTTTGGATATAGTGAGAAAAGTTTAGTTACTGAAGTTGCCTCGAACGATGGCTATTTATTACAGTATTTTAAAGAAAAAAATGTGCCGGTGATTGGCATTGAGCCTACAGCTAATACCGCAGCGGTTGCTATTAAAAAAGGCATTCCTTCGGTGTTGGATTTTTTTGGTGTGCGGTTAGCTACAAAATTAGCCGGCGAAGGAAAAAAGACCGATCTACTTTTAGGAAATAATGTTTTAGCACACGTGCCCGACATTAACGATTTTGTTGGTGGAATGAAAGTGCTATTAAAAGATAATGGTGTTGTTACCATGGAATTTCCACACTTATATCAATTAGTGATCAACAATCAATTTGACACTATTTACCATGAGCACTTTTCGTATTTATCATTTACTACGGTAAGTAAAATATTTGAAGCGCAGGGTTTAGTGATGTTTGACGTGGAAGAAGTTACAACTCACGGTGGATCACTTCGTATTTTTGCAAAACATAAGGAAGATAGTTCAAAACCAATTGGACCAAATGTTGCGGCCATATTGCAAAAAGAAAAAGACGCAGGCATGTTGAATATTGATTATTACAAAAATTTTCAGATAAAAATTCAAACCGTTAAAAATGATCTTTTAGAATTTTTACTAAAACAAAAACGCGCTGGCAAAAAAGTAGCTGCTTATGGCGCGGCAGCCAAAGGAAATACCTTATTGAATTATTGCGGTATTAAAAATGATATGATCAGTTTTGCGGTGGATGCAAATCCGGCCAAGCAAAATAAATTTATGCCGGCCAGTCACATTCCAATTGTGCAAGAAGATCGCATTAAAAAAGATAAACCCGATTTCATTATCATCCTTCCTTGGAATATTAAAGATGAAATTGTAAAACAATTAGATTACGTAAATGCGTGGGGCTGCAAATTTGTAGTGCCAATTCCTAAATTGCAAATACTCTAAATGAAAGTTTTAGTTACAGGCGCTAACGGTTTTATTGGTAATTATGTTGTACAACAATTACTAAAACGCGGTGTAACTGTTATTGCTACTTCTAACGATCTGGCAAGGGCCAAAGAAAAAGAATGGTTTGATAAAGTACAATTTGTAGAGTATGACATGTACGATACAAATTCAGGCGACTTATTCAAAAAATTCAATTGCCCTGATAAAATGATCCATTTAGGTTGGGGACATTTAGCCAATTTTAAAAGCGAAGATCATATTGCCAAAGAACTTCCTGCACAAAAAATATTTCTTGAAAATTTAATTACAAACGGATTAAAAGACCTAACCGTTATTGGAACGTGCTTGGAATACGGCATGCGCGAAGGCTGTTTGCGCGAAGATATGCTAAGCGAACCAACCCTTGCCTACCCTATTGCTAAAAATAAATTACGTATTGAATTAGAAGCATTAAAAAACAAAACATTCTTTAGTTTTAAATGGGTTCGGTTATTTTATATGCACGGAAAAGGGCAAAGTGAGAAGTCGATCATACCACTTTTACAAAAAGCATTGGCTGCAAATGAGCAAGTATTCAATATGAGTAAGGGAGACCAAATGCGTGATTATTTGCCTGTTACAACCATTTCGGAAAATATTGTTATATTCGCAATGCAACAAAAAGTGGGGGGCATTATTAATTGCAGCAGCAATAAACCCATTAGCATAAAAGAATTAGTAGAGAATTATTTAAAAGAACATAATAAACACATAAATTTAAATCTGGGATTTTATCCCTACCCCGATTACGAACCATTTAAGTTTTGGGGAGATAATACAAAACAACTAAACCTAATTAAAAATGAATCCGGTAGAACAATTTAAAAAAGAGCGCGAAGAATTAATAAAAAGCTTCGGTGACAATAAAGAATTAAAAGACGCAGCAGCGCAATTCAATAATATTTCAAATAGAGATCGTTACTCATACAATTTTACATGGATGGGTCGCCCTATTATTCAATATCCACAAGATATGATCGCTATGCAAGAATTAATGTGGGAATTAAAACCGGATCTTATTGTGGAGACAGGAATTGCTCACGGTGGCTCATTGGTATTCTATGCGTCTATCATGGAATTGATTGGTAAAGGTGAAGTACTCGGGGTTGATATTGATATTCGCGATCATAACCGCAAGGAAATTGAAGCGCATCCAATGGCAAAACGTATTAAAATGATCCAGGGTTCGGCTATTGATCCAAAAATTGTTGCCGAAGTTGCCAAACATGTTGCCGGTAAAAAAACGGTAATGGTTTTATTGGATTCAAATCATACTCACGATCATGTATTAGCTGAATTGCAGATGTACGCTGATTTTACAACCGTTGGTTCGTATTGCGTTGTATTTGATACCATTGTTGAAGATCTTCCAAAAGGAATGTACGACCGCCCGTGGGACGTTGGTAATAATCCAAAAACTGCAGTGTTTGAATATCTAAAGAGTAATCCGAATTTTGTGATCGACAAGCAAATTGACAATAAATTATTGATCAGTGTTGCCCCTGATGGCTATTTAAAACGTGTGAAATAATTCTCAATGGAACAGCCATTAGTAAGCATTTGCATTCCTGTTTACAACGGCGAACCATTTATTGACGAAACAGTGCAATGCTGTTTAGCGCAAACGCACAAAAACATCGAGGTTATTTTTTCTGATAATTGTTCTACAGATAGAACTATTGAGCTGATCAATAAATACAATGACGCGCGCATCAAAATTTATTCGAACGACACCAACATTGGGCTTCTAGCAAATTTTAAAAAGTGTTTTACGTATGCTACCGGAAAGTATGTGTCGTTTTTAGGAGCAGATGATGGCATGGAACCAACGTGTATTGAAAAAGCAGTAAAAATTTTAGAAGCTCCCGAAAACAAAGATATTGTTTTAGTAAATACATTTATTCAGATCATCGACGAGCAAAGCAAAACTGTTTTTACAAAAAAATTTATTTTTGGCGGCGGAAGATGCTCTGGCAAATGGGGCATTCGCGCAAACTTTTTATACGGCTCAAACACCATTGGCGAACCCAACGGGTCTGTTTGGAGAAAAGAAACCTACGACAAACTCCCTGAACCTAAATTTCGTAATGGAAATACTTGGACAACCGATTTGGATATGAAATTTGAATTATTGTTGTACGGAAATACGTATGTTATTCCAGAAGCTTTAGGAAAATTCCGTTTATCAAACCAATCTACCAGCAAAAAAGAATTAAAATTTGCTCAGGCCAAATTATTCAGAGAATACGCACTGGCTTTATACCGCGATAAACGTTATAACCTGTCGTACTTTTTTGTGATCACAGCAACCATCAATTCATTCCTCTTAGAAATTGCAAGGAATGTGTTTTATGTACTATTCATTAAAACTAAAAAATGATTAATGTGAATTCCCAAGAAGCAAAACGATACTCAATGAATAAAGATCCGTTAACAGGCAGCTCCAATAACAAAGTGATTTACGAGCAAAAAGGGGTTCCAGTTATTCAGAATATGGTTTATGCTACAGCCGAATTGGCAAGAGTCTCTAAAAAAGTAAATGTTGTTTTGGCGCAATCGATGGACAATGGCTTTGTGTTTAGTGCTAATTTTGATGAGTCGATGATTAACTACGATCAACGCTACCAAAACGAACAAAGCAATTCCCGTTTTTTTCAAGATCACTTGAACAATATAATTCAAATTCTTAAAATCAACAATTTACTTAATAAAAAGATCCTTGAGATCGGTTGCGGGAAAGCGTATTTTATGAATATGCTATTAAATATAGGTGAAGATGTAATTGGTATTGATCCAGCCTATGAAGGTGATTCGATGAAAGTAATAAAAGATTCTTTTTCAAATAAATATGCTCATCTTGGCGCCGAAACAATTATTTTGCGCCACGTATTGGAACATCTCGCCAAGCCTTTTCATTTCATTCAAACCATTGCTAAAGCAAACGATTATCTAGGCCACATTTATATTGAAGTCCCCACCTTAGAATGGATCTTAGCTAACAACGCCAGTGAAGATGTGTTTTATGAGCACTGCAATTACTTTACCTTAGAAACTTTGCAACAGTTCTTTACAGAGAGCGTTGGTGGACATTTTTTTAATAACCAATATATCTACGTTATTGCGGACCTTGGAAAAATAAAAAAAGAAATTGAAAAACGCGAATTCAAAACATACGATATTCGTTTCCAGGACAGAATTACAGAATATCGCAATCTAGTTTCAAAACACTCGAATCTGGCCATTTGGGGCGCTGGGGCAAAGGGGTCCACCTTTTTGAATTTAATTGACAAAGATGCTACAAAAATAAAATGCGTGGTTGACATCAATCCAAAGAAACAAGATAATTTTATCGGAGGAACAGGTCACCCTATTATTAAACCTAAGGATCTCGGGAACTATAAAATTGATAGCATCATCGTTATGAACGTGAATTATCTCAATGAGATCAAAGCTATAACGGATCCATTGGGTATTAAATTAATTACCTTACGGAATTAAACCACACTACCTGTAGATTTCTTTTTTTGCAGCCAAAAGAGTATTTTGAAGCAGCGAAGCGATCGTCATAGGCCCTACTCCACCGGGAACGGGTGTGATAAAAGAACATTTAGGAGCCACTTCATCAAACTTCACATCACCCTTCAATTTGAAACCACTTTTTGTTTCGGTGCTTGCTACACGTGTAGTGCCCACATCAATAACAACAGCCCCTTGTTTTACCATATCAGCAGTTAAAAATTCGGGCTTACCTAAGGCGGCAATAATAATATCTGCTTGTTTGGTAAAAGATGCCAGATCTTTTGTTTTGCTATGGCAAATAGTAACTGTACAATTAGCGAACGTATTATTTTTTGCCATTAAAATACTCATCGGCGAACCAACAATATTACTGCGACCAATAACCACACAATGTTTTCCTACAGTTTCTATTTTATAACGCTTAATGAGTTCAACAATACCATTTGGTGTAGCGCTAATATAGGCCGGTAAATTTAATACCATTCTCCCTACATTTATTGGATGAAAACCATCCACATCTTTTGCCGGATCAACGGCTTCGGTTATTTTTTGCTCGCTGATATGTTTTGGTAAAGGCAATTGAACAATATATCCGTCAATATCCTTATCAGCATTTAATTTATGCACAGTGGCTAAAAGTTCAGCTTCTGTAACATCCGCAGCATGACGAACAAATGTTGACTTGAATCCCACATTTTCACACGCTTTAATTTTTGCAGCAACATACGTTTCACTTCCGCCATCATTGCCAACAAGAACTGCTGCTAAATGCGGTTGCTTTCCACCTTTAGAAATGAGCGCTTTTACTTCAGCAGCTATTTCCTCTTGTAATTGTAATGATATTTTTTTACCGTTTATTAATTGCATCTATCTATTTTTAGCCACTAATTTCACTAATCTAACCGCAGTATAGAACCGTGATTTCACTAATCTGTGTTTACAAATTTACCGTTTTATTATAAAACAACGCGTTTAAATTTTAAACTGTCTTCTCCAAAATTTACCAGTAAGCCTAATTTAGAATAAGATACTGCTAAGTAATTTATCAATTGCTTATAATAGGAATCGTTAATACCTTCTTGCGCTTTAATTTCAACTATGCTTTTATCATAAATTATAATATCGCAATAATAAAAGTGTGGTAGGATAATATCCTTATATTCTATCTCGAATTTCTTTTCTTTTTCAAACGGAATATTCCTTTGCTCTAATTCATAACATAAGGCATCCTTGTAAACTGCTTCTAAAAATCCTCTTCCCAATTTTTTATGTAATTCAAAACAGCAAGAAATAAATGCATACACTTCATCTCTATATATCAAGTTGTTTACACCATAAAGACCAATGTCTTCATTTACTGTAAATATTTCCTCTTCTTTTTGCATCCAGATTAGTGTAATCCTAATTTGAGTTCAGATTAGTGTTAATTCGTGAAATTAGTGGCTAAAAAACCCTACGGCTTCCCTTGCATTTTAGGCATGTTCCGCATCATTTTTGCCATCGCATTTTTATCATTCATCATGCGCATCATTTTGCGGGTTTCTTCAAACTGCTTTAGTAATTTATTTACTTCGGTTATGCCTTGTCCGCTGCCTTTTGCAATGCGTAATTTGCGCGCTCCATTCAGTAATTCAGGTTTCAATCGTTCTTGCGGGGTCATAGATGAAATAATGGCTTCAATTCCTTTAAAGGCATCATCATTAATATCTACGTCCTTAATTGCTTTGCCAACACCCGGTATCATTCCAACCAGATCTTTTAGGTTACCCATTTTTTTGATCTGTTGTAATTGCGCAATAAAATCGTTAAAATCAAATTTGTTAGTGGCAATTTTTTTGGAGAGTTTACGAGCTTCTTCTTCGTTAAATTGTTCTTGCGCGCGTTCAACTAAAGTAACAACGTCGCCCATTCCCAAAATACGATCGGCCATACGCTCCGGATAAAATACATCCAACGCATCCATCTTTTCGCCTGTACCAACAAACTTAATAGGCTTATTTACTATGCTTTTTATTGATAAGGCAGCACCACCTCGTGTATCGCCATCTAATTTTGTAAGAATAACTCCACTAAAATCCAAACGATCATTAAATGCTTTGGCAGTATTAACGGCATCTTGCCCTGTCATACTATCCACCACAAATAAAATTTCGTTTGGCTTTATCGCTTTTTTCAAATTAGCGATCTCCGTCATCATGGCTTCATCAACTGCTAAACGACCTGCGGTATCTATCAACACAACAGAGTTGCCATTTTCCTTGGCTTGCTTTAAAGCCGCTTCCGCAATTTTAATTGGGTCTTTTTCTTCTTTGTTACTAAAAACATCTACTTCAATTTGCGCTCCTAAAACATGCAATTGATCAATAGCGGCCGGACGGTAAACGTCGCATGCTACCATTAAAGGATTTTTTCCTTTTTTTGTTTTTAGATAGAGTGCTAATTTTCCTGTAAATGTAGTTTTACCCGAACCTTGCAAACCACTCATTAAAATAATGGTAGGGTTCCCGCCCAAATAAATATCTTCTTTTACACCACCCATTAATTGCACCAACTCATCATGTGCAATTTTGATCATGAGTTGACCGGGTGAAACAGCAGTGAGTACATTTTGACCCATTGCTTTTTCTTTAACAGTATCGGTAAAAGTTTTTGCTACTTTATAATTAACGTCGGCATCCAAAAGCGCTTTGCGCACTTCCTTCATGGTTTCGGCCACGTTTATTTCGTTAATTTTTCCCTGCCCTTTTAATATCTTAAAGGCTCTATCTAACTTATCACTTAAACTATCGAACATGTGTATTAAAATTGGAGTGGTAAAGATAATGAAAAACTCATAAGTATTAAAGGAGTTTATGCCTATTCAAGAGTTCGAATTTAGTAATGCCACATGGGCATATTCGACAGATATTCCTTCATTTTGTCAAAAGCAGGCTTTGTAAGAGCTAGCTGCAAGCTCAAATTAAGGGTTACTACATGAACCTTATCATTGAGTTGCATTAGCGAACCTGGTTCCTTGGAAGAATACAGTTTTACCTTTGGATTCAAATAAAAATAACTTGCATTGAATCCGATTATCCAATCCACATAATCCATTTCCTTAAAAATATATTTAATGCCTATTTCAGGTTTTACTAAAAAATAATAATACTCCTTCGTATAGAAATTAGCAGTACTGAAATTTGGTAAAGAACTTAGGGTTGAAGAATAGTTCGATAATACATAAGTTGATCGATAATCATAAACAAAATTTATGATGCCTAATCCAATTTTGGTTTGAAAGGTGATCTTATCCACATTAAAAAATCGTGAATATCCAGCCGAATAAGAAAGCATTTCCAGATCGGAAGTATTAGTTCCCTCAGCAAAAATGGGCAATTAATACGTATCTACACGGTGTTTTGTAAAGAGGTTGAGCGAATCATTTGAAATATTAAAAGTGCTGTATTCAAAATCGAGGCTAATAGCATTCTCGGGGTTAACAATATATTCTCCTCCAACTTTAAGGTTAAAACCTGTTTGAGCTTTGCCAAAAGCATTGCGCAAACGATTACTTTTTGAGAAGCTCCCCAAAGGCACACCTGCTCCCATGCCATAATAGATATTAAACCTATGATCAACGTTTATCTGCGCAAACAATTGCGATGAAATAAGAATTAAAGCTATCAGAAGGTTTTTCATATCGAATAACATTTCTAAATTTATACAAAATTACAATATCTAACATACATTCTGTGAATCACGATGTTTTTATGAAGCACGCCATTACCCTCGCCCAAAAAGGCTTAGGTTCTGTTTCGCCAAATCCATTGGTTGGATGTGTTATTGTAAAAGACGGCCTGCCTGCCGGCAAGGCAGAAAAAATAGTTGCCGAAGGTTATCATCAAATATATGGAGAAGCGCACGCGGAAGTAAATGCGATACATAATTTACCAAAAGATATTGACCCGAAAGATTGCACGTTATATGTGAGTTTAGAACCCTGTTGTCATGACGGAAAAACGCCTCCTTGCGCGGATCTTATCATTAGCAAAGGATTTAAAAAAGTGGTGATATGTAATGTAGATCCAAATCCTTTAATTGCCGGAAAAGGAATAAAGAAATTAAAACAAGCGGGTATTGAAATTATCCAAGGTATTTGCGAAAAAGAAGGGCGCTATTTGAACCGCCGTTTTTTTACATTTCACGAAAAAAAACGTCCGTATATTATTTTAAAATGGGCACAAACCGCAGATGGTTTTATAAGTAAGTGGCCAATTCCAAAAAACAGATCAGAGAATAAAATATCTGGAGAAGAAGCGCAAAAATTAGTTCATCAAATGCGCGCCAACGAAGACGCGATATTAGTTGGTAAAAACACGGTGTTAAATGATGATCCTTATTTAACTACACGTTTGGCTGAGGGCAAAAATCCAATGCGTATTATTATCACAGGCTCAGAAATTCCATTCACCTATAATATATTTAATGAAGATGCCCGAATTGTTTTGTTTAATCGCTTTAAAACCGAAGTAAAAGATCATGTGCATTATATAAAACTAAAAGCAGGAGATGTTGTGCCGCAGATCCTAGAAAGCCTATATAAAATGGGGGTTTCGAGCGTTTTGGTTGAGGGTGGATTATTCACTTTATCGTCGTTTATTGTAGCAGGAATTTGGGATGAACAGCATGTATTTGTGAATGCTAAATTGAATTTTATGACTGGGGTAAAAGCTCCAAAAAAATTACTAGCTACTGATTTTCAGCTAGTTGGTAGTGATAGCTATTATATCATTGCTAACACATCGAGTTCAAAATAAATGTATTTTTGCATTGGATTATTGAATATTTCACGTATATTTGCATCCCTCAAAAAAGGGAAAGTTTTAACCAGTAAGATTTAGAATTTATGTCAAGAATTTGTCAACTAACAGGAAAAAAAGCGATGGGCGGAAACAAAGTATCGTTTTCAAACAGTAAATCGAAGCGTCAGTTCAAGGTAAACTTGAAACGTAAACGTTTTTTTGTCCCTGAAACCAACGAGTGGGTAACATTACGTGTATCTACTTCAGCATTAAAAAATATAAACAAAAAAGGGATCTTCGCTTGCTTAAAAGAAGCTAAAGCTAAAGGTGTTCTTGCTTAATTTAATTAGTCATGGCAAAAAAAGGAAATAGAATCCAAGTGATATTAGAATGTACCGAACACAAAGAAAGTGGTAAGCCGGGTACATCACGTTACATCACAACAAAAAACAAAAAGAACACAACTGAGCGTATCGAATTAAAAAAATACAACGCGATATTGAAGAAGATGACCGTTCATAAAGAAATAAAATAAATTATGAATTAATAAATGTTGAATTTTGAATTGACTTCATTCAACATTTAGAATTCAACATTCAAAATTAGAAAACATGGCAAAGAAAGTAGTTGCAACACTAAAATCAGGTAAAGGAAAAGACTTTACTAAAGTTATTAAAATGGTAAGATCGCCTAAAACTGGTGCTTATACATTTAAAGAAGAGATCGTACACAACGATCATATCGCTGATTTTTTGAAAGATAAATAATAGCATTTCAATATGCGTACTAAAATTCTTTCCCACTACAGGAAAGAATTTTTTATTTTAGAACATACTTCGACTAAGTTTATCTTGAGCGAAGGCAAAAGACCAAGCATGACATAATCACAACATGGGATTTTTTTCAAACATATTTTCAAAAGAGAACAAGGAAAGTCTTGATCAGGGCCTTACTAAAACTAAAGAGAGCTTTTTTGGCAAACTATCGCGTGCTATTGCCGGTAAAAGCAGCATTGATTCGGAAGTATTAGACAACCTGGAAGAAATTTTAATTAGTGGTGATGTTGGCGTAAAAACAACTTTAAAAATAATTGAACGTATTGAAGAGCGTGTAAAGCGTGATAAATACGTTACCACAAATGAATTAAATACTTTGCTAAAAGACGAAGTAAGCGCAGTATTGAATGAGAATAAAAGTAATCACGCTCTTGTAGATTTTGCCGGACTGCTTACAAAAACCCCTTATGTTATTTTAGTAGTTGGCGTTAATGGCGTTGGAAAAACAACCACTATCGGAAAAATGGCTTATCAGTTTAAACAAGCCGGTAAAAAAGTGATGCTTGGTGCAGCCGATACATTTAGAGCTGCTGCAGTTGAGCAATTAACCATTTGGAGTGAGCGCATAGGCGTTGATATTGTAAGCCAAGGTATGGGTGCCGACCCGGCCAGTGTTGCTTTTGATACATTAAGTAGTGCGCAAGCAAAACAAATGGATGTTGTAATTATAGATACAGCAGGACGTTTGCACAACAAAGTAAACTTGATGAATGAGTTGAGCAAGATCAAGAACGTGATGAAAAAAATTATTCCTGATGCGCCTCACGAAATATTATTAGTGTTAGATGGAAGTACTGGGCAAAATGCCGTAGAACAATGCAAACAATTTACAGCAGCTACTGATGTTAATGCACTAGCGGTTACAAAACTGGACGGAACTGCTAAAGGAGGCGTTGTTATTGGCATTTCGGATGAGTTTAAGATCCCTGTTAAATATATTGGAGTAGGAGAAAAAATGACAGACCTACAGCTCTTTAACGCCAAAGAATTCGTTGATAGCCTGTTTAAACAGTAGTTTATTTAGTCGTCCCTCAAAAACTGTGTAAGCCTTGTTATTATTGAGTTTGTTTAAAAATAGTGCGAAAAAAATCTACCGAAAAAAGTAAAAAAGGATTAAAAAAGTGGCAGATGTTTTTAAGTGTAAATTAAAGCGTAATGCTGCGCCCGGGATAGAACGAAAAGCCTTGTTTAGGGCTTTGCTTAATGTTTGCGCAACGAGTAGGCTTCGCTTTTTCTGCGCAGACCCCGCAGTGCGACAAACATAGCAAAGGACAAACA
>Ga0163149_10002411_pt1 | contig 22454 bp, 18 predicted proteins | sample OliLakLV19MP5G1_FD_148604 | JGI IMG/M metagenome (GOLD analysis project Ga0163149, IMG submission 148604) | Freshwater microbial mat bacterial communities from Lake Vanda, McMurdo Dry Valleys, Antarctica - Oligotrophic Lake LV.19.MP5.G1 | ecosystem: Environmental > Aquatic > Freshwater > Lake >...
CGGTAGGCGAAGTCGACCGGCGTCCAATAGCGCGGGCCGGACAAACCCTGCGCGGCGGCGTAGAGCTTGGCTTGCTCGGCCACGAGGTACTCCGCGTGGAGCATCGAGAGCACGAGGAGCGGCCGATACATCCAACCGATTTTCACGACACGGCGCGTGAACGGCAGGAGCGACGGATAGCGCACCGTCAACGTGAACATCTTGTGGAGGTTCTCGATCGCGCGCTTGTCGTCGTATTCGATCGGCATCGTGCGACGGAAGTTGACCGGGAAGTCCTCGTACGCCGAAACCGCGTAACCCATTTGCTTCGTGATCTCGTTGATCTCGAAACCAGGGTACGGCTGCATCAACGAAGCGAGCGGGTGGTCGACCTTGCACTCGATGTTGAGCTTCAGCGTGTCGATGTCGTCCTCGATCGTGCCTCCCGGCCCGCCGAGGATGTTCAACGATCCCAGGCGAATCCCGTGCTTGCGGATCCAACCGGATGCATCGACGAGCTGCTGACGCGTCGTGTGCTTCTTGAAGACGGCGTTGCGGACGTAGTCGTTCGCAGCCTCGAACGCGATGCGCGCGTAGACGCACCCGGCGCTCGCGAGGAGCTTGATGTGGTGCTCCGTCGTCATGTTCGCCATCAAGATGACGTCGAACGGCAGGCCGACTTCCTTCGGATAACGCTCGCAGAATTCCTCGAGCCAATCGGTGCGCAGATTGAAGATGTCGTCGACGAAGTGGACGAACTTCAGGTTGTAGTTGCGCTTGACCTGATTGATCTCGTCGATGACGTGCGAGACGGATCGCTTGCGCACGTACTCGGGATTGCGGATCCCGTAGACGTTCTTCTTCATCGCGTGGTGGAAGCAGAACGTGCACGGCATCGGGCAACCGCGCTGCGTCACGAATACCTTGCGATCGGACTCGCGATAGATCGCGCCCGCTTCGTAGACCACTTCGCGGTCGGGGAAGCCGATCGACTCGAGCTCCTTGATGATCGGACGAACCGGGTTCTCGTAGATCTCGCCGGTCTCGCGGTCCTTGATGTTGAAGTTCGCGACGTTGACGACGCTCTTGCCCTCGGAGAGGAGGTCCAGGAACTCGACGATCGCGTGCTCGCCCTCACCGCGACAGATGGCGTCCATGCCCTCTTCCTTGAGGTACTCCGGGGAGAACGTCGGGTGCGGCCCGCCGGCGATGGCCCAGACGTGCGGCATCACGGCCTTCACCTTGCGGTTCACGTCCGCGAAGTACATGTGCATGCCGGTCGTCATCGAATAGAGGACGACGTCGGGGTTGAATTCGGCGACCTTCGCCAGCCAATCCTTGTCCGGGATGAAGAGGCACTTCGACTCGTGCCCCGCGTCCTTGATGGCCCGCGAGAGGTACATGACGCCGAGCATCTCCTGGGGGAGGTACTCGTCGATGAAAAGGACGCGCATCCGGCGCATGGTGTGCAGTGCAGTGGGTGAGGCGGGCGGCGGGCTCGATCGAAAGGCCGCGGAGAGCTCGCGGAGTGGTCCGATCCAGAAGTCTATCGGACCTTTCTAGGTCCGGGCTTCGAATCTGCCGTGAGCGTCAGACTCGAGAAGCAACAAGACGGCTCCCAGGCCCCTGGGACGGTTTGGTCCGAGGAACCGATCGTCGGATTCGCGCTCGGAGCGCGTGGAGGATTCCCGGGCGACGCTCCGCCGATGCGGCGCCCGGCCGCCTCCGAGCACGTGTCGGCTCGATTCTTCAGCCGATCTCAGCGCTTCCCGGCCAGCCGCGCCAGCTGGCCTTCGACGTCCGCGAACGTGAGGTCGCGGCGGAACTCGTCCCGGCGGGCCAAGCCGGCCACGACGAACCGCCGTGCGAGCTCCGGCTCGTCGAAGATGCGTCGCAGCGCGTCGCGCAGCTCGTTCGGCCGCAGCGGGTCGACGAGCAGCCCATTGACCCCGTCGGCGACGACTTCCGGGTTCCCGCACACACCGCTCGCGACGATCGGCGTGCCGAGGTTCAGCACCTCGAGCAGCGTGTGCGACAACCCCTCGTAGCGACTGTTCAGGACGAACACGTCGGACGCGCGGATGTAGAGCGGGATGTCCTTGTGCGGCACGTTGCCGAGCCAATGGACGCGCCCCCCGAGGCCCAGCTTCTCGCCGTGCGCACGCCACGGTTCCAGCATGTCGCCGTCGCCCGCGACGAGCAGGTGCACGTCGGCCGGCAACCGCGCGAGTGCATCCAAGATTCCGTCGACGCGCTTCCACACCATGAGGCGACAGATCGTGAGCGCGTACTTCGTCGTCGGATCGAGGCCGAGTTTCGTGCGCGCTTCACTGCGTGTTTCGCGCACGTCCTCGGCGCGGGGACCATGGTAGGCGTTGTGAATGCGCTGGACTTTCGAAGGCGGCACGCCGTAGCCGATCACGATCTGCCGCAGGAACTCCGAGCACGCGATGACGTGATCGCTCCAGCGCCACCAACGCCGTTGCAGCGCGCGCGTGAGCTTCACCTGCCAGCCATACGTCTTCCCTTGGAACGTGACGATGTCGTCGTCGCCGCACCAGCCCTTCCTGTGAGAGATCTCCCACGCACCATCGACCATGATGCGGATCATCACCGGCTTCCCGCGCAGCTTCGCGGCGAGCACGTGGAGCAGCGCGAGGTGCTCGTTCACATAGACGACGTCGGCGTGCTTCGCCGACTTCCACACTTGCCAGAAGGCCTTCAGGTAGCGCACGGGCAGAGCTCCGCGCGAGATCGTGACGACGCGGAACGGCCAACCCTTCGGTTCGGGATCCGAGCAGAACGCGACGACCTCGACGTCGTGACCGCGCTCGACGAGGAAGCGGCCGAGCGACGGCACGTAGGTCGCGGGGCCGCCGAGGTCGGGCGGGAAGACGGGGGAAGTCAGGAGGATGCGCATGCCTAGCTGGTTCGCCTGCGCCCGGACTTCAGAGGTCCAGAACCTCGAAGCCCATCGCTCGCGCGCAGTCCCGCTGTCGGAGGTCGAGGCTCGCGAACTGGACCGTTCCCAGGCGACGTCGCACGAACGCCGAGGTGGCGAGTTGCACTCCATCCAACGTCGACCCCGAAGCCAACTTCGGCGCGTCTCGTCGAGTCGCGGGTGTGACGAGGCTCCGTCGGATGTCCTCGAGCATGACCGCGTCCTCGACGCTGCGAGCTCGGCCTGGTCCGGGCGCCTCTAGCTCGGCCACGACCGCCTCGCCTTCCGTGGTGAGCACCGTCGCACTAGCACGGTCGGCATCGAGAAACTCCGCGAGCCGCACGTGCAGTTCGGGGATGGCGACGCCCTTCATGAGCAGATCGTAGCGCGCCATGCGCGTGAGAGTCTCCGTTGCGACCTCGCTTCCCATCGATCGTGCGTTCCATCCGAGGATCCTCCCGCTCGGAGGACGCTCGACCAACGCCGCGGTCGCGCCGAGCCGGTGAAGAATGGACGCGCTCCAACTTCGCGGAGCGGCGCATCGAGTCGGACGGACGTTCGATTCCTCCACGGCGTCGTCACAGACGTTCGCGAAGCTCGACCTGCGCGACCTCGTCAGGCTTCACAAGGACCTCGAGCGGTGCGAAGCGCGCGCCGTCACCGCGACTCACGGTCCACGAGCCCGGCGGCAGCGGACCGAAGCGGCGAACCGCGACGCCGTACTGCTCTTCTTCGAGGTCGTGCCACGCCTGTCCGCTCGCGTCGTGGACGCACGTCCACACGCCGGGACCGTGAGGGAGCGCGCCACCCTGCGCGTCTTCGAGTCGCACTTCGACGGCTCCAGCTCGCACGCGCGCGAGCTCGACGCGCGCGGCCTCGGTCGAGTGACGCGCAGGACGGCACTCTCGGTGCTCGCCAAACCCTCGGCGACCGCGCGGACGCGCCACGCACCGGTCGCGAGACCGTCGAGGCGGAATCGCCCGGCCGCATCGGTCGCGCTGCGTTCCTCGGCCGGCGTTTCGTGGTCGTAGTCGAAACCGTCCTCGCCGCGCGCAGTGACGCGCGCCCCGACGAACGGCTGGCCGTTGGGGCCGAGGACCACGCCTTCGATCGCGCCTCCGGGCGTGAGCGCGATGACGAAGTCCTCCTTCTTCACGGCCTCGGTGAGGTCTACGACGACGCTACGCCGCGCGAGCGGAGACGCGTCGTCCTTCGGCGTCACCGTCATGCGCCACGGCCCGCGCTCGAGAACTTCGAACACATACGTGCCGTCCTTCGCGGTGTCGTCGGTGCCGACGGTGGACCAGCCGCCTTCTCTCGACGATTCGAGATCCGTGCGCCGCACGCGGATGCGCGCTCGCACCGCGGCCCCGTTCGCATCGACGACGCGGCCGCGCAGGACCGTTCCGGGCAGGTCGAAATCGACGACTTGCTCGGCGGGTTCCGCGATCCACAGTCCGCGCTCGGCCAGCGAATCGCTCGGCAGGTGGAGCACGATCCAGTAGCGACCCTTCTCGAGGAGCTCGATCTCGTACGAACCGTCTTCCTTCGCACGCGTCTCGACGAAGGGCGCGCTTTCGCGCGTCGGTTCGAAGCGCACTTTCGTGTTCGCGACGGCCAGCGCGCCGCGCAAGGTGCCCGTCACGCGCGTGCGCGCCGCCGGGTCGGGGGCCGCGCCACCGATCGGGACCTCGACGTCGTCGCCTTCGTGGAGCGTGACCGTGAGCTCGATGATCTCTGGCTCGAGCCGCGACACCGATTCGGGCGTGCGATCTTCGCGCGCAGCGATGACCACCTCGCCCGGCGTGACGTGCTCGAACCGATAGGAACCGTCGGGCTTCGTCGCTTGCCACACGCTACCGCTGTCCACGATCACACCGACGTCGACGTCTCCGAGCGGCTTGCCGCTCGGATCGCGCACGATTCCGCGCAACGTGGCGCCGCGACGGAGTGCGATGCGCACGTCCTCCTGAGTGCTGGCCGGCGCCAAGTCGAGATCGCGCGGCACGGAGCGCGCGTGGCCCGTCGCGTCGGCGCGCAGCACGCCCTTGCCCGGCCGAACACCGCCGAGATCGAAGCGACCGCTCGCATCCGACACCCCAACTCCCGGTGTCGCGCGCGGTCTCGTCGGGCGATGGGTGACGAGTTCGTCGAGGTCGAGGCCGTCGACGACGAAACTCTCATCGGGGTAGGGCGCGCGTTCGTCGGGCGCGCGCACGCTGACTCGCGCGCCCGCGACCGGTTGGCCGCGCGCATCGACCACGAGGCCGCTGACGCGCGCGGCGCGAGGGATCGTGAAGCGGAGCGGCTCGACCGTGTCTGGCAGATCGATCCGCGTCTCCGCAGGCTGGACGTGAGCCTCGTCCTGGATGCCGACGAGCACGGCTCCACGGCGAACTCCGGTGATCGTGAAGCGACCGTCCGCCGTCGAAATCGAGTGCGTGGAGTCCGTCCACGACAGCGGCATGCCGGCGTCGGAGAACTCGTGAACGTGCTTGAACGTCACAGCGTAAGTGGCCACCGGCTCGCCGCGATCGTCCACGACGCTGCCCGTGATCGTCGAACCGGCGTCGAGCGTGAGCACCACGTCTTTCGTGCCGGTGCCGATGCCGCGCACTTCGACCTCGAACGGCAGACGCACGATGGAACCCGTCGAAGCCTCGCGCGCGTTGGCGACGGCGCGCAGTTTCCAGCTCTGGTCCGCGAGCCGACGGAGGCGAAATGCGCCCTTCGCGTCGCTCGTGTCCTTGTTCATTCCGAGGGCGAAACCCAGGCCGAGATCGAACTTTACGTCAACGTCCCGAGCCGCCGACACGACCGCACCCGCGGCCGGACTGCCATCGGGCCAGCGCACGACACCCGAGATCTCCTTCTCGGCACGCTGCGGTGCGTTCGCGGAGAGTGCGAGGACGAGGAGGCTGAGGAAGGCGCGCAAATGAGCGACGGTGATCATCGAAACCTCGATCCTTGGGATGCCCGCGGGACTCGGACTCGGCGCGATCTTCCCGGCCCGGGCGCCCGGCGACAAGCGGGTGGATCCGAGATCAGCTCACCTCTCGCATCGCATCCGATCCTACCGCGCGCGGATTCAGCGGTCAGCTCGCACCGAGTTCGCGCGCCCAGCCGTCGTCGAGGTGTCCAACGAGCCACTTCGTACCCGCGCGCACCGCCGGAGCGCGCAACTTGCCTGTCGGCCCGAGCATCACGTCCACGAGTTCGTCGGGCAACGCGCGGCCGGGCGTGATGTCGAACACGACTTCCTTCCTCCCCTTCGCAACCACGACGCGAGCTGCTCCGCGCAGCAGCGCAGCCAGATCCGCGCGCTCGAACCGCTGCTTGCCCGCATCCACCGTCTCACGGACGGTGACGCGCCGAGCCTCGATCCAAGCATCGGCGCGCGTGCAGCTCGTTCAACCGCGCCGGTGGTAGTACCAGTCGATCGTGTTTGTCATGGGAGCGAAGAATCGACCGTCGAACTCGTCGGGAGCGTGCGTTCGCAGCCCACGACGAACTCGAGACTGCAATGCTGACATCGACGAGTCGACCAGTTGCGCGGCGCTAGCGCCCGTCCTCGACAGGATCGGGCAGGCCGGTTGATCGATCGACTCACGGCGGATCAGCGCGCTGAAATGACCGTCCCCTGCGAGGTCATGCGCTCGCCCTCGATCGCGTTCAGGCGATCCACGGTGATGTCGCCGGTCGGATAATCGCCGGTGAAACACGCGTTGCAGAACTTTTCGATCTTCGGATTGCCCGCGCGCGCCGCGGCGTTCATCGCGTCGCGTTCGAGGTAGACGAGGTGATCGACGCCGAGCTGCGCGCCGATCTCGGGCGTCGTCTTGCCCGTCGCGATGAACTCCGTCTTCGTCGCCATGTCGATGCCGTACGGGCACGGCGCGACGAGCGGCGGCGAGGTCGAGGCGAAGTAGACGCTCTTCGCGCCGGCGTCGCGCGCCATCTTCACGATGCGTGCCGCGGTATTGCCGCGCACGATCGAGTCGTCGACGAGCAGCACGTTCTTGCCTTCGAACTCCAGCGGGATCGGGTTCAGCTTGCGCCGGATCGAGTTCTGACGGCTCGACTGGCTGGGCATGATGAACGTGCGACCGATGTAGCGGTTCTTGACGAACCCCTCGCGGTACGGGAGCCCCATCTCCATCGCCATCGCGAGCGCGGCATCGCGCGAGCTGTCGGGGATCGGGATGACGACGTCGGGCTCGGGCGCGCCTTCCGCGCGCCACTGACGCGCGAGCGCTTCGCCGAAACGTCGGCGCGTCTTGTAGACGGACACGTCGTCGAGGAACGAGTCGGGCCGCGCGAAGTACACGAGCTCGAAGATGCACGGCCGATGCGGCTTGTCCGTCAGCTTGCGGCGCACGACTTGACGGTCGTGCATGATGATCACGGCTTCGCCGGCATCGAGGTCGAACGAGCGCTTGTAGCCGTTCACGTCGAGCACGACGGACTCGCTGGCGCACGCGTACCACTTGCCCTCCGCCGTCGTCTTCTCGCCGAACACACAGGGCTTGATGCCGTACGGATCGCGGAAGGCGACCATCCCGACGTCGGGGATCACGGCGACGACCGAGTAGGCGCCCTTGACCTGCTCGAACACGCGTTTCACGGCGAAGAACACGTCTTCGGCACTCGGGTTGTGGCCGGGGCGCATGCGCTCGTTCAGCGCGCTCGTGAAGACGTAGAGGATGACCTCGACGTCGCACGAGCTGTTCAGGCGCGTCCCGCTCTTCTTGAAGTGACGCTCGTGGAGCTCCTGGAAGTTCGTGATGTTCCCGTTGTGCGCCATCGCGACGCCGACGGGGAAGGTGAGGTGGAACGGTTGCGCGTCGTCCTTCGAACCGGAGCCGACGGTCGGATAGCGCACGTGTCCGACGCCGAGGTTGCCGCGCAGGCGCGACATGTTCTTCTCGTTGAAGACCTCGAGGACTAGCCCGAGGCCCTTCTTCACGTGGAACGAATCCGTGAACGTGACGATGCCCGCCGCGTCCTGTCCGCGGTGCTGGACCGCGAGGAGACCCTCGTAGATCTCACCCGCGACGTCGCACCCGTCCGGGCCGTAGATACCGATGAAACCGCACATGGGGATCGCTCCGCGGGCGCCTGCTCGAGCCTCGTGAAGCGCTCGAGTGTAAGGCCTGCAGGGTACGGAGTCAGGCTCCACTCCGCCGTTCTCGCTGTCGGGGTACGGAGTCAGGCTCCACTCCGCCGTTCTCGCTGTCGAGCAACGGATCTTGCCGAGACCGTCCGGCGAGAACGGCGGAGTGGAGCCTGACTCCGTACCCCCCGGTTAGATTGGGAGGTCGCATGCAGGCGATCCCGATGAAGCGCCTCCAGGCGGCTGACCAGATCCTCGGGATCGCGCTCTGCGCGCTGCTCCAGCCCGTGCGTTGGTTGCGGGCCCTTCGGCGAGCGTCGACGCCAGCCGCGCACGACATCCTCCTGATCAAGTTCTGGGGCATCGGCAGCCTGCAGCTCCTGACGCCGGCGGTGGCGGCGCTGCGGCGGCGACATCCTGAAGCGCGCCTCACGTTGCTCACACTCGAGGCGAACGCTGAGTTCGTGCGCGGTCTCGGCGCATTCGATGACGTGATCACGCTCGACGTCCGCAGCGGGCGCGGTCCTCTCGGTTGGTTGCGGATCCACGCGCGAATTCTCGCGCTCGTCGCGCAGCTTCGGCGCCAACGCTTCGATCGCGTCTACGACTTCGAGTTCTTCACGCGCTTCTCCGCGCTCGTTTCGCTGGCCACCGGCGCGCGCGAAACGAGCGGGTTCGCCTCGCCACACGTGAATCGCGGCGGTTTTCATCGCCGAACCGTGCCGTTCAACCGCTATTGGCACGTCGCGCGCAACTTTCGCGCGCTCGCCGGCGGCGAGAACGGTCGCGAGGTCGATCCCGACGAACTGCTGCCGTTCAGCGCTCGTGACGAAGAACGCGCGAGCCTGCGCCGCAAGTTGAGTGCGGCCGGGCTCCCGACGGGTAGCGCCTACGTCGTGCTGAATCCGAACGCCGGCGAGCTGTCGCTCGAACGCCGTTGGCCCGCGACGTCGTTCGCCGAACTCGCCAGCACGCTCGCGAACGACGACGGCGTTCCCGTCGTGCTCGTCGGTTCTCCTGCGGAGGCCGAGTACGTGCACTCGATCGCGGCGCGCACCGGCGATGTCGCGCGCGGACACGTGCTCGATCTCGCGGGACAATTGACGATCGGCGAACTGTGCGCCGCGCTCGCCGACGCACACACCGTCGTCACGAACGACTCGGGGCCGATGCACATCGCGGCTGCGCTGGGCACGCCGACGATCGGCCTGTTCGGTCCCGAGACGCCGGTCATGTACGGCCCGCTCGGCGAACGCGCGAGTGCCTTGTGGCGCCCGCCCGTGTGCAGCCCGTGCATCAACGTGCACGAGAACAAAGTGCTGAACTGCGTGCGCGGATTCCCCGAGTGCCTCGTCAACCTCTCGGTGCAAGTCGTGCTCGAGGAAACGCGCGCGTGGATGCTCGACGCCGTGCTCGTACCCGCGGCACGACGCGGAGCGCGCGGCGGACTGCACGTGCTGCGCGGCGGCGTCCCCGCCGAACGAGAGCACTCCGCGCCGTGAAGGTCCTCCTGCTGAATCCGCCGGGAAATCGCGTCTACATTCGCGACTACCTGTGCTCGAAGACGACGAAGTCGAACTACCTCTTCCATCCGATCGACTTGGTCGTGATGTCAGGTACGGTCGCGGCGGAGCACGAGGTCCACGTCCTCGATTGCATCGCAGAATCGCTCTCGATCGTGGACGCCGAGGCGCGCATCGACGCCGTCGCGCCCGAAGCGATCGTCAGCCTCGTGGGCGCCGTTTCTTGGCCCGAGGATCGCGCGTTCCTCGCCCGCCAAGCCGCGCGCGGTCGCCGCATCGCCGCGATCGGCGACGTTCTCCACGAGCACAGCGAGAAACGCCTCGCCGAGGAACCGTGGCTCGAGTTGGGACTGCACGACTTCTCGAACCGTGACGTCGTCCACTGGCTCGCGCGTGACCTCGACGCGCTCGAAGAATCGACGGTTCGCCGCGCCGACGGCGGAATCGAGCGCGTGCGCCGCGGCGCGCGGAAAGGCGCGTTCCGCGTGCCGACCCCGCGCCACGAACTGTTTCCGCGTGCCGGCTATCGCTTCTCGTTCGCGCGACGCGAGCCGTTCGCGACGCTGCTCACCGACTACGGTTGCCCGTATCCGTGCACGTTCTGCGTCATCGGTACGCTGGGCTTCAAGACGCGCTCGGTCGAGGACGCGCTGCTCGAAGTCGATCACATCCGTTCACTCGGGATCCGCGAACTCTTCTTCCTCGACCAGACGTTCGGCGTCGTGAAGAAGCGCGCGCTCGATCTCTGCGGCGGCCTCGAGGAGCGCGGCGACCTCTCGTGGACCGCCTTCACGCGCCCCGACACGGCCGACGACGAACTGCTCCAGGCGATGAAACGCGCCGGCTGCCACACCGTGATCCTCGGCGTCGAGAGCGCCGACGACGCGCGCCTCGCGACGTACAAAAAGGGCTATTCGGTCGACGCGGTTCGTGAGGGTTTTCGGCGCGTGAAACGGCACGGCTTGCGCACGGTCGGCACGTTCATCGTCGGCCTGCCCGAGGAAGACGCCGCGTCGCTGCGGCGCACGCTCGAACTGGCCATCGAGCTCGACCTCGACTTCCTCTCGCTCAACATGGCCGTGCCGCGCTTCGGCACGCCGTTCCGCCGTCAAGCGATCGAGCTGGGCCTGTGCGGCGAGGACGACCTCGTCATGGACCAAGGCGGCGCCGACGCGTTCTTGCCCACGAAACACCTCGAGCGCGCCGAGATGCTCCAACTCAAGAAAGAGATGGTGCGCCGCTTCTACCTCCGGCCGCGTTACCTGGTGCGGCGCTTGTCGGCGGTCGCGAACCCGGGCGAATTGGCCCGGCAAGCGCGCGAGGGGCTCTCGCTCCTGCGGCGCAACCTCTGACTGCGAGCGCGGACACGCGCTCCTACTCCCATCTCCGGCACCACTCCGATCCGACCCGCACGTTTTTCGTGTTGCCCGGGCAGACGAGGGACCTACCGTCGTCCGCCCCAGCCCGTCAGGAGGCTCCCCTTGATTCGTCGGATCGCCATTCTCGCACTCGCCCTCGCCGCGACGTCGCCGCTTTCGCGCGCGAGCGGCGGTCCGTGTCCGGGCACCCCGCTGATTTGCGTCGGTGCCGGATCGCAGACGCTCGTCGTCGCGGTCGACCTCCCGCCACAAGCTCTCGGCATCCTCGTGGCGGGGCCGCGTGTGGTACCGGGTGCGACTTTCGGCAGTGGCCGTTGGTGCGTCGCCGATCCGTGTCAGCGCCTCGCGACCGTGAGCGCGAACCTGGAAGGAACCGCGATCGTGCGACTCGAGGGACGGCCGCACGAACAGGCGGGCTCCATGATCCAGCTCGTCTGGCGTGATCGGTTGAGCGGAATGACGGGCTCCACCGGCGTCGCGCGTCTCTCCGGCAACTGACGCGATGCCGTGCGCGAGTGTGGCCTCGAGCTGAATGCCACCGTCGGAACGATGAAGCTCGCCGACAACCTGGGTCGCGACGACGAGCCCGTCCTCTGGAATCTAGGCGCGCGCGTGCACTTCGCCCGATTCCTCGGCGTGGGCCTGAACGATGAGCAGGCCGAAGGCGACGAGATTATCCTCGGGAGCGTGCGCTTCTCGTTCTGAGAGCGCATCGAGAAGTCGAGCCATCGTGCTCGCGAGATCTCGTTGCGTGGCTCCTCGACGCGAGGGTCGGTGGAGACTTCACAGCCTTTGAGTCGTCGATCCACGCGGCCCCGGTCTGCCGCAGAGCGGGGACTGGGGTTCGCGTCGTTCCGAAGCTCGCGGCCTGCCGCAGGCCGAGTCCCCGGTCCGAGCAACTCGCGACCCACATCGCGGACCTTCGCCGCGCTGTTATCCTGCGGGCTTCTCCGCATCCCAAGGGATTCCGCATGACCACCGCCTCTTCCATCGTCGACGTCACCACCGAAACCTTCGTCCAAGAAGTCGTCGAGCGTTCGCGCACCACGCCGGTCCTCGTCGACCTGTGGGCGACGTGGTGCGGACCGTGCAAGACGCTCGGTCCCGTGCTCGAGAAGCTCGCGCGCGAGATGAACGGCAAGTTCATCCTCGCGAAGATCGACATCGACGCGAACCCCGAGATCGCGGACGCGTTCCAAGTGCAGAGCGTGCCCACCGTGCTGCTCATGAAGGGCGGCAAGCCGGTCGACGGATTCACAGGCGCTCAGCCCGAGAAGAAGGTCCGCGAGTTACTCGAGAAGCATCTCGGACCGTCGATCGATCCGCTCGAGGCGGCGATCGAGCACGAAAAGGCCGGTGAGCCGGCGATCGCGCTCATGCACGTCGCCGAACTCGCCGACCAAGATCCGCCGTATCCCTTGGCGCGTGCGCACCGCGCGCGTCTCTTGCTCGCGATCGGTGAGACGGACGACGGCCGCGCGGAGTACGACGCGTTGCCCGACGACGAGAAGGATTCGGACCCGGGCCGCGCGGCGAAGGGTTTGCTCACGCTACAGGCGAACAAGACGGACCTCGCACCGCTCGAGGCGGCCGTGAAGAAGAACCCGGACGACGTGAAGTCGCGGATCGCGTACGGACGCGGACTGCTCGCCGACGGCAAGAACACGGACGGGCTCGAACAGCTCTATCAGGCCGCTAAACTCGACCTGCGCTTCAACGAGAGCGAGCCGCGCAAGGCCATGGTCGAGGCTTTCGAGGCGCTCGGCGCCGATCCCTCGGTCGCGGAATACCGCCGCAAACTGTCGATCTTGCTGTGCTGATCAACGCACGCGCGGCGGATATGCGCCCGTGATTTTGTTCGTGAACACCTGCACGGCCTCCAACAAGACGCGCGCGTAGCTCGTCGCGCGCACGGTGCTGCCCAGTTGGTGTTCGACGCGCACGGGCACCTCGATCGCGCGATGACCGAAACGGTGCGCGAGATACAGCACCTCGAAGTCGAAGCCGAACCCGTCGAGCTTGTTCACGGCGAACAGTTCCTGCGCGACATCCGTGCGATACAGCTTGAAGCCGCACTGCGTGTCGTGGAATCCGCGCACGACGAGCGTCGAGATCACGAGCCCGCCGATCGCGCCGAGGAACAGGCGGAACTTCGGATAGACGATGTCGCCGCCGGGCGCGCGTTTGCTGCCGATCACGATCGGTGCCTCACGCGAGCGCGCAGCGAGCTTTTCGAGTTCCTGGATCGGGATCGCCAAGTCCGCGTCGGCGAAGAGCGTCCACGGACGTGTCGCGGCGAGCACTCCCGTTCGAACGGCTGCTCCTTTGCCGCCGTTCGGGCGCCGCAAGACCTTCACACGGCCGGCGAACTTCCGCTCGACGAGCTCGCCGGTTCCATCGGAGCTGCCGTCGTCCACGACGATGAGCTCGAGCGTGTCGAAGTGCGTTTCGGCGTACGCGAGGATCCTCTGGATCGTCGATTCGATCCGAAGCGCCTCGTTGTAGGCCGGCAGGACGATGGTGAGGTCGCGGATCAAGGCATCGCCGGGCGCGGAGGGCCTCGAACCCTACGACGGCCCGCGAGGTGCGGCAACCGCGTGACGCGGCCGACTGCGTGCTGGAGGTCGGACCGGGCCCTCCTCCGCGTGCGCGTGCGGCTCCTGGACGGAGCGGCCGCTCTGCATCTTGGCTGGAAGGCTCGTCCGAGCGGTGCTCGACGAGCGTCAACGGGGTTCGGAGACCACGGAAGCCGTGAGTTCGTCACCCGAATCGCACCCGCTCGAAGATGCCGTCATCGCCGCGTTCCGCCCGAGTGGCACGACGCTCGAGTCGGCCCGCGCGGCGCGGGATGCGGCGCCGGACGATCCGCTGGCGCGCGCGCTCGACCTCGGCCACCTCGCGCGCGGATCGAGCCCCTTGAGATCGAGCTCCGCCCACATGGAGGAGGCGCTGTGGTGGCTCCGCGAACGGCCCACCGATCTCGAGCACGTGCTGAGTTCAGCCGCTACACGCATGCGCCGCTCGAGCAGTACGAAGTGCTTCGCGGCGCGTTCGATGACGCACTCGCTGCGCACGGCGGCGACGCCAGTTTCCTGCGCGCCGTGGGGAGGCTCGTCCAACACCACGAGCCGAAGCGTGCGTTCGCATTGCTGGAAAGTGCGCACGAACTCGATCCGACCGACATGCGTGCGGCTTGGTGGATCGGCCATCAGCACGCGCTCGCGAACGAACTGCTGCGAGCGGGCGAGCGCGCCGCTGTGCTCACTTACCTACAAGCCGTGGGTCAGTTCTGGAAGATGGACCGCGGTCTCCTCGCGCATTGGCGCACTCGGATCGAGGCCGGCGAGACGCCCGAACTCTCGCGGTTCGCGCGGAACTAGGGGCCGAGAGCGAACTCCTCGCGTGGCCAGGCCGTGAGCAGCCGGAGGACTGGCCCGCGTCGTCCTTCCGCTCGCGTTTGGTTGCCGGCGGCGGATGGTCGCGGTGGATGGATCAATCTGACACCGTCATCAATCTGACATCGTCATCGCGGAATGAACGAGCCAAGCTCGCTCTTCAGCGCGTCGACGATCTGCTCCGCTGCGAACCGCGGATCCGTCGCATCGATCTTCGTGGCGTAGCGCTTGCCCTTCTGACTGTGGCGGTACAGCGGATCGTAGTAATGCTCGAGGAGGAGGCGCACGAGCTCCGCCGTGCGGCCCGAGTCGAGGAGCGCGACGAGGCCGGGCCCCACGTGTTTCTTCGGCATCCGCTGCTCGACGAGCGGCAGTTGTCGGCGCAGTGCGTCGAGCGAAGATGCGTGGGCGAGGTAATCCACCTCGAGGACTTCGATGCGCCGTTCGATCGACGCGGTGATCTCGATGTTCACCGCCGATTCCATCGCGTGCCACAGCTTCGGCGGCACGACCACGTCGCCGACCTTACGGCTCTCGCCCTCGACGACGAGCTTCGATCCAAGCGGGCTACGCAAGCGATCGGCGATGCGGCTGTCGAAAGTCCGCTGCGAGCACGGATCGAGTCCGACCATGCCCAGCAGGGAACTTCTGTGACCCGCGAGGGCTTCGAGGTCGATCACGAGCTCGGGCGCGATCTTCTCGATCTCACGCAGGACGAGCGTCTTCCCGACCCCGGTCAAGCCGCGCAGAACGAACGTCGGCGGCGGTTCGAATGCGTCGAGACGCCGCATGACTTCGCCTCGATAGGTCTTGTAGCCGCCGGCGAGAATCGTCGCGTCCGCGAAGCCGAGCTCGCGCACGAAGTGGAGCACGCTGCGTGAACGGAGACCTCCGCGCCAACAATGGAAGACGACGGCTCGTGCGGGCGCGGGGTCCTGCGCGGCACCGACGAGGAACGAGGACGTGCTCTCGAAACCTGTTCCGGTCAGGGCGTCGACCCGCGATTCGAAATCGTCGGCGTTCGGGACCCAACCCGTAGCCGTCGAGATCTGTCCGACGAGCCCGCGAATGCCCTCGCGCACGATGGTCCGCGCTGCGCCGAAGGCCGCTTCGGGAGACGACCGCGCGTAGAGCGTGCCGACGAGCGCACGTTGCACGTCGTCGAAGAGCGGCACGTTGACGGCGCCAGGGATGTGATCGTCGGCGAACTCGCCGGGACTGCGCAGGTCGATGACGAGGCGCGGCGCTGAATCGAGGAGCGCGCGCGCCTCGAGCGTGGGAAATGAGATCTGCATGGCCCGCGGTGTGCGGGCAAAGACTCTATCCGCTCTCGACGATCACCGATCCCGCGCGGGTGGACGCTCTGATTTCGAGCCGCGGTCCCCGTGCGGTGATTGGAAACGGTCACGGATGGCTCGGCGGAACTCCTCGTGGCCCAGCGCGTCGAGCTCCGCGATCTCCGTCTCATTCGCCAGCCGCTGCTCCCGCAGCTTCGAGATCACGCGCTCCTTCAGAATTCGACCGACGAGGCCACGACGCTCGGCGGGAGGCAGCTCCGCGTAGCGCAGGTGATCCGCGCTGCGCGGTCGCCCGGCTTCGAAGACCTGGCGTCGCGCGAGCGCCGCTGCCTCGTCCGGTCGCTGTGTGCCGCGGTTCTCGGTTGCGCGAAGCTTTGCTGCGCGCTCGTCGGCGAGGCGCTTCAAGCGCATGAACTCGATGGCGCGTTCTTCCTCGGGCAACGCCTCGAGGCGCGTGATCTCCTCGCTCGAGAGACCGAACCTGCGCGAGAGCATCTCCACGAGCTTCTCGCGACCTTGACGGCGCATCTTCTCGCGCATCTCGCCCAAGATGCGGCCGCGTTCCTCGGCCGGAAGTCGTTCGAACCGTGCGCGCCAGGCCTCGGGTGTCGATCCGTGCGCTTTCGCGAAGCGCTCGCCGCCCTCGACCAGTGCGAGGTCGTGGAGAAGCGCGCGACGACGTTCGGGATCCAAACGCTCGATGCGCTCGCGATCTTTCGGATCGAGTGTCGTCTCGACGCGTCGCAGTGCCTCGGCGAACGAACGAGCACGGTCTTCCAAGACTGCGCGCTCGCGTTCCGGCATCGAACGCAGTCGGTCGAATCGCTCGCGCAAGCGCGCCTGATCCTTCGGTGTGAGGGTTTCCCAGCGCGCGCGCGCAGCGTCGAGCGCGGGATCGCCCGCGAACGCGCTCGACGACGCGAAAGCCATGATCACGAGCGCGAGGAGGATGTGGACGAGTCGCATGGCTCAGCCCTCGTCCTCGAGGTCTTCGAGCAGAACCGCCGCATCCGCGGGCAACGTCGAGAGCAGCGTCACGACGTCTTCCGTGACGAGGACGTCCCAGTTCTCGAGGACGTCGAGCGCCGCGAGCATTTCGTCGGACACGGGTGCGTTCGGCGCGCCCACTTCGGGCCGCTCGGTGCCCGAGGGCTGCACGTCCACGATCGGGGGAGGTGCGACATCTCGCTGCGTTTCCAGGCCGCGGACGACCCACGCGATCGACGCCAGGACCGCAGCGGCCGCTGCGAATCCCGCGATGCGCCACGTGAGCGGTCGCACCTTCTCGGAGCGGCGCGCAAGACGCAGCGTGGTCAACTCGGAGCGGCGCGCAAGACGCAGCGTGGTCAACTCGGAGCGGCGCGCAAGACGCAGCGTGGTCAACTCGGAGCGGCGCGCGAGACGCAGCGTGGTCAACTCGGAGCGGCGCGCGAGATGCAGCGCGGTCAACTCGACGCGGCGTTCGAGACGCGGCTCGGTCAACTCGAAGCGGCGCGCGAGATGCAGCGCGGTCAACGTGCGCTCCGTGAGCCCCTCGGGCACGGTCACGACGTCGAGATCGAGCAGCCGATCGAGCTGTTCGTCCCCTTCACGGCGAGTCACGGACACGAGAACGCTGCGCGCGAGTCCGCTCGGCGCCTTCGGAGCACCGGCGATATCGAGCAAGGAATCGAGACGTTCTTCGTCGCGCGCGTGGCGTAGTCGCGCCAGCACGCGATCGCGCACGGCGGGCTCGAGGCGCGGCTCGGGCAGGCTCGCGAGCAACGACTCGAGCGCCTGTTCGGCGTCGAGCAGCGCGCGGCAGCCTTCGCACGTGAACAAGTGTTCGTGCCAAGCCAAGTCGGCCAGGCGTTCCGGCGCAGCGTTCTGCGCCGGCCGGGTCGCGCGACGCGCCGGCCGTGTCGCGCGACGCGCCAACCGGTTCTCCAGCAGCATGCGGAAATCGCGGCAAGGAGCATTCACGCGATCTCTCCCTTCAGGAACGGTGCGAGCCGTTCACGCAGCGTTTCCCGTGCGCGGTGCACGAGAGACTTCACGGCCTTCTCCGAAATGCCCAGTACCTCGCCGATCTCGTCATAGGGCAGCTCGTCGTACTTCGCGAGGATCATCGCCATGCGCTGCTGCTCGGGCAAGGCGGCGATCGCCGCGCGCACGGCGGCCACGGCATCGCCGCGCGCGAGATCCTCGGCGGGCTCGCTCGCCGACGTATCGGCCAGACGCGCCATCCGATCGCGCGGGAATTCGCCGTCGTCGCTCGTGCGTTCGCCTCGCGACGTCTCGCGCTTGTCCACGCGCTGCGTCTCGTTCACCGCCAAGTTGAACACGATGCGATAGAGCCAAGTCGAGAAGCGCGCCGTCGGTTCGTAGCGATCGCGTGCGCGCACGACGCGCAGGAACACCTCTTGGACGAGGTCCTCGCGAGCGTGCGGCGTGTGCACGAAGCGGGTGAGCAGCGCCCAGACCTGACCCGAGTACGCCTCGACGAGTCTGTCGAACGCCGACTCGTCGCCCGCTTTCCAGGCGAGCATGAGTTGGACGCCCGGGTCGTCCTTGGGATTCGTATCCATGGTCGCTGACGCGTGCACGAACCTACGCAACCGGTGAGCAGGGTGTGGGTTCCGAGGTCTGCGTCACTCAGGAATCGCTTTCTCGGGGTCCGAGGCGACGCCACTGCGACGGCGGCCACACGACGGCGAGCGGTCGGCCCACGATCTCCTGCGCGCGGATCGGCCCCCACTCGCGGCTGTCGCGGCTCTGGCTCGAATGGTCGCCGAGCAGGAAGTACTCGTCCGGCCCGAGGTCGCACGGCGTTCCGACCCCGAATGCGCCGCGATCGGTGTACGTGAGATCGCGCAGGATCTCCACCGCCCCGAAATCGAAGCGGCCGGAATCCCCGCCGAACCAGGCCCGGTATCCGAGGCTCTTCCCCTCACCCATGACATCCGCCGGATGGAGCGTGTTTTCGCGATACGTCGCGACGATGGGGTCGGATCCGGCGACCACGAGACGCACATGATTGTCGCGGTTCTCGAACGTGACCCGGCGCGCGATGTCGAGCGGCCAAGCGACGCGCGCCGTCGCCAGCACGAGGGCTTTGTCGCGCGCCTCGACCGCATTGCGCCGCGTGATCGCGACGTCGCACCAACCGGTGTCGTCGGGCCGCGCGATCGCTTGGAACGTGTCGCCTTGCTCCGAGAGTCCGATCCGCAGTTGCGACATCACGTCGTGCAGCGTGATGGAGAGCTCGATGCGCGCATCCGTCGCGCTGCTCGTGCCCCGGACGACCTCGCCGTTAGGGCCGAGGTAGTCGTCCTGGAACGGGTCGCGGTAGTACAGGAGTCCGAGCGCCGCGTCGCGCGGCACGGTGCGCGCGTCGAGCCGTGCGCCCGTCCCCTGGAAGCTCAACAACGAACTCTGCGCCGCGGCCGCGGGGAAGCGCTGTTCGAGGCTCCGCGCCGTCGAATCGAAGACGGGAATCCACGCCGGGCGCGGATCGGACGGCGCGAGGCGCTTGCCGCCGACGAGCACGTCGCCACCCGAGACCTGCACCGTCTCGCCCGGCAGGCCGAGGACGCGCTTCACGATCGGCGTGACGTCGCCGGCGCGTTGCGCGACGATCAGATCCTGTCGCGCCGGCGCGGCGTCGGTGTAGAGCACGAAGACCCACTCACCGCCGCCTTCAGCACCCCAGAGCGTGGGCTCCATCGAACCGGAATCGACGTGATAGACGTCGCCGACGAACGTGCGGATGACGAGGACGCACGCGGTGAGCGCGAGGAGAGTCCATCCGGCTCGGACGAGGAACCGGCGCGGCCGAGTCCGCACGTCCGTGTCCAGGCTCGGAGCATCCATCATCCGGGCAGAGTAGCCGTTCACGCGTCGCGAGTCGGGGGCTTCAGGCCCGCGATCGCACAGCACCCAAGAGTCCCGCGTGAAGCACGCGCACCGTGCGTTCCAAGTCGTTCGCCGACACGATGAACACTTGGCTCGGCGCGCGCACGCCGAGGAACGCTTCGCGGACTTCGACGCGCTCTTCCGCGAGCAGTTCGAGCGCGCGTGTCGAGAGCGCCGTATCGCCGCCGACATCGCGACCGATCACGGCCGCGAGTCCGAGGTCGCGCGTGACGGACACACGCCGGCCGAGCTCCGCCACCGCGGCGTCGATGTTGCCGCCGGGCGCCACGAGGCAACTGATCCGATCACCAGCCGTCGAGACGACGCCGGGCTCGACGCGATGACGTGCGAGCACGTTGAAGAACTCCGCGACGCGCGGGGCGCGCAGCTCGCTGGCCCCGATCGCAAGGTCGAGGCGCAGCACGCTACGTCTCGCCGCGATGCCGACCGGGCCCGCGCCCATCGTGCGCCCGCCGAGCACCGTGCCGCGCGCCAACGGATCGTGCACATCGAGGATGCGCACCGTGATCGCGCCACGCTGCACCGGCGAAAGCGCGGGGCCGTAGAGCACTTCCGCGCCGTGAAATGCGTACTCCGTCGCTTCTTGGAAGCCGAGGCTCTCGATGACGCGCGCATCCGCGACGATCTCGGGGTCCGCGGTCATCATCCCGCCCACGGCCTTCCACAACTGGACTTCGTTCGCGCCCACCGCTTCGGCGACGAGCGCCGCCGTCAGGTCGGAGCCGTTGCGACCCATCGTCGTGAGGTTGCCGCGCGTGTCCTTCGCGAGGAATCCGGTGACGACCGGGATGCCGACGACTTGTTCGAGCGCGCCGCGAATCTGCGCCGTGCCTTCGGGCAGAGGTCGCGCGTCGCCGTGATTCGAATCCGTCGTGAGTCCGAGGTCCCACGCGTCGATCGGTGTCGCGCGCAGACCCATCTTCTTGAGGGAGTGCGCGACGATGCGCGCGCTCATGCGCTCGCCGAACGAAAGCAGGTGATCGTGCTGGCCCGAGAGCAGCCGCCGCCGGACCTGCATCTCGGAAAGCAGTCCGAAGAGCTCCGAGAAGTACCGGTCGAGGAGATCCGGCTCGAGATCGAGCTGACGCAGCAGCGTCCGGTGCCGAATCCGAATGCGATCTCCTTCGAGGTGGCCCTCGAGGGCCGAGCGCCCGACGGTGTCGAGTAGGTCCGTCACGCCCTGGTGGGCGGAGACCACGACGACGGGATGCGCGCCGCCGTGGTCGGCGACGATCTTGCACGCGCGCAGGACGCCGGGGCCATCAGCGAGGCCGGCACCACCGAACTTCAGGACTCTGTCGAAGGGCATGGAAACCGTGGATATAGCGCCATTTTGGCCCTGGCTACCATCGCAGGATTTCGAGGCTGACCGCGAAGGAGTTCGGTTCGGGGCGATAACTCCTGTAATGGACGCGTAAGTGGTTCGTGGCGCGGCGCCGTTCGTCAAGCCGACGGGCGCAAACGGGCGCGGGCTTTGTGTTCCGACGCCGCCACCGCATGAGCGATTGGGAGACGGCCACCTCGACATGAGCGCGGATGCGACGGCTCACCTGGCTCGACCGGCGATTCGCAAGGTCCACGGCGAGTTGATGGCGGCACACGGATTGAAAACGCGCGGGGTGAGCCGCCCCTCGCGGCCCGGGCTCGGACAGCAGCGCCATCACTCGGCAATGCGTTCGACCATTTCTACACACCTCCCCGCCCTGCCCCCATGCCATGACGCAGCAGCCGCCTTCGGATCGTGCAACCTCGTCGGACCCGGTCGAGGACAAAGCGCGACCGGCTTCCCGCAAACCGCTCGAGCCCCGCGCCGACGCGAGCTCAGCTTCGGCGCACCGCGACGAGAAGCACGAGGACCTCGAGCTCTTCCGTCAACGCGATCCGCGTCCGGGGTACACGACGGATCAAGGGATCCCCATCCCGCACACGGACGACTCGCTGAAAGCGGGTCCGCGCGGAGCCTCCCTCCTCGAGGATTTCCATCTCCGCGAGAAGATCATGCGCTTCGACCACGAGCGCATCCCCGAGCGTGCGGTGCATGCGCGCGGTTCCGGTGCGCACGGATTCTTCCAGGTCTACGAGTCGCTCGAGGACGTGACCTCGGCCGAATTCCTGTGCGACACGGCCGCGCGCACTCCCGTGTTCGTTCGCTTCTCGACGGTCGTCGGTTCGCGCGGCGCCTCCGACATGGCGCGCGACGTACGCGGCTTCGCGACCAAGTTCTACACGTCGAAGGGCAACTTCGATCTGGTCGGCAACAACATGCCGGTCTTCTTCATCCAGGACGGCATCAAGTTCCCGGACCTCGTGCATGCGGTGAAGCCCGAGCCGCACAACGAGATGCCCCAAGGTGCGTCCGCGCACGACACTTTCTGGGACTTCGTGTCGCTGACGCCCGAGACTCTGCACATGGTGCTGTGGGTCATGTCGGATCGCGGCCTTCCCCGCAGTTATCGAATGATGGAAGGTTTCGGCGTTCACACGTTTCGTCTCGTGAACGCCGCCGGACGCTCAGTGTTGTGCAAGTTCCACTGGCGGCCGCTGCTCGGCGCGCATTCGATCCTGTGGGACGAGGCACAGAAGATCTCCGGGAAGGACCCGGACTTCCACCGGCGCGACCTGTGGGACGCGATCGAGTGCGGCAATTATCCCGAGTACGAACTCGGGCTGCAGATCGTGGACGAAGCGGACGAGCTCGCTTACGGGTTCGACCTCCTCGATCCGACGAAGCTCTTGCCCGAGGAGCTCGTTCCGGTTCGTCGCGTCGGGAAGCTGACGCTCGATCGGAACCCGCAGAACTTCTTCGCCGAGGTCGAGCAGGTCGCGTTCTGTGTCGGAAACATCGTTCCCGGCATCGACTTCTCGAACGATCCGCTGATGCAGGCGCGTCTCTTCTCGTACCTCGACACGC
>Ga0163149_10002421_pt1 | contig 22405 bp, 18 predicted proteins | sample OliLakLV19MP5G1_FD_148604 | JGI IMG/M metagenome (GOLD analysis project Ga0163149, IMG submission 148604) | Freshwater microbial mat bacterial communities from Lake Vanda, McMurdo Dry Valleys, Antarctica - Oligotrophic Lake LV.19.MP5.G1 | ecosystem: Environmental > Aquatic > Freshwater > Lake >...
GCGCTCGATCGACAGATCCTCGCCGTGCTCGTCGCGAGCGGCGGCCTACCGGTCGGCATCAAGACGATCGCGGCCGCGGTCGGCGAGACCGAGGACACGATCGAGGACGTGTACGAGCCGCATCTCTTGCGCCAAGGGTTCATCCACAAGACGGGGCGCGGTCGCGTCGTGACTTCTGCCGGCTGCGGCGCGATCGGCGTGGATCCGGCCACGATTCGCGCGGAACCGGGACTCTTCTCCTGAGCGAGAGGCCGTGAAGAAATCGATCCTACGCCCTCTCGGAATCCAGTTGCGTCGCTCTGCGACGCGAGAGCCCATGAATACTCCTCGGGCTCTGTGCGCGTGACATCACCGGCGCTCGCTTCGTCCGCGCGAGCCGGGTTCGGGTTCCGACTCCTGGCGCGATCCGGCGCCGCGCGGCGCGGCGTGTTCACGACGCCGCACGGTGACGTCCTGACGCCGGCGTTCATGCCGGTCGGCACGAAGGCGACGGTGAAGGGCGTCCTGCCGCGCGACCTCCACGAGCTCGGCGCGACGATGATCCTCGCGAACACGTACCACCTCCATCTCCGACCGGGCGAGGACGTCGTGCAGAAGCTCGGCGGCTTGCACGCGATGATGGCCTGGAAAGGCCCGATCCTCACGGATTCGGGCGGCTACCAAGTCTTCAGCCTCGGCCACATGGCGAAGATCGACGCGGACGGCGTCTCGTTGAAGAGCGTCGTCGACGGTGCTGCCGTGCGTCTCACGCCCGAGCGCGTGATCGACATCGAGCGCAAACTCGGCGCCGACGTCGCGATGGCGTTCGATCATTGCCCGGCGGATCCGACGGATCGCGCGCAGGTCGCCGCGGCCGTCGAACGCACGCACGATTGGCTCGCGCGCTGCGTGCGCCGCCATCGCGAGCACGGTGCGGAGGATTCGGGACAAGCTCTCTTCCCCATCGTGCAAGGCGGCGTCTTCGAAGACCTGCGCCGACGCTCCGCCCTGAGCGCGCTCGAACACGACTGCGTCGGCCACGCGATCGGCGGCGTGAGCGTCGGCGAGTCGCGCGAACAAGCGCGAATCGCCGTCGAAATGAGTGCGCCGCTCCTGCCCGACGATCGTCCGCGGTACCTGATGGGCGTCGGCACGCCGTCCGACTTCTTCGATGCGATCGAGCGCGGCATCGATCTGTTCGACTGCGTGACACCGACGCGGCACGCGCGCAACCACCGCGCGTTCACGAGCCTCGGCGAGGTGAACTTGCGCAACGCGAAGTACCGCGAGGACACGTCGCAGCTCGATCCCACGTGTGCGTGTCCGTGCTGTCGCGACTACTCACGCGGGACGTTGCGACACCTGTGCTCGAGCGACGAGATGCTCGGCGGGATGCTGCTATCGCTGCACAACCTGTCGTACTTCTTCACGCTGATGCGCCGGATCCGCGCGGCGATCGAGTCGGGGACGCTCGGCGCGCTGCGCAGTGAGGTGCTCGGGGCCATGGTGCCCGATCCCGCAGTTTGACCGCGCTCTCGAGCACGCCCAGTCTCCGCTCGGCAGACCCGCCCGGGTTCCGTCTCGTTGTCCGGCGTCGCGGAGTTCGTCGCGAGGGCATGGGGCGGCCCGCTGACGAACGAGCGCCGAGAGATCGCCTAACAGCCGCGGAGCCGGAAGCCCTCGAGCTCGGGGCCGGGCGACTGCGTGCGCGAACGAGACCTTGCGCGAGACACGGACGCCCTGATCCGCAACGCGCCGACCGACTACTTCGGCTTGTAATCCGGACACCGCACCGCGTTCGGGCGCTCGGGCCGAACGCAGGCCGTGCCGTAGTCCCACTTGCACGAGTCGCACAGGTAACGCTGGCTCTTCAACGCGAACATCCGGCGCAACGCCTCGACGAGGCGGCGCGTGAACGGCACATCGCGCGTCGGGTCCTTGGCCACGTGGGTCTCGAAGGATCGCGACGCACGTGCGCCGCGACCCACTCTCGTCGAACTCAGCGACCCGTCGGAGCCGAGAGGACCTCGATCCGCGTCGCGTCGATGCGCATCGGGCGATCGACCGACCCCGCCGAACGCGTCATCGCGCCCTGCACCCCGATCTCGGCGCCGGCGAACAAAGCCAAGTCGTAGCGTCCGCTGCCGCACGTGACCTCGGAAGCCGTGCGACCGGCCCACTGCACGTAGAAGCGACCGGGCACTTCTTCGTCCTGGCGCAGCCAACCACGCGCTTGGAAGCGACCCCACAGCGGATCTTGCGCGAGCGAAGCCTCTTCGAGCTGCGCTTGAGCATCCGTGAGCAACTTCTGACGCTGCGTCTCCTGCAGTGCGGCGTCGGACTTCAAGCGCGAGATCTCTTCGTGGTAGCTGATCTGCTCGAGCCGCAACTGCGCCGTGCTCGTGTGCGCACCGGTCGGGTTCGCGGCGATGTAGCGCTCGAATTGACCGCGCACCGACTTCCAATCGGCGCGACCGGCGGACTTCGCGGTTTCGTACGCGAGCTCCGCGGTCTCCCAGGCACCTTGAGCGGGCGCGGCGTCCGGCTTCGCGGGCCCGCCGTTCGTCGCGCTCACCTGTGCGGTCGCACCACTGGTGGGAGCCGTCGCACTACCGCCCGCGACGCCCGCACCGCTCTTCAGATCGAAGAGCGCAACCGCTGCGGTCGACTTCTTCACCGCATCCATCCACGCGCTGCGCGTGTCGAGTCCGCTCTCGATCGGCGCGGTCTCCGTCGCGCGAATCCAACCGCGCACGCCGGGCGGAGTAACGATCTGCACCCAGTCGTCGACGAGCGGCTTCGTCGGTTCGTGCCGCGCGAGCACGCGCACGCGATCGCCCTCGTGCAGTTGTTGTTCGAGCGGGAAGCTGTCGACCGTCGACGACGGCTTCGGACGCATGCGCACGCCGTCACCGGTGACCTCGGCGACGCCCGATTGCGCAGTTCCGCGCAGAAATCGGCCGAAAACCCACACGTTGAGACCTTGCGGCGGCTCGACCGAGAGCCAACCGGCTTGTTCGCCGTAGACCGCGAGCAACGTTCCCGCGGGAACGCTCGCGACGGCGACACCTTTCGGGTCGGCGACGTTCGTGAGCTTCGCCGCGCTGCTCGAGCGCACGTAGCGATCGGGCTTCGCCTCCTGCACGAGTAGGTTCGGAGCCGTGGCGCGCGCCACGTTCGCGTCCGCGAGCGGCGCGAGGGCGAGGAGACCGAGGACGATCGAATGCGTGAGCGAGGGCGTCATGGTGGATTCGCGGTCGTTCCTGACCCGGCGGCGCCGGACGCGGCGTCTTCGCGAGGGCCTCGACGAACGACCGGCCCGACTCTAGCCACCCGCGAAACTCGGATCCACAAGCCGAAATCGAGGTCCGCTCCCGAGCATGGCGCGCGAGCGGTCGATCGGTCACGATCCGCGGCGCATGGATGCGATCTCTGCCGAATCCCCGAGCGCGTGGCGCGACGCGCCCGGCACCGGCCTCGACTTCCCCTACATGGTCTGGGCCCGGACGCGCTCGGGAGCGGCTCGTTTTCCGCTGACGCAGTCGGGAATGCCGCCCGCCGATGCGCAGGTCCTCGGCGCCGCGCCGCCGATCGAGATCGGGCACGCCGCGGTCGTCCTCGCCGAGGTCGAGCGCGCGCTCGCGCGACGATTTCGCGTTCCCCCGGAGCGCGTCGTCGCGACGCTCGGCGCCTCCGGCGGCCTGCACGCCTCTGCGTGGACGTGGTTCGGACCGGGATCCCGCGTCGTCGCGGACACACCGTCCTACGAGCCCTTTCGAGCCCTTCCACGGCGGCTGGGCGCCGATCTGCGCGTCCTCGAACGGCGCCTCGAGGACGGTTGGCAAGTCGATCCGTCGGACGTCCGGCGTCTCCTCGGCGCGGGTCCGGGTCGCGGTCACGTGTTCCTGGCGAACCCGCACAATCCGACCGGCGTTCAGCTCGGCCGCGAGCGGATGGTCGAGCTCGCGCGCGAAGCCGAACGCTCCGGCGGACTGCTCGTCTCGTGCGATCTCTACGGCGAGTACGAGCCCGAGTCGGAGCGCGTCGACGCGTTCCGCTCTGCGCCGAACGCGGTCTCGATCGGATCGCTGACGAAGGCGTACGGACTCGGCGCGCTCCGCATCGGCTGGATCGTGCTCGGCGAAGGCGTCGCCGCCGACGTGCACCGCGTGCGCGACGCGACCTACCTCGCATGGGTCGATGCACCGATGGCGTCGCTGCGCCTCGGACTCGCGGCACTCGAGCGCTTGCCGCAACTGCTCGAGCCCTACCGCGCGCTCACGGCGAGCGTCCGCCCGCTGTGGACGAAATGGCTGCGCGAAACCCCCGGCGTGCGCGCGTTCGTCCCCGATCACGGGATCATCGCGTTTCCGCGGATCGAGGGCGTCGCGGACACGTTCGCGCTGGCCGAGTACCTCGTGAAAGAGCACGAAGTCGGCGTCGTCCCCGGCGAGTTCTTCGGGATGGCCGGCCACGTGCGCGTCGGCTGCGGACTCTCCGCGGACGTCATGCCCGAAGCGCTCGCGCGACTCACGCGCGGGATCGCCGCGTGGCAGGCGAGACGAGGTTGAGATAGGTTCCCGCCCACTCGATGCGCACGTACCTCCGCTCGAAGATCCACAAGGCGCGCGTCACGGCCGCGGACTTGAACTACATCGGCTCGATCACGATCGACGTCGAGCTGATGGAGAAGGCCGACATCGCCGAGTGGGAAAAAGTGCTCGTCGTGGACAACACGAACGGCAACCGGCTCGAGACCTATGTCCTCGCCGGCGAGCGCGGCAGCGGCACGATCCAGATGAACGGCGCCGCCGCGCACCTGATCCGCACCGGCGACGAAGTCATCGTCATGACGTTCCAGACGACGGATCGCCCGACGCCGCCGCGGCAGATCCTGGTGGATCCGAAGAATCACTACGTGCGGGATCTCTGACAGCCCGTGGAGAGATCCAAGCGACGGGCTCTCCGATTTCCGTGGCGACGCTGTGCGTCACGCGAGGTCGTGAGTTCCGTGAGTTCCTCGCGACATCTGGACGCACGATGAGCGCCGCGCTCCCGCGCCTGGTCGTGTTCGCGGACGACTGGGGACGACATCCGTCGAGCGCGCAGCACCTGGTGCGCGAGCTGCTGCCGCGCTGGAACGTGGACTGGATCAACACGGTCGGGACGCGCAGGCCGAGCTTGTCGGTCGCGGACGCGAAGAAGGTCGCGGCGAAGTTGGCGAGCTGGATGAAGCCGGCGGAGAGCGCGACTTCGGAATCGGTCGCTTTGCCGGCGAATCTGACGGTGCACTCACCGATGCACTGGCCCGGTTTCGGCGCGGGCTGGGAGCGCGGATTGAACGCACGCCTGTTCGACCGCGCACTGCGGCCGTTGATCGAGCGCGCCGAGGCCGTGGTCGCGACCGCGCCGATCGTCGCGGATCTCGCGGCACGCGTGCCCGATGCGAACTGGATCTACTACTGCGTCGACGACTTGTCGGAGTGGCCCGGTCTCGACGCGGAAGCGTTGCGCGCACTCGAAAAGGACTTCCTGCCCCGCGCGAAGAAGATCGTCGCCGTGTCCGAGCACCTGCGCGCGCGCCTGAAGTCGATGGGCTTCACGAGCGAGCTCTTGACGCACGGCTTCGAGCCATCGCACTGGCGCTCGGTGACGCACCGCGCCGCGCCCGAGGAAGGCGAGCTGCCGGTCGCCGTCTTCTGGGGCGCGATCGATCGACGTCTCGACGTGGGTATCGTCGAAAAGCTCGCCGAACTCTGCGATCTGCGGTTGATCGGCCCCGAGCAAGATCCCGATCCGCGCGTGCTGTCGAACCCGCGCGTGCAGCGACCCGGCCCGGTCCCCTACTCCGAGCTGCCGCGGATCGCGAGCGAGGCCGACGTGCTCGTGATGCCCTACGCCGACCTGCCGGTGACGCGCGCGATGCAGCCGCTCAAGCTGAAGGAGTACCTCGCGACGGGACTGCCCGTCGTCGCGACGTCGCTGCCCGCGAACATCGAGTGGGCCGACGCGCTCGACCTCGTGGACGAGCCGTTGGCGTTCGCGCGCCGCGTGCTCGAGCGCGCCGCCGCCGCGTTGCCCGCCTCGCAAGCGCGCGCGCGCGAACGCCTGCGCGACGAGACCTGGGCCGCGAAAGCCCAGCAGTTCGAGCGCTGGATCCGCCGATCGGAGCCGCGATGAGGCCGCGCGCCGCGCACTCGAGGTCGTCCCCCAAGTCGTTCCGCAAGACGCTTCGTGCTTCGTTCCGCGCGCGTCTCCACACGTCGTTCCCCGCACCGTCCCCCAAGTCCCTGCTCGTGTCCGTCCCGACGTCGAGCGCCCCTGCCGCTCTCGCCGCAGTACCGCGATGAGCGCCGGTCCCACATCGCCCAGCGAACGCATCACCGTGATGCACGGCCGCATCGTGAGCGGACGCGGCGGCGGCCCCGAGAAGACGATCCTGAACTCGCCGCGTTTTCTCAGCCGGACGCGCTGGCGCGAGATGGCGCTCTATCTGCACGCACCCGGCGACACGGGGATCGCCGAGCTCGCAGCGCAAGCGCGCCAGCTCGAGTGCCCCTTCTTCGCGATCCCCGAACGCCTGCCGATCGACTTCGGCGTGCTGAAGCAGATCGCCGAGCTGTGCGCGCGAGAGAACGTGCGCATCTGGCACGGCCACGACTACAAGTCGAACCTCTACGGCCTCTTGCTGCGCCCGCTGTGCAACTTCCGCCTCGTGACGACGGTGCACGGCTGGGTGCAGAAGACGGACAAGACGCCGCTGTACTGGGCGGTCGATCGCTGGTCGCTGAAGCGGTACGAGCGCGTCGTCGCGGTGTCGCAGGACTTGTACGCGACGTGCCTCGAGATCGGCGTCGAGCCTGCGCGTCTGTCGCGCATCGACAACGGCATCGACGTCGCCGCGTGGAAGCGCCGCGGTCCCGCGGTTGATTCACCGCTGCGCGCCGGAGTTCCGCGCGGTCGCCTCGTGGTCGGCGCAGTCGGCCGGTTGTCCGACGAGAAGGGCTTCGACCTGTTGATCGAGGCCGTGACTCGCGCCGCCCTGCGCGGCGCCGACCTCGAGCTGTGGATCGCGGGCGAAGGCTCCGAGAAGGCGAAGCTCGACTCGCTCGCCGCGCGCTCGAACGGTCGCGTGCGAATGCTCGGGTTCCGCTCGGACGTGCGCGACCTGATGGAAGCGTTCGACATATTCGCGCTGTCGTCGCTGCGCGAGGGCCTGCCGAACGTGGTCCTCGAAGCGATGGCCTGCGAGGTGCCGCTGCTCGCAACACGCTGCGGCGGAGTCGAGGCGGTCGTGCGCGACGACGAGGAGGCGTTGCTCGTGCCAATCAGCTCGTCGAAGGCGCTCGAGGACGGCTTGGTACGCCTCGCATCCGACCCGGGGTTGCGAGCCCGCCTGGCCAGCGAGAGCCGCAAGCGCGTCGAGCGCGACTTCTCGTTCGCGCGACGGATGGAGAGGTTCGCGGAGTTCTATGAGGACCTGCTCGCACGCTGACCCTGGAACGCCAAGTCCAGTGCAGCGATCATCGACGTTGTGATCAGCATGATTCAAGGACAGCAATACAACCTGACGCGGTACCGGTCAGCCGCCACCAAAGGCTGTCTGCTGCAGCAGCCTATTAGACAGCACGCCTGAATCCGCCAGGAGCGGCGGCGCCCCGCAGGAGCCCTTCCACACTGAGGTCCTCATCAATATCCGGCCAATGGATTCCGTGCCCATCGCCCATCAGCCACCAGTTGCTTCGTTGAGCGGGCTGCGCGTGCAGAAGTCGGGGGAACCACGCGAGCGAAACGGTCACGCGGCGCCCATCCGCCAGATCCACGGTCAACGCATCTTCGTCGATCGACACGTTCACCGCCCGGGGATCCACACTAGGACTTGAAGAAGTCACGCCATGCCCCCCGGAACTCCAAGCGATGTTCGGATACGTCTCGCTCGATCCGGCGGAGGTCTTGCCCCCGGAAGCGGCTCGAGGACGCCAAAGATACCGGTTCGAGCCCGAACTTGGCGACTACACCAGCCTCCTGGACGTGGATGTGAGGAGGCTCCGTCCCCTCGTTGCTCTAGAAGAAGAACCGGGCAGCGCCGATCCGACGAACGATAGGCACCACGGAAGCGAGTATCTCGGTGCGCCATGGATCGCCAACGCGTCGATTCCCGATGCCCGGCAGAGATGACGTCCGGCCACTCAGCCGCGACCGAACTCCGGTCCGCCTGCATCGGCCTGTTAAATTGCAGCATCCGATTCGATGCGTTCGTAGAGCTCATTGAGTCGGTCTTGCAGGTCGAAATCCGTGCTGTCGTTGATGGACCTGGCGAGGTCACCGAGAAGCAGTTCGACGTAAAACCTAACGCATGTGACCACGGCCACGCCATCGGACTCGGGTACGGCATCGAGAGCAGCCTGGATCTCGGGGAAGGGGTAGCCATGATCGCGGATCAGATCACGATCCGATCGTGACAGGATCAGGATTATCTTTCGGGAAGTACCCTTCATGTGATTTCGCCACTCCAAAGCTCGGTATCAGCGGCGGCGCGCAGCGCCATCCGCTGCATGCTGTTGTCAGGCGCCCGATTCGGCCGGCCCAGGCCGCGGCAGCCTTGCCCCACAGGGTCCACCGACTCAGACCTATCCGTTCTGCAGCTATTTATCCGGATTCCCATGATCATGCGTCACCTTGCACCCGCGCTGCTAAACACATCATCCACCGTCCGCGCCACGATGTATTGCGCCGGTGACTCGCACACGACAAGCGCCTTGAAGTGCGCCTTCCCGCACTCGATCTTCGCCCGCTCCTTGTCCCGGAGGTCATCTGCGAACAGCCCGCTCTTGGTCTCGACCACGAAGTAAATCCGCTCGCCGTCGTCCTCTTGCACCAGCAGCGCCCAATCGGGGTTGTACGTCCCCAACGGCGTCGGCACATTGAACCAGCCGGGCAGCTTGGCGTAGACCTTGATCGATGTGTTCTTCTCGAGCTGGTCCGCAAAGGTGGCCTCGGTGTCGGAGTCGTACACCACCTGCTCGTAGACCGACTTCTCGACCGCCAGCAGGTTCTTGAGATAGCCCGTCAACTCCTCATCTTCGAACAGCTGCTGCGCGTAGAAGTGCTCGTCGCCCAGGCGCTGGTACTTGATGCCATCCACTACAGCAAGTCGCTTGCACCGGTTGATCGCCTCGGCGGCCAGCTCGATGAACTGCTGCGGGTTGCGCTTGAAGTCTTCGAGCCGTCCACTGCCGCTCAGGACGCGCTGGATGGTGCGCCGCGTAAGTTGCGTGCGGTCCTGCAGATCGGTGAGCAGGTCGGGGAGCTCGATATCGCCCTCGTCGAGCATGACGGTCCCGGCGCCCTCGCGCTCGGTGGCCTCCACCCCCGCCTTGCCGATGGCGATGTCAGCCTTGCGCCACTGCAAGCGGGTCTTCGCAATCGCGGGCGCCTCCCGTAGTGCGCGCGTGCAGCTCTCGACCAGCTTCTCATTGTCGAAGTGCACGCGATAGGTGGTCTTGTGCTTGATGCGATCCCACAGCGCCTTGAACTCCTCGCTCTGCAGCACCGCCTGCCGCGTTCGCACCTGCCGGCGTTCGTCGGCGTTCCTGATCTCCAGTCGCCCGGCGAGCTTCTTGAGCACGGCGGTGATCTGCCCGAGCTGCGCCGTGAACGCCTCCGGGACCATAAGTGTGCCGTTCTTGATCGCCGTCCTGAGTGAGTCCTGGACCTTGCCCTTGGCATCGATGTGGCCTGCCGACTTGAGGCTCTCCCACAGCGCCTTCGACTGCTCGAAGCCCAGCGGTGCGGTCGTCCCATCGTCAGCGGCGACCGTGATCGCCGCGAACTGGTGCGCCTCGACGATGCCGAATCGAATGCCAGTGTCCTTCTCGATCTCCTTCTGCAGGTTCTCGGCGAACTGCTCGTAGCTCTCCATCGCCACCACGGTGAGCGTATTGACCTCGAAGCCGCGCACGCGCTCGCCCTGTTGGTTGACGCACAGGCGCAGGCCGCGCCCGATGGTCTGGCGGCGCTGCTGCTCCGAAGCCATCTCGCGCAGCGCGCAGATCTGAAAGACGTTGGGATTGTCCCAACCCTCGCTCAGGGCCGAGTGCGAGAAGATGAACTTGAGCGGCGTCCCCAAGCTCAGCAGCTTTTCCTTGTCCCGCATGATGAGGCTGTAGGTGTCATCGTCGGCCTTGGTGTCGCCACGCGTATTCCGCATCATCTCCACGGTCTTCGTGCCGACCTCCCTTTTGTCGATCGAGAAATACCCGTCGTGCACCTCTTCGGCGGCGTGCTCCAAGTCCACTTCCTTGAAGAGCGTGTTGTAGTCGGGGAGCCTCGCGGCCCGCCGGTATTCCTCTTCGAAGATGCGGGCACAGTCGCCCTTCTCTGGATTGCCGTCGGCGTCGTACTTCCGATAGTCCGATACCTCTTTGACGAAGAAGAGGGAGAGCACCTTGATGCCCTGCGGGCGCAGGCGCAGCTCCTTGTCGAGGTGCTCGCGGATGGTGCGGCGGATCATCTCCCGCTGAACGGCCAGCCCGTCCACATCGCCGTGCGCCTGACTCGCCGCCAGGAACACTTCGCCGCCCGGGTAGCGCAGCTCCATGAGTTCGGCGCCCTTCTTAGCGCGAATCTCCTGGCCGATGGTGAGATCGCGGTAGATCTCCCGCCCAGTGGTCTGCTCCAGGTTGTCCAGCGGTTGCACCGTGACCGTCTTGCGCCGAACACCGGTTGCGGTCTGCATGTCGAGTTCCACCGTGGCGCCCACCACGCTCTTCCCCCGACTCACCGGGCCCACGAATCGCACGTAGGGCTTGTTGTGCCCGTCCTCGACGGTGGCCGCCGCCACCTCGATCTGCTTCACCAGCTTCTGCTCATAGGCGTCCACCGCGTCGAGCCGGTAAACCATGTGATGCTTGTCGGCATGGGTCGCGGAGTAACGCAGCGTGCACAGCGGGTTCATGCGGTCCAGCGCCTTCTTGCCCCGTCCCTCCAACCCGCCATCCACACGCTGCGGTTCGTCGATGATCAGGACCGGCCGCGTGGCGCGGATCAGGTCAATGGGCTTCTCGCCCCCGGTCTTCTCGCTGGCGCGGTACATGACGTTCTTCGACTTGTCGCGGCGGCAAGATTCGTCGGACTCTTCGGCCGTCGCCTCGTCCTCATCGCCGAACTTGTTGATGGCGCCGGCCGTCACCACCATTATCTGGATCTGCGGGCTGGTGGCGAAGTTACGTACCTGGCCGAGCTTGGCCGAGTCGTAGACGAAGTAGTCGAACGGCACGCCCGCGTAGAGCCCCTTGAAGTGCTCCTCAGTGATCTGGAGCGACTTGTACACGCCCTCCTTGATCGCAACCGAATGCACCACGATGACGAACTTGCTGAAGCCGTAACGCTTGTTCAGCTCGAAGATGGTGCGCAGGTAGACGTAGGTCTTGCCGGTGCCCGTCTCCATCTCCACCGTGAAGTCGCCGGAGGCCAGCGCACCGGAGGGCGGCAGCCCGTGGCGGAGCTGGATGTCGCCGAGATTCTTGGCCAGCTCGTCATCGAGCAGGGTGAGGCGGTTGCCGACACCCAGGTCGCTTTCCGCGAAGGCGAGCGACTGCTGGCCGACGACGGCGTGCTGCGTGACAGTGAACTCGGTGCGGCAGATCTCCTGCCCGCGGAAAAGGTCGCACACCGCTTCGACCGCCTGAAGCTGGTAGTCGAGATTGGGCTCGAAGTGGAGTTTCACGTTTCGTCCTCGGGCGGTGGCGACAGCCGCTTCACGGCGCGGTCGAAGTCGGATTCGAGGCTTCGATCCTCAGTCTTGCGAAATTCGACGAACTCACGCTCGGCGTGCGCCTTGGCCAATTCCGCCGAGACTGTACCGGCGTTCTGCAGGATGTCCCGGTCGTTCAGCCTCAGGAAACCCTCCAGTTTCACGATCCAGTCGTGCATGGTCATCGGCACGCGTCGCTCCGCCTGACCTTCGGCGAAGATCAGATACTGCTCGACGAGGTTGTTGAGCGCCCGAAGCTCTCCTGCTTTCAGGTAGTTCTTCGCGGTGGCCACGTCCGACTTGCGTATGCGCGCCCCCTCCCAGTTGGTGAGCCCCATGTTCGGCAGGGTGCGGTCGGCGCGGGACACGATCGCCTCGGCGGCGGTTTGCCCGTGGATGCCGAAGTGCACCTTGTTCTGAACCGTGGCGAAGAAGTCCTGGGTGAGCGGGTCTGCCTTGTCGTAGTCGATGCTCGTGGCGTAGATGTCGGTGATCTTCTGGTAGAACCTCCGTTCGCTGGTGCGGATATCCTGAATCCGCCGGGTAAGCTCCTCGAAGTAGTCGTTGCCGACCTTCGGGTTCTTGAGGCGCTCGTCGTCCAGCACGAAGCCCTTGACGATGTACTCCTTGAGCTTGTCCGCGGCCCACTGTCGAAAGCGCACGGCCATGGGGCTGCGCACCCGGAAGCCCAGGGCCAGGACCATGTCGAGGTTGTAGTGGGCCACGTCGTACTGCTTGCCGTCAGCGGCAGTTGTTCGGAATAACCGAACAACTGAATCCTCCTCCAACTCCTCGTCCTCGAAGATGTGCTTGATGTGTTCGCTGATGGTGCCCTTGGCCTTGCCGAACAGTTCCGTGAGCTGCTTCTGGTTGAGCCAGACGGTCTGATCCTCCAGGCGCACGTCGAGCTTCGTGCGCCCGTCTTCGCTCTGGTAGATGAGGATCTGGTCCATCAGAGGCTCCGCACGTTCGCGAGGCCGTGTTGACTGAGGATGGCGGCGAGGTTGGTCTTGGCCACGTCGTCGGCGAAGGCGCTATCGAGGAACTCGCACCTTGTGTCGCCAACGGGCGCGAGCGTCTTGTGCCAAGCGACGATGCCCTGCGCGAGCGGCTCGACCTCGTCGCGAGTGATCTGGGTAGCGAGGCACGCGAGCAACACACCGCCGCCGATGCTGTGCACGGTCTTGCCGGCGATGGTCTTCTGCTCGATGGGCACGCAGAGGTCGAGGCCGAGCTTGAGAAGCAGCTCGTGCAGGATGTCCGCCTCGGTGCGGTCGACCTTCAGGTGTTCTTGGTGGTCGAGCAGGCTCTGGTCGAGGTTATCGCGGTCAGGCTCCCACGCGCGGATGTTGCTGGAGTCGAGCTTGAAGACACGGAAGCCGAGGTCGCCCGCGAACATCGGGGTCTCATCCTTGATCTTCTTCCCGGCGCGGCGGAGGCGTTCCTTGGTGAGTTCAGCAATGTTCGCCGGGACTCGGCGCGCGTCGCAGTACCGCGCCGCCTCCGCCTGCTCCGGCTCTGCGGCATCCAGAGGCTCCGGGAGCTGGACGAGCACCACGTGGCGCCCGCTTCCGTCTTGGAGATTCCGCTGCCAGACCGCTTCCGCGGTCGTGCCACTGCCCGCGAAGAAGTCGAGCACTACGTCGTTCCCCGCGGTGAACCAAGCGACAAAGTCCGAAATCATCGCGACGGGCTTGGGGTTCGAGAACACGTGTGCCCCCATGAGCGCGTCAAGGTAACCGGTCTGCTCGCTGACCATTCCGTACTCGGGCAGGAGAGAGGACGGAGTCAGTCGCCCTCGTTCCTTTTTGCACTTCAGCTTGCCCGCGCTGTTGAAGTAGAACTCGAGAACTTTCTGCCCGCGCGTGTCAAACGTATCCTGGCCCGCGAACCAAGACTGCATCTGCCTCTTCTGGGTCCATCCGGCGCTCAGGGTGACCTGCTCGGCGGTGCGCCCTCCCTTGCAGAGCAGCCGCCCCTTCACGACGGTGACCTTTTCAGAGTCGCCGAAGGTGTCGCAAAACTCGGCACCTTCTCGGGCCTCAAAGCGGACGCCAGCGGAGAAGATGAACTCGCTCGCGGGGTTCGCCCGCGAAATCTTCTTCATTGCTCCCGCGTCGATCTCCCCATCTCCGCCGGTGATCGCTCCCAGGGTCGATGCGTCTCTCGCGTAGACCACAACATACTCGTGGTAGCGCTTGAATATCCCCTGTTGTTGGGAGTGCTGCTTGTTCCAAATTAGCACCGCCAGGAAGTTCTCCTCGCCGAAAACCTCGTTGCAGACAGTCTTCAGGTGGTTCACTTCCCCGTCGTCGATGCTCACGCAGATGACCCCGTCGTCGTCCAACAGGGCGCGTGCGATCTTGAGTCGGGGGTAGAGCATGTTCAGCCAGTCGGTGTGGAACCTCCCGCTGGACTCAGTGTTGCTGCTGATCTTGCGCCCGCCCTCCACCTGCCCGGTCAGCTCCAGATAGTTCTTGATGTTGTCCTGGAAGTTGTCGGGATAGACGAAGTCCTTGCCCGTGTTGTACGGCGGGTCGATGTAGATGAGCTTCACCTTGCCGGCGTAGCTTTTCTGCAAGAGCTTCAGCACCTCGAGGTTGTCGCCCTCGATCATCAGGTTCTGCGTGGTATCCCAGTCCACGCTGTCTTCGGGGCAGGGGCGCAGCGTACCGGTGGAGGGCGTGAGCGCGAGCTGCCGCGCTCGGCGCTTGCCGTGCCAGTTTAGGCCGTACTTCTCCTCGCGCTCGTCCACCGCACCGCCGAGCAGTTGCTTCAGCACCTCAAAGTCCACCTTCCCCTCGGTGAACGCCTCTGGGAAGAGCGCCTTCAACTGCTCGATGTTGCCCGCCACGATATCGGCGGAGTGGGTCTCGGCGTCGGCGGCGGTCAGCTTCTTCATTGCATCCTCGGGTTTCATAGCTTGGCTCGCGCGGCAGCGTGTCCCGCCTGCGCGCGTTTGAGTTCCAGGTTCAGTTCCACTTGCCGGGAGACTTGGCGTTCCTTGGCTGCCGCGGCGCGCAGGCTGTTCATCTGCGCCTCGAGCCGTTCGCACTCCGCGAGCGCATTATGACGTGCTGCGGCTTGTTCGGGCGATTGAACAAGCGCAAACGCCCCGGTCACCTGAGCGGCGAGCAGCGCCACGACGGTGTCCATCCATCCCTGGTACAGCGCATACAAGTTGGCACGCGGCTGGCGGGCCATGGACAGCGCGCTCACGAACGCTTGCCCGACACTCGCATCCTGACCCGTCCCAAGGTCGGCCACAACCAGTGCGCCATCCAGCACCGTCGCGCCCGCCTCACCCTGCGACCAGCGCTTGTGGGCGAGTGAGAGCGCCAGCGCGTCGCCCTGCGAAACGATAAGGAACACCGGATACGGCACCGCGCGGTGGATCAACTCGGCGAGGCGGTTGGCCTGGGCGCCCGCACGCAGTACCGCGCTGAGTACCGCGATCTCAAGATACTCCCGCGCAGCGTCGCGAAGCTCCGGCACGCCGATGGTGGTCGGCTTGAGCGCGGCCAGCCAGTGAACCTCCTCCAGCCCATCGTTGATGCGGCGCTTGTCTGCGGCAGTGGGCGCACCGTTCTCCACCAGCAGCTTCTTCGGCACGCGCTGGTCGACGCGCGCGCTGGCGGGTAGCTCAAGGGCGGCGATGAGGTCGGCTGCGTTCACCGCGACTCTCCTTCCGCGGGTGGGTGTGCCAACCAAGCGCGCCCTTTCTCCGTGATTCGATACTTCTGCAGGCGGCTGGTGGGCTTGTCCGGAATCGTGCGCTCCAGAAGGCCATCCGCAAGCAGTACGTCGAGGTAGTTGCGCTGGAATGTTTCCCGGTGACGGAAGCCGGTCGCCGCCTGGATCTCGTGGCTTCGACGTGGACCCGTCGAGCAGACGGACAAGGCCCGTATCACCCAACCCTCAACCTGTCCGGTCACTTGTCCGGTGACTTGTCCGGTGACTTGTCCGGTCACAGCCTCGAGCGCCCGCCCAGGCACGCGGCGAATGGTCACGACAAAGCCATCGGTCACCTTGAATTCAGGCTCCGGCAGGCCTCCCTTCCGGCACCGAGCGATCATCTCGAGCGTGCCGGTGCCCATCCGTTCGATGTACTTCGTCAGATAGAGCGGCTCTGCGAGCAGCGGGTTGCCGGGCACCGAGCCGTGCGGCTGGCGGAGCATCTCGAGCGTCAACGAGGGCGGTAGCGTTCCGGGATTCCAGACCTCGAGCCGGTCGGCGAAGAGCATCACCTGCACGCTGCCGTTGCTCGTGTAGTCGCGGTGCGCAACCGCATTGACGATCGCCTCGCGCACGACCTCGAGCGGCATCTCGTAGGCAACTGGCGCCTCAACACTGAGCGCCCGAGTTCCCACCGCCAGGTTGAGCTTGGACATGACGAAGTCCAGAGCCTGATCGACCAGTTCGAAGACCGTTCCCTTGTAAACCTGATACGACGGAATGGGTTTGGCGACTCCCGTGCCGTGAAAGTGAGCACACTTCACTTCGGACGAAATCAGGAAGCGCTGTGGCTGCCTGCCGAATAACAGCACGGCAGCATGCGTCGGACGCCCACGATTCAGCAGGTTCAAGTGAGTCAGCAATTCCTCGGGCGCAGACCCTTCGGGCAGCGGCAGCCCGCGCGCGCGTCGCGCACGCCCGAGAAAAGCGGCCATGCGCAACTCATCCAGATCCGCAAGGGTCGCATCGGGACACGCTGCCGCGTCGAATGGTCCGGTCCGGAGCAGCTCGAAGTCCTCGAGATACTGCACCAGGGCGGCGTACAGCCCACCGATCAGTTCTGGCGTCGAGGCAAACCGGCGGCGAACGAGCTGTGCCCCGGCCTTCGCGATGAACGCCTGCATCTTCGGATCACGCGCGGCGTCGGTGGCGCCTTTGACGAAAATGAGCCGGGTCTTTCGCAAGTCCGTGGCGCGATCGAACTCGCGCTCTGTAGGCGAGACCCCCTCGCCGTCCACGGAGCCGTACTCGCTGCCGAACACGCCGAGGTAAAGATCGCAGCGCTCCACCTCGTCCAGATAAACATGGTCAGCGCGCCGGTCCCTGGCGGGCATGTCCTCGAACAGGAACACGGAGAAGAACCGGCGCAGCAGCGCGTCCCCATGTACGAAGTCACGGATCGCCTTGCGTTCCTCGGCGAGCTCCCGTTGCACCGAGCTGAGAAAGATACGCCTCGTCACCCCACGGCCTCCGCCTCGGGCAGCACCACGAGGAATGCCACGACCTCGAAGTCGTTGATGCCGGCAAACTCGCCCTTGAGCGCGTGCGTGCCACCCGGCGTGAAGAGACTGGCGACCGCGCGCTCCTCCGTCTTGCCGACGACGGATGCGACAGCGGCGGCGAGCAGGCGCTGGGCGTGCTGCATCTCTTCGCCCTGCTTGGTGGCCTTGTCGAAGCGGGCGCAGGCAGCGGCGTCGGGCAGATCGCGGCCAACGCACACGCGCTTCAGGCGATCGAGGATGCGCTTCGCCTGCGGGAACGGGAGCAGGACCGCGCCGTCGGCGGCCACATGCACGAGATAGTGCGGCGCCAGCGGATAGCCCGGCTCGAACGCGCGACCGGCTGCCTCGCCCTCGGCCCGCAGGCAGAAGATGATGCCCGGCGGCACCTCGGCCTCGGTGGTCGTCGTGACCGCGCAGGTGCCCAGCGGCATCGCTTCGAGCATGCCCGGATGGGCCCTCACGTACTCGGCCAGGTCGATGCGGAAGTCGGTGAGCGTGAGGTCGGCGATGGACACGCCGGTCGAGAGATCTTCCAGGTCGATGACGGCATCCTGCAGCTTGAGCAATTGCTTGCGCCGGTACTCCAGGTCGTTCATCTGGTTGCCGGAGTCCTGCTCGATCAGGTTCTCCTCGCCCGTGGCCGAGATGTCGAGCAGCACCATGCGGCCGCTCACCCGTTGCTCGAGGTTGATGTACTCCTCCAGCTCCATGTTGGGCCAGAAGTTGACGAGCTGGATGCGCTCGTTGGGCGAGCCGATGCGGTCGATGCGGCCGAAGCGCTGGATGATGCGCACCGGGTTCCAGTGGATGTCGTAGTTGATGAGCCAGTCGCAGTCTTGCAGGTTCTGGCCCTCGGAGATGCAGTCGGTGGCGATGAGCAGGTCGAGGTCCCCTTCGCCGACGAACTCCTCGGGTCGCTCCTTGGCGCGGGGAGCGAACGCCGTGAGGATCGAAGACAGATCCTTGCGCAGGCGAGGCAGCGTCGTCTGGTTGGTTCCCGTCCCCGTCACCAGCGCTGACTCGATGCTGAGGGTCTTCTTGGCCCACGGGGCGAGCTGCTCGTAGAGATAGCGTGCCGTATCGGCGAACGCGGTGAAGACGATCACCTTGCGATTGCCGGCGTTAATCGGAGTCCGGCACTTGTGCTCGATCACCTCGCGCAGCTTGGCGAGTTTGTCGTCGCGCTCAGCGCTCACCTGCCGCGCGGCAGACACGAGGGTGGCGAGGCGGTTGCGATCCTCGATCAGATCCTGCTTCCAGCGAATGAGATCCACGTCCTTCAGCAGCACCTTGACCTTGCGGCCGACGAGCAGGTTCTCGAAGGCCGGATCGTCCAAGTCCACGTCCTCGATTTCGATCTCTTCCACCTCCTCGGCGTGCGCCTCGATGCGCGCCAGGGTGGCTTCTACGTCGCGAAGTTGCCGCCCCACCGTGAGCGCGAACGATGACACGGCGCTTTCCATGCGTTTGAGCACGTTGACGCGCAGCAGGTGGATCAGGCTCTCCTCGCGGTCCGCTTGGCGGAAGAAGCCGGTGCCGCCCTTGACCTCGGTGCTGTACTTCTTGTCGTAGGCCGCCTGCTTGTGCGGGAGCACGTAGCGGAGCGGGGCATACGAGGCGAGGTTGAGGCGCCGGATCTCGAGGTTGATGTCGCGGATGGAGCGGAACTCCCCGGCGCGGTCCACGTCGGCCTTGATGTTGATGGGCTTCAGGCGGTCGGGGAACCGGCCCGTCTCGGCGATGCCGTAGTACTTCTCGATGTGCTTGCGCGAGCGGGCGATGGTCAGCAGGTCGAGCAGGGTGAAGTAGTCAAAGCCGAGCATCTCGATCAGGCGCGACGGCGACCTCTCAGTGTCGTCGAGCTCGAGCCAGCGATTGAACTGCTTCTGCGCGAGCCGCGTGGTGCTGTCGATACTGCCAATGCCGTGATCGATGAGTGCGGTGTCGTCGCCTTCGGTAACGAAGGCGATCTGGTTGCGCAGGTCGGCCAAGCGGTTGTTCACCGGCGTGGCCGAGAGCATGAGCACCCGGGTCTTGACGCCTTCCTTGATGATCTTGCGCATCAAGCGGTCGTAGCGGGTTTCGCTGCCGACGCGCGGCGTCTTCTTGTTGCGGAAGTTGTGCGACTCGTCGATGACGACAAGGTCGTAGTTGCCCCAGTTGACGTGTGCCAGGTCGATGTCGCCCGAGAGGCCGCCGTCACGGCCGAGGTCGGTATGATTCAGGACGTCGTAGTTGAAGCGGTCGGGGGCAAGGAAGTTCCGGCGGTCATTCGCCTTGTAGAGCGTCCAGTTGTCGCGCAGCCGCTTGGGTACCAGGACCAGCACCCGATCATTGCGCAGCTCGTGATACTTGATGATGGCCAGCGCCTCGAACGTCTTTCCGAGGCCGACGCTGTCGGCGATGATGCAGCCACCGAAGCGGTTGAGCTTGTCGATCGCACCGACGACGCCATCGCGCTGGAACTTGTAGAGCTTCTTCCAGACCACCGTGTTGCGGATGCCGGTGGCGGACTTGACGATCTGCTCTTCGTCGAGCGCGTCGCCTCGCGCGCCGAAGAGATGATGAAGGATCAGGGCGTAGGCGGAAGAAGGCATGCCGTGTGCCGCTAACAACCGCAAAGCGTCAACCAGCCGCTGCTTGTCGCCATCGTGCGCGGGGAGCGACGCCCACTGCGCCTCGAACCAAGAACTCAGAAGCTGCGCCTCATCGGCGGTTTCTGATGCCTGGATCAGGCTCAGCGGGTTGCCAGGCGTGATGCCGAGTCCGTCGGTGGTGAAGGCGAATGACCCAAGCAGGGCTTGCTGCGGGTTGGAGGCGCCATCGCGCAGGACCATAGCCCCCTGGGGCACGGCGCCGGTGGCCCGCCGGGTCTCGACTTGTCGTTCAATCCAGTTGGCACAGTGCCGGGCAAGCCAGCGCGATTGCATTCGATTCCGGGCGGCGCGATCGGCGTCCGTCCCGAGGAATGCGAGATTCGTTCCGTCGGGCGGCAGCAGCAGACGCGTGCGCGTGAGTTCGGCAATCTCCTTAACCACGCTCTCGATCGCATAGAGCGACAGTGCGGGCGTGACCAGATCAAGCTGATGGCCGGCTTTGAGCCAAGGGCGGACAAGGTCGATGACCCGGTCGGTGCCTGCGTTTCGTACTACTCTCATGCCATGGCTCTCTCACTGAAGAAGTACGTCAAGGATCGGCTCGGGGCGGTGAGTGGGGGCTGGTGCGCCCAACGTTTGAGTTCAGCGGCTGCCGAAGGCCGTCTGCTGCGACGAAGGGTTAGGCAGCTATGCCTCGCGAAAGCACGAAGTCGTCTTGCACTTCAGAGCCAGCGCTGTACTGCCTCAACTGTGTCAGTCGGGCCGGTGTTGAAGCACAGCTTGGCTTGAGGAGCGTGCGCGTGCACCACATTTATCAACTTTTCAAACAATAAGAAGTTTCCTGCGATCGTTCGTATGCCCGCCCCGATGACGATGCAGTCGAACCGCTTCTGCTCCAGTTTGTCTCGAACAACGGCCTCAGCAGTTTCGCCAAAATCGGTCAAGCACATTTGCACGTCGTAGCCGCGGTCAGTCAAGCTGTCTTCAGAGGCTTTGAGGCCGGCCAATACCTTCGCCGCATCCATGCCAGGGTAAGCCGCGTAGTCTGGGTCAGAGAAATCCATAAGTGTTGGTTGCACGCCGATCACCAGGACACTTTTCTTGTCTGTCATATCTTTCTCCATGTAATCTCTGCTTGACGGAAGGCAAGCACAGTAACGGCTGTGTACGGGTAGCGGGTGTATGAGCGTGGCATTTGCTCAGCGGCCTAACGCGACGGCGATCAGCGGCGGCCGCGAGGCGGCCGTCCGTCTGCATCGCCTTGTGAGACACCGTGGTCATTGAATCTCACCGTGGGTCCCGTCACTACGTCATAGTCGCCCGTATTCTCATTTAAGTGGGAGTGCATCGATGCCGGGTCGTTCGCCCCAACCTCTTCGAACAGCGCGATGATCTCGCCCAAGGGCATGCTGTAGAGGTGTTGGAGGCGAGTCCTGTCGGAGTTGAACATTATCGAGTCCAGCCCACCATCCTCTTTGAAGCAAGGAAGGAACGCGAAGCTGTGGATCATCTGATTCGTAAGCCACATCACCGTCCGCTCAACTGGGGCCGGATGCTCAAGATCGTACTTCTTCTCGATGCTGTCCCAGTTCATGAAGGTCACTGCGCTTCCCGTCCATGGATATCCCTGCAGGCAGAGACGGCGATCCCGGATCTCGTCAGAAACCTTGTGGGCTTCGATCAGCTTCCGGACTGAGTAGAATCCGATCATCAGGTCCTTCTCCAGACACGCTGCGGATCGCTCGCTCCATTTCTTGAAGGCCTGGCGCTGCCTTAATCGACGAGCATGTCGGAACAGCTCCTCTTTCCAGTATGTCGATTCCCAGATCACTCGCTTCCCCTTCGCGATTCCGTGCGTCTAACGCGATGGCGATCACCTGCGGACGGCGCAGCCGGCCGGCAGGGGCAGCGCCATGTTAGGCACGGTTGCAGTCCCAATGGTCAAAAGCATGCGGCTTGAAGTTTGGTGAAGGTCTTGCTGTCGGTAGTTCCCAGGAGTTTTCGTCCGTCCTTGAACCTCGCTACAAAGGTCACCTCCTTCTTCCTCCCGCCGACGAGTAGACCAGCAAGCAAACCGACCGGTCCTAGGAGAACAGCTCCGGCGATTCCCCAGCCCACAGTTCCACCCAGCTTTTTGACGTTCTCCTCTGTGGCAATCTCGACCGTCTCGATCGTTGTCACCGGAATCGTCTCGCCGAGAAAGCAATGGGCCTCTGTTTTGAGGAAAAGGTTGCCGAACGAGAACTGACCGTCCGCTTTCAGGAAGTCTCCGGCGTGGACTTGGATCTTGGCCATGTTTTGTCTCCTGAGACTCTCGGGCCTCTGGCTAACGTGTATTGGACAGGTCCGCATAATACCCGCGGACAGGCGTGGCTCGTCCGCCTAAATCGGCCAAGGCGGAACTCAGCGCACGCGCCAAGCCACCGCGGGCAACGCACTTGGACCACGGTCCGCTGGTCGCAGCACCCGGCATTAGACGGGTCCGTCGAAACCGAGGCTGTGAGTTCGGAAGTCCGTCCGCCTGAGCGACCGCGACCCCGCCGCGATCGGTCTCCCAACAACCGCTCTGCGCGCTCACGTCTCCCCTCCCAGCAACCGGTCCGCCGGACTCCGCACCCCGGCCGGCCCGCGGTTCAGAACGTGCGTGTAGATCATCGTCGTGGCGACATCCTTGTGGCCCAAGAGCTCCTGCACCGTGCGGATGTCACCTCCATCCTCCAAGAGGTGCGTCGCGAACGAGTGTCGAAACGTGTGACACGTCGCGCGCTTCGCAATGCCCGACGCCAGCACCGCGTGGCGCACCGCGTGCTGCACCACCGTTTCGTGGAGGTGGTGAC
>Ga0163149_10002423_pt1 | contig 22382 bp, 29 predicted proteins | sample OliLakLV19MP5G1_FD_148604 | JGI IMG/M metagenome (GOLD analysis project Ga0163149, IMG submission 148604) | Freshwater microbial mat bacterial communities from Lake Vanda, McMurdo Dry Valleys, Antarctica - Oligotrophic Lake LV.19.MP5.G1 | ecosystem: Environmental > Aquatic > Freshwater > Lake >...
GATCTATAATCTTTTGAGTTAATAATTCAATATCTGAAGAATATGAGGCATAAATAGATTTAATCGAAGATGCTTGCTGATCCTGAGTTAATGCTTGCCTACCAATTGCATTTAATTGTTCAGCACTATTTTTAACTCTTTCAAGTGCAGCTGATCTACTTTCAAGTGCTCGATTTAATTCTATAGCTCTTTGAATAGTAACTGTATCTACAGATTGTGAAGCTGTAAGTCCTTCGCGCATTAACCGTTCAATCTTGTCTTGATTATCACCAAATTTCTTAAGCTGTTCGGCAGCTTTATTAGCAGCTTGAGCTGTTCCAGTAAACCAGTCAATTAAGCTATGACCAGTCGTCTTCTGTGTAGCAATATCAATTGCAATAAGAGCTGCGCCAATTCCAAGCATAACTGGGCCCATTTTTAATGCAGCACTGCCAGTACCAACATTCGTAAATGTAGCCATGCCAAGTGCCGCGCTTCGACTTGCCATTCCACTAATCATTAGTTGTTGTGTTACTGCTAGAATCTGTGCTATGAATGCAGAAAGTTTAAGTAAGCCTATTGCCGCGCCAAGCAATATGAACCCAGAAATAACCGTCGGCAAAGTAGATGCAACTTGCCCTAAGCCACCGGCAAGCGGAGTAATCAGTTCAAGTAGATTCGCCATTCCCGTTCCAGAACTGATAAGGCCGGGTGCAAGTTTCGTTCCGAAAGTAATGCCAACATCTAAGGCGCGATTTTTAAGTAGCTGGATTTTCGAAGCAAGAGATTCAGTTCTTTTCCCGAATTCTGCAGAAAGTGCACTTGCAATTTGATATTGTTCGTTTGCCAGTTTCCGATTTTCAGTAAATTGACCTGTCGCCTGTGATGCAAGAAGAATGGTATCTCTAACGCGAATTTCATTCAGGCCAAGTTCTTTAAGAAGGGCAAATGTATTCTGACCAGAATCAGTTATCCGCTTAATGCCAGCAAAAAATTCATTAAGCACTGCACCGGGATCTGACTGTTGAAGTGCAATAAATTGTTCAACAGTAAGCTTAAGCACTTCTGCGAATTTAACAGCCTCAGCACCGCCAGAACGAGCCGCACTCTCTATCGCAATAAGAATACGAGATACTGCTGACCCGCCCTTTTCAGCGGATACTCCTACGGAAGCAAGGCTGGCAGAAAGAGCAAGAATGTCTGCATTTGTTAGGCCGACAACACTACCGGCACCTGCTATTCTAAGTGCAAGTTTAGCAATCTCTGTTTCCGTAGCAGCCGTCTTGTTTCCAAGATCGACCATTACTGCGCCAATTCTGCCAAAATCTTTAGAAGTTGCTCCTACAATTGCAGAGAATTTTCCAAGGAATCTAGCGGCATCATCACTTACAATATTTGTAGTGGCACCAAGCATAGCAACTGTCTTGGTGAATTCAAGAACATCTTCTCTGGCAATGCCAAGCGCGCCAGCCGCTTCACCAATTTTAAGAAGTTCTCCAACAGGAAGTGGGATTTCTTTAGCTAAATCTCGAAACCCTTGCTTAAGCTCATTAAGTTGTTCAGTTGTTCCATCGACTGTTCTGCGAACCCCTGTGAAACCATCATCAAATGCAATCGCCGCTCCAACTGTTTGAATCATCATATTTCTAGCGAAGCGACCGGCAGTATAAATACCGGCAACTGCCGCACTAAATTTGACTATATTGAATGTGCTTGTCTCGGAAGCCTGTCCAACTTTAGTAGTAGCTTGTGCAAGTTGATTTGTTGAATTGATCGCAGCATTGATTTGTCGGGTATATGTTGCCCCGCCCGTGGCTACAATGTTTACGCCGACGGTTTGGATACTGTCACCAAAGCCAGATGTGCCCGCCATCAGAAACCACACTGGCGGCTCTCTTCGCCAGTGTGGTCAGTCTACTCTATTGCCGTTGCTTCGCGCGATCCCTTATCGCTTCTCGCTCTCTTCGCCTAGTCATTTCGTCATTTGTATGAGCGTCTATTTCCATGCGAATTCGGAAGTAAGCGATTACGTCAGCCTTTTCAAGGCGATTCATAACTTTAAAATCAGGCCAAGGTATCAGACTAAATTTCGCCGCGTCTCGTTCTTCAAGTTCAGATACTATCCCCGGTATCATTGGCTTGATTGTTATCCCCGAATTCATTCCCTTCAATTGGAAGTTCGACAATGGCTCCCCCATCCTCTCTACTCCGAAAGAATCCTATCGCGTCGATGACTTCCTTTTCCATTACACCAACTCTGCGATAAAGTACGGAAGTTAGTTGAAAATAATCGAACTGAGAACTACATGCATAGAGCTTAAGCCAATCTCGATACCTTGTAAATTTATTCTCGTTGTTTATTTCTATGCCAGCTACTCCAAGAAATTGAACCCATTCTTCTGATTCAGGCTTGTAGTAGTCTTCTGGAACATATGCACAAGAAGTTCCAAGAATAAACATAGCATCATATACTTTATTCAAAATATCAGAATGATATTTTTCAAGCGCATCAAGATAGTCAGGGTCGTTAGGATTTTCCTCTTCACGATCCCTAGAGTCTATAAAGACTACTGGAATTGTAGGCTTATCAACTCTATCAATAATCCTACGAATAGCATCCTGAGAAATTGGCTTAGTCTGAATAATGATTCCATTAGTCAGGGTAACCTGAGCTTCTTTTTGTCCGTTTTTAATCATCTCATTTAATTGAGAATTAAAATCAGAAGGCCGCGGTTCCTCTTTCTGGACACGCGGCCTTCTTTTTGGTGCGATTGGTGTTGGCATTTCTAGCTCCCTAATTTGCTAGGTGCCATCTTACCACAGCGAGACTGATAGGCGTAACTTAGATTGAAAACTCCTACGAGACCTACGGTGTTGCATCTTCTTCATAGAAGATTGAATCGAACGTCGGTTATGCCCATCATATTTTAGCCGGGAAAACTCTTTATGCTGAAGAGCTAAATCCTGACTCATATTCATGGCATACTCCTATGCTATTTTAACGATTACTCCATCGGCTCCATCGGCATTCAATCCACCACCGAATACGACATTTACATCGGATTCACAGGCAGCGATAGCATTGATGCGATCAATTGTCGGGAAGGACACCCCGGCTTGTTCAGGAAGAAGATACCAAGAGTATCCGCCATCAATCGTTCGGAACATTCGACCAGCGGGTGCGGTCGTAGAATGGGCCATATAGCCAACATTCTTGTTCGCAAAAACGATATCCTTAACTTTACCAGAACCCGTCCCTGAGAATCCCTTTGCAACCCATGTGTCACCACCGTTAAGTGTATACCACATCTTACCAGCATCAGTGCCAATCAAGAATACCTGAGACGATTTCATCGCAACTGTATTCAATTGCACGCCAGCATCCGGGCCAGTAACTAGAGACCAAGTTTCCCCGCCATTACTGGTAACGAGAACTGCGTTAGAAACGCCCACGGCAACGAGTGAATTCTGGTCGATACCATGAATGTAAAGAAGATTCTGGACAGTTGCGCCGCCAGAGCTCTGGACTTCTACGCCCGCAGTCGGATCGGCAGTCGTGTAGACATAGCCGCCATTGCCTACGATCCATGTTTCGGTAGCGGAAGCCGAGAAAATATAATTTGGCCCCTTTGATGCAACAAATCCAGTGGCTACTCGCGTCCATACTCCCACACCGGCTACGACATCGGCAATGTCGGCCCAATGCAAGGACAAGTCAGAATTAGAAACAACAACAAGTCTGGTGCCAACACAGGCGATTGCAGTTGCATTCTGTCCAATCGGAAGAGACGACACAAGACTCTTTGTCCAATTGGAACCACCATCTACGGAATAGAGTACGGCAGCAGAGATACCGGGAGAGCCGGACGATTCGGCTTGAAGTGCAAAAATTACTTGGCAGCCATCGGAAGGAAGTCCGCATTCGCCACACGCAATAGAATCGCAGATTTTAATACCTACGATTTCATCACTAATAATTGACGCTGCTTGTTCCTCCGGCTTAATAGGAGCAATTTCATTGTAATCAAGACCAGTAAATGGAACAGTCTCCATAACGATTGCACGCTGATCTGAATCAAGAGCGCCTAAGTCGTCTGTGGTATAGTCCGTAGGTTGCGCTTGCGAAAGAACAATCGCCTTTCCATCAGCCCATCCGCCGTTAAAATCATCAGGCTTTTGGCAAGCTCCAATGTGGACATGAACGTCGATTTCGCAGCCCTTTTTGACAAATCGAAGAACATCAGAAAGAGTCTGCTGCATTCTAAATTCAAGAGACAAGGAAGGAAGTCCCTGTTGTCCCTGAATAGTAGTAGCAACATCAAAGCGATCATACTTATCGCGTGATGGCACACGAATAGGAGAGATATCTCCCTGAGGCCAAGCTACGCCAGTTGCCCGTGCAAGTCCTTGATAGACTGGCGGATTGCTTGGGCCTGCTCCCCCTTCTTGTGTGAAGACTCTTGAATAGCTTGTTTTGAGTAATTTCTCGGTACGAGCGGGCATTTCTAAACCATTCTCCTATGGCTCTCTGTGCGGAGTATATGCTATCCCGCGCTGATTTGGGAAGCGCCTAAAAGTACAGCGCCGCTATTCTCTGCGCGTCCACCTTCAAGGCCGACTGAATGGCAGAATTTACTTCATTTGGCTTTCTCTCTACGTCGCGTTGAGTGATAATTCCCCTGTCGAATAAGGCATTATTTATTCGCACTTCGATTTCAAGAGGAAGACTTAATTTTTCCAAAGATGGCGGCCCTATAAAAATTCCCATTGTTGCATGGTGATCTGGAGCATCATTAGGAATTGCATATAGAGTTTTTCGGCCATAATGATCTACATGTAAAACTTGCCTCATTAAACTATCACAGCGCCGCCAGCGCCAACCTTTCCTATTTGTCGATTCTTAACACGAATCCATGCCATCAATGCTCCACGTCTTGATCCAAAAGGATTTGTCAATTCTGCTCGACGAATCTCATATCTATTCAATTGATCTGCGCCATTAACAAATGCCATATCTTCCCTAAACTGCTCGAAGAATTCTCCATTGCAGTCACAAGGATTTCGCTCTAGCATTGATGCTGCAAAATAAGAAATAGTTTGTGCCCAGAATGGATCCATTTCTTTATTTGGACAATTTGATTGCTGCCATTTATAACCTGAGTAATACCAAAGTCTTAATTGATCTGGCTGGCGGCCAATACATGACAATGGTTGAGAGTCAAAGCAATTATTATCTACATTCCAGTTTGCTGAGGAATATGATATAATTGAAAGCCTTGAATCTCTTGCGATTAAAGATGCGGTTTGTGTTTGATAAGCACAATCTGTACAGGAATTATTTACAGAACAACCACAGTTGCCAGTAGGCTCCCATAGCAAATTAGCAGAAGTGACTGGATTATTTGTTACTTGATAAATATCAACTGTTGTAAGAAAGTCTGCATTATTCAACCCATCCGCAAATGCGTTTTGGGCAGGGTCTTGAACCATTTCTAATATCGATTCAAGTACACATAATTCTCGGCGAAAGGTAGCGGTAACTGTTCCTCCGCTAATCGAAATTCTGGCTGGCCTGATTTCCCAAAGATTATCTCCAGACTTAGCTGGATAAAACACGCGAACTTCACAATCATCCTCTACAGTTGTAATTGCAGATACTGTGCCAGTTTCAAAATACCCATCATTATCTAAATCTGTCCAAGCAATAACTGCGGCCAACTTTATAATAGTTGCCTTGCGAATACCGCCAGATATAAACCAATTTTTAGACGGCCTAATTGTTTGCCTATATCCTCGTAAATTATAATTACCTTTATTTACAAGGTCTTTATAAAACGGCCTACTAGTTTGGACTATTTCGTCAATTATCCAATCAGGGAGTAAGTTATATCCTAGAAAATCTTCTATCTGATTCTCAGCATCAAAAATAGCACGGGCAATTGTTTCACGACTAACTCTCTGGAAGTCTTGCCAATCATATTGAAACCATGCAGATCCGCAGTGGGATTGATCAGGTACATATACCCCCTCAAAATGCAATGGATGAAGACCCATTATTTTTGCAAATTGAGACAATGGTAATTTTGTCTTAGTAGAAGCAATAGCCATAGCTTATTCCTTGACGTGTATTTCTAACATCAATGCTACTCCACAGGCGGCCACGATAGCTACTGGCATCCAACCCAGCCAAGCGCCAATTCCCCATGCCGCCGCCGAGAGCCACACGGACGCGCAAGGCACACACGAAACAAGCGGGCCAAGGAATGGGAGCGGTCGTATCTCCCCGGGGCCGTCCGGGACGCCACACGCGGCCCTGATGCGCCCGAACAGATTACCGGGGCCAGCCTCATAGACCAGCAACCGTGACGCGCGCCAACCGGCGAACCCGGCGATTAAAATGTGTTCTATCATTTGATTTTCGATGGATTACTGGATACAAGAATTGGACGAATTTCGTCTTCTTCTGGCAACGGAGTAGCATCCTTAAACCCATCCATCGAGAAAAAGAATGATGCATCTTGGGCTAGGACATATTTCCTATCACCGTTAGCGAAATTATATCGCTGATTGCTAGGCCCACGAAACTGAGCATCAGCTAGGCGTTCTGTTGAATATTCTATGAGAATCATTTCTCCCTTAACACCAACAAGTGATGGAGAAATATTCTGTTGTGACCTGAAATTCATTTCATCAATTGGATCTGGAGACTTAGCTCTTCCCTGTGCACATTTACTACAAGCCATTATATTCTTCTTCCCGTTCCAAAAATGACCGAACTTTGCTAAAATCTGTTCCTTATTTTTGTCTTTATTCTCAAAATTATCTTTAGCTCGTCTTCCTGTATGCTTACGATATGTAAATAATGGCTTGGGGATTCTGGCGTAGCAGAAACCGTTCTCTGCTGCCTTAAGCATAAATGCCCAGTCTTCCCAAGCAATCATATCTGTATCATAAAGGCCGATTTTTTCAAATACTTCTCGGGGGATTAAGGCCGTAACTGTTGCTATGGCCCCTTTTGAAACTAACAGGCTGGCTTCATAGTCATCAGTAAAGAATCTTCTGTAAGCACCTTCTGTATCTGGATCTTCCCAGAAATCTGAGTACAGAATAACTCCTGGGTTAACTTGGGAAAACTCATAGAATATCTTAACAGCATTAGGCTGTAGAATATCATCAGCGTCCAGTGGTAGGATATTTAGTCCGTGTGCTGCCCTAATACCAATGTTGCGAGCGTTTGCCACACCTTGCGGCGCATTCTCTACCTCGAAATATCGTACCCATTGAGGAAGGTGTAGTGGCTTGCCAGAATCATTCACGACAATTGTTTCAAATTGTCGCATTGACTGAGCTTCACAAGAATCAATGGCATCCATTACTAATTCTTCATGGCCCGGGCCGACTGGAATAATTACAGAAAGTACCGGCGGAATGTATGTCGGTATAGAGAGCTGGGTTTCCGACACACACCCCGCCGGTGCTTTCTGTAATTCCCTTCTCCAAGGAAACCAAATTGTCCAATCATATTGACCTTCGGTTTGGCTCATTGAATTAGTTCTACAACGATAGATAAGAGTATCTACTTCTGTAACCATTTTAGGCCGGAATCCGTAGCTAGATACCCTTGTCCAAAAATCAGCATCTTCCGTAGTCTTAAGGCGCTTTCTATAGCCGCCAGTATAATCCCATACTTCGCGACGGAACATGCTACAATACGGGAGAAGATTCATTCTTGAGATTTGCTTCTCCCATGAAAAATTAACCGGCCATTGTGAATGGCCCGGAGTTGATCCATAATCATTAGGATGACCGTCTTCGTCAACAAAATACACATTACCGTAAGCGATGTGAATAGAACGATTGGAATCAAGGCTTTCTGATAGAATTCTGACAGCATGTGGCGTAAGTTTATCGTCCGCATCCAACGGCAAAATGTATTTACCGCGTGCTGCCTGAATCCCAATATTTCTAGCTCCAGATAAATATTGGTTTGTTTCATTATGAATTACCTTAAACCTACTGTCTTTAGCAGCATATTTATCAGCAATCTCTCCGCACTTATCTGGACTGGCATCATCAACAATAATGCACTCCCAGTTTGTATCAAACTGCTTAAGCACAGAGTCTAGACATTCTTCCAGATATTGATCCAGTTTGTATGCAGTGACAATAATGCTGGTACGCGGTGCCGCCTTGTATGCAGCCTTTTTATCAATGGCTTCTTGAAAGATTCTTACGTACTCTTTGCAGGCATTATCCCATGTATAATGTTGTGCCGTTTTAAGAGCGGCTTTACTAATAATAGCTCGATTTTCTAATGCCCATAAAATACCTTTAGCAAGATCTTTTGGATCTTCAATGTTGGCAAGATAGGAATCAACTTTATGCGTAAGAATCTCGGGGTGTGCGCCCCAATTATAAGCAACAACTGGCACGCCACATGCAAGGGCTTGAATAGTAGCAATTCCAAATGTCTCTCTACTGGTAGCAAGGTATACAGCCGCTTCACTTGTTAATTTCTGGGATTCAGCAAATGTTTGATGTCCAACAATAGAAACATTCTTCTTCGGTTCTCCGAAAGTAGAAACGAAATGAACATCAGGGAGAAGCGCCGCGACTTCCTGCATTAAGTGAGGATCGCACACCGGGTCTGGGCGCGTCTTATCCCAAAGGACATAACCCTTATTCTCTACCGTATTCCAGTCTGAGAATCTGACTCCGTGTGGCACCGCATAAACGGGACGGGAGGTATGGCGGCGAATTACGCTGGCAACCCAGTGAGAAGGTGCCGTGATTACATCGGCAACCCTAAGAGACTCCATTACCTCTCTATTAGAAATTTGAGTCCATTTTTCCCATTCATATTCACGCCAATAAAGACCATGACAATGAGCTACAAAAATCTTCTCAGGAAATCTCTTAAGAAATTCTGGAGGAATGGAAATATGACATGCAACAATATCTGCATCGTCAATCTTATCAACTAATTGAACTCCGTATTTCGGCAGAAAATCTTGTTGCCCTTCAACTACTCGGCGAATTCCGCCTTGTCCATCATCTACACCGTATGCGCGTGGTTGTAAAAACACTTTCACTTCTGGTCACTTCGCGCTTGAATTGTGCCAATATGATAAAACAAATCCCCGCGTGGATGCACTAAATCAATCGGCCAAGCTACTCCGCGTCTTGATCGCGGGATATGCGCTACCATAAATTCAGTTGTGCCGGGGTCAACATTTAAAGGCCATTCCCCGACTTCTCTCTGGTACTTAACCGATTCTAATCGTGGATGCCCGGCGAAAATATGAGGCTCAGGGGAATCAGGATCTAAAAGAAGAAATTGCTCACCATGGGAAGATACAAATTTGGCTTTCAATTCTTGTGTATATCCTATGTACCCAAATCGAATAGCATCTATTCCTTTATTTTCCCTAATTACTTTACAGTATTGATCTAAGTTAAATTCCCTTCTTAATTCCCAATCATCTTCAAGGACAAATACGAGGTCGCAATCATAGTGAATGGCTTGGGTAGCCATATTGTAATTTGCGCCGTATCCACCACGATTAGAATTAGAAGAAGTTGCCTTAATACCAAAATCTCCAACATAATCAATTAACTCATTTACATAATCAGTCCCGCTACCATCATCTGCTATATGAAAATGTATCTTCTCTTTGGTTTTAATATTATTGAGAAATGATTTAATTGTAGTCTTTGTATAGTCCATACGATCATATGTAAGAAGAATTACTCCTAGTCCTTGCATTATATCGTCTCTGAATCTGCGATAATGTCTCGCATTTCTTCAATTGAAATAAGGCCAGCTTTTGGATTGTCAGAAGAAAGTTCAAATTCATGTGATGTAATTTCAGCAGGCGGTTGAGAAATCTCCCAAAAAGCGTAAGGGGGTTTCAGCTTATCTGTTACGACAATCTCTGACCGAACTGATTCCTGCTTATAAATCAGTTTCTCATGTACCTTTTCTCCGGCACGTTTTCCAATGATTTCAAGCTTAGATCCAGTTGCTGTGAGCGCAGCTTTTGCCACATCAATAATTGACATTGCTCGACAAGAAGGCACAAGAATTGAACCGTTTTCAGAGATAAGTAAACCAGCAAGAACAGTATCAACAGCTTCATCAGGAGTCATCCAAAATCTTGTCATATTAGGATCTGTAATCTTAATGATTCCTTCTTTTTCCTGCTTGCGAAAAAGAGTGATTACAGAACCAGTTGAGGCTACAACATTACCATAGCGAACAACTGAAAATTCTGTATTCCTGAATCTTCCAGAAGACTCAATGAAAAGGCGTTCCATTGTAGCCTTGGTCATTCCATAAATATTGATTGGCTCACATGCTTTGTCAGTTGAGATTCCTATTGCACGCTCTACGCCAGCGGCGTGCGCTGCGAGAATAACATTCTCACTGCCCTTTATATTTACACGCACTGTATCCCAGACATTGAATTCAGCTCTATCAACGTACTTAATTGCAGCCGCATGAATTACATATTTATGATCGGCCATTAAAGACGAAAGAATGTCGATTGGCGTATCTGAAATATCTCCGCGATAGCATTTAACTTCTGGGTATATTTCATTCAGAAAAGCATGTTTGGAATCATCTGTCGAGAAGCAGGTAAATTCACATTCCCACTTCTCTTGTCGCGCTCGTCTGTAAATCGCTCGGGCCAAATAGCCCGCACCCCCGGTTATAAACACCTTCCCAGTTAACATTAGCTCTCTACCTCCGCTCGCATTCTCGCATTCTCGCGGACAAAAGAAAAGGCCCGAATTTCTTCGGGCCAATTCTTACTGGAATTGAGAAGTAGATTAAACGGTAGGTCTGTAGTACGAAGGGCCGGAGCGAGTAGTCTCACCACCATTGACCCAATAAGGCGATTCAGGATACGGGTCGCGCAGATGTTGAAGAGGCTGATAGACCACATTCAGTAGGCGCGCGGCAAGCTGCGGAGTTCTCATTACAATTCTAGGCTTAATTGCGGCCTGGAATTTAATGCACCAATTCGTCTGCTTCACTGTTTCCATGAATGCACCACCGGCAACCGCACGCGCGAGCGTAAGGCCGGGAATAAGTGCAGACATTACAGAAGGATTCTGGAATTGGAAGTATTCCATGAATGTAACGGAACGACCGCCCATCACACTCATTGGAATTAGGTAAATATCTGACGAATATCCTGTGTTTGGAACACCGGCTTTAGTCGTATTCGTATATTCAGTGATACCGTCGTCAAGAACGACTTCAAATTTCATCCCATCAACCAGAAGATGAGGGTTGGAGCGCATATCATCGCGCATACGAATCTGGTCACCAAGATCGATATTTTGAACCTTAGATCCGCCAGCATCAAATCCGCAAAGATTGGTGAAATAAGCGCAGGGCCATAGCGATGTGATTTCATAGAACAGTTCAGGCCGCATAGCAAAGGCCCATCTTACGGGGTCAAGACTTGTTCGCATTGCAATGTCTTTCACATAATGAACCATCATTGTAATTACGCGAACAAGTTCGTCGCCCGCCGTGGTAGAAACATTGCCAAACTGGAAATTCTTCACATCGGGATAAAGCGATGGCAGAGCAATCCCTGTTTCGGCATCTTTCCAGCCCACATCAATTAGAGACGAAAGTCCCGTCATTTCCTTGTAGGCTTCACCATTGTTATTGGCCGGGTTTCCATTCCAAATCTGGCGAGAAAGAAGACGATGGAATTCGACAGCTCGTTCCATCATTACTGCATCCATCTCGTTAATCAGAATATCACCGGACATTGTTCCATCTGCCGTTGGGCTAAATGGATCTTGGCCGATAGGACGATTAACCATCCGGATGTCTACGGGATCGGCGCGATTATTTCTCTGCCCAACTCGAAGCAGATCAATTTCGCGCGTCTGGCGCTGATACTTTCCGAAAGGAAGAGTATATTTCCCAGCCTTCATTACGCCGCCAATAGGAGCGTCATCACAAACAGTATCTGGTTCAGCGCCAGAACCACCATAGATACCAGTAATGACTTCAAAAAGCGGATATTCAAATACCGACGGGACTGTCGGAAGTTGATTAAACAAACCGGGGCGAGTACCAATTATGGTAGAATAAACATCCTGATCAATGCCCGGAAGTGTGAGCAATCCACCGGGACCATGAAGCAACCCAGTAGTCGCCGGAGTACCGGCAGAATCGTGTTTTTCTCCTAGCATCTTTGCGCCTAATTGAGCGAAAAGCTGACCAATTTCCCTGTCCAACTTAGTTCCCTCCATTAGGGGTCAAAGCACCAAGAAGTGCGCCGTATTCTTTCAGGTGAGCAGGATATTCAAAACCATCCGCAGTGGTTCCTTCTTTCTTACTCATTTCTGCCTTTGCAATTTTGACATCCTTGTCATTTGCATTGGTCTGAGTTGATTCATCAGTAGTTGGATTAAATCCAGCCTTCTGACTCATTGCTTTTGAAATCTTCTCATCATCAGAAACTTCAATTGCCTTAATCTGTTCAGAGAATCCAGACAGAGTTGTCTTGACTTCTTTCATAAATTCAGCGAGAAGGTCTTTGACTGGAGAGAGATCGGTTGTTTTCTGCGAAGTAGATTCAGTTTCTTTCTCAGATTGGATAGACATTTCTTTGGCAGTATTACTGTCTTGAATTGTCTCCATCAATTCCTTGAAAGAAACACCCTTTTCCTTCGCCTTTGAAGAGGCTTCGGCGAGAGTTGCTTCTAGCTTAGTAGTAAATTCACTACCAAGTGCGTTAGCAATAAACGCCTTCTTTTCAGGGGTAAGCATAGGTGTCTCCTCTCCGGCGAAGAAGCCGGTATTCTCATTCGCAGCTTTTTCCCAAGGGAGAACGGAAATTTCAAATGTCCGATATCCCTTAGAATACTCACCTCTAATAAGTGATGGGAAATAAAATCCGTGACTAACGCCAAGGACTTTACCGCTCTTTTGTAGATTTTCTACAACGTATTCTTTTCCTGATTCAATAAGACCAGTTGCTATCATGTAGCCGTTACTGTCCATATCGATCATATCTGACTTCCCGAATACAGTACCGGGAGTATGCCAGATTCTTAGATCAGGAAAATTCTTTGTTTTATCTACCCAATCAACAAAATCCTTGTGGGATTCTGATGTAAATCTTTCCTTATCTCTATCCCAAGTTGTATCAGAATAGACAGCAACCCAGCGATAGCGCCCATCAGCCTGTTTAATAGCTGTAAATGCACCGTTCTGAGTCTTATTCTTCTTGGATAAAAACGGAATAATAGAAGAGAGACTTGTAAGAAATGATGAGGCTGCTTTTGTGTCAGCGCCATTTTCTACAAGAGTAGATGCAAGTTGAGTTTGCGATTCTACAATCGAATCAATTTGCTCTTTAGTTTCCACGCAAGGACCCTGCCGACCGGCTCTCTCGGTCAAAATGAATCATCGTAAATCCAGCGCGCGTTGTCAACTTCTGTCATACCTCAATTTGAACGATTTTCGCATTTCAGGCAGTGCCTTGGAAAATTCTTCATCCATGATTGTTTCGATAGACCGCCAACCCCTACTGGCAAATATAAGATACTGCCTCTTCCACATAGAAGCAGTTATCAATCCTTGTACTGCACTGGCATATGGACCATCCTTTCCTTCAACGTCATTCACGATTTTAAGTGTATAAAAATTACCAGATGAATATCCGCGAGTTGTGCGCCAAGCGCGAGATAAGTTACCAGTTCTTCTATATTTTTGATCTGGCGCTTTTGGTGGATACTTTTTCGCCTCTGCTATAACAGAATTGGCAAATTTATTTATCACCTTCTCTAGGTCTTTAATTGATGCTGAACTAGCGCCGATATGCGGTTTCTTATTTATGGCTCGAAATGTAACAATATTTGGCATTATCGTATCTTCGCTGAGTCAGTAATTTTACCTTCATTCATTGCCATAGGATTCATTGGCTTATTCCGTGTCATGCCGCGCGGAACATTCGTTTGCAATCGGCGCGGGAAGTCAGTCTTATTAGTCCCGTTGCCAGTAGGCGCGGCGGGTGCCCTAGGAGTAGCCGAACCGGGGCCGTCCGTAGGTTCGCTGGGATTCATTTGTGATTCATCGCCAATCGTATTATTAGCAGTCAAATCCCGCTCATTCATTGCAAGAAACAATTCAGGAGACATATCTTCTTCGTCAAGTGCAAGTTGTCTTGCCCCAGCACTATCTACTTCTTGATTAAGAATCATAATGCTACGCGCTTCGGCACGAGTCTTCTTAATCTCCGCTTCTTTAAGCTCAGCGTCAAGATCCGTCTGATCGAAATTAAAGTGTACATTTTCAGGGAGAACAATGTAGTTGATAAAATGCTCAAGATTCTTTCGGAAAAGACCGGAACCTTTTCTTTCAGACTTCTTGTCCATCATTTCAGATTGAGCGCCCGAACCCAACGATTTACCGGGAAGCGGTGCCAATTCTCCGTAGTCCGTGGAAAGAGCAAGTGAAAGAAGCATGAAGTAATCCTTCAAGTTTTCACTCAAATTAAAATTCTCAGGTAGTGCGGAGAATTCAAGCGTTGCCACACTCGCGCGCGCCTGCGGGTCAAGGATCGTCATAACTGATGGTTGAATGTATCGAGTAAGTAACTGATTGTCTGATTCATTTTGTTGTAGAGCAAGGGCATCAACAATATCCTGCTTACCTACGCCAGATATAACGTGCAGTGCCCGCGAGTGTCGTCCGCCAGTCTTTTCCTCAACATATGTCATAATGTTTTTGAAGACCTTCGCCCCAGCTAAACAACGAGACAATGCTGACAACTGAATGTCAGGATATAGATAATGATTAACAGGCAGCTCTAGTTGATGCCACACATGCCACCATCGCATCTTGTGGTATTTCCCCGTGATCCTATTGAAGAAGATAACGGGAGTATCTGGATTCCCAGTAGGCCAGCAGTTCTGTGGATCTAGTGTGCGGAATGCTATAACCGGAGCATCTGGTGAATTTCTTGAACGGATTAACTCGACAAATGCGCCTTTGTCTTGTGTGAGATAATCCCATGCAAACTTCGAGACGAAATTCTCCCAGCCTGCTCCCCAGTTTGCTTGGTGCAGCATTTTATGGGCAGCAATACGAGTCCTTTTTGGCCCAGTTATTTCCCATCCAGCCGATGCGTATTTCGCTACAATAGAGCCAAAGGCTGATGCTGCATACGCTTCGCTTGAAATAAACTCGCGTAATTTTATGTCACGAAATTGAACATTCGTTCCCCACCTAGGAATGCCATCATTAAATGAAGAAGCAAAATACATCAGGTTACTGGCACCGCCGCCAAATCCAGTATTCTGCATTGGCTGAGGAGAATCAACGGATCTATTGATAGCTCTAGCAGTTATTGGATCAAAGACTTTTTCACCGGCAAAGCCCGGTTGTTCAATGTCATCGGGACTCGGCATTAGAACCACCTATAGATTCAATTCTCTAATTCTCTTGCAAGCCATAGCTGACGCTACTGCCAAGTCAATTTTCAAATCATCTTCTTTTTTAATGATTCTCATTTTCGACTCTTCGCCCTTTTGTAAACGAGTAGCAGCGTTATCTATATGCTCCCTTAGTACAAGGTCGCCATTGTGCGTAAGGTTACCTGATATTGCCAGCTTATGCATCAGGGAGTCGCCTACAAGCCGCTCAGAGCCTTGGTCGAACTGCTTAACCCATGAAATCCTATCTCTAGTCCATCCCTGTGCGAGAGAAGCTAGCTGGTAAACATCAAACGCAATCTGTACAACATTGTGCATTTCGCAAAATGAACGAACCCATTTATCTACTTCGTCAAAATTAATCTGTCTATTTGCAAAATCTCTAGGCCGCCAATATTTCACCATTCTGATTGAAACATCACTATGACGAACTGGATGTCGAGAAACTATGGAAATACCGAACATATCTCCGGTAACAGCAGCGTCTACTCCCATGACAAGAGGAGTCCTATCATCTAAATCAGGGAAAAGCTCATAAAGAGTATCCCATCTCTCCATAGGAATATAGATGGAAGTGCCTTCGCCTCGTAGCGCATCTTCTGGCGTTTCAGGGGCAAAATAAGAAAGCCCTAAATCAGAAAGAGTACCAGCATGATCTAAGCGCCATTGTGCATCTCTATCTGGTCGAGCATCCCAGCGAGCAAAGTACGCACTAAGTTTACTCGTTCCGCGTACAGCTTTATCCCATAATTTCGACATATAGCCGGGGCCAGCCCCGCGCGAGATAATATGGCAACTGCCGCCGGGAGAGACTGTAGTTTCAATTGAGTTCCACACGCCTTCCGAATCTTGCATATGTGCTAATTCATCTACGTGATTATGCTGTGCGGATACGTCGATGGCAATGTTGCCAGTAGAGGCATACGAAACAATGTTTCGTTCATCGTCTGTATTCATCCAGTGCGCTCTGAATATCAATGATGTAGCAGTTTGTCCGCCAGCTTTATCTGATAGTATCTCTATCTGCCACTCGGGCGGGAGTTTCGACAAGCCAAATTGGATATACTTCAACAATTCTCGGGAAGCACTAAGATCTTTAGAGAAAAGGTGAACACGACTGTTATCTTGTCCAAAAAGAGCTACCCAAGCATCAAAGGCGCATTCAAGTTCTGTAAACCCAAGTTTCCCGGCCTTTAATGCGATGATCCATTTTTCTTTCTCCATGATAGAAACAAGCCCATCTTGTCCCGGCCAAAGAACATCGCCGAATGAAAGGATTTCTCCGGTCTCTCTGTTCTTAAATCTCCAGAATTTAAGAAAGTGTCGAAATGAATTCTTGCAAGCTCGTCTATCTCTTTCGAGCTTAACTTGATTTCCTGTCCACGGGATAGCTGTGGCTGGCATTAGTCATCATCTTCGACTGGAGAGAATACGCCTTCAAGAACCTCAAGCTGTTCATCACTCAATTCAGAGAGTTTGCCGCTCAAAATAAGTGAAGTTGTCTTTGAAGTAGCACTTATCTCGGAAGTAGCTTGGCCGTTAATGAGTCGTTCGGTCTTGATAATACCGGGGAGAGCATTGATTGATTTAATCATCAAATTAAGTAACTGCTCGGTGTCCATTCCAACCATTCGCCCAAAAATCTCAGGATCTTCTTCAAGACGTTTCATTGCGGCATTTACGGGAATCATCAAAACTTCTGCTGCGGATTGAATCTGAGTAGCGTGCCTCGCGCCCATCTCGATTAAAGCGCGCTCATTTGCCACGGCCTTTAGCCGAACTAATTCGTCATCCCACAACTCGGCGCGAGTCTTCCAGCGGTTCCTTGATGCTACTGCCGTGAGATTAGGAAACTTCTCTTCGCCGACCACAGCCTGAGCTGCGTAAATTGAACGCTGCAATGCCCCGAGGTCTCTGTATATCAAGAACGCGGCGTATTCATCTGCGCGCTCATTCTCTCCGCGTTCCCATTTGTCAATGCCGCGAGAGAATACGATGCCGTCCTGAATCTTATCAGGCACGACAATTGAAGTTATATTATCAACGAGATATTCGATTGTAGTCATCTGGTAAATATCCTGTAGTGACGAACCCACAAGTTGCGCACTTTAGAGAAGTCCATTTTGGATTAGTTCTTACTATCCATTTGTGTCTCCCCGGTGAGCACTTTAGCTTGTCGGGCATAAGTCCAGACTAGGCTATTGAATTGAAAAAGTCTATATTGTCCTACTGCGTTGAAACTCTTTGTATTCCACACCGGCGGAGCGTAAGGCGGCTGCAAACTCAGACCATTGCTGCATGAGTCCAGCGAAATTTGACCAAATGGATTCATCACGAATCCCTTGTATCTGTTCATACTTCTGGCACGTTACTATGAATGATTCTAAGTCCATTTCATTGATGATATTGAAAATATCAGCCATTTTTACCATATGAAGTCTAAACTCTTCCGAGTTGAGAATACGAAGCTTTTGCTTTTTATCCCTGATCTTAATCTTAGGAAGTATCTTTCGTTCTTTTGTTGTGCCAATACTGTGATTTACTCTTTTGACAATCTCATCATCAGTTGGAATATGAGTTCCTGTATTCAAATCAAAAATGGGCCGCGGAAGCGGCCCAAGTTGTTTTAGAAATGCTGTGCGGGAGTCGGTCTTAGGCATCTACGATGCTTTTACTAAAAGCCAAAAAGCAACAAATGTAATGAGAGATAAACCAAGCCAACCAAAGTGAACACCAAAAAATGTTCTGTTGGCCGGATCTCGAAGCTCAACAAATGCCGCAAAGATGAAGCAAACCATTGCAATAAAATAGAAAATTGCCTGTGTATTTGTACTCATGCGGGCATGATACCATACCTGTCAATGGGGCGTTAGAAATGGCGTGCGGGAGTCGGTCTTAGACATCTATCTTACTTGTAACAGCTTCCCCGGTATCTTCCCACCGAAATGGTTGCTGCTCTTCGTCTTCGCTATTTTGCCCATCATCAATATATGGACTAATTACCAATCTCCCTGTTCTCCATGTAAGAAATTTTGCATAGAAGATTGACCAATTAAGCATATATCTATGGTGCATCTACGTGCTCATAATTATAAATACCACAAGTTATCTTAAGTTCTCTAAGGACTATTTCACGCTCCATTTTAAGCGTTTTAATACTTGACTCTATGTTATAGAGCCTTATGTTAAGCTCTTTAATTAAATTTAAGTGCTTATCTTTTGTATAGAGAGTATCATTAGACAACTGGGGTATCAATCTCGGTATCATAATACGTGTCCATATAGTCCTTGCAAATTTTATGAAGACCCTCTGGGAATGTAGTTAGCCCATTTGACAAGAGGGATAATTGAATAGCATTTAAGATGTCTTTTTTCTGTTGCTCATCTAGTGAGAATCTCAGTGTCTTCATAAATTTGATATTTGCCGTTGGTGCTATCTCCAATTTCTCGAAAACAGCTTTTCTCTTATTAGCTGGCATTTCTGCCAATCTCCTGACTTGATCGTCCCAATCCGATAGTAAGTTCATAATGCCACGGTACCATGCGGAAGGCAGTTTGGCAAGATGCGTTATACGTGGTAACCTATCCACACCGGACAGCGTGAGGGTGCCCCAGAAATGATTAAGCCGAAAAGGCACGTAACAATCGATGTGATTGTTTGCGATATATGCATGACACGGCAATCACGAAGAGGTGACTTGTCCACAATCCGGCACGCGCTCCACAAGGAAGAAGGGTGGGAGTTAATTATCGGAGAAACCGTTATGGATATATGTCCAGACTGCCTAAAAATCGTTGAGAGAAAGATGAGAGAGCAAATTGAACATTAGAGAAACATGTAGTTGTGGGGCGAGTTTTGTTATGGAAAATGTTGCCCATCAGGGTACGCTTCCTTCCTTCTTTGCCACAGAGGGTTGGCGTAAAGAACATAACCATGACATGAGGCAATTATTGACTAAAGAACAATGGCGCGCGAATGAAATTGTGATTGCCACGAATGAATAACACAATTGCTCCAGCCGGTCAATTGTGTGATTGCTGCGGTAATGCGCTTCCACAGCGGAGCAGGCGAGGGTATACAGCAAAGTTTTGGCGTTGCGAATCATGCAGAATGCGATGCACATTTAGCAATGGAGAATGCTTACATCATGCGTAGAATTATTTGGTGGTTTAGGTTTCAAGATAGAAGGGCAGTAAAGAGGAGGCTTGGGATATAATGTTATTAGTTTTTGGAATTGGGTTACTTTTAATCGGTGTGTTACTTGTGTGTTTAGCAGCGGTATTGGATGGATTATCTACATTTTCCTCTGATAAGCCAATGATACCTGCGATATTTGGAGCAATTAGTATAATTGCTGGCATTATCATGCTAATTGCTTCTATTGGATTTTATTTTGATCGAAGAGCATGTAGTCAAATGGGGCAAGAATATGACGTTGAATCTCGTTATCATAAATTGTCTGGATGTTATTTGAAATTGAAGGATGGAAGATTTATTAGTGAGAAAAGATTCTTTAGCATTGTTGAATTTGAAAAATGAAAAAATACATCCTGATTTCTGGATATATGTAAAATGGTACAGATTATGGGATAAAAGCTTCATTCCCCCTACTAACGGGAGTAATCCCATAATTAAGAAAGAAAATAATGGTTATTCAGCGAATAAAGCCTTTTTGAAATGGGAGAATGGGGAAAAGGCTTCAACTAAGCATCCTAGGTTGTTATTCTCTGCATTACAGGGCAAAGTCAACCTTAATTTTCAAATTAAGCAGTGGGCGGAAGGATTTATTGAATGCGGAGGAAAGTATTACTTAGAGGAGATAAGACTTGAATTTCCTTTTCTAAGGGATTGGGTTTTTGAATCTATAGTAAAGAGCAATTTGAAAAATGAAAAATGTAATGCGTAGGGTTAGGGGGGTTATAAGGGTAAATGATAACCCAAGTATACAATACTTTTGACAATTAGGGTAACGGCACGCTCGAGCTCGAGCGTGCCGTTGGCCAGCGGGAGGTTACCGGATCCGGACAAGTACGCCATCGGCGACAAGAGCCTCCGCATACCACTTGTGAGGCTTGGGGTAATGCGGCCCCTCCAGGGTCGCTTGCCCATCCGCGACATCCGGCCCGAACGGGCCGGGTTGATACACGCGAATCGTTTCGCCATTGGCGAGCGCATCACGTACCGCCTTCTTTGTTGGGTAGTTCGTTACAGTGTACGCCATAGTAGTTATCATCCCTTTCGTGCATTGCTATGCATGTTACCCAAATGACTACGTTCGTGCATTCTCCAGTTTAACACACGTTCCACACATCAGGCCTTCATCCGGTCTCCAATTCGCGCCATTCGCCCGAATTGTTCGCCCGCATATCGCGCGATACGTAGGCGCATCGTATCGATCGTCGCCATCTACCAGGTGTGTTGCACGCTCGCCATATAGGGATTGTGAAACTGGTACTAAGTTCATCCTTCCTTCTCCGCTTCCTTCAGCGACAACGCTATTTCGTACCAGTCTACCACGCGAAGCGCGCTTAGCAGTAGATCCCAATAGATCCCATTGGGAAGAACAGGCATACGTTCCCAATGGTGTTGCCCTAGCTTGAAGGTCAGATCGTGTACGTTGTCACACATCCGTGCAGTCTCTGACCAATACTCCTGACTGCCCTGATCGTTGTCGATCCACAATTTCGCCGCCCAAGTTTCGTAGTTCGACCAGCCATTGTACTTACCGTCCATATCTACGGATCATCCTTTCGTCCACTCTATCGGCGCGCTCGCCATTGTCTAACGCTAGTTCTATAGCGTTCAATTGTTCGGAACTAAGCGTCGAACATTCGACGCCTAGCCAAGAGTTTCGACGCGTATCATCTTCATGAAACATTGACGGGTAAGTACCCGTCAACGTTTCGATTGCACGCGCAAGGCGTAGACTGTACCGGCGATCATGCCATGCGATCATTGTTTCTTCCCTTGCACGAACGTTCGCACATACGCGCGTTGTTCGCGTGATGTTCCCCATGCTCCGAATCGCTCGGGATCGGAGATCGATACAGTGCGATTCCCGTATATCAGCTTCGGCGAAAGGCCGAAAGGAAAGAGAAGCCACACATGGGCGCAGCTTCGCGCGATCCCGTTAGCTTGCTCCATGTAAGCCATGGCTACTTACCCTTCCCCTTCTCTTCCGACGCGCGACGATACACTCCAACTAGGACGATTTCGACATTCGCCCGCGTGCCGTATTCCCCTAAAGTTTGCGCGATTAAGATCCGAGCATGGGCATCATCCCCATTAGCTGTCTCCACGATGGCGTTGATAGTTTGTTCCATGGGAACCATGGCTACTTACCCTTCCCTTTCGGCGCTTCCGTGTCGCTAGCAGCATCAGGCGAGCGCACGGAAGCATAACAGCCATCGATCAACACTTGCGTGGTAAGCCCTACGATGTTCGCGCGACGGGCCGCGTGGTGAAGAGAGAGCGCCACGCCACGAGGGGAGATTCCGAGCTCGGAAAGTTTGGCGCCTTTGCCCGATATGGCGAGTGTGACGATCAACGCGTCATAATCGCTCTGTCGTTCGGTCGCGCCTTTGACTTTCGTCAAGGCGGCGAGTTCTTCGGATGAAATTTCTACGGAATGGATCAATGCTTTTCTCCTGGGGTGTACCAGCTCTAGGCCGATAGTCACACCATTCTGGACACACTTGTCGCGCGTCCAGTAGTGGCGAGATTATCGGTCGAAGCCCGTGAAGGCATCTTCCATGCCACGTTCTGCGCTTCGTTCTGCGAAGCGTTCAGAGCGCGCGATTCGCGCGCGCCATTCGGTCCGTGACAACATTCGCGCGCGCCATTCGGCGTCCGTTTCGGTGGCGGGGGCGGGGGCGGGGATAATTCGAATTTTCATCTTGGATTCCCTCTTTCTTTCTTTGGCGGGATTATC
>Ga0163149_10002425_pt1 | contig 22364 bp, 20 predicted proteins | sample OliLakLV19MP5G1_FD_148604 | JGI IMG/M metagenome (GOLD analysis project Ga0163149, IMG submission 148604) | Freshwater microbial mat bacterial communities from Lake Vanda, McMurdo Dry Valleys, Antarctica - Oligotrophic Lake LV.19.MP5.G1 | ecosystem: Environmental > Aquatic > Freshwater > Lake >...
AATCATAATTATTTGATTATCAATTAGTTATATCGTTATTTATTAACAATTTGATTTTTAGAACTCCCCTTAAAAACCAATTGGTTTGCCCATGTAAAAATCCAATACTTTACTTTTGAATATGTAATTGTATTTAGCCTGTAGTAAATCTGATTTTGATCTGTTAAGCCTGTTTTTCATGTCGTTATAGTCTAATGCACTTACTGCACCAACATTAAATTTTTCTTCAGCATACTTAGTGGCTTCTTCCATAGCTTCAACTGAACGCTGCGAAGCATTATAACTTTTTAATGCTCCAGATGCATCGGCATAGGCTTGCTCAATAGTTTTTCTTAACTCGTTCTGGGTCAATTCCAGATTATATTTTGCATTAAGGACACTTATTTTTGATCGTTCAATTGATGTCCTGGTTTGAAGATTATTAAATATGGGAACGGATAAAGAAAGTCCAATATATTTATAAATGTTCTGATCTAACTGATCATTAAAAGGAATTATAATATACGGGCCAAAAGGGTCTAAAGGATCTACGGGCTTTTTGTTTAATTCTGAAAAACGGGATCCGTAATTTCCGTTTAATGTAAGTCTTGGACTGATTGCACCTTTTGCAACAGCCAATGCTCTCTCCGAACTTTTTTGCTGGAACAAAGCGCTTTTTATTTGCGGTTGGGAAGTGAGTGCGGAAGTATATATAGCAGAAGGGGAGACGCTAAGCATAGTATTGCCTGGATCGGGCAGTTGCGGCTTATCGATCCTGAAATTTCCTGTGGAATCTAGGTCAAGCAATTGAGCTAAATTTAAATAGGAAATATCCAGGTTGTTTTGTGAATTAGAAATGTTAACCTCATCGGATGCAAGCTGAGCCTGCATATCAAGCAGGTCGCCTTTTGCGCGTGCGCCAATATCAACCATAGCTTTTGTTCTTTCTACTTGTTGGTTAGTAAGGTCGTGCTGACGCTTGGCGTTTTCAAGTAATTCGTCATTAAAAAGTATTTGTAAAAAAGCGGTGGCAACATTTAATGTAATATCATTTCGCATTTTTTCCACATCAAGTTTACTTGCAGCAAGACTATATTGCTCCTGTTTTATTCTATTATAGGTTTGCAGTCCGCTAAACAATGTAACATTGCTGCTAAGGCTAAAATTCTCAGTCATTGTTTGCTTGTCGGTGAATTTTCCTGATCCTATATCCAGGAAGCGGCCAAAGTTGTAGTCATGACTTACGCTACCATTTAGGCTTGGCAATATTTCGGCCTTGCTTTGGAGGTATGTAGCCGTATTTATATCTGCATTTAATTGTTGCTGCTTAATATTGAGGTTATTTTTTAATGCGTAGTCAATACACATTTGCAATGACCACGGACTTCCAGGATTAGTTTGTGCAACTAATGAAAGGGAAAATAAAACAGGGGTAAAGAATTTAAAGATCTTTAGCATATCAATATGATCTTATTGTACAAAGGTAATGATTAAGCCGGATAATTATTTTTCTTCCAGGTATAAAAACATAGTGGCCATACCTGTCTGAATTTGAGGGGATGTATTATCATATTCACTAGTAAGTAAATAACGATGAAAATTGCTTAATTCTACACCCTCTTTGCTTTCAAAATGGTCGATATAATCGAGACCTATTTTATCAGGATGATTTTTGTTCAGCCCCTTAAATATTGTTTTATCTGTTGTTTTGTCTTTTAGTTCCAGCCATGTGCAAAAGGGGTGAACATGCATTCCTATATAATGCACTTTAGTTTTATAGGGTAGTGAAAGCATTTCTGTGATGTCGGAATTAAGTATTTCAATACCGGGTTCAAAACTCCAATGGCCGGTATAGGTGCGGCCATAATTATCTTTGTAGGGGTTAAAATGAGGGTCAAATATTTTTCCGGTACAGCAGCTCATGCTGTCTTCTGCAATGGAATTTGAAGTGACCTTTATTTGAGCAGTTGGTTCAAAGTTTACCGGAGAAGAATTGAAAAAACCTGTTGGTCCGGATAATTGTTTGGTCACAAAAATAGCTTCTTGGTATAGGGGGATCATAGCCGCAGAAAGTTCGCTGTCCTTTATGTAATGTATTTTTACACGTTGTTTTGTTTTCAATAAAGTATCCGGATAGTTATGATTTAACGCTTGTGAGGAAATAGCAAGTATGGTGTTTCCGAGTACGGGAATTCCCATTCCTTCCGGTAAATGCAGCTGTGTTTGCCCTGCAGTTAAGGTAAATACACGCTGGAAATTACTAAAGGCATTTGCTTTCCATGGAAGATTGGTGTTGTCATATATATCGAGATTGTTGTGACACAAAAAATCATCTGATATTTTTTCTCCTTTTTCGTTTATTACTTCTGCTGAATAGCCAACCAGCCAGTATACTTCGGGTTTTGAGAATACTTTATTTGTAAAACTTCTATTTTCATCACTCAATGCAACGTGATTTACCCGCAGTGGTCCCTGCATGGATCGGAAGATGGTGTCAATCTTTATTTCAGGAGATGTGAATTCAAATACATGGATGTTTGATCCCTTGTTTTTTTTATCCGGAAATTCCTTTTTGTTATACCATTTGGTAAATACGACTTTGTTTCCCTTCGAAATGTATTTGTATAATCCCATTCCGCCGATTAAAAGCACACCTGCAAGAAGAATATAAACAAGATATTTGTTCATGTCTGCAAAGGTATATCAAATTAAAAAGCCGACGTATGTACACCTCTGAAATCTTCTATTTCATAATCGGCTTATGTTTCGTAACTTTAAGGGTACATAATTTAAGATCATGGAAATAACTGTTGATAGAGTATTGGAAGCCCTTAAAAATGTGGATGATCCGGATATCAAAAAGGATATTGTTACGTTAGGCATGGTGAAAGATGTAGAGGTGAATGGGAAGAATGTGAATTTCACAGTTGTATTAACTACTCCTGCTTGTCCTATGAAGGACATGATCCATAAAGCATGCGTAAACGCAATCATTCATTATGTTGATAAGGAAGCAAACGTTAATGTGAATATGACTGCCAATGTAACTACTGGCAGATCCGCAAAACCTCAACTAAGTGGCGTGAGAAACATTATTGCTATTGCGTCCGGTAAAGGTGGAGTAGGAAAATCAACCGTTGCATCTAACCTCGCTGTTGCATTGGCGATGAAAGGTGCGAAAGTGGGCTTGGTTGACGCAGATATTTATGGACCATCCATTCCAATTATGTTCAATGTGATTGATGAAAGACCGAAGATGATAAATGTGGATGGGAAAAATAAAATGGTGCCTGTAGAAAGTCATGGTGTAAAACTATTATCGATAGGGTTTTTTGCAGAAACTAACCAGGCTATAGCGTGGCGTGGACCAATGGCTACCAAAGCGCTTAATCAATTGTTGACTGATGCCAATTGGGGTGAGCTTGATTATTTATTGATTGATCTTCCTCCGGGTACAGGCGATATACATTTATCATTGGTGTCGGCGGTGCCGCTTACAGGGGCCGTAATAGTTAGTACTCCGCAGCAAGTGGCATTGTCGGATGCACGTAAGGCGGTTGGGTTATTTAATATGCCGGCAATTAATGTTCCGGTATTGGGTATTATAGAAAACATGGCTTATTTCACACCGGCCGAATTGCCGAACAGTAAATATTACATATTCGGAAAAGATGGCGCAAGCGCTTTGGCAGCACAAATGAATCTTCCTTTATTGGGTCAAATACCGTTGGTACAAAGCATCTGTGAAGCTGGTGACGCCGGTCGTCCGGTTGTATTGCAGGAAACAACTCCGCAGGCATTGGCATTTTTAGAAATGGCAGGGAATGTAGCGCAGCAGGTGGCTATAAAAAATTCGTTGAGTAAGGAACAGCCGGCTGCAGTTAATTGATCACCTGATCAACGTAATATTTCCTTTCAGTTCTATTTGTTTTTTGTCTTTTGATATTCCATTTAAGGCAAAAGTAAAAACTGCACTTCCCAATTTTTTGCCTTTGAAGTTTCCGTCCCAGCAATTATCAGGATCCATTGAGCGGCAAACTAATTCTCCCCAACGGTCATAAATATTTAGTTGAAAGGTTTGCAGGCATTGAGTTCCATACACACATAGTTCGTCATTTTGTCCATCATCATTGGGCGAGAATGCGGTTGGTACAAATAATATTCCTCCTCCGCATTCAAGCACGTAAACCTGTGCACAAACTGTATCCGGGCAATTACCGTTTTTACCAATAACACAGTAGCTTATGTTTTGTGTTGGACTTACGTTTATAATTGATGTCGTTGTCCCATCGGCCCATAAATAAATATTTGCTCCTGTTGCCGTTAATGTTAATTCGCTGCCGGTATAAATACTATCTATCAAAGGAAATACAGTAAGAACAGGAGTTGTTGAAATAGTAATGTTGATGTTTGTAATGCTATCACATCCTGTTGTACTTCCACCGTTTATTGTATCGTGTAAAGTTTGCGAAGCAAAATGCCAGGCTCCATTTGCAAAAAGACTATCGCACCCGGCTGAATTTATATTTGCAACAGCGGTTGGAGTTACATTTAATGTGATCGAAGAAATACTGTCGCATCCACTGGTACTTGTAAATGTTTGCGTGTAAATTCCGGAAGCGGTTTGATTCACACCATGAATTACAGAGCTCTGTCCTTGGCAAGTATTAATATTGTTGTTCGTTGATGAAGAATTAAGAATTGTCAAACTTGTTTTTATAATACTGTCACATCCATTGTGAGCTGCACCGGCTAATGTATCTCTTACCAATTGTGTTGCGAAATACCAGTTACCATGGATCAATGCGCTATCACAAGAATTAGCGCTCACCGTTGTTACCACTGAATCAATAACAGTTAAATTAATCGTGATCAAGCTGTCACAGCCCGGAGAACTTGGAATGGTATCGTGATACAATCCCGATAGCGTAAAAATATTTCCGGCCGGGCTCAAGTAGTTTCCGCAGGATAAAGGTGTTATGGTTGCCGTTGAGCTGCTGGTGATGGTAATATACGTATTGATGATGCTGTCACATCCGTTCGATGCTCCTCCTAATATTGTATCACGTAATGTTTGTGAGTTATAATACCAGTTGCTGTTTACCATTGCGCTATCACAAGAAGGAGTGGGAGTGAGGGTAGTTGTTAACGGAGGTTGTGCTACCGTAATAATTTGTGTAAGTGAATCGGCTGTGCACATCCTGTTTCTTTTTACAACCAATTTAATGTTATATGTTCCGGGTAAAGAGTAAGTGTGGGTATTAGGTTGAAATAAAGTAGAAGTAGTTCCGTCGCCAAAACTCCAAAAATAGCTTGCCGTATCATTCAGAAAAAACGAACATGGATCAGGTGGAGGTATAGTATCGGATGTGTTATTGAGAGAAATAGTTAAAGAACAATTTGTGTTTGGTAAAATTGAAAAAGTGGCCTGCAAAGTATCCGGGATGTAAAGGCGTAATGGAACAAAGTTTTGTAATCCTTGCAATGTGATATTTCCATTTAAGAAAACACCGTTTTGATTTACTCCACATGCGGATCCGGCATTGTTTGGAAAATTAATAACTCCCAAGGATCCCGCATCTTCAATAACAAAATATATCTTATTGTCTTGGCCAATCTGCATGATCCGTCCTATGCCATCTACTGGAAAAAAAGTTGCACTCCTGTTATTAAGCAGATCATATTGGATAATCATGTCAGTACCGCTGGCATATAATTTAGAATTATCAGGTGAAAATGTTATACCATATATACTGCTGATAAATGGTGTGAAAAACTGCTGGTTGGAAAGCACACCTGTACTTATATCAAAATTCATTACTCTTATTCTGTTATTCGCAAAGTTTGTTGCTTCCCCTTCTACTACGGCGTAAGTTCTTCCGTTCGGAGATATGGCGCTTGCCATCACAGCCCTGTTTAACATGGAAGGAACCGAGGGGTTGATCATGCTATTTACAACAGGAGCTCCAACTCCGGTGTTTGTTACAGGATAAACATTAAATGTATCCTGGCCGGCCGGAATTATTGTCCAGTATTCTGCATCATTACAATTCTCCGCTTCTTTTTTTACAACTCCCTTTAATACTTCTGATTTGTATCCGCTCTTTGGATATAGAGGTGCATTTTTAGTGGTTAAATCTCCATTGCCTGCGTTTAAAGTCAAATCAACCAATGAATAGAAACATCCTTGTTGTCCGCTGGATGCGCCGCTGGAAGTAAAAATATAATACTGGTTAATATTTCCCGGTTTGGGTATTATCAATGCAGATTCTGTTGAAGAATTATTTCCGTTTAATCCGTTTCCGGCTGGCATTTGTGAATGGGTTTTATCCCATACTTTTTGTCCGTTGGTATAAAAAAGTAAATTACCAGTAGTGGGGTCACTTATAGTTGCACCACCTTCGCCTGGTAAATTATTCATTTGTCCGCCCGGAATAAAAACAGGGCCGCCTCCTGAAAAATTCAATCCGTTATTTTGATAAAAAAACCAATTGTTATTTGATTTGGTCGGAAAAACATTCAGATCATTCGGGCAAATGTCAATCGATTTTGCAATAGTATATTCACAGCCACTAAGCGGGTTTGTTCCCGTTACTGTTACCAGGTAATTCCCGGGCTGTGAAAAAACATGGTTTACATTTTGAGTATTGGCTGTAGCACCATCACCGAAATTCCAAAACCAATTAGTGGCAGTACCGGTTACCGAAAAATTAATTGTATTGCAAGGACAGCCAACTGTATAACTGATAGCTGCCGCAAGGGTTGTATCATAAGGTAATTGGAGCGATTTAACAACCTTGTTCGGGCAAACATGGTTTTGTGCAGTTAGTGAGACTAAATAGCTTTGAGGTTGACCATAAGTATAATTTGGGTTCGTTAACGTAGATGTTCCCGCAGTAGTCCCATCTCCGAAATTCCATAAATAGTTAGTAAGCCCCGGATCAGATAAGTCTGTAAATTGAACCAGCAAATTTTGTTTAGCACAAGTATCAGTAAATGAATATGAAAAATCTACGTGTGGAGGGTCAACAACGGTTATTGTTAAAGAATCGGTAACTGTAGCACCATTAAGGAAGGCTGTAAAGTAAATGATAAAAGTTCCTAATGTATCGTATTGATGATTTACTTTGTTATAAGGGGCGATAAGTGTGGTAAACTGTCCGTCTCGCCATTCTATAACTATTGAATCTCCCGAACTGCCGCTTACAGAAAATAATCCAGGTGAGTGTATACAAATGGTGTCACCATTAGGTACACGAAATGTGGGAGTAATTATTTGTGAATTTCCGGTTTGGGAAATGATAAGCAATGTCGATAAAATGAAACAAAATCTTTTCATTGCTACTTTACCTGATCACGAGTTAAGAATTATAATATTAATGTACAATATTATATTCGCAATCAGAAAGAAAATGTACCTTTGTTCTATTAAATAGAAGCATGGCACAAGGAAAACAAGAGACCATCGAAAAAATTGAAAATGTTCTTCAACAGCTTCGTCCATATCTTGAAGCCGATGGAGGTAATATCAATTTTGTTGAATTAACAGATGATAATATTGTTAAGGTTCAATTGACTGGCGCCTGTAAATCATGTTCTATGAGTGCAATGACGCTTAAAGCAGGCGTAGAGGATTCTATTAAAAGAGCCATTCCTGAGATAAAAGCTGTAGAGGCTGTTTCCCTTGATTTTTCAGAGGGGATTTTAAATTAATTTCTTTTGTTATCTCCTGTCTATTAAATTCCTATATAAATCAAAAACAGGCGGGTTTTTTCAATCGGGTTCTTATATCGTTGCTATCTTTACCGATAATCCAACAAAGAATGATTAAATACATCCTTTTAACTTTAATCATATCAATTTCTTTCGATGTTAATTCCCAAAACGCGGAAAATTTTAAAGAAGGTATCTATTTGAATTTTGATCAACTTAAAACCAATACCCCACTTCCCAAAGAAAAAATTATACTCTACAATGCCGATGAAGTGAATTCTCTGCGCAAAGCAATTGGCTTGACTTTTATAAATTATAAGGATGAAAATAATGTCATTCATGAAATACCGAGCTCCTCAGTCTGGGGGTTTTGCGAGAATAATGCAATCTACAGGGTAAACGATAACACTATATATAAAATACATTTTACAGGAGGCAGTGTTGGCACATGTGTGCCTTTGGGCTCAATTAGTACCGTAAAAAGAAATGTAGTTAACGGTTTGTCTGAAGGTGTATCGTATGGTATTGCGGGAGCAGCAGGAGGGGTAGTATATAGACAAAACGAAATCGAAAAAATGAAAAGGAAAATGATTGTTGATTTGGAGTATGGATCAATGATGCAATTGAATAAATATAGTTTGGTGGATATCTTGGAGAGGGATGCAGATCTATTGATAGAATTTGTTTTGCTAGAGGAGGAAGAAAAGGATAAGCACATTTTTCGTTTGATGGAAAAGTACAATAGCAGGCATCCGTTTGCATTTGGCGTGCCATCTTTAAAACCTCCCCAAAGAATTAGGTCGGTAGGAACTTTTGAAGTTGAGGCGGGCGATATTTCAGGTTTAACTATTACTTTAACAAATGATTCAACAATAATTGATACTATTCAGAATAAAACTGCCCACCTTTTTTTGTTGGATCAAAATCAGAAATACAAAGTGGTAGTATCTAAAGTTGGGTATGTTACTAAAACAATTGAAATACTCACAACAAATATATCAGTAAATAATTGGGAAAATGGTATTGATGTCTATACTTGGGAGGTAAAGCTTCAGAAACAAATTTCTGGACAGATTGAAGAGCATTCAGAACCTATAGGTACAATATACTATAGCCCAAAGATCGATAATTTTACATTTAAGTCGAATTACCCAAAAAGAAAAACCAAAGCCATTTCGTCTCATAGCAATAATTAAAACTAGTTCTGAAGATATTGCTAAATTCCCAGTCGGTTTACGAGTATTCTCAAATTTCACATTCCTTAAAAATCTACTATCTTTGTAGACTCTATTTATAGTGGTGATGAGCGCAACAGTCGAAGATAAAAAACAAGTCGTAATTCTTTTTGCCGGTGATTCCGGTGATGGTATCCAGTTGGCGGGTTCGCAATTTACTTCTGCCTCGGCATTATTTGGTAACGACATAAGTACCTTTCCAAATTTTCCGGCTGAGATAAGGGCTCCGCAAGGTACACTTGCCGGAGTGTCCGGTTTTCAATTGCATTTCGGGAGTATTAATATTTATACTGCTGGCGATGTATGTGATGTATTGGTAGTGATGAACGCTGCCGCATTAAAAGCAAATTTACATCAGTTGAAAGAGGGTGGAGTGATCATTGTAAACAGCGATGGTTTTGATCCTAAAAATTTGGGTCTCGCAAAATACCCTAAGGATGTAAATCCGTTGACGGATGGTTCATTGGATAAATACACTGTTATAAATATCGATGTTACTAAATTAACACGCACATGTCTCACTGATTCCGGTCTTAGTACTAAGGAAACGGATCGTTCTAAAAACATGTTCGTGCTTGGTTTTATTTATTGGATGTACAATCGCGACATTGATTTCTCCATCGATTTTATAAACGAAAAATTTAAGGGACAACAGAACCTGATTGATGCTAATGTTAAAGTGCTAAAAGCAGGTTATAGCTTTGGCGATACAACAGAAACTCCAATGTCGAGATATAATGTTGCGCCGGCTCCAATGCCTAAAGGTACATACAGAAGTATAATGGGCAACCAGGCATCAGCGTACGGTTTAATTGCTGCTTCAGAAAAGTCGGGATTGAAACTTTTTTACGGAACTTATCCTATAACACCTGCATCAGATATTTTGCATGAGCTATCAAAATATAAAAATTTTGGTGTTCGTACTTTCCAGGCAGAAGATGAGATAGCTGCTGTAACTGCCGCTATTGGCGCATCTTTCGGAGGTGCCTTAGGTGTTACCGCTTCGTCTGGTCCGGGTATTGCACTTAAATCAGAAGCAATTGGTTTGGCTGTAATGTTGGAATTGCCATTGATAATTTGTAATGTACAACGTGGCGGGCCGAGTACAGGATTACCAACTAAAACTGAGCAAGCAGATTTGTTACAAGCGCTTTATGGACGTAATTCAGAGTGTCCTGCAGTGGTTGTAGCTTCAAAATCTCCTTCCGATTGTTTTGATGTTGCTTATGAAGCATGTCGTATTGCAATAGAACACATGACACCCGTTTTTTATCTTTCAGATGGATACATTGCAAATGGATCGGAGCCTTGGCGCTTTCCTTCATCGGCAGATTTAAAATCTATTCACGTAAAATTCGCCACTGAAAAAAATAATGCAGCGGGCGATAAATATTTGCCGTATAAACGGGATGAAAAATTATCCCGCCCCTGGGCATTGCCCGGTACAAAAGGATTAGAACATCGCATTGGAGGCTTGGAAAAAGAACATGAAACAGGAAACATTTCTTACGATCCGGAGAATCATGAATTCATGGTAAGGCTGCGTGCAGAAAAAATCGAAAAGATAGCTGACTATATTCCTTTGCAAAAAATTGAACAAGGAAAAGAGAAAGGAAAATTGCTGGTATTAGGTTGGGGTTCTACATATGGCTCTATAAAAACAGCTGTTGCAGAAGCGATTAAAGAGGGGTATGATGTGTCACAAGCACACCTAACTTATATTAACCCTCTTCCGAAAAATATAGGAGAAATAATAAAAAGTTTTGACAAAGTGTTGATCCCTGAAATGAATATGGGGCAGCTGTCAAAAATTATTCGTGATAAATTTTTGATCGATGCAATTGGATTAAATAAAATAAAAGGATTGCCATTTATGGCCGAAGAAATTAAGAAAGCAATAGTGAATACACTTAAATAAGAATCAATGAAAAAAGTATTATTGTATTTGGGTTTAACTGTAATTACTGTCGCTAATAGTTATGCTTCACTAACCGATAGTTTAGTTGCTTGTTATTCTTTTTCGGGTAACGCTAATGATGGCAGCGGTAATGGGCATAATGGAACTGTAACAACTGCAACACTTTCTGCTGACAGGTTTACAAGAGCTAACAGTGCGTATAATTTTAATGGTACTTCCGGTCATGTTTTTGTTCCTGCCGACTCTTTTTTAAATGTTAATTATACTTATTCTGCATGGGTAAAATTAAATAGTATTCCCTCGTTTGGTGGTTCTACATATGTATTATCTGTTGGTAGCACCGCAGGTGATCAGGCAATATCGTTACAGAACAATTCTAACTGGGTGGGGTGGAGTGCAGCAGGATATACAGGAACAGGTGGTGTTCCAGGAGCAACACAAAGTGTTTCCGGTGTTCTTCCTTCTACCGGTGCATGGTATCATTTAGTTGCGTCACGAAACAACTCAACTTTAAAGCTGTACGTAAACGGACAACTTGCCGCAACTACTAATCCTCCGGCAGCACCGTATTACGGTTCTGACGCTTCTAAAAAAGTGGTAATAGGTGAACGGTTTGCTTTCAGCAATACGTTTGATGGTTTGATTGATGATGTTAGGATTTACAAAAAAGCCTTGGATAGCAGCGAAATAAGTCAAATATATTTTTCGGCTAATTTATTAAACGGCCTTGTGGCTTGTTACCCTTTTACTGGTAATGCTAACGATGGAAGTGGGAACGGACATCATGGAACTGTAACCACTTCTACATTAACAGCGGACCGATTTGTAAGCGTTAACAGCGCTTATGTTTTTGATGGTACATCAGGCCATGTTTTGGTTCCCGCCGATTCTTTTTTAAATGCTAACTATACTTATTCTGCTTGGGTAAAAGCAAATAGCGTTCCTGCATTTGGTGGTTCTACATATATATTGTCAATTGGAAGTACAGCCGGTGATCAGGCAATTTCAGTACAAAATAATTCAAATTGGGTGGGATGGAGTGCAGCAGGGTATACAGGAACAGGTGGTGTTCCGGGAGCAACGCAAAGTGTTTCTGGATCTCTTCCTACTGTGGGTACATGGTATCATTTAGTTGCTACACGAAACGATTCAACTCTTAAATTATATGTGAATGGACAGATCGCTGCAATAACGTATCCACCAGCAGCACCGTATTATGGTTCTGACCCTGTTAAAAAAGTAGTTATTGGAGAGCGCTTTGCACTCAGCAATACATTTGACGGCGTTATAGACGATGCAAGAGTATATAAAAGAGCATTAACAAGTGCAGAAGTTATGGTATTGTATTTATCTCCAGCCGGTTGTTCAATGTCATCCGGGGAGCTTACTTGCTCTGGATTTGTTTCTGTAAATGAAAATGACCTTGAAGGTGGATTTAAATTATATCCAAACCCGAGTAAAGGCGTATTTGATCTGGAGCTTGGAAATAATGAAAGTAATATGAAAGTCTTTATTGTTAATTCAATGGGGCAAATTGTTTATGAGAATACAATTGAAAAATTTGGCAATAAATCAGAAAAAATAAATTTATCTGCTTGTGCCAAAGGAATGTACTTTGTTGTTGTTCAGACAAAGGATAAGCAGGTTGCAAAAAAGATAATTATTGAATAAGATTTTTTAAAAGTACAACGTTTGATATAGGTTTATGGAAGAGGTGTCCACAAAAATAAAACTAACTCCCAAGGATTTTGTAACCGATCAGGATATACGCTGGTGTCCCGGTTGTGGTGACTATTCCATCCTTAAACAGGTGCAAAGTATAATGCCGGAGATAGGTGTTAACAAAGAAGATATTGTTTTTATTTCAGGTATTGGTTGTTCATCGAGGTTCCCTTATTATATGGATACTTTTGGTTTGCATGGTATTCACGGGCGCGCTGCTTCAATAATAAGCGGCCTAAAAGCTGTGCGGCCCGATTTGAGTTTGTGGATGATTACGGGTGACGGCGATAGTCTTTCAATTGGAGGAAATCATTTTATTCATTTGCTCAGAAGAAATTTTGATGTGAATGTGTTGCTTTTTAATAACGAGATATACGGTTTAACAAAGGGGCAATACTCACCAACATCTCCTGTTGGTAAAGTAGCTAAGTCAACCCCTATGGGATCTGTTGATCATCCTTTCAATCCGTTAGCATTGGCTCTTGGTGCTGATGCAACTTTTGTGGCGCGTTCGATGGATCGCGATCCAAAACATTTAAGAGAAATGTTAATGCGCACCAATCAGCATAAAGGCACTTCGTTATTGGAGATATATCAAAACTGTAACGTGTTTAACGATGGAGCTTTTGAAGTGTTTACTGAAAAGTTATCAAAGAAGAATGAAACAATTTTCGTTGAACAAGGAAGGCCCCTGCTTTTTGGCGACAATAATAACCTTGGTATAAAATTGGATGGGTTTAAACCTGTTGTGATTGATGTAAGTCTGAATAACGCATCAATAAATGATCTTTGGATACACGATGAAAAAGATCGTGTTAAAGCGGGGATCCTTGTGAGAATGTTTGATGAGCCAAGAACTCAAGGTGCTATGCCTCGCCCGTTTGGTGTATTGTATAGTGAAGACAGATTTACATACGAGGTAGAATTGAATAAGCAGGTAGAAGATATTATTCAGCAAAAAGGAAAAGGAAACCTAGATGCTTTGTTAAAAGGGAAAAACACCTGGGAAATAAAATGATGATAGTGTTAGTGATCAAGCCTTGGCATGAGAGCGTTACACTATCACATCCCGATAGCGAAGCGAATCGGGATCTAAGATTAATAGATAAGTAAATACGATTGAAAAATAAATAATTTATTACTCGTGAAAAAAATTATTTTTTTATTATTTTCTTTCTTTTTTGTCTCCATTTCTTCTTTTGCTCAACTTGATGCAAAATCTATTGCTTCCAATTATTACAAGGGTGTTGTTAAAATATTACTTTTCGATTCAGCTGCAGAAAAAAAAGAGGCCGGTAAAGGTTATATAAGCAGGGGCTCTGGATTTATTGTTAATGAAGACGGCATTATATTTACCAATAGGCATGTTGTTGAGTTTTGCGTATACGGTTATGCCGAGTACGATTATTATGATAAAGACAATGGTAGCAAAATTAAAGTGTTTGATACTTATACCAGTGATCTGGCGACTAACCCGGATGTTGTAAAAGTTCATAGGACGGGTTTCGCAATACCCATCGTTCAGGTATATACCGGCAAAGGCGAAAATGATTATAAGCTTTATAAAGGCGAAGTATTGACTGTTGGTATGGGTTCTTTTGACGGAGCCATGGTTAAAATAGTTTCTGATATGAATGGTAAGCCCGTGAATACAAAATTTTTCTCCTTACCTATTGGTGATTCTGACAAATCACAGCAAGGAGAAGATTTATGCATATTCGGATTTCCGGCGCAATATGATGGCAGTATTGATTTGATGATAAAGGATATGAGTACACTCACCTTTGGAAAACTGAGCGGCTACGATTATGTATTTAATAAGGATTATGGCTATATAAAAACAGATGCTTCTATAAACAGTGGCAATAGCGGCGGACCCGTCTTCAGTGAATCCAATAAAGTAATTGGTATTGCAACTGCCACAGGCAATAAAACAAATATTGGTTTGGTCGGAGGGATAAATGGAATGTATTATGTTGCAGCTGCACAAGGAGCCATATTAAAACAATTAGTTGCAAAGGGATTGACTATACCCGAAAACGCCGGATCAATACAAACGGTTTCCGGTGAGCGTGTACAAATACTTTCTGCAGATGAAATAAATGTTTCCAAAACAGGATCCACAAATGCATCCAAAGGCAACAAGATCACTTTTGGTAATTCGAAAAAACCTGAAGCAAACAACGGAGGTTCTTATAAGGTAAGTTCAAATTATTATAACAATTCAAAGGTCACATTCACAAGCCGTATTAATGATGATGGTTCACTTGGACCTAAGCTTTCTGAATTTACGATTGATAATAAAAATAAGGGGCTTATATATATTGATATAGATAATTATCCTAAACAATTAAAAACGGATAAGTTGATCGTTGATGTTTTTATGAAGCAAAACGGAGAATACAAAAAAACGGAAACAAAAACGTTTAATATAACACCCACTGTAAAGGCTTCGTTTTTTAAATATAATTTTACGCAGCCCGGTGATTATAAATTTGCCATTTACAACCAGGGTGAGGCTTGGATAAATAATGGTTTTATTACCGTTCGCAAATAATTCCGTTCCGGGATTATTTATTAATTTCGTTTCAAATTATACAACATGAGAAGACTCATTTTACTGTGTAGCTTATTGTTTACCATTTCTGTTTACTCCCAGGTTGTTGATGCAGAAGGCAAACTTCGCACACAGAAGGAGGATACTGTTGTTGGTTGGAAAAAAGGAGGAGTTATAGTGCTAAATTTTGCACAAAGTTCATTCACTAATTGGGCCGCGGGGGGACAAAATTCAATTTCAGGAAACGGCCTGGTAAGTTTATTTGCCAATTATAAAAAAGGAGAGAACACCTGGGACAACAATTTTGATTTAGGGTATGGGGCTATGCTGCAGGGTAATAATTTGGCAAAAGAAAAACCTATTAAGACAGATGATAAGGTTGAACTAAATTCAAAATACGGTCGCAAAGCATCCAAGCAATGGTACTACGCTTATTTGCTAAATGTGAAAACGCAAATGGCGCCCGGATATAACTATCCGAATACAACTGATAAAATTTCCGATCTGTTTGCTCCAGGTTATATTCTTTCTGCAATTGGCATGGACTTTAAACCCAATGATGGCTTTAATTTATTTATTGCGCCGGTTACCGTAAAAATAACAATTGTTAATAATGATGCATTGGCAGATGCCGGTGCGTTTGGTGTAGAGCCGGCAACATACGATACGTCTGGCAACAAACTAACTAATGGAACAAAGGTGCGTATGGAGCTTGGAGGATATTTGCGGATGATGTATAAAAAAGAAATAATGAAGAATGTAACTTTTCAAACTAAATTAGATCTGTTCTCAAACTATATGAATAATCCCGGGAACATAGATGTAAATTGGGAAAACCTGATTTCTATGAAAGTGAATAAATACATTTCTGCGACAATTAATACTCAGCTTATTTACGATAATGATATTGATATTGGCGTTGATAAAGATGGAGATGATATTATTGATGAGGTTGGGCCGAGGCTACAATTCAAAGAAATTTTTGGAGTAGGATTTTCATATAAGTTTTGATGAATGTGTTAGTGATCACGCCATTAGCGTGAGAGCGTTACACATTCACATCCCGATGAATATCGGGATATTAAGAAGAAGATATTATTATTAACAATCAAAAGAAACAAACATGGGATTTGTAAAAGAGTTTAAAGAGTTCGCTTTGAAGGGCAATATTATTGATATGGCCATTGGGGTTGTTATCGGGGTTGCATTCAATAAAATTATAGGTTCTCTTGTTGACGATATAATTACACCCGCCGTATTGACACCTGCACTTAAGGCAGCACACCTTACCGACCTTGCGGATCTTACTATTCCCGGAACGGCAATTAAATATGGTAATTTTGTTTCAACCTGTATCTCATTTGTAATAGTTGCAATTGTATTGTTTCTGATAGTAAAGGCAATCAATGCGGCTAAGAAAAAAGAGGCAGCTGCACCAAGCGCACCTCCAGCACCATCAAATGAAGAAAAGTTGTTGATGGAAATAAGGGACTTGCTGAAGAAATAATTTCAATAAAAAGCTTGAAGAAATCCTCAGACCCCTTTATTGCTTTAGGTTATTGGGAATTTCGCATACCGGTATCGGTTGCATTTTATGTAATGCTGCTTTATGCATGCGCTCATAAATATCAAGTACCTTTTTCTCCCTGTCATTAAGCTTTGATAACGCTCCTGGATTTTCTAAAAATGTCATCGCCCATTCCAGTTCATTGTACGTAGCACCAATCTGATCCTCATCCGTTCTGCCATCTGCCCATAACCCATCAGTGGGGGCGGCATTCAAAATGGAATTTTCAACGCCTAATTCCTTAGCAAGGGAGTAAACTTCCGATTTCATAAGGTCAGCAATGGGACTAACATCTACACCGCCGTCACCATACTTGGTAAAAAAGCCAACACCAAAATCTTCAATTTTATTTCCTGTTCCGGCAACAAGCATTTTATGACTGCATGCAAATGCGTAAAGTGTTGTCATGCGTAAGCGGGCTCTTGTATTGGCCATGCTTAACCAATCCTGTACATCAGTAGGATATGTTTTTTCTATTTGGTCAAAAATAGTTGTCAGGTCAATTTCAAATGAAGTAACATTACTGAAATTTTTTTTCAACCATTCAACATGTCCTGTTGCGCGTAATAATTCTGCATTGTGCTGCCGGATAGGCATGCTTAATACGATCACTTTTTTTCCGGTTTTGGCACATAAAGTAGAGGTAAGGGCCGAATCAATTCCTCCGGAAATCCCAATAACAAAGCCTTTTGTATGCGACGTTGTGCAATAATCGTTAAGCCAGTTTACAATATGATCTATTACTTCTTTTTTCTTCATCGATCGTAAAATAAAAAAATCCCGACCCTGTTACAGAGCCGGGATCTTTTTAATTAAATAATTAAAACAGTATGCCGGCTGTTATCAAAAATGCGTCACCAACCACCGTAGATTTAAACGCACTTGAAGTTACACCCTTTAAAAGATATTCAGATTCCTTCTTAATTGCAGGCAGCATCCCCCTTCTGTAGTTTAAGCTAACAACAAGTGATGTTGAGCCCGAAAGGTTAAATTCAAATCCTGCACCCACATTAAGTGATGTTCGGATAATATTCATGTCTTTGGTATTGTCCTGTACATCTTCCGGGCTGTATTTGAAACCCGAAGGAATAGGAGTGAGGTTCACAGGGTCATTGTCTTTTACTTTTCCTTTTAGTCTTATACCAAGATCACCTCCAAATATGGCAAAGTATGTCATTGCGCCAATTTCTTTGGTTTTCATTTTAAGTGTAAGCGGTATATTTAAATAATTCACATCATAACTTCTGCTGTTTACCATATATTTTACAAAAGGTTTGCTTGTATCAGGAGCCGTGGTAAATGCTTCATCCTGTATAAAATATGTAACAGTATCGCTAAATTTAAGTTTTCCTCCTTCATAATCAGCCCCAATTCCGGTTGCAAATGATACAAGCTTGCCAAGTTTAAACTCCGTAATTAACCCATAACCAAATTTCGCTTTTACTCCATCCTTTTCTACTATTTTACTATCTCCGGGCCTAAACCATGTTAACATAGGGTTCACCTTAATGCCAAAACGGAAATTTTTATCCACCCCGTCGTCGTCGCCTATGGCCAAAGCTGTATTAAATACAAATACTACTAACAAAGAAGCGGCTATTGATTTTTTTATGAGTGACTTCATCATGTAATTTATATTTTTGTTTCTGTTTACAATATTAATATATTTTTTTTACATGATAAACAAAGTACGGGTTTGCGTTTTTATCATTTTATTGTTTATAATTTCTTCTTGCGGGCATGACCCTCTAAGGGATGTAGATGTATCGGGGGTAAAACTCAATGATTTTGTGATAAAGCATATGGAGGATGATGTTTTTGCATTAAATCCCGATAGTATATTACAAATGACGCCTAAGCTGAGGGTAAAATATGGAAATTTCTACCTCCATTACATAAGAGGGTTTATTAACGACGGCGGAATTTCCGACTCATCTTATGCTAAAAGTCTTGCACGATTCATTTCCGATAAGGATATGAAGGAAGTGTATGGTGCGTGCAAGGATAAATATTCTTCAACCGATTTTTTGTATAATGGTCTTGAAGATGCTTTTAAGAGATACAAATATTATTTTCCGGAAAGAGTAATACCAAAGGTAATTACCACTTTTACCGGATTTAATTATAGTATTTTATATGTCGATACAACACTTGCAATAAGCCTTGAAATGTATCTTGGTAGGGATTATAAATATTATACAATGATGTCGCCTGATGTTTTTCCGATGTACCGAAGGAAAAATATGGAACAGCAATACATTGTTCCTGATTGTATAAAAGGCTGGCTGAGCCTTGAGTTTCCGCAAAAGCAGGAGGGCGCGAATTTTTTAACACAGATAATTCAGGCGGGAAAAACACTTTATTTGTCCGATGCCTTGCTTCCATTTACTGACGATACATTAAAGATAGGATATACCAAGGGGCAGTTAGGCTGGTGTGAAAAAAATGAATTTAATGTTTGGGCTTTTTTTGTAGAAAAAAAAATATTGTTTTCAACTGATGCCAATGAATTTATGAAGTATACTGCAGATGGTCCTTTTACAACCGATTTTAATAAAGAATCTCCTGCAAGAGTGGGACAATGGATAGGATGGCGTATTGTAAGATCGTTTATGAAAAATAATCCAGATATAACAGTAGCAAAATTAATGGAAACAGAAGCACAAACAGTATTGAACAGATCAAAATATAAACCAGGTAAATAAAAAAATACAATGAAAACCTCTGAGATAAAATTTACGATTACTCTTGATGAAAATAAATTACCGGTTTCAATAAATTGGGAAGCGAGCGATGGAGGTGAAAAAGGCAGCTGTAAATCTATGATGCTCTCATTTTGGGATGCTACAGAACAAAACACGTTAAGGATAGATCTTTGGACAAAGGATATGATGGTTGATGAAATGAAAAAGTTTTTTCACCAGAGTTTACTTACCATGTCAGATACCCTTAAAAGAGCGACTGGTGAAGAGAAAATGGCCGAAGAGATGAAAGATTTTTGCGTGTACTTTGCTGAAAAAATGCAGTTGCTGAGCAATTGATAATAAATTTGGAAAATTCATTAAAAATTGCTTAATTTTGTAAGAGTGGTATAAACCATCCCTATGAGGCAAAAGTTACTTGTTATCTTTTTGGGCTTTATTGTTTTTATTCCCCGGGTTTTCTCTCAGGGTTCACCAGGAAATGTAGTATTAATTTGGGATCAATCAGTCATTGTAACGACTGGCGGAATATTGCACGTGAATGGGGATCTTTGGACAAATGGTACTTTCGCAGTTCTTATAAATAACGGCACAATTACTACAGAAAATAATGGGAGTAGAAGAGCGAGTGTTTATTGGGAGAACAGCAGTAGTGTGCTTGGAGACGGTCTTTACAGAATTGAGCAGGACTGGGTGAATACAGCGGGCTTTGCCTGTGGCACCAGTACAGTTGAAATGTATTCCAGCAATTCACAACAGTATATTACTTCGAAACTGGTTAATCACGCCACTACTTTTTACGATTTGGTTTTAACGGGAACGGGAACTAACAACAATAGAAAAAAATCATTGGATACAACCGGGTTCGAGCCGGCTTCCCAAGCTGTAGATGCTTTTGTAACAGGGACTCTTACACTTAATGATAGAGAACTGGATACTGATACTAATACTCTGTTTGTGACCAATACTTCACTTGGTGCGGTAACAAATCTTACTGCTTCTATAGGTACAGAGGGTTTTGCAAGCAGTCTTGGAGAAGGAAGCTTGTCTCGTGAAACTGCACTTGCAGGAACTTATTTTTTCCCTACGGGTTCAAGTGAGGGCACTCTGCGTTACAGGCCGGTTACTTTGACAACAGCTGCAGCTACTGCTAATACGTATAATGCGCGATTGGTTAATTTCCCAACGCCGGATTCTACCAGTTCGATTCAACGGTTATTTGTAAGGTCAATCCTTATTTTTTTCATAAGTTAAAACATCCTGTTGGTACCACAGCTGTGGATATTGATATTTTTTATGATCAAATAACTGATGGGCCCTGGGATGCGCAGGCTCAATGGAATGTTCCGACTGCTTCTTATTGGAACAGCATGGGTACAGCTACAAATACAAATGCAACACCATATAACGATGTGATGAAGTTGAGTTGGAGTAATTTTACTAATGATTCAATTGTTCTTATACGTCATGTGCCTTCGGCTCCGGCTCTTACTTGCCTTGATAGTATTTGTCCATGGACCAAGGCAAATTTATTTACTGCGGCTGGCGCAGGACCTAATTTTATATGGTCAAGCCCTCCGGGAACAACGATTATAAGTGGGCAGGGCTCCAGTTCGGCGACTATTGATTGGAATGATACTTCAGGTGTTGTAAAGATCTATCAAATAATTTTTAATGGTTGTGTTTCTCCATATGATTCCTGTACTGTTAATCTGGCTCCTTTCCCTATTGCAGGTTTTGATACACTTTCTAAAGGAAGATTCAGGAACGATTATTTTTTTAGTGATACAAGCTCAGGGTCAAGTACGTGGGGATGGTATTTTGGTGATGGTGATAGTTCATTTGTACAAAATCCTGCACATCACTACCTGGCTGCTGGTACTTATACTGTTTCACAAATTGTTGTAAACACACATGGCTGTCTGGATACAATTTATCACGTAGTTGTTGTTGATGAAGGAATTTTAATTCCGAACGTATTTACGCCTAATGGAGACGGTATCAATGATCAGTTTTATATTCCCAATAGTGGTGTTAAAGATTTTTATATTGAAATATATGATCGTTGGGGTTTAAAAATGTTTGAGGCAAATGCTTCGGAAATTCGTTGGGATGGAAGAACACTTGCCGGTAAAATGGCTTCCGATGGTACTTATTATTTTGTGCTAAAAGCTACCATGTATTCTGAAAAGGTTCATGACTACGAAGGTTTCCTCCAGTTGATTTCGCAGAAGTAAATAGCTAAATAAGATCTTATTTTACTTGCTCAATAACTCCTTTACAATTGTTGATATTGCTTTGCCATCTGCCTTACCCCCTAATTGTTTGCTTGCAACTCCCATCACTTTGCCCATATCAGCCGGAGAACTTGCGCCAACAGAAGCAATTATTTTATTAATCTCTGCTCTTAGTTCTGTTTCATCCATTTGTTTGGGGAGATAGGATTCAATAACTCCAGCCTGGAATAATTCTACTTCTTCGAGGTCTTTACGGTTTTGTGTTTGGTATATCACCGCAGTTTCTTTGCGCTTCTTAACTTCTTTATGTAAAGCTTTTACTGCTGAGTCGTCTGTTAACCCTTCGGGTGAAGTTTTAAGAAGAAGCACAACTGATTTCATCGCGCGCAATGCTTCAAGTTTTTTAGAGTCCTTAGCAAGCATAGCAGTTTTTATATCGGCACTTATTTTTTCTTCGAGATTCATGAGTTGTATTTTATTTTTGTAAATCTAAAAATTGTAATCAAGTCTGCAAAAGCCTTTGTCGAAATAAAATAGGGCAACTAACTCTTTTTATTGTGTTTAAATATATCTGAACGAATAATAAATATACTACCTCAGGAGATATTTTCCTTTCTGTTTCAACCGGTAAGGAAGATAGTATAGTTTTTTCGAATCAAACTTTTTATGGTGTGCGCTTGGGGGGGGGCAACGGGAGGTTCTTTTGGTTAAGCTTTCTAGCACGGGTGTAGAGC
>Ga0163149_10002426_pt1 | contig 22362 bp, 28 predicted proteins | sample OliLakLV19MP5G1_FD_148604 | JGI IMG/M metagenome (GOLD analysis project Ga0163149, IMG submission 148604) | Freshwater microbial mat bacterial communities from Lake Vanda, McMurdo Dry Valleys, Antarctica - Oligotrophic Lake LV.19.MP5.G1 | ecosystem: Environmental > Aquatic > Freshwater > Lake >...
CGCTAGGAGTGTGCCACAGATCTCGGACAAGATTCGAGGTCTCGCCGCCATGGACCACACACAGACTGGCTGCGGAGTTGGGGGACTTCAGGCACGCTCATTTATCCATTCCAATCTGCGCTGAACCATAAATCATTTAAAGGGGGGCGATGTACTCGGAAATTCCCTAGTTGGGGAAGCCATGCCCTAAAGGAAGCCCCCTGACTCTTCTGATCAGGGGCGTCTTTCCGACTGTGCCTCGAGAAAACCGGCAATGGAACGTCGAGTTTCTCGACCAGTCACTAAATCTATATGTCCCACCTGTGAGCGCTCAGTGGTGACCTGAAAGGCCTTCTCATAGGCCGGTGGCAGCGAGGCAGATGTGACGGTGACCGATCCGTCTCCATCTTCGTGTACGATGGTAGGGTCTAGGAGGGGAAGACGTTTTTCGAATTGATCCTTGTCGAACACTACGTTGGCTCGGTGTGGTCCGGCTTCCTCGGGTATCCACACTCCCTTGGCGAGCGTGCGCTGCCCATCCGCATAGAGATAAAGCAGAGGAATCGGCCGGTCGTTCGGCGTGGTGAGGGGGGCATGGAGCAGATTGAAAAATCGTTGCGATCGATCGAGCCAGCAGGCGGTATAGGTGTCGCGACGCTCGACGATCTGCGCAGACGGCGACGGTGTCTCTTTCAATAATCCCCACCCCTGCTGCCACCAATTGGCCGGCGTATGAATCGCCCCCCTGATTGGCTGACTGGTAGGTGTCAGCAACACATCGGCCCCTAGAGCCGGCAACGTATAGTAGGAGGCGGGAAATGACGCCATGGCCTGTTGATCCAAGAGCGAGTTGTTGAGCCCGATCAGCCGGCCGTACTGCATATTTCGAAAGGACCACATAGAGCCCAGGAACGGCACACCTGCCATCACCACCTTCTCGACGTGCGCCGTACCTTCCCACGTTTCAACGGCCCGCTCCAACTCTTGATCGCCGTATCGAAGATAATAACTCACGATCAACCCACCCATGCTATGGGCGACGAGGGAGATGTGTGTGATGCCCTGAGACTTCAGACGCCGGATCTCGGCACTCAACAAACGGACGGCATCCATAAGGTCGAGGCGCCAGTCGTAATTCAATGGTTCGATCGACACGTGCCCGCCATGCAATCTGCCTAACTCCGCGAGGAGAGGACGATACACCTCGAACGAATACAGCCAGGGGACGACCCTGACTTCATCCAGAATCCCGCTCGGTCGGAGAGCCACTCCGTCGAGCGCCAGATCGGGCAACGGCATAATCAGAGATTGCGCGCCACCGAACGCTTGCGTTGCGGTGACCCAGAGAAGCTCTCCATTGTCGACTCGCGAGAGTTTAGTCCCGTAGTAGCCCGCTACCACGATGACCGCTGAGCGTGATGCCTCAGCGTAGAGTCCATGAGGAGTGACCGATGCGCTGCATGCCGAGAAGGAGCACAGGAGGAGACCAAGGATAGCGGGATACCACTGTATGGGCTTCACTCAGCGCTCTCTAACGAAAAGAATGTGTCTGTCGATTGAGTTCTTATCCAATCCGAATTTCATCGCAGTGGAAGCGGTTTACAGTTCTAAGCATAATCACTTCTTACAAGCCACTAGTCTAGTCATCATGGCAGGGGAACGGTGATGTGTGAACCACAAATGTTCTCACTGCCCGTCGGATGAGCCTTGGTCACAATGCGGTCGATCACATGAGTGAGCGAGTGCCCCTTCATTTCATCGGGACGATTCTGCAATGTTGCATGAAACGACGGAAGTAGACCAAGAATGTCTAATATGGTGGGAGTGACGTCCACTAGAGACGCCTCGCAAATCGTAGCCAGCGCTTCACTTCCTTCCTGTCCCCCCCCTTACAAAAATGATCGGCACAAGCGAGTCTGAGGCATTGAGATGCCCATGATCAGAGTGAAAATGTCGATGTGTGGTCACGTCAAGTTCCTCAAGGACTCGCCAGTCTCTTTTGTTAAGGTACGTCAATTTTTTAGACCTGTCGGCCAGCAGAACGATATCGGGTGCACTCTGAGGATCTGTTGGTAATCGTGATGCAAGCCCGTTGAGCCTTTGTACCGCCATAGGATATGCGGGACTGTTCAACGGGCTCTGATCGAGAGGCACCGCAGGCAACAATTGGATGCCTGCTCCATCATACCGATAAGGAATGAAGACATAGCGGTTGCCCTGTTTAGACAAAACGGCTTCCGGTCCCTGCTCATTCTTGTGGAGAGTCAGCAATAGGTGTTTCAAGACCGGAGCAATATCCCCTTGATAGTCAGGAGTATCCTTCCACTGTCCCTGTGCAGGCTTTACATGGAGCCCAAGGGCTCCGCCATTTAAGGTAGCCACAATATTCGAATCCCCGGAAACGGTCCCGTTGGAGAAGAATTCTAGCGAGGCACGGATCCTGGACGGAAAGCTTTCGTTGCCTAATGCCGGAGTTTCCAGATGATAGGCCTTCCCGCTTGTCTTGGTCAGTTCGGTGAACACAATATTGAGATCTTCAATGCCCAGGACTTTGTCCCAGTCAATTGAAGTATGGCCATGGTCCGATACCAACACGAAGAGCGTCCGCTGCATGACTGGTTCATCCCGCAATCCTCGCCACCGAATCAGGTCGACCGGCGTGACGTCGGACACCGATATGGCATGGTGATTTCTCACGATGGCGGGATCTCCCGCGATGAATTTCGCGATGAGGTCATCAAGATGCGTGAGATATTCTAGACGAGCCTGCTCCGGATTCTCGGGGGAGAGGTGTTCAGCATGATCGAGGCCGGCAAAATAGAGCGTCATCAGGCTCGGAAGCTTCAGCTCCGCCCCTTCCTTGGCTGCGCCATTGAAATCTTGAAGTGATTTCACCGCCGTCCATAGCGCGTTTTCGTCCACGGCGTGACTTCGATTCTGCAGATAACTCAGCAGGGTATCGAAGTCAGACCGAATCGCCCCCTGCCCACTCCCGCGCGTGAGCATGTGGTGCACGACAATGCTCTGCCCGCCACTCTGTCCGACATACTCGTAAATGGTTTTCACTCGACTGTTAATATCGTCGGAAAGGAAATCGTCCGACAGTTGCACCTTCACCGCGTCGATATGATACTCCGTGAAATGTCTCGCGACTTCTCGTTCCCTGAAAAACAGGCTATTCCCCGCAATGCCATGAGCGCCTGGGAACACGCCGGTAAACATCGACGTCCAGGCTGCATAGGTATAGGAAGGGAATACCGTCGTCGGTTGCTGGACGGCAATGCCCTTGGTCAACTGTAGGCCGCTTGGATCGACGCGCACACCGAGCAGATCGTGTAAGCCTCCTGGTCTTCGTGGAGGATTCTGCGTGAGATATTTGACCAGCGTCCCGTGTTCGAGACCATCAATGGCCAATATCACGACATGTTCAATGGGGTGACCGCTGAGAGAGCCATGCAACACGGTGTCGGCAGAGTATTGAACAGCTGGGCGGCTACAACCGTGAAGGCCTATGAGCAGGGAGACAAGCAGCAGCGCAGCTATGCATGCGGTCGGATGCCTCGTACGCAGACGCACGGTGGTACTGGCGATCATTGTTTCCAATCTTGGGAGACACCGGTGACATCATCACCCGATGCGCGAGAATACCGCCGTTCTCCCAATTATTCGGCAGTCAAACATCACCCATATAGATCTAGATGGGTGGCTACTGGTGTTCGCAGAAACCTTGACAGGAGTTATTTTATTTCGTGAACCTTGCCGGTCATGGCGTCCACATACACTTTGTGAGTGTTCTTTCCATCGACGATTTCAATCTTGTAGACGACGCGGCCGTCATCTTTTCCCATATTCACTTCAACCGTTTTGCCGGGCTTTGCCTGCTCCGCGGTTTTAATCGCATCGACCATGCTGACGGTTGCTTTTTCACTGAGCGCCCGGTCGGACTCGAACAGTGCCCAGGCCGGGGTAACGGTTGCACCAAGCAAAATTGCCAATCCAACCGAGATAATGTCCTTCTTCATGGAATTCCTCCTGTGTTTAGGCTAAGTAGGATTAAGAGACAACGGAACATGCATTCATCATAGTAATCACACATGCAATGATCTGATCATAATTGCTCATTCCTGATAGAGCGCCTGCACCAGCGGTCCTGGTCGTACATTTCATAACTTGCTCATGAATCACTGGTGCATGCGCGTCTGGCATCCACTATCAGATCGATCCTTTCGGTCTTCATAAACACAGCTCTTGCCATTCCAACCAGCCTGCGAGGAACCGCTCGTTTTGCCGCAGGAGGGTGGAGACGATTGGCACGAACCACGGAATCCTCGATGGATCCACAATTGATGCATCGAGTTGCCAGGCACATCATGTCTGCTTCCTGACTCAGGCCATCGAAGGTTTCGTGTACGAGCAATCCTCTGCAGCGTTGACAGAGCATGGGTCCTCCTTCTGTTTTCTTTGTCGCTTAAACGTGAGATTCATTCTTGGAGCAGCAGTGCCGGCCAGGCGACAAGCTGCCCCTTCATCGGTAATCGTGTCTGGGTATCCTTCCACGTTCCACACTCGACCTTGGACTGGGCGCAGCTCTGACACAGATGCGGCCCCAGGGCTTTCGAGCTGTAGCACGCCTCCAGATCTGCTGAACCACATTCACAGCAGAAGGCGAGATCTATGCGGAGGAAGTTTTGCGACGACCGAGCTACTCCGCAGGTCACGATGTTGCCTCCTCTTGGTCTTAGTGGATGGCAAGTACTATGGACAGTATGTCGAGAAGATAGACTGCAATCTGTTCACAATTGCTCATGTTCGGAAATTGATTCGTCGCTCGCAGTTAGCACCTCTGCTGTAACAGCAATTCAGACTAATCATAAGACAGGCGCGCCACCTCAAGAAGAAAGCCAGCCCACTACCGACAATGACTTCTCTCGCCCGCACTCTCTGCCGGACAGAGTGAATGGTCATGCCCGTTGGGTCCATGTAAACTTTCCGAGGTGAGCAATTTTGAGCAGATCGAGAATCACATTCAGTGCATATTTTACGGAATCAATGCGAGTGTTACTTCATGCCTGAGTGAAACGTAAATCGACAGATTGCGCACAGAGAGATCATCAACGGCTCAGGCATCGTCAGCAATTGGCAGAGGACTAGGTTAAAAACATTCTTAAACGGAGGTGACATATGAGCACCATACTCCTCATCATTCTCATCCTATTCCTCGTTGGCGCGTTGCCCACTTGGCCTTACAGCGCGAGCTGGGGTTACGGCCCCAGCGGCGGGCTGGGCGTGATCCTGTTAGTCTTGGTCATTCTGGTGTTGACTGGTCGGATTTAACCGGCGGCAGAAAAGCTTTGCCGGCCTACGGGCCGGCGAAGTTCTGCTGTGCCTATATGATTTTCACCGCAGGCTAGTCGTTCTGCACATGATTAATACAGCCGACCACGCATTGCATCATTTCTGACTTGGAGGAACCAATCTACGTCGAACTCTTCGGTGTCGAAAGCCGCTGGCTGGCAGTCTTGCGGCTGTGCAGATCGTCTTCTCCGAACCGAGCCGGGATCTTTACTCACCCACGTGTTCCGAAAAGTGCCCCCTTGCTGCTGGAGCCCCACCAAATCATTGCTCAGACCATTCAGCTCGAGCATGCGATCTGTTGCCGGCCCAATTCAGGAAAGCAGTCAAGTCGAAGACGGTCATGTCGAAGATCAATCGAGACAGGCCAGCTGACATCGCCGACACCACGTGGTCTCGTACAACGCGAAGGCAGCGCCCCATTGCTACCCAATCAATCATTTCTTGCCACATGAGCAATTCTGACCAGACCGCCACCAACATCCTACTCATAATGGCCCAAAAGGGGGAGGTTTGGAAATGACCGGACAGATCGATACGGAAACGGAAATATCGACATCTTACACAGGAGGAAGACATCATGAACGCAGATCAACTCAAGGGAAAATGGATGCAATTCAAAGGTGAGCTGAAAGAAAAATATGGCAAGTTTACTGATGACGACTTGAAGCAGATCGAAGGCAATTACGACAAGTTTGTCGGCAAAGCCCAGGAACGGTATGGCGACAAAAAGGATGACCTCATGAAATGGGCGGACCAGTGGCATGAGAAGCCGACGCCGAAACCCGTCGGGAAGGGACAATAACCTCACTGAGTGGATGCAATTCACGAATGATGTCTGACAACACACGTTTACCGTTCGCTTAGGAGAACAAAATGAACACACGCTATGTACTGACACTCTGCACGGCTCTGGTTATCGGTGGGGCGTTCCTTTCCGGATCGGCGCAGGCGCTCGAGAAAACCGATGAGAAGACCCCGATTAATGACACGTGGCTCACAGCGAAAACCAAGATTGCGCTCGCTGCCGATGGTCGCGTCAAAGGGCGGCAGATCGATGTCGAAACCACGAAGGGACAGGTGATGCTTCGAGGAAAGGTCGATTCCGATTCGGCCAAGCAGGCGGCGGAGAACATCACCAAACTGCTCGATGGCGTCAAGACGGTGAAGAACGACCTTGAGGTAGTCGCCCCGTCTACACGCGAAGCGGTGGAGGACAAGGATGAGGCCATGACGACACGTGTGAAGGAACACATCGCGATGGACTCACATCTGAAGAAATCCGATATTACTGTTCAGACTAATGCGGGGGTCGTCTCGCTGACCGGCGAGGTACGGGACATCATGACCAGTGCCAATGCATCCTGGACCACCTGGCAGGTTCCCGGCGTAAAGTCTGTCAAGAACGATCTCACAGTGAAGGAAAAAGCCTAAGACCTTGGAAACGCCTCACTCGTTTCCATTCGAAACGAGCGAGTCAGGGCAATTGCATGCCACACATTCATTTGCAAGGAGGTTTCGTCATGAAGAAGCTCATCGTTCCGTTCATGTTCGCAATGGTCCTCGGTTTCGGGATGATATCCCTCTCATTCGCGGCTGGTGAGGCTGAGCCAGGCTCCCAGACGGTCAAAGGGGACCTGCTGAAGATCGACGGAGAGTTTTACGTGGTGAAGGAGATGTCCGGCAAGGAAATCCGTTTACATGTGGACAAGACCTCTCAGTTGGACGGCACCTTCAAGGCGGGGGACAAGATTGAGGCCCAGGCCACGGATAAGGGCCATGCATCATCTATTAAACAAGCAAAACCGAAGATGTAATTCAGGGATTCAAACGTAGAAGTTCAAGGTCAAGGGATTGGGGCCGGCCCCAATCCGTATCCCGAGGCTACTGAACAGTTGGCCTACTCGAATTTATAGGATTCAAATACAGGAGGATTCTCATGAGTATCATGACAGTGAAAGGCGTCATCGGTGCATTGGTACTGGCGAGCGTTGGGTTTGCTGTTTCTGCCTGTAATACCTCCAAGGCCACGGTCGATACGTTCGCCAAATTCACATCGAGCACGAGTCCAGGGTCATGGATCGACGCCGACGGCGTCATACAGGAAAGCCAAAAGGCGCGTCTGTTTGCCGCAGTTGCGTTCGAGAATCTGGAACAGGACATCGCACGTGGCAATGGAGAATATGTCAGGTCCTTGGCCGTCTTGATGAACATTCCTGCCGGTGAACAGGACGAGTTTAGGAGTCTCTCACAGAGACAATATTCTCGCCTCTTTGCCTCTGACAGACGAACGGCGGAAAGCTTGTTGGCCACATTGACCAGCAATAGGAAAGATTGATGAGCCGATCGTTAATAGTAGGAGTGGAGAGCTGGGGGGAGAGCAGTCTCAGTAGAAAGTTTTTCAGGGATGATGTCTGTTGCTCGCAAAATTATAATTCTCTTCAATAGGAGGTATTTATGCTGATATTCAAATCGTTCATCTTGTGTGGAGTCATCGCGGTCGGAGCGCTGTCTGTCGAGGCCGCGGACATGGAGTTGCAGCTGGTCGATAAGAATTGTTGGGTCGAAATTTTTGAAGACGATAACTATGATGCCAATGACCCTCATGTGAAAATTCAAGGGCCGAAAGAGGTTTCGACTATGAAGAATCTTGAGGGAAAGGATTGGGCCAATGACATCGAGAGCGTCATCGTTGGTTCCAACGCCTCAGTCCATGCCTATGAAGACAAGGATTTCAAAGGCACAGAGATCACCTTCGCGCCAGGCCAGCGTGTACCGAATCTGGGCAAACTCGACATGGCGAACGACATCGAGTCCATGAAAATTAGCTGCGGGAAGTAACCATTTGTCGGAGAATCTTTGGGATGAGCATGGTCGGTGCTTATCCCACTAGCTGGATGGCAAGATCAAGGTCGGTCTCAAGTTCGAGGCACAGGCCACGGAAGAAAACCACACATTGTCCATGCCGACGATGTAGGTTCTAGGATGCGAAGGTAGTCGTTCAGGCGCAGAGATTGGGCCAATCCTCAAGGATGGCCCAATCATCGTATTACTCAGGATCGGAATTTCCTAAAGCACAGCGGTTTGCCAATATCGTTTCCAGCAACTGAGCCCCCTCCCGGTGGGCATTACACCGGCTCCCTTCGACCTTCAATAAATTCACAAACCATGAGCAATACTGAACAGACCATAGGTTGTCTCATGGGCATACTTTGGCCATCATTCGTATGTTCGCCCTCTGCATCAATGCATTGGCAATATTTTCTGCCTAGGGAGTAAATAATGGGCAAGACAGTTGCGGACATGCTGGTCGAACGACTTATCGATTGGGGCGTCGATACTATTTTTAGTCTTCCTGGCGACGGAATTAACGGCATTTATGAAGCCCTGCGTATGCATCGAGACGCAATGACAGTCATCCAGGTCCGACATGAGGAAACGGCCGCCTTCGCTGCCTGTGGCTATGCAAAGTATGCGCACAAACTTGGGGTATGTCTCGCAACGTCGGGACCAGGTGGGCTTCATCTGTTGAACGGTCTCTATGACGCCAAATTGGATGGTCAGCCCGTCCTCGCAATCACTGGCCACACATTTCATGACCTTATTGGAACGCATTATCAACAAGACGTGTCCCTCGACAAGGTATTTATGGATGTCGCGGCGTACAACGAGCGGATCATGGGACCGGCTCATGTGTACAACGTGGTCGACGAAGCCATGAAAACAGCCATTGCTAGACGTTCGGTAGCCCATATCACCATTCCCAAGGACATCCAGAAATGGAGCGCCGAGGGACCGCGCTCTTCCACAAACATTCCGAAGCACAGCGGCGATATCTCCAGCGATACGCGTCCGCTGCCGCCGAAAGCCCTAGTCGAACATGCGGCAGAGATCATTAATGCCGGATCCAAGGTGGCAATTCTAGCGGGGCAAGGCTGTCTCACTGCACGCAATGAAATATTGCAATTGGCTGAAGCTGTAGGCGCCCCGATAGTGAAGCCGCTGTTAGGAAAAGCGGTGGTGCCTGATGATAGCCCTTACACCACCGGAGGAATCGGTTTGCTTGGAACCGCTCCGTCGCAAGAAGTATTGGAAGACTGTGATACTCTGATTATTGCCGGCAGCAGTTTTCCCTACCTCGAATTCTATCCCAAACCAGGTCAGGCCAAGGCCATTCAGATTGACATTGATTCTTCAAGAATCGGCCTTCGCTATCCGGTTGAGGTCGGCCTTGTCGGCCAGTGCAAGGATGTCTTGCGAGCCTTGCTGCCGCTCATCCGGTTGAAGACGGAGCGCAGTTTCTTGGAACAGGCGCAAGCACGGATGACGAAATGGAATGCGTTGATGGACGAGCGAGGGACACGCATGGATCTACCGTTAAAGCCCCAGGTGGTCGTTCGTCAGGTAAACCAGTTCCTGCATGACGACGCGATCATTTGCTGCGATACCGGCACCGTGACGACGTGGGCGGCCCGTCATATCCACATAAAAGGCGAGATGCAGTTTTCCGCTTCCGGCACGCTGGCCTCAATGGGGAACGGCCTCCCCTATAGCATTGGCGCAGCGGTGGCCCATCCGGGTCGCCAAGTTGTCTGTATAGCAGGAGACGGTGGGCTCACCATGCTGATGGGCGAACTCGCCACGCTGGCGAAATACAATCTGCCCGTGAAGGTCATAATCTTGAAAAATAATGTGTTGGGCATGATTAAGTGGGAGCAGATTGCATTCGAGGGAAATCCCCAGTACGGCGTCCAATTACACCCGATCGACTTCGAAGCAGTTGCCAAAGCTTGTGGGGTGGCCGGCTATACCGTCGACGATCCAAAGCTGGTGGAAAGCGTGTTACGTGAAGCTTTCAACCATCCTGGTCCGGCGGTTGTTCAAGCTGTTGTTGATCCCAATGAGCCGCCACTCCCCGGCAAGATCACCACTGAGCAAGCTTGGCAATTCGCGAAGGCGCTCACACGAGGGCAAAAAGATGGTTGGGAAATTATCAAGACCGTCGTGGAAAACACCATTCGCGAAGTCGTATAAGGGGGGCTGATTCTAGCGCCGACGGAAGCAGCGTCACGCACAACCCGCACCCTCCACCAGAAGATCTTGCCGACATCGTTGAGTAGGGACAGGCTCCAATTCCAGTCAGACCGGCTGGTGGGAGCGCTACGCTGTTCCCTGATTGATTTAAACCCTCTGAGCAATATTGACCAGACGGTATCCTGTCCATAGCTTATCTTGACATTATTATCAGTCGTGTTCCCTTACCATCGCGTCACACACAAAGGAGATTACATGATGAAAAAGATAACGTTGATATTCATCGGAATGGGATTTCTAAGCCTCCCTTTCGTCACGTATTCTCATGCCGAAATGAAGTCGAGCACTTCTCCATCTTCGGGCGAAACCGCGTCGCCGGAGCCCCGGGGAGCGACCAAGGCAGGCGAGACGGATATCACCAACACGAAAGGCCAAGGTAGTCTCCCTAGCAAGTACACAATCATGCCTGTTGCCACTGGGAAGAAGGTGGAGGTCGATAGTGAAATGATTGGCGACACCGTGAAGAATCCCAAAGGTGAGGACCTTGGCAAGTTGGAACAACTTATTATGGACTCTGAGACCAAGAGAATTGAGTATGCCATGATTTCAATCGGCGATACCGGCCAATTGAAAGCCTATCCCTGGAGCTCCTTCAAGGTAAACAAGGAACAAGGCAACGTGGTGCTCAATGTGACCAAGGAACAGCTCGGGATGAAGTCGACCGATCTCTCTCCGGGCATTCAGGCACTCCAAGATCAATTACAGACCTTGCGGAAAAATGAGTCGCGCAAGGGAGCACGCGAGGGCCAGAATTTTGGGGACCGTGATGCGGCGGGCCCGATGGGTGAGGAAAAACGTAGCGGGGGAGCGGAAGCACCACCAGTCAGCAGCAAGTAACTTGACCCCAAATGGCCGGCGCCTCTCATCTGGGTTAAACCCGAGAAGAGGCGCCGGTTCTCTGGCGCGCAGAACAAAAGATATTCGACTTCCTGCAACCTGCCATGAATGTGCGTTTGAGCGCCTTCTCACGTGCTATCGATAAGCCAGCTGACATCCCTGAAAAGACCGGTAGCCCCTAAAGTAGCGGACTGGAGAAAAGCCTCGCGTGGACAAAAATGGCGAACTGAGTCTGGCTGAGCTATACAGTGTAATCCGCGGCCAAATCACGATTTGGTTAGTCAGCAGGTTCTCTGGGGACTCCTTCCGCAAGCCTTTTTCATTGGAGCGTTTGTGGGACTGCTGAATGCCCTAGTGAGCCAAAAACGCTCTGTTCGGAGAGGAGCAGACATTACTCCTGTGGCTTTTGCCGACTGCTGCGTTTCTTACAGGGTTGCTCGCCTATGTGGGGATTGTTTCATTGTTAAAGTCCATTGCTCACTTGCGACATCTATATGAAGGTCACGTCCATGCCAAAGCGTCAGCCGATCATTCCACAAGTTTTATCCGGATATCCAAGGACCTCCGCACCTTCGAAAATTGGCATCCCTCACGTCTTCATGGATGCGTCTGATATTTACAATAGCTTGGCTGATTGTTATTGGTAGTCTTCTGATCGATTGGTTATAGCCAGGTGGAATCCGCCTCCCTCCAATTCAACCATCGGAAAAGCCACTGAAGCTGCAATCAAGAGGGAATTCGGGAAGTCGCACATCCTCGGACTCCGCAAACGCTGCTGTCAGCCACCGAGTGTTTTATCTTGGGTTTTGAACCAGGCGAGGGCATGATCAAAATGTTGCGGATCAAAATCAGGCCAATATTCGTCTCTGACATAAAAATCCGCATAAACCGATTGCACCGGGAGAAAACCGCTCAAGCGGCGGCCTCCTCCCCACCGCACAATCAAATCCATGCGTGAAACTTGATCTGAGCGGAGGCCGCCATTCTTCAGACCGGCTAGGTCCCATTCCCAACCATAGTTGACGAGTAGATTCAACTTTATTCCGACGCCTTGACGATGCCGGAATTCCTTTAGTTCCTGGGGAAATTGTGTCGAAGTCTCATCACCGACAACCAGAAGCGCCGCTCCACGCCGTGCAATCTCAAGCGCAAACGTCACACAGGCGTTGCTAAATGCCTGCTTCTGAATAGAAGGCCGCTTGTTGTTATCCTGAGTAAAACAATAGATGGAAACTTCCTGGATCCCGTATTCTTTACATAGGTCGAATAACAGCAAGCCCGGGTTGATGCCATAAGCATAGCCGGCTTCTTTGGGCAGGCCGTGGTCCCCAGCCCACCGGCGGTTGCCATCGGGAATGAATCCCACGTGACTTGGGACATTATTCTTCAAAAGTACCCCAACCAGAAGACCAATGCAGGACACGGCAGCACGTCAGTCAGGATGGTTCCATGCCGCTCTACCCTAGCCTCGTTACTCTTGGGAAATTTCTTTAAACCTATTTACCTCCACCTCCGGCACCACTGCTGGAACCACTTCCGCTACCACTCATTCCAGATGATCCACTATCGCCCGTAGGTCCGGTGGAAGATCCCAGGCTCCCGGAACTCGCCCCAGTCCTCCCGCTGTTAGATCCTGTGTTTCCCCTCGGTCCAGTATCCATTCCCATCCCCGGTTTCGCTTTTTCCGGAAACGTACCTCCAGTGCCCTTGCCGGGGTCGGTACTTCCACTCGTCATTCCAGCGCCTGTGTTTCCGCTTCCCATTCCGCCTCCAGATCCGCTCCCTGTTCCTCCAGGCGCGGCAGTACCCTGCGCCACGAGCATGGAATCCGAGATCAGATCGCCTGGTGCTGTGTCGGCTGCAGATGCATAGCCGACAAGACAGGTCATCCCTACTGTGGCCACACCGACTGAGAGCATATGTATGAGTTTCATGGATATCTCCTTTGTTAAGAGTGACGGCACAGAATTGTAAGGGTTCTTCGGCAGCGCTAGAGCCGGATGATGATTCTTATGTCGCTGACATCTCGATGAATGCGATCAGATGCCGCTGCTTCTACCACGTCATGAGCCTCCTTTCAGTCAGACCCGAGGCGCGTCGCTCTGCTTGCGAAAGACGAATAACATCAAGATGGCCATCGTCACAGCCGTAATAAAGTCCAGACTCACCGGCCTGCAGGTTAGCCTGACTGACTCAAGTTTAACCCGTCTGAACTCCGAACGGCCTAATCGGAGAAAGCCGTATCACATCCGCGTGAGTAGGCACGACGACCCTACCCACTCACGCGAGCTTTTTCCTCGTTATTTATCGATCTTGGTCTGTCCGGTCTGAGCATCGACATAAACTTTCTGGGTATTGTTGTTATGATCGATGATCTCGACCACATAGCAGGTCCGCCCGTCATCCTTGCCGATTTCGGCTTCGACCGCCTTGCCCGGCACCGCGGCCAACGCCTTTTTGACCGCATCTTCCAATGGGATGCTGGCGGATCCCGCCAATGTCTTGTTGGATTCAAACATGGCCCATGCCGGGCTACTCAACAAACTGAGCGCCAAGGCTGCTGCTGCGACGGATGTACGCGTTTGCATTGTGTTCTCCTTTGTTCGAGCACAGTGGTTGATGGTATGACGCCTTTCCCCTGCCGTTTCGGCTGGCCTTCGATGAACCTCCTTCCTGTTGTCACTTTATTGCGAGTCTTCTAGGCAAGGAACTGGTCAAATCCCTAGGGCCTGTTCACAATTGGGTACAGAATATTGTTTCAACTCGTTCTCTTTGAGGGAGTTGGAACTATGGCCCGACGGATTCTGCGACATGACCAGTGGGAATGGATGAAGCCGCTGCTGCCCGGAAAAGCCCGTGAAGGGGGCATCACCGCACGGGACAAATGGTTGTTCATCGACGCCGTGCGGTGGATGCTTCGGACGGGCGCTCCGTGGCGCGATCTGCCTCCGGAATTCGGGAACTGGCACTCCACGTCCATGCGGTTTTCTGGCCGGCACAAGACCGGCGTGTGGAACCGGGTGTTTGCCGTCGTCAGTGGTGATGCGGATGTGGAAGAGGTCTTCCTCGACAGCACGGCGATCCGCGCCCATCTCCACGCCGCTGGCGATAAAAAAACTTTCGATTCAATTGGGAAGAAGATAAAATACAAGGAAACATTTTCCGGCGCGTGGCGGGGATCTAGGTTTTCTCGGAACCAGCGCGGACTATTCGCTTCGGTATGTCTCCAGGAGCGTCACAGCCACCGCGACAACCAATGGGCCGGCCACGATGCCGACAATACCAAAGAAGTGAATGCCTCCGATCACGCTGAAAAACATGATCAACGAGTGTAATTTCGACGCTTTGCCCACGATAATGTTCCGAGCCAGATCGTCAATCACCACTGCCAGCACAATCCCGGCGACGACGAGCACAGCCGACTGAACATAGGCTCCTTGGATGGCCAAATAGACCGCGGCCGGAAACCAGACCAGCGCGGCTCCCACGAATGGAATATATGCCGTGATCGCCATCACGGCCCCCCATAATATCGGGGATGGTAATCCCACCAACCAAAACGCCAACCCGCCGATGAAACCTTCCAGCAAGGCCACGATCGTATTGCCGTACACGGCGCCTTTGACGACTTCGTCAAATCGTTTCAGGACCAACCGCTGACGCTCCGGTGTGATTGGGAGATTCTCATGTGCCCAGTCGACAATGTGCTTCCCGTCTCGAAAAAAAGTAAAACGCGGACAAGAGCACGATTCCGAACGCCACCGCCCCCTGCAACAGATTCGTGATCACGCTGGTCGATTGCTGGATCAAGACTTTCCCGAGATCGGCCACTCCCTCCACCAGGCTTGAGCGCAGATCGGTCCCTGTCAGCCGCTCGAGATTTTGGAGTTGCTTCACGAACCCCGCAATCATAGGGTATCGCCGCCAGCTTCCCCCCAGGGGTCCTTCTCCCTGCTGGAGATAGGGTACCAGGGAGGAGACCAAGCCTGCGAGATCCTGCGCGACGAGGAGCGTCATATAGAGAAGCGGGAGTAGGAGTCCGATGGTCATGACCGTGCACATGAGAAATGCGCTCAGCGCCTCTCGTCACCCGGTGGCGTGAAGGACTCGGGCATACAGCGGATAGAGTGCGTACGATAGGACGACGGCCCAGAGAATGGGGGAAAAAAATGGGCTGAAGAGCAGGGTCGCGAGGACCAGTGTCCCGACCATCAGTACAATTTGCGCAAGCCGACTGGCGTGAGATACTGATGGTTGTTCGGGTTGATTCGTCATCATTGATGGGGCATAGCCAACCGTGGCGTGTTCGCCAACATGAGGCGGAGGATTCTTATGGAAAAGAGAAGAATACCAGGAACCATTTCATTGCGGGACGTGGCGGAGATCTGGTCTCTCTCGTTCGTTTGGTTCGATGAATCAGGAAAACAAGACAGAGCCATGCTCCAGATAGACTGCCTCTGAGTCACTGGCCTCTCACACAAGGCTTCCACATTGTCACCGGCAGTGGGTCAGCCTGAATTCAGTTATGCCCCCAGCATGCAAATTGTCCACTGTATATGTATGACTCACGGGCTCAATTGAAAGATGGTCACTATTGACCTCTTATCTGTTTGGCGAAAATGATATGGTCCTCTTTCAAGTCGACTCACTACCATGTCACGGTGGGCTGGATATGTCTACGACATTGCAGCGGACTTGTCCGCGCGAGATCACTGAGACTACCTTGCAAAGCTCCTCGAGTGGTCCCGGCAGATGTATGAATTAGGCAACAGTGGGCTGAATATTTACGAATGGCCAATTTATGGCAACAGGAGAAGTACCATGCTCGAAACCATTGCAATTGTCTTGGTTGTCCTCTGGATTCTGGGTCTTGTCAGTTCGTACACCATGGGCGGATTCATTCATGCCCTCTTGGTCATTGCGATCGTGGTGATTTTGGTCCGTGTCATTCAGGGTCGACGCGTATAAGCCCAATAAGGGGCAAGAAATTGTGCCAACAACTGCCGTGGGGTTTGCGTAAGCAGCTCGAATGAAGGGAGAGATAACAGTGGGGGATCTTTGTAAGATTCGAGCCATTCAGGTGAAGATCTGTTTGGTGATGATGGTGGGAACCGTGCTGTGGATGACCGGAGGGGCTGCGGCCCGAGCGGGAGAACCAGAGGGCGAGAAGGGCCCGCCTCCTGTCGATTGTCGTTATGAGACAGCGACTCAGGCTTCTGCGGCAGAAGGCACTGGCTCGACCGTGGGTATCCCGTTTCCCGATGGCGATGTCTTCCGTCCGCTCTTCGCAGACCCGAAGCAGCCGCAGACGTTCGCGTCCTTACAGGCCGTAAGGATCAGAGACTCAAAGACCTCGGCCACGGTCGGATCGGTCGGCTTCGGAGAAAACTTCGGATTTTATTCGCGCCGGAACGGATGTAACGGGTGGCAGGTGGGGCTTCTGGCCGGGGTCTTCTCTCAATTCGATATGAACGCGCCGTCCACAGACCTCATCAATACCGACTACGTGGTCGGTATTCCCCTGTCCTGGCGCAGCGGCCTCTTCTCGACGCGCGTGCGGCTCTACCATCAGAGCACCCACTTGGGCGATGAGTTTGTGCTCCACAATCCTGGATTCAACCGGGTGGAATACAGTTACGAAGAAGGAGAAGCGATTCTGTCCCTGGATGCTCCAGGCGGTTGGGGGCGCCTGTATGCCGGCGGTGGATACTTACTGCATCGTGAGCCGGCCAATCTGGACCGGTTGAAGGCACAGGCGGGGGTCGAATTGCGAGGGCCGACGTGGGGCAGTGGGCCGATTGAACGGTTCGTGAGTGGGCCGCTCGTCGTGACCCCGGTCCTTGGGGCGGATTTCAAAAGCTTCGAGCAATTAAATTGGACCCTCAGTGCGAATATTGTGGGCGGGCTGGAATTTGCGCGGGCCGGAGCGCTCCGCCGGTTCCGGATCCTTCTCAACTACTATCACGGGAACAATCCCTATGGGCAGTTCTATGGGCAGAAGGTTGAAAGTGTCGGTCTCGGTTTCTATCTGGCCTTCTAGCAGGCTGCGGAAAACTATTGAGGCACGATGGAAACCCAATGGTTCGTGCGTCTGAGACAAGCCCAGTCTATCCGGTTAGCTGGCTGTCTGGTCCATCCGGCTCTGGCTCAACCAAACAAATCAAATAGACCAGATGAACCAAATAAACCGCTTAAGTCACGGCGTTCCATAAGCGGAGTCAGCATCCTACCGGTATGGACCTATAGCCATAGGCCTATGTGCCGGCGTCTTTCTGAAATAGAAGGGCGGGGGGGTGTCAACTATATCCATTCCGCTTGCATCGTTGTCAGGCCGAGAACCCCAAGGACTTATTTGTCCTGGTATTTTGGGCATACTGAGCAATTGTGAGCAGATCCTGGATTCGCTCTTAGAGCAGAATAATGACACCGTCAATCTGGGTGTCGTGTGACGCTCGAGTGTCAGGATGTCTTTTGGTGAGACCGTATGGATGTGGGATCTTGAGTCCGTAGGGTGAGCAACCACGGGCCTTTTCTGCTGCTCGGTCGGTTCGTCTAGGGCTAGCGGCTGCCTAAGGGATTGCTACAAGCGAATGGACTGATCGAAGGCGTCATACGACGGGGCAGGAAGCTGTGACTACTATAAGGAGAAAAAACTGATGCGCAAGATGATGATTATCGGGTCGATGGTCCTGAGCCTGTTGGGACTGGGCTCCTACGGGTTTGCCGGCGAAGGCGAAAAGCCCGCAACACAGTCAACACAGATGAAGGTCAATGGTGTCGTCTCCAAGGTGCAATCAGGCCTTACTACCGTGAAGACCTCCTGGGGCACGATGACCTTCGCTTCTACGTTTACACCCAATCTCCTGGAAGTTGGTGAAAAAGTGGAAATGCTGGTCAATTCAAACAACGCGGTGATCGACGTTCTTGGGAAGGAAAAGAAGAGACATTTCCATCGGTTCGTGTCGGGGGACCTGACCTATACTTCTGGGGATCACAAGGAGATCACGCTGTGGACGCCGGAGGGGGAAAAGGTGTTTGACGTGAAGAGTGGGCGATCCAAGATCTCGACGTTCGAGGAGGGGGCACCCGTGACGATCGAGTTGAATGAAGCCGGGAAAGTCATCGACATCCATCGCTTCACCGTGGAGATGCACTTTGACGAACACCCGCGCACCACGCCTGGCTATGTGATTCAGGTGAATGGCACGGTGACGAAAATCCAGTCCGGCTTGATCTCTGTCAAGACTCCGACCGGGCTCTACACGATCAGCGCGAAAACCGCCCCTGCCGATGCGGCGGTCGGTGATGAGGTGTCGCTCTGGCTCAATGAGGGGAATATGGTCATCGACCATCACGGAAAAGATAAGAATATGAAAGGCACTCACCGTCTGATTTTCGGCAAATTGATCTATACCGGTAGGACGAAGAATCAGATCAAGCTCTCCACTCCAGAAGGAGAGAAAGTGTTCCCACTTGAGCGGCTGGACGTGAAGACCAAACCCATTGCGGAAGGGTCGCAGATTGTGGTGGAGCTGAACGAAGAAGGGACGGTCATGGATCTGTGGAAGGCGCAGTAACGGGTGTGGCATTGATCTGAGAGCGTAAGCCCGCGGTGATATCGGTGGATCAACAGCGACATAGGGCATTCGGCCCTCCAATACATATCATGAAAAAGAATTCCCGCCGCACGCATAGGAGTTCAAAGCCAAGGTGCCGGCGGCGGACGCCATTTTGACCGTGAACTCGGAATATCACTACTCCGTTCCGGGAGTCCTCACGCATGCAGCCGACGGGGCATTGCGCCTCTATGGCGACAGCGGATGGAATGCAAAACCGGTTGGCATCATGGTTGCCTCAGTCTGGAGGCACGGGACGGCCATGACAATAGTCTCTACGTCAGATGTTCGTCTTTTTGAACATGTTTCCGCTGGACCAGCCGGAGGCCATGATTGCCAATGCCGCCGATAAGTTTGATGAGCGGGGCAACCTGAAGGATGCCGAACCCTAGCCCGCATGATTCTGGAGCTTCTGCTGAAAGCGACACGGCCTTCATGGATAAAGTGGCCGATACGTATGGCCCGGTACAGCGCTCAATCAATCGTCGATTGAAGATGGCGTTAGATCCCAACGGCATCCTGGCTCCTGGAAAGTCGGGCATCCGCTGACAATGAGCGCACGTTCTGCCTAAGAAAGGGGATGCGAGGCTGAGACACTCAATAACGCAAAGACCACGGTTAGGCGGATAGACATTCACTCACCGGCGCTCTATTTCTCCATCACATCTGAGACTGACAGCGCCGTATATATGAAGGGAGTACTCATGCAATTCAGACAATCCATCATTCCGACAGTCATCCTGCTCGTCATGAGCATGGGGCTCTTCTGCGGAGCCGAGGCAAAAACCATCGAAGCGGGCCATGCGACCGTGAGCTGGAAGGGAAAAGGCGTGATCGAGGATCTGGGGGATGGGAACAGAGTCTTTAGCGGTACAATTACCGGAACCCTGCTCGTGAAGCATCTTCCCGAAGGCTCGGCGCCTGCGCAAATTCATGCGGGCGAATTAAATTGTCAGGCGATTTTCCGTATATCGGAGAACAACGAGGAACGGCATGCGGCCCTCTGCATCATGCGGGTCCATGAAGGCAAAGACCTTGCGTATGGAGAAATGCGATGTGCTGGAAAGAAAGACGCATGCAAAGGGGAGTTTACGTGGGTTTGGGGAAAAGGCGGACTCAAAGGGATTACGGGGAGCACGCCGTACGACGGCGGGATCTATATTGAGCAAGGGAAGGAAGGACAGATCTACGGAAGCGCGCATTGGCCGGAGATGACCTATTCACTGCCGTAGAGGTTCAATCCTTGCCCCGGTGAAAAGGGCATTACGATCAAACCAATTGTCCATGTCGGGCGTTGGTCACTGAAGAGGAGTAGATGGAATGTCATGAGTCCCTCTGACAAGAATCAAACACCTATTCAGTACAGCGGGTACGACAATCATACATCAACGGCCGATGGGTGACAGGCCGCTCATTCCATGTGGTGAAGGTGACGGACCTATATTATGATGATAGTGTCCAGGCTGAAATCCCTGCTGTCGGCGCCGACAGCAGATCGATCGAAGAACTGATAGCCACAGGAAATAATCGCTATGCCTGTAGATAAAAAAGTCTCCTTTTCGATTTGGTACGTCGTTCTTGCCATTATTGCGATCGTGCTCGTGCACGATTTCATCGTGGCCACGCAGAAGCTTGAAGAGCTTCCGTATAGCGAGTTCAAAGCGCTTGTGGCGGCGGGAAAAGTGGCGGAAGTCTCGGTGACTCAGCAGCGCGTGACCGGGAAGTTGAAGTCGGAAGAAGGGGCCAAAGAGCAGAAGTTGTTTACGACCGTTCGAGTTGAAGACCCAGATCTGGTCAAGGAGCTCAGTGCACGCACTGTCACGTTTAGCGGTGTGATTGAAAGTACCTTCTTGCGCGATCTCCTCTCCTGGGTCGTGCCTGCGCTGGTCTTCGTCGGCATTTGGTTTTTTGTGATTCGGAAATTCGGGCAGGGGCAAGGTGGGTTCATGACGGTGGGGCAGTCGAAGGCGAAGATTTATGCCGAGAAGGACACGAAGGTCACTTTTGCGGATGTGGCGGGCGTAGATGAGGCGAAGGAAGAATTGCGCGAGGTGATCGAGTTTCTAAAGACACCGGAAAAATTTACGCGTATTGGAGGAAAGATTCCGAAAGGCATCTTACTCGTCGGCCCGCCTGGAACCGGCAAGACACTCCTGGCACGCGCCGTGGCAGGAGAGGCCGGAGTCACTTTTTTCAGTATCAGCGGGTCCGAGTTCGTAGAAATGTTTGTGGGGGTGGGGGCAGCCCGCGTGCGGGACCTGTTCGATCAGGCGAAGGTCAAAGCACCTTGTATTATCTTCATCGACGAACTGGATGCGATCGGGAAGGCTCGCGGGGCGGGACCCATGGCGCATGAGGAACGTGAGCAGACCTTGAACCAGTTGTTGGTCGAGATGGACGGCTTCGATCCCCGCATCGGCGTCATTCTGATGGCAGCCACCAATCGGCCTGAAATCCTGGATCCCGCACTGTTGCGGGCCGGACGGTTCGATCGCCAGGTACTAGTCGATCGCGCGGACAAGATCGGCCGCCTGGCCATCTTGCGTGTCCATGCGAAGCAAGTGGTCTTGGGCCCCGATGCGGATCTCGAGGTGATCGCCGCGATGACTCCAGGTTTCTCGGGCGCCGACCTCGCGAATATCATCAACGAAGCGACGCTCTTGACCGTGCGTCGGAATAAAGAGCAGGTCGGCCACTCGGAATTGCAAGAAGCGGTGGAGCGGGTCGTGGGTGGGTTGGAGAAGAAGAACCGGGTGCTCAACAAGATGGAGAAAGAGCGGGTCGCCCACCACGAAGTCGGTCACGCCTTGGTGGCGCTGTCGGTTCCTGGCGCAGATCCGATCCAGAAGATCTCGATCATCCCTCGCGGGATTGCCGCATTGGGCTATACCTTGCAGCTCCCGACGGAGGATCGCTTTCTGATGACGAAGACCGAGCTGGAGAACAAGATTGCCGTCTTACTCGGCGGGCGGATTGCGGAAGAGTTAATCTTTGCCGAGGCCTCCACGGGAGCGCAGAACGATCTGGTCAAGGCCACGGACATTGCGAAGAGCATGATCAAGTCCTACGGGATGAGCGACAAGCTGGGGACCGTCACGCTCGATCGTGAACGCCAGCCCCTCTTGATGCAGATTCAGGCGCCTCAGGAGAAAGGCGACTACTCGGAGGAGACCGCCCGCGAGATCGACTGCGAAGTGCGCCGGATTATCGATGAGCAATACGAGCGTGTGAAACGGCTGCTGGCGGAACGAAAGGCCGCGCTCCTTGAAGGCGCGAAGCGGTTGCTCGATCAAGAGGTGATCAGTGGCAGTGATCTGAAAGCCATCATGGATAAGTACTAGCAGGATGCTGAAAACGTCCGCCAGCGGCGTTCTCGCATCGCTCAGAGGCTCAACGAGAGTTGTTCGGAGATCGGAAGCATTGAAGGGGCTTTTCCGTTCGCCAAGATCTATTGCACGGGCGAACGGCCCCACGAAGTGCGGTC
>Ga0163149_10002433_pt1 | contig 22316 bp, 21 predicted proteins | sample OliLakLV19MP5G1_FD_148604 | JGI IMG/M metagenome (GOLD analysis project Ga0163149, IMG submission 148604) | Freshwater microbial mat bacterial communities from Lake Vanda, McMurdo Dry Valleys, Antarctica - Oligotrophic Lake LV.19.MP5.G1 | ecosystem: Environmental > Aquatic > Freshwater > Lake >...
CTTTCAGGGTTGGCCGGGTGGCCAACCCACAGGGATTGGTGTGCTTGAGGATGGCAAACGTAGGCTCGTCGTGCGCAAACTCGCTGATGAGCTCCACGGCCGCATCCAGGTCAATCAGGTTGTTGTAACTCAGCTCTTTGCCGTGCAATTGCTCGAAGGCATCCTGCAATCGCCCGTAAAAACGGCCCTGCTGGTGCGGGTTTTCTCCGTAGCGCAACGGCCGCGACTCCGAGTAATGCACCGCCAAAGCTGGGTCCAGGGTGCAGGTGGGGCTATCGGTTGAAGGGATGTGCGGCGCTGAGGTGGGGTTGTCGGTAGCGCTTTGCCCGATTTCTTTTGACCCGTTTTCTGTTGCCCCGGCATCTTTTTGCCGCCTAACCCCTTCCCAGAACCAATTGTGGATAGCCGTATCATAACGGCTGCTCTCCTCAAACGCCAGACAGGCCATGTGCAACCGGTCTTCAGACGTAGAAGCCCCGTTTTGGCTGCACAGAATGTCCAACAGGCGGTCGTACTGCTTGCGGCTGGCGCAAACCAACACATCGGCATGGTTTTTAGCCGCTGCCCGGATGAGCGAAATGCCGCCAATGTCAATTTTCTCGATTACTTCAGGCCGATCTGCGCCATGGGGCTCCTTACTTTCGTTGAGCGTTTGCTCGAACGGGTAGAGGTCAACGATCACCAAGTCGAACTCAGGGATGGCGTATTCGTCCAATTGCGCCGTATCCGCCTCGTTTTCCCGACGCGCCAGGATGCCACCGAACACTTTTGGGTGAAGCGTCTTGACCCTTCCCCCGAGAATAGAAGGGTACTCTGTCAGGTGCTCTACCGCCGTGACCTCCGCGCCCAATTTCTCCAGATACGTCTGCGTTCCGCCCGTGGAATAGAGCCGGACCCCATGCTTTTGCAGGCACCGGATAACGGGCTCCAGGCCTTCTTTGGAGAAGACCGAGATGAGGGCAGTTTTAACCGGGAGGGAGGAGGATGGCATGGGGCGGAGCGCCTCCGTGCAAAATGGCGCTTAACCGTGCAAAACTACCAAAACTTGAGCGGGTTATGGGTAGAGATTTTTGCGCATGAGTTGGGTGAGAAGCTCGGGATAGTGGTGGTGTTCCAGGGCCAGGACTTTGCGGGCGATGGCAGTAAGGTTGTTTGTTTAGATAATCCATAAATTTCACCCTTGAATCTCAACTCGAACTAAAGTTTTAAAGTGAAGAAAAAAATTGTTGCTATTGTTGGAGCGAGACCCCAATTTATCAAGCACGCGCCAATTGAATTGGCTTTTAAAGAGACTTTTAATCTCATTACCATTCACACTGGACAACACTACGATAAAAATATGAGTGAGGTATTTTTCGATGAGTTAAAACTAGATAAGCCCAATTATAAATTCAATTTAGGGGGGGGGAGTCATGGTGCCCAAACTGGGAAAATGTTGATTGAGATTGAACAAGTTCTCCAAAAGGAGAATCCGGATGCTTGTATAGTGTATGGCGATACTAACAGCACTTTAGCAGGATGTCTGGCTGCTGCCAAATTGAACATACCAGTCATTCATATTGAGGCTGGGCTAAGGAGTTACAACAAAGCAATGCCGGAAGAAATCAATAGAATTGCAACCGATCACATGTCTAGTTTATTGTTTTGTCCAAATGAAAATGCTCGCGAGAACTTGGTAAGTGAGAATATAATAAATAATGTTTTCGTAACTGGTGATATTATGGCAGATATGCTTAGAATTGCTCAAAGTAAATTAATTCCTAAATCTGAACCATATGTTTATGCTACAATTCACAGACCTTACAATACTGATAATCCACATAGACTTGAAGACTTGTTCAGAACACTAAACAATCTTACCGATCTTGTTATATTTTCTCTACATCCGCGTACAAAAAAAATTGCCAATGATAATAATATAAAATTGAGCATGTTTGAAAACATACAGTTTATAGATCCGGTAGGATATTTTGACAATGTAAATTACATATGCAATTCTTTATTGACGATAACTGATTCGGGAGGTATTCAAAAAGAAGCTTACATCCTTAAAACCAAATGCATAACCATTCGTTCAGAAACAGAGTGGATAGAAACACTTGAAAATAATTGGAATCATTTAGTATACGAAGAATTGGGGGACATACTAGCTTATTACCATGTTAAGCCAGGGACCCATGATGCAAATTTGTACGGTGATGGGTATACTGCAAATCGGATTTTAGATATAATCCTACAACATCTGAATTAGAGTTGATTAAGAGGTTCTCCAACTTTTTCTTATCTAAATTTTGTCCAACAAATCGGCTAGTACACTTGTCTGGTTTGCTCTACTTAATAATTCTCCAGCCTCATTGTTGCGCGCTGTTAAAAGAGGTTTACCCAACGTCTTCTTTAGAATCAATTCAAGAATCACGTTTTCACATTCTTCTATAGTATTTGCAGGGTAGCCAGTGGAAACAGTTTTTATGGTCTCTGCAATGATATCGTTATCGGAAGGACAGAGTAGAACAGGCTTTTTCAATCCAATATATTCATACAGTTTACTCGATGGTATTCCTTTTATATTAGTGTGAGCCACCATTAGCAATAAGTCAGAGGCTAATTGTAGTTTAATGACTTCTTCTTTGGGCAATCGCTCTGTTATAAAGACATGTGATTTTATGTTTCTGGCAGTATGTAGGACCCTTTTTGTTTGGACAGAATCAAAAGCTAAACCGGGAAACTTCACTATAATTTGAAGTGGAGACTTACCTGCCAATATAATATTCTCGATTGCTCCAAGGAAAATCTCTATAGCCTGAGAACTATATAAACTTCCATTATATGTTATTGTAAATGTATTCGGGTTAAGATCTTGAATCGGCGATGGATTATTTAGGTCAAATCCATTCAGTAGCACTTTGCCAGGACGTCCAGTAAAGGAGGAAATTTTATCAACATAATGTTTGGACACAGATGTTATGTAGTTTGCGCTTCCGACCCATTTTCTTTCACTTCGTCTTTGTATATATTTTAATATATAATTAAACGAATGGTCTATTTCGCTAGTGTTCCAATCATCTCGGTAATCTGCAATCCAAGGTATCTCAAACCTCTTGTTTAATATGTAACCGAATTGAAATAGATTGAATGGGTGTCCTGATATTATAATTTTATTTATATTTTTATCATCTCTTAGGATTTTCTTTGATTCTTCAAGGATGTTGTGATGAGTTAGAAAAACTGGAGTGAAATTTTCCACTATTAAGTTAACTAATGTCAGTAGTTTGCTAAGATTTTGAAATCGACTATTAGATAGAGTTATATATAATTTATCTCTAATACTTTCTGTATGCGGTAAATAATATACTTCAAAATTATCGTATTTGTGGTGTATTGTTTCTCTTCCTGAAGATTTTAGTACATCTGTTGGAGAGGAAATAGGCATTTCCCAGTTTCTTGTAACTATTGTAGGATAGTATCCTGACTTAATGAGGTAATCAGCCCACCCTTTAACACGCTGCCCAGCCGTTAGATTACATGGTGGAAAGAAGTAACTAATGATGAGTACTTTTTTGAGCATCAGAAAATATAATAGTTTGTAATAAAAATTGTATTTATAATTGGGTATTTATTTTTTATTTGTTAAGATTTGAACAAGTATTTCCGGGTAGTAGTGGTGTTCAAGTTGTAACACTTTGCTCGCAATCGTTTCTGATGTGTCAGTGGTCGTCAGTTTTACACTCATTTGGAAAATAGGCTCTCCATTGTCGTATTGCTCGTCGACGTAGTGTATGGTGATCCCAGATTCACGATCACCTGCCGCTTTCACCATCTCATGCACTTTTTGGCCATACATGCCCTTGCCTCCATACATGGGCAGCAGTGCCGGATGAATGTTTATGATTTTGGCTGGGAAGGCGATCAGCAAAACTTCCGGCACCAGCCAAAGAAATCCAGCTAGGGCAATGAAATCAGTTTTATGTTCATGAAGCATCGGTAGGAGACTTTGTGCACTATAGAATTCCCGCCGATTTGTTACGTGTGCGGGGATGCCATGCGCCTCAGCAAGTTGCAGGACCCCTGCTTTGGGGCTGTTAGTGACAATGAGGCCTACGCACAATTCTTCTTCACGGGTAAAACGCTCAATGATAGCAGCAGCGTTGCTGCCACGTCCGGAGGCAAATATGGCGAGGGTTGTCATTAAAGGCTAGGGCTTTTCGAAGTACCCTTTCAAGGTAATCCCGGTTCCACTAATGGTGAGAACCCTATTGATAATATGCTTTGCCAAACGAAGTGCGGCGCTTGATTCGATTTTCTTTCGTGCAATTTCGTCAGGTGAGCCTTCGCCTGTCACTTTTGTTACTTGAACCTTTTTAGGCGTCGCCCTGGAAAACGAGTATCCTGTGGATTCCACCCTTACAAACCGCAACCCGGTGTTCCCACATACATTTTTTAGGGTCTTTCCTGTGTAGTAACTAATATGTTCCGGATATGCAAAAATGTTGAATTCGGGTCCTTGCTGAAAACGCTGGATTGCATTGAAATTCGGGGTGGTGCAATAGAACAACCCCTTTGACCGGAGTAGGATTTTAATTTTTTGCAGCTCTTCTTTAGGGTTATAGATGTGTTCAATTACTTCAAAAGAAGTAACAACATCAAATTGAGACCCATTGTAATTTTCAACTTGAAGAGGACCTCTATGAATGGTAATTCCTTTTTTTCTGGATACCTCACAGAGCGACTCCGGATATTCTGTGCCATAGACGTTCCAACCTCTTGATTTTGCAGTAGCTAGAAAATGGCCCGATCCGCAGCCCACATCCAGCAAATTGTTGCTGTGCCGATACTTTTCAAATTGATCAAGAAGTTCGTGATAGCGCTGTATAGTGATTGGGGAAATAGAATGATGCTGTCCTGCGCCGTAGTTTTTGTAGTAAGCACTTAGCTCTTCATCGCTGGGAATGCGCTGGGAGAACACAAAGGAGCATTGCGGGCATTGTACCAAATGATCTTTGGCGTATTTGGGCATTTTTTTCAGGTTCGGTGAACCGCAAATCAGGCATTGCTTGTGGTACTTCTCCATTCAATAATTCTTTCAGAACTCGAACTCATCTTCAATGACCTTCTGAAAAAAGTTGTTCAGCTTGCCAAGGCCATCCAGCCGCTGAATTTCCAAGGTGGAAAAAATGAAGTTGGGATTGCCAGCCCCGTCTTTCTTGCGGGCCATGATCACGCTAGGACCATTCCAAGGCGAGAGGGAAAGCGTCGCATTGTCGCGGGCGGTCAGTTCGGCTTCGTACAGTGGATCGGCTCCAATCTGGGTAATCAGCGGTCGCACCACACCGATAATCGAAGTGCTTTGCAGGGTTGGCCACCCAACTTGGACAGGCGTAATGGCAGCACTGGTATTGAGTAGAAGGGTAGTGTCTACGAGATCAACAAGCGCAGCGGCAGGAGTGAAATCGAGAAAATCGCTTTGTTCGTCAAAGGAGCTCGACACATAAACGGCCATCAGCAGCTTTCCACCTGTACCGAAAAAACTTCCGGTGGTTTTTTGTGCCAGCGAAAGGCTGCTTTGCGCGTTGTTTCCAAACCAGACGATTAGATCGAACAGGTCGAAGATCCGCTCCTGCGTCAGGTTGTCGGCGGATTGTTGTTGCACCACACTCGCATCAAACAATGTCAGGGTGTCGTAATTGGATAATCCGAGGCTGACCATTTGATTGTGGTAAAAGTTGAAAATGGCAGCACTTCCACCAGAATAAGCATTCACCAACAGAATATTTGTGCGACTGGGCTTAATGAAAACGGAATCAGCCCGCACATAGCCACTTTTGGCGTCGCTTTGATCCACTGCCCGAGCAAACAGCACATTCCAGCCTCCTACTACGAGGCCACCCATTTCTTCGATCTCCGGACTTTCATTGGTATTGAGGTAGACCTGGCAATTGCCCGTTCCAACCGATCCAGGATTAACCGCTGAGAACGTTGCCGCAGAGACGCTGTTATCTACCAAGTAAGGCGCGGCCGTCGTGTCATTCCAGTAAAGTTCAAAACCGCTCAGATTGTCCACTCCGTCGGGATCTCCGCCCGTCCAGAAGTATTTTACCACGGGAAAAGTCAATATCGGGTCGTTTACCCCAGGTGTGAATTGAACAAAGGGAGGCGAGTTTTTTACCGGATAGCCAACCTGTGCCGGACTTGCATCCTTTAGGCCTTGGTTGTCAATAGCTCGGATGCTGAACAAAAAGTCAGCCGTATCCTGCCCGGCGGCAGTTTGCAACAGAAAAACCGAATCCTGAGCCTGGATGAACTGCCAAACGGTAGCCTCTGTAACCGGGTTCTCAAACGTGAATTCATACCCGTATACATATCCATCTGGGTCATTGCCCCACCAGCTGATTTCCACTCTGGATTCAAAGCGGTCGTCTCCCACCCGGATAATGGTATCCACCACCGAAAAGGTCTGGGGTTCCTTATTGGGGAGCAGTTCACCGGAGAGGTCTGTCTGACAGGCGGCAAGGGAAACAAGGAATACACCCAGTAAGCCGGCGAAACTTGCCTTAGATGAGGATAACATGTGCGCAAAGTTAGGAAGTTTAAAACTCCTGAAGATCAAAATGAACCGTACTCTTGTCCGTAAAACAGATTCTTTGTAGCTTTGAAAGCGAGTAGTAAAATTACTCGTTTTAGCTACTCATTCTTTCCTTTTGAATCAGATCCTTCATGGGACTGACGCTGGCGAAGCCTTAGTGCTCCCTTTGCTCGACGCCCTCATTACTTCTAAAACCCGTGTGCGGTTGCTGCTCAAGTTTTTCTTGAATCCAAACACCTCGGCCTATCTGCGGGGTATAGCAGAAGAATTTGGGGAGAGCACCAACGCCGTACGTTTAGAGTTGAACCGCTTTGAAGCTGCGAATATGTTGGAGGGGGCAATGGTGGGCAATAAGAAGCTGTTCAAAGTCAATCAAAAACATCCCCTCTACGGCGAGCTTGTGCAAATAGTCCGCAAGTATGTCGGGGTTGACTTATTGATTGAGAGCATAGTTCGCAATCTTGGCCACCTCAAGGCTTTGTACCTGACCGGTGACTGGGCTAAAGGGAAGGAAGCCGCTATTATTGATTTGGTGCTTGTTGGGGAAGTGGACCGAGCCTATTTGACTCATTTGATCGCTAAAGCAGAAGCATTAGTGAGCAGGAAAATTCGGTACGTGGTTTATTCCGAGAAGGAGGCATTGGCTTTGCAAATGGGTGATGCAGAATACCTTTTGATTTGGTCGGAATGAATAAACAGAATTTACTAGCGCCAAATCTGCTTCTAAAGGTAGAGTGCCCAACCTGGTATGCCGTTTACACTAAACCTCGGTCAGAAAAAAAGGTAGCTGAACGTTTGCAACAAGGAGGAATAATTGCCTATTGTCCTACCTATACCACGATTAAGCAATGGAGCGACCGGCGTAAGAAAGTGGTGCTCCCTGTCTTTGTTTCCTACGTATTTGTAATCGTTAAACGCAGTGAATACAATCTTGTGCTTCAAGATCCAGGTATTCTGAACTATGTGTATCATTTGGGGAAAGCTGCTGTTATCTCTGAGCGCGACATGGTGAGACTGAAACTGTTTTTAGGCGATTTAAAACCGGGGGAGCTTCCGGTAGTTCGACCGATTCAAGCCGGAGATCGCGTTAGAGTCGAGGTTGGTCCTTTGGCAGGTTATGAAGGATCTATGCAAGATCAAACTAGACGAAAGGTCTTGATTTTGCTTGAACCGTTAGGGATTATAGTGGAATTAGAGCAAGCTCAAATTAGCTTGGTCTCTCAACATCAAATTAAGCACTTTGGAGGCATTTGATCTTGAAATTAAACCCAATCGGAGCCTCTTCGAACTTGACTTGCGTGCCGTTTGGCGCTATCGGGACTTGCTACGAATGTTTGTGTATAGAGATTTTGTTACTTACTACAAACAAACTATCCTTGGGCCTCTGTGGTTTTTTATCCAACCCTTGTTTACTGCTGCGATAAATCTTTTTGTCTTTGGCAGTTTAGCTGGATTAGGACCAGCAGGAGTTCCTGGTTTTTTGTTTTACATGAGTGGTCCTATTCTTTGGCAATACTTTCAAGATACCTTTCTTAAAACCTCTGCAATATTTATAGAGAATCAAGCCATTTTTGGGAAGGTGTACTTCCCTCGTTTGATCATGCCGCTTACTGTGATGATCTCTGGGTTACTCAAGTTTGGAGTTCAGTTGACCTTGCTCCTCTTGACAATTGCCTATGCATATGGGAATACAGGATACTTTGGCATGCAATGGGAAATTATCTTTTTTCCGGTAGTTCTTGGTCTGATAATGGTTCTTAGTATGGGATTTGGATTGATTGTATCCGCGCTGACTACTAAGTACCGAGATTTGAAATTTTTTATTGATTTTTCTATACCCTTGTTAAAGTATGTTACACCTGGTATCGCAACCTCAATGGCTCTTTTTGAAGAGAAGCTTCCTTCTGCATTATTGCCCTTTGCCAAGATTAATCCAATTGGTTACCTGATTGATACGTTCAACTTCATGTTTCTAGGTGTTGGAGCTTTCTCTTGGTACAGCTTAGGATTTACTGCCATTATTGCTTTAGTTGTGTTATTTGTTGGAGTACTAATTTTTAACCAGACAGAACGTACGTTCATTGATACGGTATAGAGGATCGTAAATAACAACGTATGGCTAAAACCGTTATTAAAGTAGAAAATCTTTCCAAATTGTACGATTTAGGATTAGTAGGTACAGGTACTTTGTCAAGGGATCTTAATCGGGCATGGGCTAGGCTGTTCGGAAAACCAGACCCATATGCTAAATTGGCAGATTTAAATGATCGCACTTCCATATCTAAATCCGGTTCTGTTTGGGCATTGAAAGATCTAAATTTTTCTGTTCAAGAAGGGGAAGTGTTGGGAATTATAGGTAAAAATGGAGCAGGTAAGTCTACATTATTAAAAGTACTTTCACAGATTACTGCTCCGACAACCGGAAGTATTAAGGTAAGGGGCAGGATTGCATCGCTACTAGAGGTAGGTACAGGGATGCATCCCGAAATGACAGCACAGCAAAATATATATCTAAACGGTTCAATTATGGGAATGACTCGCAATGAAGTGAGTTCTAAATTTGATGAAATAGTTGATTTTGCTGGGATCGCAAAGTATATATCTACTCCAATCAAGCGATTCAGTTCTGGAATGCAAGTGCGGCTGGGCTTTGCTGTTGCAGCCTTTTTAGAGCCTGAGATTTTAATTGTAGACGAAGTCCTAGCTGTCGGGGATGCTGAGTTTCAAAGAAAGGCAATTGGCAAGATGCAGGATGTGAGTCAAAATGCAGGAAGGACAGTTTTATTTGTTAGCCATAATATGGAAGCTGTATTATCTCTTTGTCGGCAAGGGATGCTTATTGAACAAGGAGGTATTACATACATGGGGGATGTTAAAGAAGCACTTACTTTTTACACAACAAAGCGACACGAGTCAGCCAGATCATGGGATGACTCAAATAGGCCCGGGGATCGCTTGGTTCGACTAAATAAGGTATTGATAATCGATAAATGCATGACGCAGGTTGAGTTTGTTGATATCAGAGAAAGTTTTGGAGTTTGTGTTGAGTTTGAAGTAATGGAGAATGGTATTCGACCAACACCAAATTTTCATTTTTTTAGTAAAACAAATACTCTTTGTTTTGTAGCAATAGCAGAGGAAGTGACATTAGATAGGGGATTTTACAAATCGGTGACTTGGATACCAGGAGATTTATTGAATAACCAGATTTATAGGATCGGCGTTGCAATTACCTCTCTTAAAAATCTAAATATTCATTTATATGAAAAGGATGTTATAGAAATTGAAATTACAGAAAACCGTTTAGAACGTATCGATGCGTATGGTGGGGAGTTCCCGGGGATACTACGACCAAAGTTTGAGTCAGAAATAATTAAACTATGACTAGATTAACCGAAAGCCAATTGTTTAAGAGATTTAAGGTAGCTCTAGGGCTGACTCCAAAGAGTGAATACGTAAACTTTAATAGCAAAAGCATATACTACGGTCACCAGAAAGTTACTTACAAAGGTATCCAAGCAATTAGATGCCCATTTGACTATGTAATTTTTCAAATGATAATTTGGGAAGTCAAGCCAGACCTGATAATTGAAATAGGAACGAATCAGGGGGGTAGCGCATTGTATCTAGCCGATTTAATGGAGTCCTATAAATTAGATGGTGAGGTACATTCAATCGATATTAATAAGAATGCTTCTGATAATGTAGAGAGTTGTAATAGAATTAGGTTATTCACCGAGGGGTGGGAAAATTATGATCTTGGACTTGTGACTAAATTTCACAGAGTTTTGGTTATAGAAGATGCAGCACATACTTATGAGTGTACTTTGGGAGCCTTGAAGAAGTTTGCCCCGGTGGTAAGTGCTAATTCGTATTTTATTGTTGAGGATGGAATCGTTTCGGATTTAGGACAACATAAGAATTTAAATGGTGGACCACTTAGGGCCATAAGAGAGTTTATTATTGAAGATAATAAATTTTATGTAGATCGCAAGTGGTGTGATATGTTCGGGAGCAATGCGACTTTTAACGTAAACGGGTACCTAAGAAAATCCGATGCAAATAAATAGAATGAGTGCTCTTAATTGGACTGGAGAACGGTTAACAACATCCAAGACTAATGAAATAATGATTCATCATCTACATCGTTATGCGCTTGCTCAAAGTTTGGTAAAAGATAAAGTTGTACTTGACATTGCATCAGGAGAAGGGTACGGTTCTTTTTTAATAGCTTCCAAAGCTTTAAAAGTAATCGGTGTAGATATCAGTAGGGAAGCAGTGGACCATGCTCAGATGAAGTATGGAGGGGGTAATTTGAGTTTTATGGTGGGGTCCGCAGATGAGATTCCTATCTCAGATGATTCGATTGATTTAATTATATGCTTTGAAACAATTGAACATCATGATAAGCATGAGGAGATGATGCTCGAATTTAAACGTGTTTTGAAACAGGAAGGGAAATTGTTAATATCATCGCCGGATAAGTTGTATTATTCCGACCAAAAGTCATACAAGAATCCATTTCATGTAAAGGAGCTATACCAAAATGAGTTTGAAGAGTTACTTAAGAGGAATTTCAAGTTTACACGAATGTTTAATCAAAACATACTTTATGGCTCTATAATAGTTGCAGCCGATGGTATGGGCGTAGGTTTTGCAGAGTTTGATGGCAATTTTGACAAAATTTCTAGTTCATCGACACTTAATATACCATTGTATAACGTATGCTTAGCTTCTAACTATGAGGAAGTGATTGGTGCTGTCAAGGAAAACAGTTTTTTTAATGCAAATTTGCTATTGGAGTCCATTATGAGCAAAGAGATTGAGATTTATAATTCTAAAACATATAGATTAGGTAGGTATATCGTTTTGCCATATCGATTAATGTTAAAAATAATTAAAAGATTTTCATAAATCTGCAAGTCTGTTAAGTGTGTATTCCTTGGTATACATTAGGATATACGAGGGTTCAAAAAACTAATGCAACTCTCAGTTTGAAATTAGTATTTATAATTTATAGACGATTGAGTCTATCCGAGCGAATAGACATTCAAGTTTTGTTGAGCAAAGGTGTTGGCATTCGGGAAATAGGCCGGCTCATAGACCGGAATCCGAGTACAGTCAGTCGCGAGATTCGCCATGCAAGAACTAAAGGCTACCAGGCTGAGCAAGGCCAGTGGTTTGCCTAACGTAACGGCCATTCCTGAAAGGCGGGAAAGCTGAAGTTGACGGAGGGCAGCGCCTTATTGGGCTATGTAAGGGATAAATTATCTTTACGATCGTCGCCCAAGCAAATTCAGTGCGTATTGCCATGGAATTTCCTGATCATGAGAGCATGCGGATTAGTCATGGGAGCATTTATGCCTACGTATACGTGCACAGCAAGAAGGGCTTGCGCGATTGCCTGATCAAGAGTTTGCGCCAAGAGAAGAGCAAACGAGGCAAACCACGCCCAGCATCAGAAGACAAGCGCGGCAAAATTCCCAATGCGGTGAGCATATACGAGAGGCCCGAAGAAGTATTGCGCCGGGAGATTCCAGGGCATTGGGAAGGTGATTTGATTATCGGCAAAGGCCACCAGAGCGCTATAGGGACGCTAGCCGAGTGAACAACGTGAACGGTAATCATCTCCCCTTGGCGAGTTACGATGCCCAGACGGTGCGCAAAGCCATGGAAGAGGAGTTTGCCCGCATACCTGAACAGATGCGAAAAACGATGACATACGACAACGGCAAAGAAATGGCTGAGCACGAACTACTGGCAAAAAACAGCAAGATCAACGTCTATTTTGCTCACCCATACAGTCCATGTGAACGGCCAACCAATGAAAACACCAATGGGCAGATCCGGGATTACTTTTCCAAAGGCACAGACTTTAATGCCATTTCTGCCGAGCGGTTGAAAGAGGTGCAACATCAACTTAACGAGCGTCCCAGAAAAGTGCTAAATCGGTACACTCCCAAGGAAGTCTTCCATCAGCTGTGCGGGGTATCGCCCTAACGATTTTTACCTGCGTGGCTGGCGATTGGAAACCACAGCGAAGAAGTAGGATTTTGGGAAGCAAGGGGGAGAGCAACCGCTCTCTTCAACATTCCAAAACCTCAGACCCTTACATTTCTCAAAAAACAAAAAGAGTTTCCAACATTATAAACAGTACGGAGTGTTGCGTTAAAAGTTAAAGACCGTCATCGTAAAAATTTGCTCCAGTCTTCACACCGGGATCGTATTTGATTGTTGAAGATGGTATCGTTAACGTATTGGGGCGTGAAGAAAAATTTCTTGGCGGCCCGCCTAAAGCTATTCGAGAATTCCTTCAAAACCGCAAAGAATTTGTGGTCGATCGAAGTTGGTGTGATATGTTTAGAGGAAATGCAACTTTCAATATGAACGTTTATTAAAAAACAATTTAATAGTGGTCTATCTTTCTATAATTATCATCAACTATAAAACACCAAGGACAACTCTGAAGTGTATTGAAAAGATCTACAGCGATCCGAACCATCAAGACTACGAAATCATTGTTATAGATAACTATTCCGATGATGATTCGGAAATTCTCATTCTTTCTATATTTCAAGAAGTAGTATGGGTTGCAAATGTCGAAAATGTAGGATTTGGGCAAGCGAACAATATAGGTGCACGCCATGCTACGGGCGAATTTCTTCTCTTTTTAAATTCGGATGTATATGTCGAAACAAATACAATTAGTGTTTGCCTGCAATTTATGGAGGCCAATGACCGCACAGGCGTTTTAGGCTGTAAACTTTTAAACTCTGATGGGTCGCATCAAAAGTCTTGTTATTATCACGTTGGAGAGTACACAAGCCTATTAAAAGACAATTTGATACTAACAAAGTTTGTTCGTTTTAAAGAAAGACAATTAATGGCCGTTATGGGTGCATTTATGTTGATTCCAACACGGGTATATAAGGAGGTCGGAGGTTTCGATCCTGATTTTTTTATGTATGCAGAAGAACTTGAATTGTGCAATCGCATTCGAATAAGAAATTATAATATTCATTGTAAAGACACTGTAAGCGCCATACATGAACATGGATCTAGTAGTGATAATGTTTGGGCTTTAAAGCAAAATCTTTTATCAACCTCTTTATTGTTTTTGAAAGTTAAGGGCCGGGCAGGGTATTTATTGTATCATATTATTTATATAATAAATATTATTACCAATGTACTTGTTTTGTGGTATTTCGAAAAAGAAATTAGACGAAATTTTTTGAAGAATTATCGTGCATATTTTTCAAATTTAAGAATGTACCTAATTATTCCTCTCAAATTTTCTCGAGTTTATGGCAGCAGTAAAGAATCTCTCAAGCGACGTTAGAAATTTGAGGGAGCCTATAAAGGTTAGCGTCGCCATCATAGCTTATAATGTGGCCAATTACATTGAAGAAGCAATAGAAAGTGTTCTTACTCAGAATGTCGATTTTCCGGTTGAATTAGTTATCGGCGAAGATTGTAGTACAGATAATACCCTTGAAATAGCTTTAAAATATCAAGAACTATATCCTAATATTATTCGTGTACTGGTTCCACTGAAGAATCAAGGACTAACTCCTAACGGTATCTCAACAGTAGACGCATGTCGGGGTGAATATATAGCATTATTAGATAGTGACGATTATTGGACGGACAAAGATAAACTCGCCTATCAAATAAAAATCTTGGAAGAAAATATGAACTTCGCCGCAAGTTCTCATCAGTCGATAAAAATATTTGATGATGAACCTACAATTCGTGTGCCGTTTGGTGCGACTATTGATGGGGTCTATACAGTACGTGATATGATTACTCACCGCAAATTCCATACTTCTTCTTTTGTTTTTCGCAGGTGTCACTGGGTATCTTCAGGAGGCATTCCATCAACGATTTCGTCTAACGAAAGGGCGTTATTTCCAATGATTGCAATATATGGAAATATTCACTATTCCAGTAAATCGATGTGCGTTTACCGATTTACTGGCTTCGGGCTTTCTTCAAGGATTGAATTTAGAGAATTGGAATCTGATTTACACATGCTTCCATGGCTAAAATTATTGGCTCCGGAATTTCCAGTACATAAGTTTAGATCCTTTTTACACCGTTGCATTTACACCTACGGTACAAAGAAAATTCCGTTTCATTATTTGTTGAAGCATTATCTACTTTTTACCTTTTATTCTTTTTCTTATTTTCCAGGAAATTTTCGAGACTTGCGGTGGGGAGCGATTGAGTTTTATAAACGTGGGCGCCTAAATAATAAACGATGAAAGTTGCGATATTAGAAACTGGCCATTTTCAGTATGCAATTACCTTGACGGCAATTTTTTCCGATTGTGAGCTGTTGGTTATCACAACTAATGAGATTAGGAAGCAGATCTACGAATACTTTGCTGAAACTGAGAAATGGTCATATGAAATTATTGATAGCATAACTGAAGATGGGCAGCGAATTATAGCAATTTTACAAGAGGAAAAAGTAGACATCCTCCTAATTAGTCCTGTATTTGATTCATACAGTGCTTTGCGTACAATAGTAAAGACGGTTAACTGCAAAAAAGTACTTACTACGCACAACATAAACACGTGGTTTAATGGTCGCTTTTGGTCGCCAAATTCGCTGAGAGACAGACTAAATATGCAATCGATCATTCGGCACTGCGACTATATCGCGGTAGAAGACTTCATTTTTAATTATTTAAGATCAACTAATCATAGTTATTTTAAAAAATATTGTTTTATTTGTATTCCTTTTACTATTTTTCACGGATCTCAACAGAAAAAGTTCTTTAAAGAGGACAATAGTATAAGAATTGCTTTGACAGGGCACATTGATGGAGATCGAAGAAGATATGAAGAAATCATTGACGTGATTCATCATTTTATGAGTAGACAATTGGCATTAGTTTTTTCTTTCGCAGGGAAGGCTAAGGGAGAATACGGCCTAAAAATTCAACAGCAATTGCGGCAGATAAAGTCCGTGGACAACAAAATTGTCACATTTTTTGAGGATCATGCTTCCGCGGAAGACTTTAGAAGAGAAATGGAAATTGCTGACGTTGTAATTTCCACAAGCACTCTTACATTTAGAGGAATGGGCACAACCGAATACATAGGTAAAACGAAACCAACTGCAGCGATTCATGATATGATGACTTTTGAATTGCCAGGATTTCTACCTAGTCATTTAACAATTCCCCAAAACCTCGAGGGTTCGGTATTCAATTATTATTCAACTCAAGAATTGATTACAATGATTGAATCCGTTATAGATAATCGTTCTCTTCTTGATGAATGGAAGAGGAGAGCAGAGAAAAATTCGAGAAATTTTACAGCAACTGAAGTAAGAAAAAACCTACCATTTTAAATTATTAATTATGACAACTTCCTTAATTACGGGCGGAGCAGGGTTTATTGGGGCACACGTGACCAATGAATTGATTAGTAAGGGGCACCGAGTAGTGGTATTAGATGACCTTAGTGGAGGATTTCTGGATAATATTAATCCTGAATCAATTTTTGTTGAAGGGTCAATTACGGATAATTCATTAGTCAAAAGTCTTTTTACAGAGTATAAATTTGACTACGTTTATCATTTAGCAGCCTATGCAGCTGAAGGGTTAAGTCACTTCATACGAAGATTTAATTATGAAAATAACCTTATAGGGAGTATAAATTTGATTAATCAGTCAGTCTTGCATAAAGTAAAGTGTTTTGTTTTCACCTCTTCGATCGCTGTATATGGGGCGGGCCAACTGCCCATGCGAGAAGATATGGTGCCACAACCAGAAGACCCATATGGAATAGCGAAGTACGCCGTTGAGCAAGATTTAAAGTGTGCGCATGAAATGTTTGGATTGAATTATATTATTTTTAGACCACATAATGTGTATGGTGAATATCAAAATATAGGCGACCGCTATCGCAACGTAATTGGAATATTTATGAATCAATTGTTAAAAGGAGAGCCTCTGACCATTTTTGGGGACGGAACTCAAACAAGAGCATTCAGTTACATTAGTGATGTTGCACCTTATATTGCAAATTCAGTCTATAATAGCGAGGCAATAAACGAAGTAATAAACATTGGTGGAGATAATGACTACTCTGTCAATGAATTGGCTCAAACGGTAATGGAAGTAATGAACCTAAAACAGGCTATATCATATCAACTAGCGCGAAATGAAGTTTTGCACGCCTATTCTGATCACAGCAGGGCTAAGCGTATCTTCGGGATTCATAATGATGGATTTGTTGGTTTGCGAGATGGTATAGTGAAAATGGCAAATTGGGTGGAAAAAGCAGGATCTCGTTCAAGTAGTTATTTTGGTGAGATCGAAATCGAAGAAAAACTACCGCCAATCTGGAAGCAAAAATAGGCTTTCTTAATACGAAAGGTATTAGTACTCAGAGGGCATGGTAAAATTCAGGATTGAATAATTCTGTAAATTTCATCCGTAAATTCAGTTTACGTAACTGTATATTATTGGGGTCCATTATCGCAGTAGCGTATATTCAATATTTTAAAATGTACACTGATTAATAATAATTCTAAATACTTACGATAATTCTACTTTTTGTTTCAGTTTTAAATAGTTATAATTTATTGTATGCAGCATCATTAAAAAATAGGGCAAGGCTTGGATTTTAAACCGCACCAAAGCACCAAAGTTGTAGGCAGTAAAGCCCACGGCAAAACCAAACAACAGCGCAAAAACCGCACAAAGCCCAGGCACTGGGTCACTCCACATCAACTTAAGAAAGTTGAAAGGGCCAACTCGAAACACAACCCTGACGAACAAAAAAAGAAACACCAAACTCTCCACAGCAGAAAGCAGTTGCAACGGTTCACGAGCTTCCCATATATAGGGTCTAAAATAGGTTACGTTTAATGCTGCAGGCAATTTCTTTAGATAACCGGCTGTACTGTAATCTACTTCACCCAGTGTGTAGATAGAGGCATCTTGGTGTGTTTTCGCGTTTCCGTGATCACTGTGAAAACCATGTACTTTGGTCTCAATGTTGTCAAAGGCATACTTTTCCGAGCTTTGGCTAATACCCTGCATGCCAAGAAACACTCCGCCGAACATAATGACCACAATGAATGGAATCAAGGTGTATTTCAGCAGAATGCCTTCATTGTTTGGGTTGAATAAAATGATGAGGTAAATCGCTACCGCAGGTATAAAGGCATATAAGATATAAGCTTTGAGACTAAGGATAAGGGCAGAGGCCAGGGCAATGATTATAACATGGCTTACGACGCTTTGTCGCCGAGCAAAAATTTGGTAAACACTCCAGGTGATCCATCCTAAGGCTCCATAGCAGAGGGTATCCTTCAACAATCCGGAACCCCAAAATAAGACCGACGGAAGGAAAAAAACAGCCCAGGCGGCTTTGTTTTCTAAATCGGGGTACTGGTCTGCAAAGAAGCGAAACAGCTTCCAAACGCCGGAAAAACTGACAAAGCATACCAGAATGGTGCTCAACCAAAAGGATTGAAAACTGAAGATCATGAGGGTGCCCACAATCTTACAGGTAGCCACGATCTCTGCATCACCCCGCCCAAAGCCGGGAATGCGTGACGTGTAGGCGATGGTTTCTGGCACGAAGGTTTTGGGGGCTTGGGTGATCACTTTTAGGCCCATTAAGGGTGAATGGTACCAAGCATCCTGCACTGCCACGGAGCCTTCGTAATAGAAGAAGGTATCGCCGTAGCCGTTGTACACATACACGTATACTGCGGCAAAGCCTACAGCCGCCAGCAATTTGACCGAGACGGCTGTTAGCAGGATGGTTCCTTTTCGGGTATGCGCATAGTACCGGCTTTTAACAATGAAGGCAAAGAACAACAAGGCCGTGATGTAAAGGGGAATACTAAACAAGTCTACAAGCGAAATGCCTTGGATGATGTCCAAGGGGTTGCGCCAACGGTCGTTTACAATCGTGAGCAACACAGAAGCTTGGGCCATCATGCGCTAGGTAATGACAGCAAAAGAATGGGAAGCCGGTAACATCAACGGACTCAATTGAATAGGCTACTTTTGCTGGTGACGAATATGGGCATGCCTACCATCTCAAAGCTTCTTGCATTTGTAGTTCTCATACCTTTATTGGGCAGTTCCTGCCGGGTTTGGAACCCTAACCGAATGTTCCTGACTCCCTCAGGCTACGAATTTACAGCCATAACCGATAGTCTGCCTCAGCAAATTATTCTGGGCCCGGGCGACGAACTCACCGTCACGGTCCTGACTAACGATGGCTACACTATGTTGACCCCCGGCCTGGAATCCCCTACCGGGGGCTTTCGTGGCCAGGAAAACACCTTTGAGTTAGATTTGCAGGGCTACATCCGCCTGCCCTTTGTGGACACCTTGCGCGTTCAAAACCTGAACATTCGTCAGGCAGAAGAGCGCATAGAGCAAGCCTTTAAGACCTATTTTCGGGAACCCTTTGCGCAGGTCAGGGTGCTCAACCGACGCGCTTTTGTGTTTGGAGCTGGCGGGGGTGGAGGTAACGTCGGTGCTGTCGGCCAAGGCCTAGTAGTTCCCTTGGGCTCAGAGAACGCCACCTTAATTGAAGTGTTGGCCCTTGCCGGGGGTATACCGGCCACCGGCAAGGCTTACTGCATCAAGTTGGTGCGGCAGGGTCCAAACGGCGACTATGCCATCACCCAGATCAACTTGCGCAGCATCCAGGACCTCAACCAGACTGATGTGTACATTCGCCACCGGGATATCATTTACATCGACCCCCTCTTCCAAACCACCTTCCTCAACCAAATTGCAGGACTTTTGGGTCTATTCACATCTGTTGCCAGCATCCTAGTTCTAATTCGCGTATTTAATCAATAGGTAGTCCTGCCCGCCATGGAACCCGAGTTAAAACAGCGCAAGACTGGCTTTCAAAGCCCTATTGAAGCCCTCTTTGGCGAGGACTTCAACTTGGGCCTATTTCTCTACATCCTGCGCATCAACCTGATTTGGATTGTGCTTTTTGCGGTTGGGTCCTTCTTCGCGGTAACTCTGCTCTACCTCCGCTACCAGTTGCCACAATACCAGGCCACGTCAACGCTTTTCCTCAAGAGCATTGAATCGCCCAACCTGATTGACATTGACATGCTGCTTAAGCGAGATAACGACGAGGTGGTCAACCAGGAGATTGAGCTGATGCGCTCCAGTCGCTTTATCCAATGGGCCGTTCGCCACCTGCCCCTTGACGTGAGCGTGTTCATGAAGGGCCAACTCCTGGTCGGGTCCTTTTACGGCAACGAGCCCTTAATTATCCAGCACCAGATCTTGGATTCCGCAGTGCTTGACCAGCCCATTTACCTCAAAGCACGCGATAGCCAGCAATACACGCTCACCTATTCGGTGCTCGGCAAAGCGTACACCTTCACGCAAAGCTTTGGTAAGAGCTTTCATACGCCTCATTTCAATATTGAGGTACAAGAGCGCAACCCCGGCAGCGTCGACCTTTCTGAAGACAACGTGTACTTCCGCTTTAACAACCGAGCCCGCGTGGCACGGGATATCTCCGGGTCCATCACCATTGCCATTGCCAACCCGGACGCGAATAAGATGGTGGTGGCTTACAAAAGCCAGCACGAGCAAATGGCCAAAGACGTGGTCAATGCAATGGCCCGGGCAATCGTGGCCAACGATTACAAAGTCAAGTCCGAAAGCGCTTCGCTTGTCATTCAATTTCTGGATCAACAAATTGATTCGGTGCGTGCTGACCTCTTCCTGCAGGAAAACGCACTCCGCACCTTTAAAGAGGCCAACAAGCTCACCACCCCACTGGCCGAGGAGACCTACCTGCGTGGTCAATACCAAACCCTCGAAGGCAGGCAATTGGAACTGACGTTGGAGCAATCCACCTTGGATTGGCTGGAGGCCTACCTCATAGACACCAGCTACAACCTGGCCACCATTTTTCCGCCCAGTTCAGAGTTCATTGACTTCAGCGCCTACGTCAATACCATTCAACAACTGCAGGAAGAGCGGGCCGACTTATTGGTCAGCGTCACGCTGGTTGACCCACGGGTGCGGCTCAAAGATGAGCAGATTCGGTTGGTGACCGAAGATTTTCGCAAAGGCCTGACCAGCGCGCGGTCCAAGTTGGCCATCAGCCAGCGCTACATTCAGGATTTGTTGGATCGAAACGACGCCAAGTACAGCGAATTGCCCGGTAAAGAGGCCGAATACCTGCGCTTGTCCCGACTCACCAACATCCGCGAAAACTTCTATCTGCTTCTGCTGACCCGCCGATCGGAATTTGAAATTGCCAAAGCGGGCATGGTGTCGGATTATGTCTTATTGGAACAAGCTGTAAACGCCAACCTGGTCAGTACCCAACACTCGCTAATTCAGATGGCGGCGGTCGCTTTTGGCTTGTTCCTAGGCATTGGCTTGGTCATTTTTCGCTACATGTTCCACAACACCATCACCAGTTTGCGGGACTTGGAAAAATATACCTCGGCGGACATACTTGGCGTGGTGCCCCGCTATCCGGATACCCTGGAGAATCCTGCCCTGGTTATTACCAACCACCCCAAATCGCTCATTTCTGAAGCCTTTCGCTCTCTGCGCACCAATCTGGAATTCCTCCGCCAGGGCAAAGCATCACCTACGCTGGCCATTACCTCCACTATATCCGGAGAGGGCAAGACCTTTATTATTGCCAACCTGGGTCTGGTGGAGTCGCTATTGAACAAAAGGGTCATCATCATCGATTTTGACCTGCGCAAACCCAAACTGCACAGGGCGTTCAACGTATCCAATCAAAAGGGCATCAGCAATGTTCTGATCGGAGCTTGTACCGTCGAAGAAGTCATCCACCAGTCCGAGCATGCAGGGCTACACATGATCCCTTCAGGCCCCATTCCGCCTAACCCTTCTGAGCTCATTGCCTCCAAACAGGCCGATGACCTGATTGCTTGGCTCAAGACCCACTATGACATGGTGCTCATTGACACGCCACCGGTGGGGCTGGTAAGTGATGCCTTGGACATCATGAAAAAGGTGGACATTCCCATTTATGTGGTACGCGCTAATTATTCTGCAAGAACATTCCTTAAGAACATCAATGACATCGTTGTGGACGGCAAGACCCGAAATTTGTCCATTATCCTTAACGATGCTGGAATGGGTACGGGCGGTTATGGAGCGGGTGGTTACGGGCTTGGTTACGGCTATGGCTATGGGTATGGCTATGGTTACAAAGACCGCGCCAGCCGATACGGCTACGGCTACTACTCCGATGCGGCACACCCAATGCCTTGGTACCGCCGCATCTTTGCCGCCAAATGGAAACGCAATCAGAAATGAGCAGCAGCCTCTATTACGTACTTTTCTACTCCGGCGCCGTCCTCTTCAGCTTGGCCATCTATGGTCTTCTGCTCCGCTTTATTCGCACGCTTGGCGTTCGCAATTTGGATGAACTCAACATGGTTCGCTGGACCAGTCAGACCAAGCCATCGCTCGGCGGACTCGGGTTTTACATCATGTTTCTGCTTTCGTTTACGGCTATTGGCTTATTGCCAATTGAGGGAGTCGATCTCCTGAACCGCAAGCTCATGGGCATCTTTGCGGCGTGCACACTGGGGTTTTTCATCGGGCTTGCTGATGATACCTACAACACCCGCCCCATGCTGAAGTTTCTGGGGCAATTGGGCTGTGCTGCGCTGTTGATCGCTGGCGGAGTCTATATTACTATTTCGGGTATCCCAGTAGTAAATTAC
>Ga0163149_10002438_pt1 | contig 22281 bp, 23 predicted proteins | sample OliLakLV19MP5G1_FD_148604 | JGI IMG/M metagenome (GOLD analysis project Ga0163149, IMG submission 148604) | Freshwater microbial mat bacterial communities from Lake Vanda, McMurdo Dry Valleys, Antarctica - Oligotrophic Lake LV.19.MP5.G1 | ecosystem: Environmental > Aquatic > Freshwater > Lake >...
GCTGATAATTTATGGCCTTTTTTATTGATGTATCCGGTCTTATGTTGTTTGAATCGCTCCGCCGGAGTTTTGCTGGTCATACCGACATAGAGACATTCCAGCACCCCGTTAAATTGAGGATTGGCTGTCCGGAACCGTGTATTTTCGGTAAATACCCGTTTGGAGAGTTCAATGACGTAAACCTGATATTTCAATCTGGTGCAAACTTCGGGTTTGTTTTTTAATGCAACAGGCTTTATCGATTTTTAAAAACCGGTTTCTTTTAGTCTAAAGAAATGTCAGAAAATTTAGGAAGCTGGGCTGGTGTAATGTCGTAAAAGGAGTAGATGAAGCCGCCAGGTTATTGGAAGCGTATGTTTTTTTATCCGAATATTCCTTTGGATATTCCGCTTTGTCAAATGATCGAGAAAAGCGTACCTGTTTTAAGTTCTTTGTGAATAGGAACTGGAACGGTTACCGTTGTGCCTTCTACTTTTTTCTGCATAACAACGTGACTTCCTCGCTTCCGTACCTGCACAAACCCATGTTTGGTAAGAATTTGACAAACTTCTTTGCCTGAAAGCGTCCACATTACACTGCAATCTGAACCCGAGTTATCAGTATTTCATCATGTAATCTGTCGATAATCTCAGTGGATGAAGCCGTTTCGAAGAAAAGTTCAAGAGCCTCAATCAGATTTGTCCGTGCTTATTCGATCGTATCTCCCTGACTTGTTATATCAAGTTCCGGACAAAGAGATACATATCCGCTGCCTTCTTTTTCGATAATTGCAGTTAGCTCCTTTTTCTGTTTCATATGGTCAATTTACGGGTTTTATTCAGTCGCTCCTGACGAACAGGTCAGGAAATAACCATCTGCATCACCGAAATGATGCCTCAGTTTTATTCTTTTGTTGAAGTATACCGCAGTAGAAAATTGCAGTAGAGCGTTGTATTTATGCTGGTGGAGTATGTATCATTCCTATGATGATTGGGTCGGGGAAATGGAATTTAAAACATTTATCGTCAGCCATGACGCTTCGGTCAAGGTCCGCCCTCTTGGAGTTGATATGAGTTTAAAAGGCGAATACATCGAGACTTCCGGTAATTTTAGCTTCCCTTCCAACCAGGTCATTTATTGAATGGTTTTTAACCATTTTGTCTTTGTTATAACGCCAAAATGGTTCGTACCCGGCATGATACTCAATTTATTCTATGCAGAAAGGTCATTCCCAATAACGACTGTTGCTGCGAATTCCATTAATGTGATTTAAAACTGGTAAGCTGCTTAGGCAAGCAAAAAATGTGGCAGTGATGAGTTGAAGCAGGAAGTTTCGGACCGATCAGATAATAACCCCCTGATAATATTAGTTGTTAATATTTGGTGTCCTTTCTTATCCTATTTACACTTCATTATTTTCGATGTATATTAACCAGATACTCCACTTTTCCTGAACATTCACCATCTTTGAACAAGGCTAATCAAACGCCCAATAGAGCAATTTTTATTCAAATAAAAGATAAAATCATTTAATCCATGAAATCCCGACGAAACTTTCTTCAAAAATTAAGCGCTTCTTTAATAGCCTTGCCTGCTTTATCTGATCTGGAATTGAAAACGGTTCACAGCAATGACGAAGTCCCATACGAAGGACCTGTATTAAAAGTGGCCATCCTGGGTCTCGGTAGTTATGGTACGAGGGTGGCGGATGCCATGCAGACCTGTACCCGGGCCAAGCTCGTCGGTGTGATCAGTGGCACACCTTCTAAGATCACTGCCTGGCAGGCCAAATACGGTACCCCCGAGAAAAACTGTTATAACTATACCAATTTTGATGAAATAAAAAACAATCCGGACATCGATGCGGTGTATGTCATCACTCCGAATTCCCTGCATGCCCCTTATTCCATCCGGGTAGCTAAAGCCGGCAAACATGTGATTTGCGAAAAGCCGATGTCTATGAATGCCGCCCAGGCCCGGCAAATGATCCAGGCCTGTAAAACCGCCAAAGTCAAATTGTTGGTAGGATACCGCATGCATTTTGAACCCAAGACCCTGGAGATTGTCCGTATGAGAAAAGATGGCGAACTGGGTAAGATTATGTTTTTTCAGGCACTGTGTGGATTCCGAATCGGAGACCCCAATCAATGGCGGTTAAAAAAAGAGCTGGCCGGGGGAGGGTCTTTGATGGATATCGGACTATACGCAGTCAATGGCTCGCGGTATATGGTGGGTGAAGAACCGATCTGGGTGACGGCCCAGGAAACGAAGATCGATAAGGTCAAATTCAAAGAAGGAGTCGATGAGACCATTACTTTTCAATTGGGCTTCCCCAGCGGAGCGGTCGCCTCGTGTTTGTCCACCTATAGTATGAATGGCCTCGATCGTTTTTATCTTAATGCAGAAAAAGGGTTTGCTGAAATGCAACCTTCCACTGGTTATGGCCCCATCAAAGCCAGGACCAATAAGGGGGAACTCACCCATGCCCACGTCACCCATCAAACGGTCCAGATGGATGAAATGTCCGACATCATACTGGCCGGTAAGGTGCCTGTTGTACCGGTAAACGGGGAGGAAGGGTTAAAAGATATGATCATCTTGGACGCCATAGTCGCCGCTGTTAAATCCGGTAAAAAAGTAAGTTTGAGGTAACGTGTTGGTTTGCCTATTTTTTAGGCAACCTTTTTTTATACCAGGTCATTTGGCCACGATGGTTGGCAAAATGTTCAGCGACATGAAACCATTTGCAATAATTATTCCAGTCCCACTCTTTTGTTTCGCCGGATAACAGCCAGCTATCGTTCCGTTTTTTCATTTCCTTTTTTGTGGTGGCTCTTGCTTCGTCCATGGCTTCTACATAATACGCTAAAGGATTTCCCTTGATTTTTACCTGGGCATCAGGGCCCAACTCCATAGCTACATTCCATTTCAATTTATTGACACCACTGAAATCATCTAATTGATGAAAAGTAATGTCCTGGTATATTACCTCCGTGGCTGCTATATGCAGCATAAGCGCCCCAATAGAATTGGAATCCGAATCGTGCAGATAATCCAATTCGTCTACCGTTAAGTTTTTTGCTACTCCAATCACAGAGTCTGATAACCAATCCAACATTGAAATCAAGGTGCCAACCTGAGGGGTGTACCCTTCCAATGGGCCAATATGATTGAGATTGACATCCTTCGCCATGAGGGCATTGATATTTAAATATCTGGGCAGAATCAACATACCTGCCGTACTGGTAGATAGTCCAATGGTATTGTTTAAAAATGTTCTGCGATTATAGTGTTTGATTTTCATGAGATGGTATTTTTTTCCTAAAAATACAAGAATAGATTAATAAATCAGGGTCAGTGATTAGATACCATTATAATTTGTGTTATGGAAATTTATCCAACTGATAGAATGAATAATTAGTTGGCCCGGATCCGGTTTATGATTTTAATTATTCTGCACACCCTAAGTAATAATTACCTCCCCTTTCCATTTTGTGATGGTTCACCCATCCGATTTTTTTAATAAGAACAATTTGTTTTTCACAAGGATAAATTGCCAGTAACCCATCACAATCAGTTGGGAAATAATCAACCCTGCAATCGCGCCACGGAGGTTCCATGCGTTGAGAAGAAACCTGAAAGAGGCTATGCAAAATAATAATGAAAACAAGTAACCCAAAAAATAACTTTTGTTCAACAACAACATTCTGATCGCTATTCTTATCGGGTATCCTAAAAAAATGAGTGCATAAAGCACCGCCATGCCCCGGACTACATAATCATAATCGGCAAATTCCTTTCCCCCGGCTAATTGTATGATCTGTTTGGCAAAAATAAATATTATTCCAAGTAATATCCCGAACAAAGGAGCGGCATTTAAAGTGATCTTTTGCAAATACTTAACCGCTTTTTGCGCTGACTGTTTATAAAGCCTTGTGGCGGTTGGAATTACATAGTTTTCAAACGTTTGAAGTAATACATTCAGAATTCCAAGAACCGATTGGACCAATCGAAAAGCGCCTAATGCCTGGGCTCCCAGAAAAACACCGGTGACCGCAAAAAACAAATTGCCCGACCACCATTGAGTAATAGAAGTCAACATCATCCAGCCTCCGGTCTCATAATGTAGTTTGATATAAGACGGCCAATCACTTAAATGATTAAACCAGGGTTTTAGTATGATTATACACATTATTATTCCCGGCAGATAAGTCAACCCCATCCATAAGATAATATTATTCAAGGTCCAGGTGGTATCCCAAAACGCAAGGCCTAATAAAATGATTTGTAAAACAGACGTTAGGATATCGATCATCAGGATGGAAAATACCCAGGCTTTGGCTAAAAAAAACTTCCTGAAATAATCCTGGAATATAAAACAGATATAATAAATGATCTGACCTTCGTTTAATTGATTGAAGGAATCCAACGCTTTTATATTAAAACGAAGAATAATAAATATAAAAACGGATAGTATAAGTAATAAATTCAGTTGCACCCAAAACGTGAATGAATGATAGGATGTTTGGTCACTGATTTCTGCCGGAGCCACCTGGAAAGGCTGAATGACCAGGGCATTCATTATACTTATGATCAGGTATGAGATCAGCACCACGGAAGCATATATGCCAAATTCAGCGGGCCCTAATATGCGCGCCAGCACCACCGTGGTCAAAAAACCGGAGCCACTGAAAACCATCTGGTCCAAAACGACCTGGTTGCTTTTATTGGTTAGCAGTTCCTTTATTTTTCCGATCACAATTTACCTGATTTATTCATTGAAAAAGTGGCGATGAATTCAATGATGTCTGCAAATGATATGAAGATACCTGATTTGTAATCGAAACGATTAAAGAATGAAAGATAAGTTAAACAGCCTCAGTGGTTTTTGATCCCATTCTTCTTGTTGTGCCGATCTAATCTTTGGTGGTAAGGTGACCAAATGGCTGAATTGTAAATGAATCTTCTAACTTTATTTAATGATTTGTTCCTTAAAGATCCAACAAAATCAATAACGAGCTGATCGTCGTCAGCCAGAGTATTACCTTCCGGAACCGTTGTTCATTGAGTTTTTTAACCAAAAAAACTCCGGTATAAAATCCAACGGCTATCGCAGGGATCATCATTACATTTAAAGTAACGGAAGATACTGACACCGTCTTCCACACCAAAATATGAAAAGGAAGTTTAAAACTATTAAGTATAAAAAACATCCAGGCCGCGGTCCCGATAAAATTGTCTTTTAATACCTGCATGCTGATAAAATATACCGTAGAAAATCCGCCCGCCAAATTGCCGATCATAGAAGTAAACCCCGTGGCCAGCCCCATACTTCCTGCAAACAACCAATGATAGGGCACCTTAGCCATTGGCCTTTTTTCCCACCAGAACAATGCAAATAAAGAGATCAATATGATAAAAGCCATCAGGCGTTTAAAGAGCTGATCATTGATATACTGGCCGCAGACCACAGCCAGCAATACTCCTGCCGCTATCCAGGGTAATAACTTTTTGAGGTGATCCCATAAGGCATGTCTTTTATAATACCGGACAGCCAGAATATCCGCGAATATCAACATAGGCAGTATCATTCCGGTGGACATCCTGCCGCCAAATATCCAGGCCCAGATGGAAACGGAGATAATGGAAACAGATCCTATTCCGGCTTTGGACATACCGATGATCATTGCAGCGAACAGCACCAGAAACCATTGAAGCGGGCTTAGGTGATAAACGGACAAAAAAGAATTGACAAAGGCCATCGGCTTAATGGTGAAAAGATAATTCATTTCCCGGATGCAGATAAATTTCAAGCAGGTATAAAATTACCAATAGAATATTTCTGATTTAAAACTCCATAGATCCCAGGGAGTCTTAGCAGGCCGAATGGAAAGCATTAGCCGTTTTTATCCAGCTATAATCGGCTACAATCGAAAAGAACCGCTTATCAGACGAATAACGACTGAACAGGTCATTATTTTGCCATCTCATCATCTAATTTATTCCTTATGCATACTCTATATTTATACCCCGAAATGAAGACCCTTAATCCTCAATTACACCTGGTCGACCAGTATGTCCGCTTTACCAATAAAAACGTATTTCTCACCGGTAAAGCCGGTACGGGTAAAACAACCTTTCTTAAAAACTTAAAAAATTCCACCCCCAAAAGAATTGTGGTGGTTGCTCCTACGGGTGTCGCTGCTATCAATGCCGGCGGAGTGACCATTCACTCCTTTTTTCAACTTCCCTTCGGGCCATTTATACCCGACCCGGAGAATGCCCGGCCTTTAGACAGAGAACACAAATACAGCGCTGAAAAACTAAAAACTTTGCGCGCGATGGATCTGCTCGTCATTGATGAAATCAGTATGGTCCGGGCCGATATGCTGGACGGAATAGATGCCGTGCTCCGGAGATACCGCAACCGTTACAAACCTTTTGGCGGCGTTCAGGTGCTGATGATCGGGGACTTGCATCAATTGGCTCCTATTATAAAAGAAGAAGAATGGACTTTGCTCAAACCTTATTATTCCAGTATATTCTTTTTTGACAGTCTGGCCTTGAAAAAAAGCCTGCCGGTAGTCATAGAACTTACTCATATCTACCGCCAGGCTGACCAGGTATTCATCGACTTGCTTAACAAGATCAGGGAAAAACGGTTAAGTCAAAACGATATAGATTGGTTGAATACCCGTTATAAACCGGATTTTGAGGCCCCGGAGGACAAAGAATATATCACCCTGACCACGCATAACCACACGGCCCAGTCTATCAATCAACATAAATTGGTGGCATTAAGTGGGAAAACCCATACCTACACCGCCACAATTGAAAATGAATTCCCCGAACCGAACTATCCAAACGATTACCGGCTTGAACTAAAGGTGGGCGCTCAAATCATGTTTGTTAAAAATGACAACAGCAAAGACAAAATATATTATAATGGCAAACTGGGGATCATTACAGAAATTAAAGACGAGCTGATATCCATCCGTTGCCAGGGGGATCAATCGGATATCCGGGTCAATCGGGTAGCCTGGCAAAACATCAAATATGCTATAGATGAAAACAAACAATTGCAGGAGAACGTAATTGGAACATTTACCCAGTTTCCGATTAAACTGGCCTGGGCAATCACGATTCATAAAAGTCAGGGATTGACATTTGAAAGGGCTATTATCGATGCCCGGTCTTCTTTTGCCCATGGACAGGTATATGTAGCCCTGAGCCGGTGCAAAACCTTTGAAGGCCTCGTCCTCTTGACACCCATCAATTCGCAAAGTATCCGCATGGATCAAACCATCTCTGCTTTTAACAGCGAATCTCAATTGCAAAATCCGGATGAAACCAGTCTTATAGAGGCCCGCAAAGCCACTCAAAGTGAACTGATCAGAGAGTTGTTCGATTTTAAAGGTATAAAACAGAGGCTGGCTTACCTGAATAAACTCATTGATACTCTTGACTCTTCCCTTGCGCCGGGGACCGCGGATATCATTCGTCAGCTTTCTTTGTATTATCAAAAAGAAATTCTCGACATCGCTGATAAGTTTTTAATCCAGGTGGAAACGTATTTAATTCAACCCGGACTGCCAGAAGATCACGAGGTTTTACAGGAAAGGGTACCAAAGGGAAGTACCTATTTATTATCCAGGCTGCAGGGATATTTTATAGATACTTTGCTCTCCCTGGACCTGGATACCGACAATAAAGAAATTCAAAAAACCCTGCGCCAGGCACTGGATCATTTATTCAGGGAATGCCACGAAAAAACCCAGGTACTGAAAGCCAGCGAGAAAAAATTTGAGACCACCCGATATCTGCAAAACAAAGCCAATGCATCTATTGATCCGCTCATTAAAAAGCTGGCTAAAAGAGTTTTGCCCAAAGATGAAATACCTATGGTTCACAAAAACCTGTATGCCACCATTAAACAATGGAGGGATCGACTGGCCTTGGAACGTGACCTGCCCATATATATGATATTGTCCCAACAAGCGATCAAACAAATCTGCCATGAATTACCCGGCAACCTGCCCGCCTTAGCCGGGATTAAAGGTCTGGGAAAAAAGAAAATTGAACAATACGGAATCCAATTAATTGAAATGATTGAGGATTTTTGTTCTCAAAACCATTTACCAACCCAGTTGGCTGTCGAAAGTCCCCATCGCGAAGTTATTAAAAAAATAAAAGGGGAAACCCGTCAGCTTACTTATGAATTATTCAAATCCGGCAAATCGATTGTTGAAATCGCCAGGGAACGGGCCATGGCCGTCTCAACGATAGAAAGCCATCTTGCAGATGCTGTCGCCGCAGGTCACTTAAACATCCATGCTGTAGTGGAAGAAACAAAAATTAAAAAATTGAGTGCCTTGATCCAGGAGCATCCAGATTATACCCTTAAGGCGCTTAAAGATGTTCTTGGGGAAGAATTCAACTATGGGGAAATCCGGATGATATTAGCTTCCTTCAGGACAGACCCTCTGGCAGAATAAAAATATTGCTTGCCTTTTAAGGATAATTAAAATTTTCAGAAGTCAATTCACGACAATATAGGTCAGGCATTTGGAAAACTATAAAAGAGGTTCTAATTTAGTATCACTAATTAATTGAGAGGTTGTTTAATATCACAACACGAATTAATAAAAACATAAGTTCTTTTCAGATTTTAAAATGAATATGGATGATCAGGGGAAATAACTATCCGGATAGAAAAAAATATACTTATCCATTTCTTCAGATCACCCTTTAAATAGGTAAACAGGGTTGCTCTTTTAATAACCTGGAGGATGCATCCTTTTTACTTATAAACACCCGCATTCAAATTGCACTTTTTTGAGCAATCAAAAAACACTATGAGGCACTAAGATTAGGTCGCTTTGTACTTGTCTTTTGAGTGTTCAGTCCCAATCCTGTCCGGATGGATAAAGATCGACAGGGGGATTGGATAAACAAAAGACAATACAAAGTGGCTTACAGGTTATATCTTATCATAGACTTTTTGAGTCGGGTGGCCAACCGCATTAATGCAGCCACTGATCACGGCACCTGTTGGGGCCAATAACCCTAATGGCGGGAGTGATACCTTGTATGCCCGGCTCTTGGAGTAAAAAAAGAAGGAAACTATTTTTATAATTATTAATTTATATTCCATGAATTTCGTAGAATTGAATAAAATTGAAATTTTAAATACTCAGGGTGGAAGTGGGCTCGGACCTGAGTTTTTTAGAGCAGCATTAAAAAAATCAGTCGCAGGCGCTATCTTTCTTTATATCGCTGACAATTGGAGCGACGTTAAGCAAGCCGTTTCGGACGCGGTACAAGACCACGTCAAACATTAATTTAAAAATCGTATAACTATGAAACAAAAAATAATCAAAGCAATTGAATACATTGGGAACTTAAACACCTTTGTTTTTATCTGTTTTATGGCCGGAGTGTATTATTTTGCTAAGATTATTTTTTGTGAGATCATTCCTTCATTTTTTAACAAATAAAACTAAACACTATGTTAGAATTATCATATAATGAAATAATTCATATTGATGGTGGTGCTCCCACTAAAGAAACTTCTTTTGTGTACGATGTAGTATATGTTTTGACCCGATTCATCCTCTGGGGCATTGACGAAGGAGCGTATGTCAATAAACACCTTATTCACGGCAGCGCTCTTCACCCTGGCTCTTAATGGCAAACCTGATTGCCTTAAACCATCATTAAACGGTTTATTAATAATAATGAAATATCATGAAAAAATGTCCCCATGAATTGGAAAAAAATAAATGATGAGTTAAACACCTGGGGAATTTGGGGATTTGTTGGGATTGTTTGTCTGGTTTCTTTGCTGATTAAATTTTTTAAGTGGGCTTTTTTATCCGACAAATATCTCGCAGATCAAATGGAAGGTTAAATACAAATTCTTCTTTTATACGGAAGGATAGGGTTTAACTTTAATAAGGCTAACTTCTTTTTAGCAAATTTTAAATATCCTGGCATTTCTTTCATTTTATTTTGGGTTATATTTTGTAATCGGTATTAACAATGGGACGCGCTTAGATCATCCCGGTTTCGGGATGGTCTAAGTTTTTTAAATTTATTCGTTTTTCGGAATACCCCACCATCAATCTGAAACGTGATTAAATTTCACTACTTAACAAGGAAAACAGCCCTCCTTCGTTTTGGGTTGATATCCCATCCACTTATCTTCTCTTTCACATCACTTGCATTCAAATTCCGCTGCTTTGATATTCAGGATCGATACAAACCACTAGCTATTCTTCTATTTTTTTAATAAATCACCCGGTTCTACACCGTTTAGATCAACCCTGTCCCGGTTTCCGGGATCCAAGTTTAAAACCCTGATTCTTGAAAAGTATATTCTATATTATTACCGCTTCCTTTTTTGTCCTGATATTTCTTTTTTCTGGAATGACCTCTGTACCGGTGTCCATCGCCTTACCTGGAATGATCAGGCCCGAACAAGAAAGGACAGGAATCATCAGCCTGACGAGTGGTATCATTGATAGCATTTATGTGCAGGAAGGACAAGCCGTATCGTCTTCCGAGCTGTTGTTCAGGCTTAAAAATCACGAAAGAGACAATCAAATAGCCCTGTTGAATTATGAAATATCATGGAGAGCCGAATACATTGCTGACCTTAAATGCTTATTGAATAAAAAAACTAATCTCCCTGCCCTTAATCAGGTAAAACATCCCGTATTGCGTCAGCAATATTATCGTTTTAATCATACTGCTCAGGAACTGACTTTTTCACTTTATAAGGCGAAAAAAGAATTCGATATTGCTACTCATCTCGCTTCAGAGAAAGTCATAGCACCCAAAGAACTTTTTGATAAAGAAACTGAATTTAACCGGCTTACGGCTGCCCGTGAGGCTTTTTTGGTCGAACAACCTCTATTTTGGGAACAGGAACTGGATCTTAAACAACAAGAGTTAAAAAAGTTTGAAACCCAGCGTTTACAATTGCTGGAAAACGAGTATCGATATGTGATAAAAGCACCCGTTAGCGGCATTGTCCAGGAAGTTCATGCCCTTTACCCGGGATGCGCCATCCAGGCCGGCCAGCTTTTGGGGAATATTTCACCGGAAGTTGAGTTGATTGCAGAGTGTTTAGCCAGCCCTGGAAACGTTGGATTATTATTGCCCGGCCAGGAGGTCCGGTTTCAGATTGAAGCTTTTGACTATAAATATTTTGGTTTACTTACCGGCAAAATCACTTCTATCGATAATGATTTTACCCTTATGAATCATAAACCAGTATACAAAATACGTTGCTCCATTTCCAATTCCCGGCTACAACTAAAAAACGGATATAGTGTCCAGTTAAAAAAGGGAATGACACTTAATGCTCGATTTATTATTACCGAGCGAGCGATTTGGCAGTTATTATGGGATACCGTTGATGACTGGCTTAATCCGATAAACAATCAGCCCTTTGAATAACTCCTTTTGAATTCATGGGTGTTTTATGATTTCATCAAAAGTAAAAATAAAACAAAGGGATATCACCGATTGTGGTGCCGCCTGCCTTGCTTCGGTAGCTGCATATTATCAGTTGGAAATACCAATTGCCCGCATCCGTCAAAAAGCGGGCACCGATAAACAAGGAACAAATGTGCTGGGAATGATTGAAGCAGCAGCCTTCTTAGGCATGAATGCCCGTGGCGTTAAGGGGCCTTTTGAAGCCCTAAGTACTGTGCCATTACCGGTTATTGTACACGTTCTGATTAAAAATTCCCTGCACCATTATTGTGTGTTGTTTAAAATTAATAAACAAACCGTCACGTTGATGGATCCAGGACCTGGAAGGTTGATTAAAATGAACTTTAAGGAGTTTAAAACAATCTGGACCGGGGTGGTCATTTTGATTTCACCGGCACCTCATTTTATAAAAGGTAGATTAAACCGCTCACATGGTTTAAGATTTTGGGAACTAATTCATCCCCAACGCAGCTTGGTGTTTATGGCTCTGATGGCAGCCCTTTTTTATACTATCCTGGGACTATCTACCTCTATTTATCTTCAGAAAATTATCGATTTCGTCCTCGTCGATGGTAACGTCAAACTGCTCCATCTCCTCAGTCTTGGTATGATCCTCCTCCTGGGCTTTCAGCTTGGTTTTGGTTATTTAAAATCCTGGTTTTCCCTTCAGGCCGGTCAATACATTGATAAACGGCTGATCCTGGGATATTATAAACACCTGCTTTATCTGCCACAAATTTTTTTTGATACGATGCGGGTCGGAGAAATCATGAGCCGGGTCAATGATGCCGTAAAAATCCGGTCTTTTATCAATGAAATAGCACAAAGCATTATTGTCAATGTTTTAATCATTGGGTTTTCGCTGGCGGTAATGTTTATCTATTATTGGAAGCTGGCGCTGATCATCCTGGCTGTCCTTCCGTTTTATATTTTAATTTATTGGTTTAGCAACTGGATTAACAAAAGTTGGGTCAGGCGATTGATGGAGCAAGGTGCTGAGCTGGAAGCCCAGTTGGTGGAAAGTCTGCACGCTGCCGGAACGATCAAACAATTCGGGATCGAAATACCAACTCAGGAAAAAACAGAAGCCCGGTTTACTAACCTGCTTGATTCCATTTTCAAGTCCGGCACCCTGGGGCTCGGTATTGCCAGTATTACTGAAGGGACGACCCGGCTGCTTACTATTATCATATTATGGGCCGGTTCTTTTTTTGTAATTAAACGCGAACTGTCTCCAGGAGAATTGCTATCATTTTATGCTTTGATCGCTTATTTTACCGGACCCGCAGCTGCTCTGATTGGAGCCAACAGGTCCATCCAGGATGCACTGGTCGCTGCGGACAGGTTATTTGAAATCATCGATCTGGACACGGAGCTCAGTGCTGTACCCAAAATTGATCTATGCCCTGAAATAATGGGGGATATACGGTTTGCTCAGATAACATTTCGATATGGAACACGGGTAGAAGTTTTTAAAGGAATGAATCTGCTAATTAAAAAAGGCAGTTCAATTGGCATCGCAGGAGAAAGTGGTAGTGGAAAATCAACCTTGTCTGCTTTATTACAAAACCTCTATCCCTTAAAAGAAGGAAAAATATATATCGGCTCATACGATTTGCAATATATTTCCATAAACAGCCTCAGGAGGACCATTTCTATTGTACCACAACAAATCAACTTGTTTACCGGTACCATTATGGAGAATATTGCGCTTGGTGATTTTAACCCTGATCTCAAAAAAATCATAGCGCTATGCACCCGGTTGGGTATCCATGATTTTATTGACGGTCTGCCCATGGGATATCAGGCTATCGTGAGTGAACAGGGAATCAACCTGAGCGGGGGTCAAAAACAAAGATTAGGGATTGCACGGGCTCTTTATCGAAACCCCGAAATTCTGGTACTCGATGAAGCTACTTCAGCGCTGGATCCACGGGCTGAATCCCAGGTACTGGACACCCTGGATTGGTTTAAATCACAGGGAAAAACATTAATCATCATCGCACATCGGTTAAAAACCATCCGACACTGTGACGATATTGTTGTTTTGCACGATGGCAAAGTAGTCGAACAAGGCCGGCATGAAGATTTATTGAAAAGCAATGGGTTTTACCACCAAATGCTGATGGCAAAATGAAAGAACGTGAAAATCGTTGGTAATTAATATATAAATTGATAAACTTTTATTGTAATTATTTGCATTGCACTTTTTTTAAATAAATTCAAAAGAAAATTGGGAAAATAAACGAATTACTACTCCGAAAATCAACTGTGGTGATTCCCTAAAAAGTAGGGCATAGCGACTTTTCCACAATGCACCAAAACTTAATCACCCTATTTATCTCCGACAATGTCATTCAGTTAAAAATCGACCAACTGCCCCAAAATAGGTTAAGGTTAACCAGGGCCGTCAGGATGGCGACAAATGGAAGGACATTAATTTGAGCTATTTATGTTTAACGCTGCACGATTAATTTACTAAAGTTGGATACCGGACCTTCCTGGATCTCCAAAATATAAACCCCATTACCTATCATTTCCGGCAGATCAATAGAGGTCGGGGGATTGATCCATTTAAATAACGTTCTACCCTGTATATCGCTCAAGGTGATTTTCGTAATATCTGAAACAGCCACAATATTAAAACGATATTCAACCGGGTTTGGCCAAATTTTAATTTTTGATTTAGTGCTTTTTATATTAAGCACGTTGGAGTAAGTGGATGAACCGTCTTCATTTATAATTCTAAGACGATAATAGTTATTCAGGGACACTTCATTATCCAAAATACTTCCATGATATTTTATAAGTTTTTTCCAACCCTCAATTTCACGGAAGGGATTAAACGTAATACTATCTGTACCCTTTTCCAGCCAAATGGATTTTGTACCCGCTTGAGCAATAAAATCAAGTTGGAGCCCGATCTGGTTAATATGAATCAGCCTGCCTTTTAGCTGGATAAAATTTAAGGTTAAGGCCGCCTCATTTACCCGGAAGACCCAGAGCCCGGATTGAATATCACTCGCCAGTATATTGCCGGATGGAAGAAAAGGATAAACTCCCCAGCATCCCCGGAATACGGGAAAATAAGAAGTATGATCCCGGTCCGTATCAAAATAGGCAATTCGCCGGATGTTGTTTACATCACTGATATCAAATATCTGTACTCCATCTGTATAATAGGAAACATAAACCCGGTTTCCAATGATATAGGGATTGTGCCCGATATTCGCGGTATCCTCCGGTGGCCTGTTTGGATACTGTTCTTTGAGCGTAATGGATTTAAAGGTTTTATAGTTTTCACTGCTGATGTTTCCCCCGGTCAGTTTAAATAACCAGAGTGGATGACCAGGGGTTTCAATGGCATTGACCATTAGGTTATTGTCTGCCGTCATCCAACTGCTGTGGTTATATCCGCCGGTTTGAAAATGAGAAAGCTCTCCGGTACACGTAGCTCCGGTACAATCATATTGAGAAAGACCATTGCCGCCATGCGAAGCATAAACGATATTGTTTTTAACAAACATATCATGGACATAACCTCTGGGAAGAGCCTGATTGATCAGAACACTGGGGCTGTCCGGTCGGGTGGACAAATCCAGCACGATGATGCCAGTATTTCGGGTATCAGTGCCTGCACAATACAAACGGGCATTGGCTTCATCAATAAACGGCATATGACATTTTGTAAAAAATGCCGTTGTCTGCCTCACCTGAATGACGGTATCCGGTAAATATTGCAAATCGAATATCCTTAAACCACCGGCATCAGGGCCATCCGTCACTGCATAGGCATAATGACTATACGTTTTGAATTCTCTCCAGGAGGTCGAAGTAAATGGGCCAAACGCTTCTATTACTACCGGAGCCGTGGGGTTTGTAACATCAATAAAATAAATTTTTGTCCGTGAACCGATGATGGCATACTCTCTTCCCGCAGCAGCATATCCCCATATATCCGAATAATCTTCCCCAGCTTCATTCCAATGAGCCATCTGCATTGTGTTGAACTCATACACCTGCGCCTGCAACCAGGACTGGACAAAGAAAATCAAAATAATTACTCTTTTCATACCTTTACTCTATGCCCGTTTCCAAACCTAAAATTACCCGTCATTTATCCAAAGATCCCGTTTTAATACCTGTAATTGAATCCATCCCTTTTCCTAAACTGATGGCCACTCCTGCCCTTTTGAGCCATGCCCTGATAGAATCTATTGTGTATCAACAATTGTCCATAAAAGCAGCCGCTACCATCTATCAACGTTTATTGGATAGGTTTGATGATAAAAAACTGGATTTAAAAACTTTAACCAAAATGGAAACCGAGTCCCTGCGCTCGGTGGGGCTCTCTTATCAAAAAGCGGATTATGTTCGCAACATTGCTTCCTTTTTTTTGCAAAAAGAAAATCAGGATATCGACTGGAATGCACTCCCGCAAGATGAACTGGTCAAACGATTGACCGTTATAAAAGGAGTAGGACATTGGACTGTACAGATGATCATGATTTCCCCCATGGGAAAACTCGATGTATTTCCAGCGCTGGACCTGGGGGTCCAACAAGGGATAATCCGGCTCTATAAGCTGGAAGAAACCGGAAAAGCCCTGATCAAACGAATGCACGAAATTGCTGAAGCATGGAGGCCTTATCGAACCATCGCCTGTATGTATTTGTGGAGATGGAAAGATCAATTCAGAAAATGATAAAACCGAGCATGGAAATGTCCAATTTTAACTCTATTGCATTTTCCATTTAATATTACACCCTGCACTGGGATACTGTTTTTCGGTCACCGGCTGCTCATTTAAGATGGCTTCAATCGCTTTGCGTAGATCCTTACCGGTTAATGGAATTTCATTTTTTGGTTTAGCTTCATCCAATCTCCCCCGATAAACCAGTTTGAGCTGGCCGTCAAATAAATAAAAATCCAACGCCTTGATTTTCATTTGTTCCGGTCCATCATCAGGATACCTTACTGCATCGTTAGAACTAATAGCGATAAAACTCACTCCCCGTGGTATAAAATCCAATGCCAACCGGATGATTTCCGGATTGACGTGTTTTACATATGGACAATGATTGCATAAAAACATAATCACGGTAGCGGTTGAAGACTTCAATTCCTCCAAAGCACGTGTGATCCCGGATACGGTATCCGTCAGTTGAAATGGGGGTGCTTCGGTCCCCAAGGTCAGCATGGTAGATTCGGTATAAGACATCTCTGGTGTATTCCTAAATTCAATTATAAAACGTAAAAATAAAGTTTTTGTTCGGGTATAGGCCGCATGCGAAGGCAGTGGGCGCACGACAGATTGCACTAAGGTTAGGTTCGTGAGACTGTCCCGAGTCAATCCGAATACTCGGATCGGGATTATCCGACTCCTCGGATCGGTCGGGCTTTGGCAATATGTGTAATTTGTCGTGTGCCCCGAAGGCTGTAGTAATTTACCATACGTTTATTATTTTAGCTACATGATTAGCTTACTTCGCACTGACTCTTCACACCCTGATTTTATTGGGTTGGTAAAACAACTGGATCAATTTCTCGCTGATTTGGACGGCGAAGACCATGCTTTTTACGCTACCTTTAATACCATACCGTCATTAAAACACGTAGTCGTTGCATTCGATGATGGGATAGCCGTCGGCTGCGGTGCCTTTAAACACCTCAGCCAGGAATCCGCAGAAATCAAACGAATGTTTGTATTGCCGGACCATAGAGGTAAAGGGATTGCACCGATCGTTTTAAATGAACTGGAATCCTGGGCTAAAGAATTAAACCACTCCAGCACTACCTTAGAAACCTGTAGAAACAATCCAACCGCGGTCAATTTATACCGCAGGTTGGGTTACGAGACTATACCCAATTATGGTCAATATATAGACGTGGCAAACAGTATATGTATGAAGAAATTTTTATAAAAATCAACCTCCCGCTTGCTCACCGCCGACCGGACCATAAAATATCACCCAGGTCAAAAAATCCCCGGTAAAGTCAATAAAACGATGTTCCACTCCTACCGGGACAAATAAAAAATCATTGGGCGCAAAATTAATGGTCTCATCCCCATTTTTAAACTTACCACTTCCCGACACGATGATATATACTTCATCCCGGTCATGCGGTTTTTGCAGATCGAATTGATCGGGTTTATAAATTTCAATACTGAGGCTACCATGGGAATACAGGGTTTTAAACAGGGTGTCTGCTTGTCGCAGTTGAGCCTGAGCCAGGGTAATAGGAATATGCATTGACTTAACTTTTTGTTTTATATATCCAAAATGCCTCCCCGGCTAGTTGGCACCATGCTTTATTGATCCTACCGAGATCGTCCCGGACAAATAAAATATTTAATGGCAGGGAGGTGAAATAGTCGCTTTGGATCTTGTTTAATGGAAAAAAATTTCTCCGGTCTATTCCATTCCAGATATAATACAAACCCGCGCCTTGCTGACCGATAGCCATGATTTTACCTTCGTTGGTCATATAATTTCCAACATACTCATTCCATTCCATAGTCTTGTCGCTTACTGCGGGAAGTTCGGCGTGCATGACTTCCTCAATTTCACTGATCAGGGTGGCGGCAAATGTTTCGAGGTATTTTTTTCCGGATTTTTTATCTGCCAATCGTGCATATCCATTGATTCCGCTTGGGTTATAGGTGCCCCCTTCCAGAGTGTATGGAGTCATAGGCCCGGGTTTGTTTTTGGCACTGCTGTCGTTTTTTGCTTTTGTCATATCCACCAGATCAGGCCTTAAATAAAGTATATTAGAACTTTCCAAATCATCTGCGTGACCTCCGTAACCGGTTTTTTTTAAATCATCGTCGACCCGGGCAAAATTGGCCCTCCGGTAATCGCTATAATACAATACTATACCTTCCTGTCTTAATATCGCTGCCGCTGCTGCCAGCGTAGGAGTAGTGCTGACTCCGATATTGATAATGTAAAACCGTTTGGGTCCAAATCCGGATAACGTCCTGACTATTTCTACGATGAGGTCGCGACTGGTATGCCAGTAGGTTGTTGTCGAACCGGCATATTTGATAAAGGCAGGGTAATATCCATAACTGACGGTCGGGGTAATAATTACTTTTTTTTGCCGGCCAACCAACTTTTTTAAACCTTCCGCCTGGATAAAATCGGTTGAAAGCGGAAGATGGGGGCCGTGTTCTTTAGCTCCTGCACCGAGGGGTATGACGACGGTTGATTCTTCTTTCAGGATATCCCGCGCGGTCGTCCAACTGATATTTTCAAGATAAATGGCCTGATCCTTTTGTCCGTTTAATTGAAAGCAGCAACATATAAAAATGGTGTTGAAGATGATTGATCTGTTTTGCATTATAATGGGTAGGTTTTGTTTTTTATCATCGGGTTTGGATCAGCAAATTACACCATAAACCCTTCGTCCGATAGTTCATTCGTTTTGCTTTTAAAAAAAATTTCGAAGTCCTGAAATAAGAAATCAAATTCATCCGTCCGCTTTTAATTCCCTGATATAAACCTATCCATTGTTATAATCACTACGCTGTCAATTGCAGCAGTCGGTTTTATCCGATCACTTTTTTTCTCCCCAAAGGGTAACAGCCCACGGTATTAACCATGCCCACAGCATTAACCATGCTCACAGTTTTATCCACGTCCACGGTTTTAACCATACCCCACCTTTTTATCCTTGCTCAAGGGTTTTTCCATACCCCACCTTTTTATCCTTGCTCAAGGGTTTTTCCATATCCACCATTTTATCCTTGCTCAAGAGTTTTTCCATATCCACCATTTTATCCTTGCTCAAGGGTTTTTCTTTGCCCACGGTTTTAACCGTGGGAATTCGATCAATTTATCCTCTAACCGTTTCAACGGTTTACACCATACCCATTAATTTAAAATTGAAATCGATTACAATTTCATGACAATCGTTATATTTATAATCTCGTAATAAAAACAAGGATATGAAAAACAAATTAAATCTGGATCGAAGGCGATTTATAAAACAAACGGTGCAAACCACCATCGCCCTAAGCTTGCCAACCATAGTACCAGCCTCCGTTTTCGGTAGAAATGCCCCAAGCAACCGGATCAATATCGGCGCCATAGGCAATGGGCGCATCTCCCGTACCCACGACTTGCCAGGCGTTTGGCAACACGAATATGCCCAGGTGATAGCTGTCTGTGACCTGGACAGCAACAGGGCCAATGATGCCAAAAAACTCGTAAACGATTATTATACCAAAAAATCGGGTAACCCTTTTGATGGGGTCCGTGTATATACTAATTACGAAGAACTCCTTAAAAACAAGGATATCGATGCCGTCATCATCAGCACTCCCGATCATTGGCATGCGCGCATTGCCATTGACGCGGCTAAAGACGGCAAACACATCTATATGCAAAAACCTGCTTCCCTCACGATTTCCGAAGGCCGACGGGTAAGCGATGCGGTGCAAAAAAGTGGAGTAGTCTTCCAGATTGGCAGCCAGCAAAGGTCTTCGACCCAGTTTAGATATGCTGCCGAATTGGTTCGCAATGGCCGTATCGGCAAACTAAAAACGGTTTCAGTGGGCTTACCCGGGGACCCATCCGGCAATGAAGAACCCGAAATGCCTGTTCCTTCAAACCTTGATTACAATATGTGGTTAGGCAGTACGCCTGAAGTCTACTACACAGAACAAAGGGTACACCCTCAAAAAGGATATGACCGGCCGGGTTGGTTGCGCTGTGAACAATTCGGTGCAGGCATGATCACCGGTTGGGGCTCACACCACATTGATTCCGCTCACTGGGGTATGGCTACAGAACGTACCGGGCCCATTGAGATTTGGGGTCATGCTGACTTTCCAAAAAGTGGTCTCTGGGATGTCCACGGCATTTTCAGGACCGAAGCCATGTATGCCAATGGGGTCCATATGATCGTAAGTAATGAATTGCCTAATGGTATAAAATTTGAAGGTACGGAGGGTTGGATCTTTGTCACCCGCGGCAATTACCGGGCAACGGCTTCAGATCCTGTGGTCAATAGTGATGGCACCAAACCATTGGACGCCAGTGATCCTAAAATCCTCACTTCAGAAATCGGGTCCAATGAATATCATTTTATTGTCAGTAAAGACCACCATGGCAACTGGCTGGAAAGTATACGGGATAAAAAACCCAATATCGCACCAGTGGAAGAAGCACATCGTTCCTGCAGCGCCTGCCTGTTGCATCACATTGCTATGAAACTCGACAGAAAAATTCATTGGGACCCGGATAAGGAGTCCTTTAAAAATGACCCGGCAGCTACAGCCATGCTTTCCAGGTCTCAGCGGAAACCTTTCGGAATTTAGGCGCAAAGCATAATTAAAACCTACCCGATCTAAATTGGTCCGGGTATGGAGATTTTGTCTTTCAATATGGTACAATTATTGAACTGAGCAATTTGTTTTTGTTTACCCACCTATATATTTATTAAATCCATGGCGACCAATTACGATACCATAGCAAAAGAATACCAGGCTTCAAAAATGTTACCCTGGCGAATCCATACCGAAGCGTTTACCTTTTTTCAATTGCTTGGCGAATTAGATGGTTTGAAGGTATTGGATCTGGCTTGTGGAGAAGGCTTTTATACCCGGCAACTCAAATTAAGGGGAGCGACAAAAGTAAGCGGGGTGGATATTTCGGCCGGCATGATCCAGCTTGCCCGAGAGGCGGAAACTAATCGATCCCTGGGATTGGAATATCATGTACAGGATGTCCTGTACCTTAATTTAGGTGAACAATTTGACTTGGTCTGTGCGTCTTATCTTTTGAATTATTCGCACGATGCAGAAGAACTTACTCAAATGGCCAGGGTCATTGCCAATCATTTAAAACCGGGTGGCCGGTTTGTGACCATCAACAGCAATCCGCACTTTACCTGTGAAGTGCCTTCTATGTTTCATTATGGTTTTACAAGGGAAAATAAAAGCTATGATGATGGGGCGGAGATTACCTATAGTTTTTATCAACCCGATGGTTCTCATATTGAAGTCACTAATTATCACCTGGCTAAATCAACACACAACGAGGCCCTGAAAAAAGGAGGCCTGGACAATATCCAATGGCATGCCTTAGAAATATCTCCTGAAGGGCTGGAAGAATTCGGCGCAGCATATTGGGCCAATATCAAAAGGTGCCAGCCGGTGATCGGGCTTTCCGCGGTCAGGGCCTGAAGTCAAGTTTATCCAGGCCAATAATATACCCAATCTATTGACTGTCCATTTAAAGAGCCAACTTGATTTCTCTCCTGCCCTTACCGAAAAGAAGTCAAGAGCGAATGCACATAAATACAACCCATCTGCTTGACTATTTTTTCAAAATATTCCGTTTAATTTAGTGGCTGAAAAACTTGCGCGCTTTTCGTATTTTCTAAATTTTAAAAATTAAAAAAATGGCTGTCGTAAATGTCTATCTCACCTTTATGGGCAACTGTCAGGAAGCTTTCAATTTTTACCGCTCCATCTTTGGTGGCGATTTTCCGTATGTAGGAAAATTTAAAGACATGCCCCCACAGGAAGGCATGCCGCCGATGTCTGAAGAGATGGGTGAAAAAATAATGCACATCTCCTTGCCAATAAGCAAGGAAACTTCCATCATGGGAAGTGATACCGGTGGTGAATGGGCGCCGAATTTTACTCAGGGAAATAATTTCTCCATTTCGATCAACGCGGAAAGCAAAGAAGAAGCCGACCGCCTGTTTAATGGTTTGGCGGAAGGCGGCAAAATAACGATGCCCCTGAGCAATGTGTTTTGGGGTGATTATTTTGGGATGCTGGAGGAT
>Ga0163149_10002440_pt1 | contig 22267 bp, 21 predicted proteins | sample OliLakLV19MP5G1_FD_148604 | JGI IMG/M metagenome (GOLD analysis project Ga0163149, IMG submission 148604) | Freshwater microbial mat bacterial communities from Lake Vanda, McMurdo Dry Valleys, Antarctica - Oligotrophic Lake LV.19.MP5.G1 | ecosystem: Environmental > Aquatic > Freshwater > Lake >...
AATACTCCTCGAAATAAAACAGACAAAAATATTTCCGCAAAAATTAAAATCTAAAAAAAAATACGGTTACATTTGTTAAAATCAATTAATAGAACCTCCCATTAACCAATGAATTCATTAAAAAACACGAGCCATGATAAGCATGTGAATAGGTGACTATCCTTACCAGATCATTATTGGTTGGGTTATTAGGAATTACAATTACGCTGTCAATCTCCATCGCCTTCGTAACGATTTGAGCCCCAGCATTTTCAGCAAAGAAAAACAGGCTTGAACTTAAAAATAGCTTTTTAAAGAGTTTTAACATTGTTAATTCAAACTAACAGTAAGGCTTGACTATAAAATTAGCCGATCCAATCTGCTTATTTTAATGTTTTTTAGCGCATTATCATTTTTCTATTTCAACATTTGGTCCAAAATTGAGTGCTTGTTATTTGGTACACTACCAACTTTTAGGTATTTTTGTATTTAGAATTAATCTAAATAAGGATAGCCATGATTACAGTATCGGAAAACGCAAAAGAAAGGGCTCTTACCTTAATAAAGGAGGAGAATAAACCTGCAGACAGCTTTATACGAGTTGGTGTTGAAGGAGGAGGATGTTCCGGGCTTTCATACAAACTCGAATTTGATAATCAATTAAAAGAAGGAGATCAGGTGTTTGAGGACAAGGGAATAAAAATCGTAGTAGATAAAAAAAGCTTTTTATACCTCGTTGGTACAGAGTTGGAATATAGCGGAGGACTCAACGGAAAAGGATTTGTATTTAATAACCCTAACGCCAACAGAACCTGTGGGTGTGGAGAAAGTTTTTCGGTTTAGGAGATTACCAAATGAGCAAAGGCAATAACATCCTCGATGAAGTTACGGGCAGTGACTATAAATACGGATTTACAACCGATATTGAAATGGATACTGCCCCAAAAGGTCTTAGTGAAGATATCGTCCGCTTTATATCTAAGAAAAAAAATGAGCCGGAATGGATGTTGGAGCTTCGCTTAAAGGCTTATAAATATTGGCTCACTATGGAAGAGCCTAAACACTGGGCACATCTTAATTATCCCGCAATTGATTTCAATAACATTATTTATTATGCGGCTCCAAAAGCCAAGAAAGAATTAGGTAGTCTCGACGAGGTTGATCCGGAATTATTAAAAACATTTGAAAAGCTTGGCATATCGCTCGAAGAACAAAAACGTTTAACGGGAGTACAATCTACTATTGCTATTGACGCTGTCATTGACAGCGTATCTGTTAAAACGACTTTTAAAGAAACTCTTGCCGAGAAAGGAATTATTTTTTGTTCATTCAGTGAAGCAGTTCAGGAGCATCCTGAACTTATTAAAAAATATATGGGATCCGTTGTTCCTTATACCGACAACTTTTATGCGGCATTAAATGCTGCCGTGTTCAGCGACGGCTCTTTCTGTTACATTCCAAAAGGCGTTCGTTGCCCGATGGAACTCAGTACTTATTTCAGGATCAATGCTTCCGGCACAGGGCAATTTGAACGAACACTTATTATTGCCGATGAAGGCTCTTACGTAAGTTACCTCGAAGGATGTACTGCCCCAATGCGCGACGAAAATCAATTGCATGCAGCGGTTGTAGAAATTATATCGCACAGAAATGCCGAGGTAAAATACAGCACCGTGCAAAACTGGTATCCCGGCGATAAAAATGGCAAAGGTGGTATTTACAACTTTGTTACAAAGCGCGGAATTTGTTTGGAAGACAATTCGAAAATCTCCTGGACACAGGTAGAAACAGGTTCTGCCATCACATGGAAATATCCTTCTGTAATTTTGAAAGGAAATAATTCGGTTGGTGAATTTTATTCTGTTGCTGTTACCAATAACAGGCAACAAGCCGATACAGGAACAAAAATGTTACACATTGGTAAAAATACGCGCAGCACAATTATATCAAAAGGCATTTCTGCGGGATATAGTAACAATAGTTACCGTGGACTGGTGCGTATTTCGAAAGGCGCAACCAATGCAAGAAATTTTTCACAATGCGATTCATTATTGATGGGAGATAAATGTGGTGCACACACTTTCCCCTACATAGAAATTAAAGATAAAACAGCAGTAGTAGAACACGAAGCAACGACTTCAAAAATTGGTGAGGATCAATTGTTCTATTGTAAGCAACGCGGCATTGATACAGAGAAGGCAATTGGATTAATTGTGAACGGATATTGCAAAGAGGTATTCAATAAATTACCAATGGAATTTGCGGTGGAAGCACAGAAGTTGTTAGCGGTTTCGTTAGAAGGAAGTGTGGGTTGAAAACGTTTTGGGTTACGGGTTTTGAGTTAAAAAAATAAAAATGTCTACGATAAAAAAATTTGAAGATATTGAAGCGTGGCAGCAGGCACGTGTTTTATGTAATGAAATATTTACAATAATTACCAATGGTGAGTTTTCTAAAGACTTTAAGTTGCGCGATCAAATCAACGGGTCTTCTGGCTCAGTAATGGACAATATTTCTGAGGGTTTTGAAAGAGGTGGGAATCGAGAGTTTATTCAATTTCTATATATATCTAAAAGCTCTTGTGCCGAGGTAAGATCACAATTATACCGAGCTTTTGACAGAAACTATATATCAAAAGAAAAATTTGATGAACTATATTCTCTCTCAGATAAACTTGGTAAAATGATTGGTGGATTTATCTCTTATTTAAAACAAACAGAATTCAAGGGGCATAAATTTCATGAACCTGAAGAACAGTATGGTTTTGACCCAACTCAAAACCCGAAACCCGAAACTCAGAACTAATATGTTGCAAATTAAAAACCTCCACGCAAAAATTGAAGAAAAGGAAATTCTTCGTGGAATAAATTTATCCGTAAATCCCGGTGAAGTGCATGCTATCATGGGGCCTAATGGATCAGGAAAAAGCACTTTATCCGCTGTACTTGCTGGTCGTGAAGATTATAATGTAACCGAAGGGGAAGTTTCTTTCAACAATAAAAACTTACTGGAACTTTCTCCGGAAGACCGTGCGAGAGAAGGATTATTTCTTGCGTTTCAATATCCAGTGGAAATTCCAGGAGTAAGCAATATTAATTTTTTAAAAACTGCTATTGCTGAAATACGCCAGTATAAAGGACTTCCTCCAATGGAAGCAAAAGATTTTTTGAAATTGGTGAAAGAAAAACAAGCTCTTGTAGAATTACAAGTATCACTTGCCAATAGGAGCGTGAACGAAGGGTTTAGCGGAGGAGAAAAAAAGAGAAACGAAATTTTTCAAATGGCAGTGTTAGAACCAACACTCGCTATACTAGATGAAACAGATTCCGGATTAGATATAGATGCGCTGCGTATTGTTGCGAATGGTGTGAATAAATTACGTTCAAAAGAAAGATCGTTCGTTGTGATTACTCACTATCAACGTTTATTAGAATATATTGTCCCTGATTTTGTACATGTACTGTACAAAGGGAGAATTGTAAAATCTGGAAAAAAAGAATTAGCACTTGAGCTGGAAGCAAAAGGTTATGACTGGATAAGAAAAGAATTAGGAGAAGAAGTTGAAGCGTAATGAAAACAAAAGAGATATCTGAAGTTTCAAAAAAACTGATTGAAGGAATTCAATCGGTACAAAAACGTTTTGATCGTGTTGAGTTGCTGGATAGTTTACGTAAAGGCGCATTGAAGAAGTTTTCAGAAGAAGGTATTCCAGGAAAAAAATCAGAAGCTTATAAATACTCTAGCCCGGAAAAACTATTTAAGAACCCACTTCACATTTTTAATTCCGTTGAAAATGTTTCTTTTGATTTCCAGGTTAATGAATATTTAATTCCAGGGCTTGATGCACATATCGTATTCACGGTAAACGGTTCTTTCATTAAAGATGTTTCCGATATCAATGATTTGCCCAAAGGAGTTATTGTTTCCACTCTATCCGAAGCTGTTAAAAATAATTCTTCGCTGGTAAAAATGCATTTCGGGCAATTAGCTGAAAACTCCAAAGACCCCTTCTCTACACTTAATTCAGCATTAACAGTTGACGGGCTTTTTATTTATGTTCCGGAAAAAACAATTGTAGAAAAATCAATACACATCATTAATTTAATTTCCGCACAGGAAAATTCTTTTATAAATCCACATCATCTTTTTATTGTAGAAAAAAATTCTTCAGTAAATATTATTGAATCGCAAACCAGTTCTCCAAAGCATCCTGATTGTATTTGTAATAACCAAAGCTCCATTGCAATTCATGAAAATGCTTCAGCCCATTATTATATTGTTCAGAACGATGAACATGTTAGCTGGATCAACAACATTAATGCCTCACAGGATGCAAATTCACATTTTGACACTTGTACAGTTACAATAAATGCTAAATGGATTCGCAATAACCTCAACATTTCCCTCAACGGAAAAAATTGTGAAACACATTTAAATGGATTGTTTGCGCTTAATAACAAGCAGCATTTGGACAGCCATACGATGGTTGAACATCGTATGCCCAATTGTGAAAGCAAACAATTGTACAAAGGAATAGTATCCGATTCTTCAACCGGAATTTTCAACGGAAAAATATTTGTGAGACAGGATGCGCAAAAAACAAACGCCTACCAGAGCAGCAAAAATATTTTACTGAGTGATAATGCTACCATAAATGCAAAGCCAGAATTAGAAATTTATGCCGACGATGTAAAATGTTCGCACGGATCATCTACAGGAAAGGTTGATGAAGAGGCATTGTTCTATTTACGCTCAAGAGGCATAGGTGAAGACTCCGCAAGAATAATTATGCTTGGCGCCTTTGCAGAAGACGTGATTGAGAAAATAAAAATTTCCGCACTAAAGGAATATATAACAGGTCTTATTGAGAAAAAAATCGGTGGAATCCGTGGTGAATAAAAAGTTATGTTTAATGTAGAAAATATTCGTAATGACTTTCCCATACTTTCTCAAAAAGTAAATGGCAAACCGCTTGTTTACTTTGATAATGGTGCAACCACACAAAAACCCAAACAGGTAATTGATGCAATTGTAAATCATTACCAAACCATCAACAGCAATATACATCGTGGAGTTCATACGCTAAGTCAACAATCCACAATTGCTTATGAAAACGCAAGGACAACGGTACAAAAACATATTAATGCAGCAAACTCGAACGAAATAATTTTCACCAAAGGCACAACGGATGCCATTAATTTAGTTGCTCATTCATTGGGTAAAATATGGATTGAGGAGGGAGATGAAATTATTATTTCCGAAATGGAGCACCACAGCAATATTCTTCCATGGCAAATATTGTGTGAAGAAAAAGATGCTGTGTTAAAAGTAATTCCGATAAATGATGCAGGAGAATTAAATATTGATGTATTTAAAAAATTGTTGGGTGATAAAACAAAAATTGTTGCGATCACACATGTATCAAATACGCTAGGCACGATTAATCCTATTCTGGATATTATTGGACTTGTGCGTAAGCACTCCTCTCTCCTTCGGGGAGAGGCCGGGAGAGGGGCCGACACTGTTGTTATTATAGATGGTGCACAGGCCATTCCACATATGAAAGTTGATGTGCAGGAATTGGATGTAGATTTTTATTGTTTCAGCGGCCACAAAGTTTACGGACCAACGGGCATTGGTGTATTGTATGGAAAAGAAAAATGGTTGAACAAAATGCCTCCTTATCAAACTGGTGGCGGCACTATTAAAACAGTAGCATTCGAAAAAACAGAGTACACTGATGCGCCTTTAAAGTTTGAGGCAGGGACGCCAGCCATTGAGGCTGCAATTGGATTAGCAAGCGCGTTGGATTATATAAACAAAATTGGATTGGAAACTATTGCAGTGCACGAGCAACAATTACTCGAATATGCTACAAAAAAAATATCAGCTATTCCAGGGTTAAAAATTATTGGGACAGCAAAAGAAAAAGCGGCAGTACTTTCATTTAGTATTGAAGACATTCACCCAATGGATATAGGAACAATATTGGATAAATTGGGGGTTGCAGCGCGCACGGGACATCATTGTACACAGCCTTTAATGGAATGTTATAAAATACCGGGAACTGTGCGGGCATCTTTTTCTTTTTACAATACAAAAGAAGAAGTTGATATTTTTGCAGCAGGAATTGAGAAAGCAATTAAAATGTTAGGATAAAGTCTAACTAATGGATATAGATGAAATAGAAGAAGAGATCACTGAAGAGTTCGAGTTGTTTGGCGACGACTGGGAAGGTAAATATGAGCATCTTATTGACCTAGGTAAATCATTGCCAATTATTAAAGATGAATTTAAAACAGAGGACAGATTAATAAAAGGTTGCCAAAGTAGGGTATGGTTACATTCGGAATTTAAAGATGGAAGCGTTTTTTTTACTGCAGATAGTGACGCGATTATCACAAAAGGAATTGTAGCACTTATGGTACGTGTACTTTCAGGACATACACCGGATGAAATAGTAAATGCGGATCTATCTTTTGTTGACATGATAGGATTAAAAGAACACCTCTCTCCTACCCGTGCCAACGGATTGGTGAGTATGATAAAACAAATGAAACTTGACGCACTTGCTTATCGCGCAAAAGCCTAGTTTAAGGTTTGAGGTTTAATGTTTAAAATTGTAAATGGCAACAGTACAAAAATTTGAAGATTTAGATTGTTGGAAGCTAGCAAGAGAGTTGGATAAAGAAATTTTTAAACTGGCTAAGCAAGGAGAATTTTCTAAGGATTTTAAATTGCGAGATCAAGTACTTGGATCAAGCGGGTCAGTTATGGATAATATTGCTGAGGGGTTTGAGAGAGGTGGTAATAAGGAATTCTTTCAGTTTCTTGCAATTTCAAAAGGATCGTGTGGTGAATTAAAATCACAACTTTACAGAGCAATGGATCGCAATTATATAGGGCAAGCTGGTCTAGAAAAAATATATGGTATGGCTCAAAACATATCAAAAAAAATTGCAGGACTAATGAACTATTTAAATGAATCAACTTACAAAGGATCAAAATATAAAACAAACATTGAACCTTAAACGAGGAACTTTAAACGACTATGTCTGCAATAATATCAACACATAATACAGAGCTCACACAGAAAGTCATCGACATGATTAAAACATGTTATGATCCTGAAATACCTGTGGATATTTGGGAACTTGGCCTTATTTATGAAATAAATTTAGATACAGAAAATAACCTATTGGTGAAAATGACATTGACCTCGCCATCTTGTCCCGTAGCAGAAACATTACCTCCGGAAGTTGAACAGAAACTAAGAGAAGTTGAAGGTGTTAAAAGTGCAAAAATAGAATTAACATTCGAGCCACCCTGGGAAAAAGAAATGATGAGTGAAGTTGCACAACTGGAACTTGGGTTTATGTAATTGTAAAGACTCTCCATTTTTTTGGACTCTGACTAATTCAGTTCAATAAGTAATGAACCGGTGAATACTGAAACTACAACGCACTCGCATTTTATACTTCATAAACCTTACGGCTATGTAAGTCAATTTATAACTGATGTAAAAAAAAAGAAATTATTGGGGGAATTATATAATTTTCCTCCAGGCACAATGGCTATTGGTCGCTTAGATGAAGATAGCGAGGGTTTACTTTTGCTTACCACCGATGGTAAAATGAGCGAATACATTCGCAGTAAAAAAATAGAGAAGGAATATTATGTGCAAGTTGATGGAATAATCACTGAAGAGGCGCTGAATAAAATGCGGATTGGGATAGAAATAAATATTGAGGGAGTAAAATATAAAACCCTACACTGTAATGTATTTGAATTAAATCCCGTTCCTAATTTTTCGGAAAGAAGTAGAAAAGTAAGAGATGATAGACACGGGCCAACCAGCTGGATTTCCATTACTTTAACCGAAGGGAAAAATAGGCAAATCAGAAAAATGACAGCTGCTGTCGGCTTCCCAACATTGCGATTAATAAGAACACGAATAGGAAATATTTATCTAAGAGATTCAATGCTTGGAAAAGTAGAATGCGTAAATAGTTTTTCAATCTAAAAGCTGAAATGACGAGGTAGCTTCACCCGAATTAGGATTTATGTAAATAAAAACGCCCCGAAATTTGGGGCGTTTTTGTAAGGTTGAATTTTTTCTATTGATTAAAGATCACTCTCTTCGTTCCAATGTACTGTCCTTCTTTTCTTATCTGGAAAAAGTACATTCCTGATTTCACATTTTCATCTGCAAAATAATACACTGATCCATTTATCTTCTGGCTTGAAACCAGGCTTCCTAAGCTGTTATATACCTCCAGTTCCCAATCTCCATATTCTTTCAGATCGATCATAACGCCTGAGCTGGAAGGATTAGGATAAACATTAAATGCTCCTTCCTGCGCCTGTGTTCCCTCGTCGATTGAATTGGTGATTGGCAAATTGTAAACAGCAAAATTTGTTCTCGATTCGTTTTCAATCATTGAAAATTTACCTCCTACAAAAAGCTTTTGACTTGCCGCCTTCATTGTAAATACGTAATCATCAGGATTCGGACTCCAGGAAGACGCTGTACTATTAAAGATGTTAAGCTCTCCAAGATTTTGGGATGACTGCGATCCAATTACAGAGAAACTTCCTGCAGCGTATAATTTGTTTCCATCCTTCGCAATAGTTTCAACCGCGCCGCCCGCATTCGGGTTCCAGGTAAATATAAATGCGTTGTTTTTATCCATTGCAGCAATCCTGTTTCTCGCTCTGCCATGAATTGTTTTAAACCAACCTCCAACATATAGTGTATTGCCATCTACTAAGAGAGTCCTAACAACTCCTCCTGTATCTGTATCAGAATACCAATTTGGTACAAGATTTCCGGTATTTGCTTCTATAGCAGCAAGTGACATCCTGGATTGGTTTTTTACGCGATAGAACAAACCGCCAACATAAATATTATTTCCATCTTTTACCATTGCATTTATCACGTTATCAGCATTTGGATTCCAGGTTGTTAACGAAGATGTTAATACACTTACGCAAGCCAGGTAGTTACGCGTTACGGTACTATTTACTTTGCTAAAATACCCGCCAAAGAATAATTGATTTCCTGCCTTCTGCATACAAGTAACATAACTATTAACATTAGGATTAAATGGAAGCAATGTGCTTGTGGTAACATCAACCGCAGAAAGCCTGTTCCTTGGCTGCCCTCCTATATTTGTATAACCTCCTCCTATGAATAATGTATCGCCGGATTTTAAAAGCGAATAAACTCCATTGTTGGGATTAAGATCAAAAGCTGTAGGCTGTCCCGTTGTCATATTCAACGCGATCAAATAATTTCTTGTAATACCGCCAACACTTGTAAAAGCCCCACCGACATAAATTTTATTTCCATACACATCCATGGTGAAAACTGTTCCACTCGCATTTGGACTCCAGGCAGTTGCGTTACCTGTTGAGGCATCTAAGCACGCCATATTTGACCTGTTCTGTCCGCCAATATTTGTAAAACTTCCTCCGGCATATACAACACTGCCATTCGGGACGATAGTGGTAACTGTATCGTTTGAGTTTGGATTCCACGTTGTTGCACTTCCGGAAGTTTCATCAATTGCAGCTATAAAATTACGCGGTGCACTACCTATGTTTGCAAATATCCCACCAGCATAAACAGTTGTTCCTGATTTTGCGAGACAGAATACTGTGTTGTCTGCATTCGGGTTCCATGTAGTTGCTGCACCAGTTGAAGCGCTAAGTGCTGCTATCCTGTTTCTATTTGCGCCTCCAATATTGGTAAATTTACCAGCAGCATAAATCGTTGAACCACTTACTAAAATATCTTTAACAAAAGCATTGGCGTTGGGATTCCAGGAAGTTATTGTTCCAAGACCTGTATCTACACATGCTATTCTGTTCCTCGTATTTGTATATCCGTTCATGGAAGTAAAACCTCCCCCTAAATAAACCTTATCGCCCGAAGGATAAATAGAAAAAACAGAATCGCTGGCATCAGGATTCCATCTTAAAGGCGCTCCGGTGACCGCATCAACACATGCTGCATTATTTCGCATTGATGCCCCTATAGTTTGAAACCAGCCTCCTAGGTATGCTTTGTCTCCTGATATAGAAAGACATTGCACCGAATTTATTGGGCCCGGCTCCCATGGATAAAGCACTGTTCCTGTCGCAGTATCTACTGCTGCAGCATACGATCTGCTAATAGAATTAATTGTTGAAAAAGAACCAACCATGTAAACCTTATCTCCCTTAACATCCATAGCGCTTACTGAGCTATTAACAGTTGGGGTCCATACAGTAGCATTTCCTAATACCGGGTCAACTGCGCCCAAATAAGTTCTCGGCTGTCCGCCTAATGTATCAAACCATCCTGATGCATAAATACTATTTCTAGTCGCATAAATTTCCATTATATAACTGTTGGGGTTAGGATTCCATGATGTTAGCGCGCATGTTGCTGAATCGAGCGCAGCAACGTATTGTCTATTGGTAGTCCCCAAAGTGCTGAAGTATCCACAAATATAAATTGTTGTGTCAATAATTTCAATATCCACTACCGTACTCGATGCATCGGGATTCCAGGTAGTAACAGCTCCTGTTGTGCGGTTAATTGCCGCAACACGATTTCTTGTTTGTCCGCCAACAGTTGTAAATCCTCCTCCGATGTAAACCGTATTTCCATGAACCCTCAGTGTTTGTATGCCGCTGTTCGCATTAGGGTTCCATGAAGTAACCGCGCCTGTTGTCGCATCTATAGCAGCTAAGTAATTTCTTGTCACTCCGCCAATTGAAGTAAAATAACCTCCTACATAAAGAGTATTGCCATATAATTCCATTGCATATACCACACTGTTTGGCGGGCTGCTTACATTCCAGGGGCTCACCTGGCCCGTTGAAGTAATGTGCGCGAGATACTGACGGCTAGAATCTCCTACCATACTGAAATATCCTGCGATGAACCATCCTCCATTCCCATCAGAAACTGCAGTGTTTACAGAGCTGTTTGGAGAAGCAAAGCCTCCAATCGCTTTTCCCAGAGTTGTATCAACTGCAGCACCATTAGCACCAGATTGCGGACCTATATAATAAAAATTACCGCCTACATAAAGTTTATTATTGTCCAAGGCAAGCGTGCCTATTCTTGATCCCCAGGAATTAAATGAATATTGATTGAAAAAAGCAGTAACATTACCCGCCGAATTGATATGTGCAAGCTTATCTCTTAATGAATCTCCAACTCTTGTAAAAGCACCTGAAATATACCAGCCACCGTTTCCATCAGATATTGCTGAATAAACTTCTCCATCCGGCTTATCAATAGTTTGATTAATAACACCTGCATCACTTATCTCCACCCCAAAAGCACGGCTGGGTCCCCAATAATTAAATTCACCACCAACATAAACTACATTGTTGGTTGGGTCAGGGAGAATCGCCCTCACCTCACCGTTTGGCTGCCACCAGTTCGGATCAAGGGTTGGTTGAGCCGAAAGAGCGGAATAAAAAATTACAGAAGCTATGAGTAAATGTTTTTTGAACATTGGATTTATGGTTATTTTAATTAATTACTATTTACGTTGTAAAAGGGCAATAAATTTAGGAAAAAGTTAACATTTATCTAATTTTATTTGTTTCAAAATCAGGGCCTTTCGTGGGTTTCAAAAGGCCGTACAGCGGGGATATTAGTTCAAATTACGCATTTTTATCCGTAACTTCATAGTTCAATATCAACAAGACATGGAAATCGTTAATAAGGTTGCACAAAGCGGGTTGATAGAATTTAATCTGGAAGATCACTATCCGGAAGGGAAGCGGGTTCTTTTTGATATAAAGCCTTTGTTGTTCCGGGAATTGATATTGAAAGAAAAGGATTTTCGTGATTTTGTATCTAAAGAGGATTGGACCAAATATACCGGAGTGTATGTTGCGATCATCTGCTCCTCTGATGCAATTGTTCCCACCTGGGCATATATGTTGCTGTCGACAGCGCTGGAGCCTCATGCAAAAAAAATAGTTTTCGGCAGCCTTGAAACATTGGAAGCAATTTTATTTCACGAACAATTGAGCAAAATAAACCCGGAAGATTTTCGGGATAAAAGAGTAGTAATAAAAGGCTGTAGCAATAAAGAGGTTCCGGTTAGTGCTTATGTTGAAATAACAAATTTATTACAACCGGTTGCAAAAAGTATTATGTATGGTGAGCCTTGTTCAACAGTACCTTTATATAAAAAGAAATAAATTGTGACTTTTTTCGTTAACTTCATTTCATGTACATTTAAAAAACTATTTTCCATGAAACAATATCTCTTTTCCATTACCTTATCAGTATTAGTTAGTTCTTTTTCTTTTGCTGAAGACAAAGGCATCATATTTAATCACTCCGATTTTAAAACTGTTCTTGCCCAGGCTAAGAAAGAAAATAAGCTTGTTATGATCGATGCGTATACCACATGGTGCGGGCCCTGCAAATGGATGACGGCTAACGTTTTTATCAATGATACTGTTGGACAATTTTATAATGCCAATTATATCTGTGCAAAGTTTGATATGGAAAAAGAAGAAGGTTTAACAATTGCAAAGACATATTCTGTATCTGCGCTTCCTACTTTCCTGTTTCTTGATGGTGACGGAAAAATGGTTCACAGAACAGTTGGTGGAGTTCCTTCACAAAAATTCATTCAATATGGTAAGGATGCCATGAATCCTGAAACGCAATTAATTTCTTTAATAAAAAAATATGAAGGGGGAGAACGCAAAAGCGAATTCCTAAATATGTATGTACGCAAACTTTCTGCAGCATACATGCCATACGAAGTTGTATTGACGGAATATTTTAAAACACAGCCTGAAGCTGATTTAACATCCGCTGAAAACTGGCAGCTTATTTCCGACCTGGTTTACGATTATAAATCCCCTCAATTCAATTACGTACTAAAAAACAAACAACTGTTTGCCGCTAAATACACGGAAGAAAAAGTGAATGAAAAAATTAAGAATGTTTACAATGCATCTCTTACAAATTGCATAAGAAAAAAAGACGACCAGGGATATCAGGATATAAGATCAATTATAGAAAAATCGAATGATTCTAATTCCGAATCCATTCTCTTTAACGCCGATCTAAGTTATTATTCCATGAAAAAAGATTGGGACAATTATGCTAAACAAGCTTCTCTTTACACGGATAAATATTTTGCAACCAGTCCAGGCACGTTAAATCAAATTGCATGGACTTTTTACGAAAATGTTACCGATAAAAATATGTTAGCTAAGGCAGAAGGCTGGGCGAAAAAATCAATTGAAATAAAAGATGGTTATGCAAATCATGATACTTATGCTGCGGTATTGTACAAATTTGGGAAGTACAAAGATGCTAAACAAGCTGCAGAAGATGCAATAACCCTGGCTAAAAAAGACGGAGAAGATTTCAAGGAAACACAAGCACTGTTGGATAAAATTAATGCTCAGCTAAGCAGTGGCGGAAGTCACTAACCTGCAAACAATTTACAGCCATTTATTTTGCAAAATGTCTTTTGCGTGATAGGTGATAATGATATCGGCTCCGGCTCGTGCGAAAGCAAACATGTTTTCCATTACTAATTTTTGCTCATCAACTAATCCCTGTTTCGCAGCTAATTTTACCATTGAATATTCTCCGGATACATTATAACATGCCACCGGAAGCAGGGTGTTATTTTTAAGATTACTGATCACATCCAAATAAGCTAACGCCGGTTTTACCATTAAAATATCAGCACCTTCCTGTTCATCTAGTATCGCTTCACGCATTGCTTCTCTACCATTCCTAAAATCCATCTGGTATGATTTTCTGTCGCCTTCTTGAGGTGCTGAATTTGCAGCTGCCCTGAATGGTCCGTAATACGCAGAAGCAAATTTTACCGCGTATGACATTATGGGTGTATTGCTAAATCCATTTTTATCCAACGCATTCCTTATTGCCCCTACTCTACCATCCATCATATCCGAAGGCGCAACCATATCAGCTCCGACAGCGGCATGACTCAATGCCATCTTTGCGATAACCTCAACGGATGAATCATTATCAACGTGCCCGTGATCCAAAATTCCGCAATGTCCGTGAGTAGTATATGCACAAACACAAACATCGGTGATCACATAAATTTCATCACCAAAGTTTTTCTTTAACTCTTTTATCGCTTTTGCAACAACGGAACTGGAAGAGTGTGAAGATTGTGCATTAGTCGTTTTCTGTTCATCAACTCCAAACAATAATATTTTATTCAAGCCAAGCTTTAATCCTTTCTCAACGTCTTTAATTAATTCATCAACAGAAAAATGATATATGCCCGGCATTGCTTTTATTGGTTCTTTTATTTTTTTTCCTTGTGTAACAAAGTAAGGATAAATGAACATATCCTTCGAAAGTCTTGTCTCAGCCACCATTTCGCGGATGATGTTGTTTTTTCTTAATCTTCTTGGACGAGATGTCATAGGCTATAGAACGCTGATTATTATGATAGTTATGATTTGATAAGATTTTTATACGAGTTAGAAAATACTTTTCTTTTAAACTGAGGTTCTTTTCCGAAGTTCAACAATAATCCAACCTCAAGCTCAGTTGCCTTTAAGTAATTTATCAATTGGCATTCGTGTTCAAACGCCAATCCTTCCGCAGCCTTTATCTCAATAATTACACATTCATTAACAACAATATCTGCAAAGTATTGTCCAACAGGCAATGAATCATAGAAAACTTCAATTGACTTTTGCCTTTCACAAAACAGTCCCAATTTTTTTTGTTCAATTGATGGTGCGTTCTCATAAACCTTTTCAAGAAACCCAAATCCTAACTTATTATATACCTCATAATAGGCCTTTAGTATAAGTTTAGTAATGTCTGAATGTTTATGGTTTTCGCTTATCATAAAATATCTTAATCATCATAAAAATCCGTGTGCCATTAATTAAACACTAAACACCGCCTGCACCAAACCCATATCATCAAACGAAGCAGGCATAGTATTTGCTTTTATTTTGAACTTACTTAATGCGTTTTCTGTAGCGCCACCCATGGCTACTATTTTTTGCTCCTTACCTATTTTATTTTTTTCAAGAAATGCTTCTACGTTAGATGGGCTGGTAAACACCAATATATCGGCGTACTCAACAGGTGTGTCGTTCCTCTTTATCGTTTCATACACCAGCATATCAACTGCCTGTCCCAGCTTGGGTAATTGCTGCTGAATTGTTCTCATGCTCCCTCTTGCCGATGGGAACAACACTTTTTTACTTCCAACCACTGCTGATAATTGTTTCCCCGTTAATTTTATATCCGTGGAATATCCAATAAAATCGGCCTTCTTACCAAACTTACGAATTTCATCAGCCGTTGTTTTTCCAATAGCGCCATACTTCACTTCTCCCAATAAAGGTTTTTGCGCAAAAAAATGTTTCACGGCGTTCTTGCTTGAGAAAAATATCCAGTCGCAGGCAGGCATTGGCCTCAATGGGATCCTACGCGTTTCTATTAAGGATTTTGCAGTAACTGTATATCCATGTGCTGTAAGTGCTTTTGAAAAAAAATCATTTTCCCTTGAATCACGACTGATAAATACACTTGCAGGTTTTTGTGAATTAATTTTTTCAACGATCTTCTCCGCAAAACCTTCCGCCCTTTTTGATTCAAAATAAAAATAACGAGGGTGTTTATCCCAAGCTTCTGCCTTAGACACCCATGTTTTATAAATAGTTTCTCCGCTATCATTATCTTCTTCGGCTTCACAATAAACTCCCAATGGCAATTGGCATCCTCCATCAAACAAATTCAATACTTTTCTTTCAACCTCTATTGTTTTTTGTACGTCAATATTATTGACCTCGGAAAGTTTTCTAAATAAATCCTTATCTCCTTCTCTTATCTGCAATGCAAGCACTCCTTGTGCCGGCGCCGGAATAAATTCTTTTGGATTTATTTTTTCAACATGTAACCCTTCCATATCTAACTCTAACCTTTCTACTCCCGCAGCCGCCAGCATAATGGCATCGTATTTTTTTTCTTTTAATTTCTGAACGCGTGTTGGAACATTTCCCCTCAACTCTTCCATTGTAACATCAGGTCTCAATGCAAGTAATTGCGCTTTTCTGCGGGATGATGAAGTGCCAACGACAGCATTTTTTTTCAATGAAAATTTTTGTTTTTCATCAACAGCATCTGCTCTTATCAATAATAATTCTGATGGATCTTCCCTGTATGAAACGGCTCCGATAATGAGTCCGGTAGGTGATTCAGTTGGAAGGTCTTTATGAGAATGTACAGCAAGGTCGATTGTTTTTTTTAACAACTCTTCTTCTAACTCTTTTGTGAAAAAACCTTTGCCTTCGAGTTTATCAAAACTTAAATGCTGAAGAGCATCGCCTTGTGTTTTTATTATTTTTATTTCTACCTCACAGCCAATCTCCTCCAATCTCTCTTTCACAAAGTTGGCTTGCCACAATGCTAATTCACTTCCTCTCGATCCAATTATTATTTTCTGCATTTAAAGAAACCTCCGAATAATGAAGGGTTTATTTTTTTGTATCCGAGTTAAGCATAATCTCTCTTGCCATTATCATCGGGACACTGATGTATTTCTTTTCCAGGTACGATATCACCTTGTCTAATACTTCTTTGGATTGCTCATCCAGCTTATCAATATCTTTTGCAAACACTTCGTTCAACGCAATGTCTTTTATCTCTTTTACTTTACGCGGCACGTCGCTCATAGCTAATTCCACCTTGCGCTCCTTTAATAATTTTTTAAATTCCTCAATGTTTTTTTCAATGATTGTTTTGCAAACAGTCATTTCCTTTTCGCGCTCACGTAAATTTCCTGCTGCCACTTCCTGCAAATTATTTACCGCAATAAGATTTACATCGTAACTATTTAATATCGCAGGATCAAGATCACTTGGAACCGCAAGGTCAATTACTATTTTTTTAGAATTGTCAGGGCCTGCCAATATTTTATAAATATCGTGTGTGATAATATATTCTGTTGAGCCTGTGCAGGTAACAATTACGTCAAACCCTTTTTTATAATTTGTAAGTTCTGTAAGCGGTAATGCTTCAGCGTTGATCTCTTTTGCTAACGTTTGCGCGTTGGCTAATGTGCGATTAAAGACTGTGAAATTTTTGAAACCATGTTTCTTCAGGTACTTCGCCATGGTGGTATTGGTAACACCTGCGCCAACAATTAAAATGCGCGCATCCAGTTTCACATTCAACTCGCGTAACCTGCGGTATGCAAGCGATACCACTGATACCGGATTTTTCGCGATATTGGTTTGTGTATAAACTTCTTTGGCACTCTCAATGGTTTTCTTCAATACTATTCTTAACAGGTCGCCGGTAAATCCCCATTCATTGCACTGATCATATGCACTACGAACCTGTGTGATGATCTCTCTCTCTCCAACTACCAGGGAATCCAATGATGAAGCAACATTGAACAAATGTCTCAACGCCTCTTCATCTGCATAAACTGAAATAAGCGGTAATGATTTTTCAATTAACTGCTTATCATGCTTCGGATATACAATAGATAAAAACTCTTTTAAAAAAATCGCATCGATTGATTTGCTTTCAGAAATTAAAAATTCAACACGGTTGCAGGTACTGAGCAGCATTACCTCATCAAAGTTCATTTGCTCCTTTAACTCTTTCAATCTCAATTGCTGAACAGGTAATTCCAAATGGAATTTTCCTATCTCATCAACCTGAAAAGTTTTATGAGTAATGGCTATAACTTTGAGTTTGTTCAAAACCTGTTAATTTCTACTACAAATTTGCAGAAATTCGGGCGTTGAATTGTCACAGAATTGTCAGAAAAGGGGCGAAAAGCCTTAAAATCGCAGTTCAGAATTGTTCTATGCTTCGTTCAACGAGAAATCATAGCTCTCCATGATCTGGTTAGCCAATAATTTTTTGCAGGCCTCGTCAACTTTTACTTTAGCAGCATCTTTATCAGCAGCATCTACTTCAAGAGTAATGTGTTTTCCTATTCTCACATTTACTATTTCAGGAAGACCTAAATTTTTCATGCTTGAACTAACAGCTTTCCCTTGAGGATCTAGCAACGCCTTGTGCGGCATTACATTTATTTCGGCGATAAATTTCATCTACTACTCGGTTAATTTAATCCTGTTGTTTATAATAGAAAGTAAAATATACAATACCATTGTGAACATAATACCTAAGAACTTAAAAGGAATAATTAATGCCAATGCAAGTATTAAAAATACATACCGCATTTTATTTCCTGTCCAGCCAAGTGTTTTAAACTTTAATGAGAACATATCGATTTTGGACACCATCAAATAAGAAATGAATATTGTTGTTGCTATTGGGAAAAATGGGCTAAGGAAAACACTTTCCATTAAAAATTCATTTGAGATATCCTGGTTCTCAATGATCAGTGGTAAGGATGCAATAAAAATTGCCATTGCCGGTGTTGGCATCCCCGTAAAGCCTGATGATTCAGATGAAAGTACATTGAACCTTGCTAATCTAATTGCGGCAAAGATGGTAATGAGAAAACTCAGGTAAGGAAGTAAATTAAAAATAGCCCTTGTGTTTCCTGAAATATCTGCTTGTAAACCATATGTAAATAATGAAATGCCTATAAGTTTAAACATGATAAGACCCGGCACTACACCAAACGATACCATATCAGCCAATGAATCCAAGTCTTTTCCAATTGGTGATTCAACTTTTAATGCTCTTGCCACCATTCCATCAAGAAAATCGAATATCGCTGCAATGCCCACGAAATAAGCGGTCCACATGGCGTTATCATTGGTAGCAGATACAATTGCGAAACAACCGCAAAGTAAATTGAGGCTGGTAAAAATGTTAGGGATGCTGTTTTTGAAAGCCATATTGGTATGACAAACTTAACTATTGTTCGATAAACTGTCAATTTTATTTTTAGTCGCATTTAGACAATAGAAAGGCTTGAAAAGTCAAACTATTGTATTAATGCGACTTATCCCGATTAGAGGCTTTTGCGCGAGCATCGGGAGCTCCCCCCCTCCTTTTGTGTATCCCCTCAATAATTAATAGGTTTGTAAGAAGCCATATGTTATTCAATTCCCTTCCATTTATAGTCTTTTTACCCGTAGTGTTTATCCTACACTGGCTATTGCCCTTTAAATACCGGTGGATCTTATTACTTATCGCCAGCTATTTTTTTTATATGTGCAATAATCCCTGGTATGGATTATTGCTTGCCGGAACAACGTTGATAGATTATTATATCGCATTAAAAATTTCGGATGCAGAATCCCGAAGGAAATCAAATTTAAATAATCTTGGTGTTGATTCCTCCGGGATAACTGAGAGTACGTCTTTAAAACAGACTACTCTCAGTAAAAAGCGATGGCTGCTCTTAAGTGTGATGAGCAATATAGGCTGTCTCGTTGCATTTAAATATTCCGCTTTATTCTTTAATACAGGAGTTGTAATTAGCAATGAGGTCTTAAATACTTCTTATGATTTCATGGCCAGGATCGTGATACCTGCGGGTTTATCTTTTTATACATTTCAATCTTTGAGTTATACTATTGATGTTTACCGGAACGATATTATTCCCGAGCGAAATCCATTTCGCTTCGCGCTTTTTGTTTCTTTCTTCCCTCAACTGGTGGCGGGGCCTGTAGAGCGGTTCCAGAATTTAATGCCGCAGTTTTATAAAGAACATAAATTAAAAATAGATACGCTCGCATCTGCCGTTAAACTTACTATTTGGGGCTTTTTTAAAAAATTAGTTATCGCCGATCGTGTTGCACAATTTGTTGATCCTGTTTTTGCGAATGTAGAAAATTATTCTGCAGGCACTTTTCTTGTAGTAGGTTTCTTTTTTGCTGTGCAGGTGTATTGCGATTTCTCGGGATACACGGACATTGCAACAGGTGTTGCAAGGATGTTAGGTTATGAACTTTCATTGAACTGGAGAAGACCATTATTGGCCACCTCATTGCATAGTTTTTGGAAACGGCACCATATTACTATGACATCCTGGTTCAGGGATTATTTATATTTATCACTCGGCGGAAACAGGCATAAAGTTCCACGTTGGCTGCTCAATGTATTTTTAGTTTTTTTAATCAGCGGTTTATGGCATGGTGCTAGCTGGACATTTGTAATATGGGGCGCATCTCATGGTTTGGTATATGTAATAGAAATATTAGTAAAAAGACAATGGCCCGCCTTTAAAATTCCGAAACTGTTGGGCTGGTTCTGCTTTATTTCGTTTTATGTTATTACCCTGCTTGCTTTCCGTGCGGGCAACACAGCAGAACTAATGTTGATCTATAAAAAAGTATTTGCGTTTCATTATGATTTTAAACTTGCACTAAACGAATTAAAAAGCGCAGGGGATTTATTCCCATTATTATTATCAATAATATTCTGCGTGTTTATTTTTCTGAAAGACCTCAGCGAAGAAAATACACTTGCCCTGAAATACCCGTCCTTGTTCAATTCCCTGCGACCGGCTTATTATTTATTTATCTTCATTTGCATTTTTATGTTTGGCGTGTTTAATGCGAATGAGTTTATTTATTTTAAGTTTTAAGGTAATTACTTTTCATATTTTAGATCACAATGACCTGGACCAGAAGAAAATTTATTAAAACGGGCCTTTTCGCTGGGGCCGGACTAATATTGTTCGACTCATTTTGGGCGGAGAAATTTTTTATTGAAACAAACGAATTTTTTTTAGGCAATACTGATAAAAACAAGTCTGACATTAAAGTTGTACAAGTTTCAGATCTTCACATTCAATCTGTAAATTATCAACTTAAACGATTAGCCAAACAACTTAATGAACTCAAACCAGACCTGGTCCTAATTACTGGTGATGCGATTGACAAAGCAAAAAACCTTTCTATTTTAAATACTTTTCTTAAACTTATTGATACAAATATTAAGAAAGTCGCGATTCTTGGAAATTGGGAATACTGGGGACAGGTTGATTTAAACGAATTAAAAAATACTTACATAGAAAACAATTGTGATTTGCTCATTAACGAATCTAAACAATATGCTTTTCGCAATAAAACGATTTCAATAACTGGTTTAGATGATTACATTGGCGGCAATGCAGACATTGAGATTGCTTTAAAAAATTATCAAAAAAGTAATTACCATATTGTTTTAAACCATTGTCCGCAATATAGCGACACCATTGTAGCCAAGGCTTCAAAAGCTATTTCTATTGACTTTATTTTATCAGGTCACACACACGGGGGGCAAATAAATCTATTTGGATTCGTTCCCTTTAAACCTCCGGGCAGCGGTATATATCTTAAAGGTTGGTATAAGGATGATTCTAAAAACCTTTACGTTTCAAAGGGAATTGGCACAAGTGTTTTTCCTGCACGCTTCATGTCAAGAGCAGAAGTAGCCATTTTCAACCTGGCAACTTAATTGTTATAACCTTATTTCCCTTCCCACTCCCCAAACGCTTTTTCCAACGCTTTTAAAATTGTTGAGGGGTCCTGCGCTCCAGAAATACCATACTTCCTGTTGATCACGAAAAAAGGCACACCTGAACATCCTATTTCGCTGGCTTCCCTCACATCCGTTCTCACATTATCAGCATATAATCCATCCGTCAACATTTTTTCAACCTCATCCTTTTTCAATCCTACCTCAACGCCCAATTGAGTTAATGTTTGGTGGTCGGCAATATTCTTTCCTTCTTCAAAATATGCTTTGAACAAACGCTCTTCCATTTCATCTCCTTTCCCATTTTTCTTGGCCAATTGTATTAAACAATGTGCATCAAAAGAATTAGCCACAACAGTTTTATGGAAATTATAGTTTAGCCCTTCTTCTTTTGCAACTTGCGTGACATTAGCAAAAATTTGTTTTGTCTGCTCTGCGGACCACCCTTTACTCTCCGCTAAATGTTGAGCGATACTTTTACTTGTGTCGGTTTTCATATCGGGATTTAATTGAAAGCTTTTCCATTCTACTTCAATTTTATCCTTATGCGCAAATTGCGCCAGTGCTTTTTCAAACCTGCGCTTACCTATATAACACCAGGGACACATTACGTCTGACCAAATCTCTATTTTCATCTTACTGCTATTATTTATTGTTGTTGGTTCCTGTAAATTTTTTGTGATTTGTTTCCCTGAATTAGAACATGAATTAATAACCAGAGCACAAATTATAAAATATAAAATGTTTTTATTCAAAATATTAGAGTTTATACCGATTAAGTTTATTATGCATACTTCACTTTTAATTTCAAATTGTGTAATCCACAGGCAACCAACATAACCC
>Ga0163149_10002447_pt1 | contig 22236 bp, 16 predicted proteins | sample OliLakLV19MP5G1_FD_148604 | JGI IMG/M metagenome (GOLD analysis project Ga0163149, IMG submission 148604) | Freshwater microbial mat bacterial communities from Lake Vanda, McMurdo Dry Valleys, Antarctica - Oligotrophic Lake LV.19.MP5.G1 | ecosystem: Environmental > Aquatic > Freshwater > Lake >...
ATATTACAGTGTCTTGCATTTAATCAAGGTGGAGGCGACCGGAGTCGAACCGGTGTCCAAACATATTCGCCGAAAGCTTTCTACATGTTTATTTCATTATTAGTTGTCGGCAATAAACAGGAAATGAACAAACCAATCTATCGCTTAGCTGAATGGTCTTAAGTGATCAGCACAGCCTTTGATCACAGCATTCCGTTTTGTTTTTATGTCGGCGGCGGGGAGTGGTAACGGAACAACCTTCCCGGCGGCCCTAATGACTACTTAATCACTGATTAGGCAGCCATGGCATACTGAGTATTGCCATTTGAGTTTTTCGTATTCAGATTAAACTGCTAATTACGCAACGCAGTACATGCTTACACTCTCAAAGATCTATGCTGTCAAAACCAAACGCCCCCATGAATGACGCCGATAAATCAGCCTGTAAAAATACAGCTATTTACGCTGTTCTCCTATAATTTGTAGTTACCGGTTATTGAGTCGGTTTAAAAATTGTTGGACACTGTTGGCTTTCACCCAAAGACGCAAAGGGAATATGCCGCTAAGAATACATTCATGCATCATGGCTACATGCCGGCTTTGCGTGAAAAAAATTTACCTGACCCCCTACCAACTACCGTTATATTTTTCTCGCACCATTCTGCCACAGTCCAAAATCAAGTAGCTTTATCGAATGACGATCATCAGCCCGGAAACATTTTACCCTAAAAGAATCCAGGAATTAACCGCTGAAAAACAAAAGCAAAACAGCCGAAAATCACAGCTGGCCTGGCTTCGTTTTTTTTCACTCATCACTGCTTTTGTTGCAGCCTGGCTTTTATGGCCGGAAGGCGTAGTCGTGGGGCTATTAACTTTTATTGCTTTAATCGGGTTATTCATTTATTTTTTAAAGCAGGATATAACCAATAATGCCGCTATGGAGAATACCAGCCGGCTAATCGCCCTCAACGAAACAGAGCTCTTGATCCTCCGGCACCAATTCTTTCATCTCCCCGATGGCAGTCGCTACCAGCCTGCAGGTCATCCGTACACCCATGACCTTGATATTTTTGGCCGTGCTTCCCTGTACCAATATTGCAACCGCAGTACTTCCGAACAGGGAAATGCTACAATGGCTGGCTGGTTGATTGAGCCTGCACCAGTCCCGTTGATTTTGCAACGGCAGGAAGCAGCCAAAGAATTAACAGATAAAAACCATTGGCGGCAACAACTGCAGGCTTATGGGATAGCAGATGCTATCAGTACCGGCACGGAAGAAAAAATCAGCCAGTGGCTAGCCGAAGAAAATAAATTTATTCATCGCCCATTTTGGAAAATAGTCCGGGTCTTTTTGCCCGCCATCAGTCTTACGGTGCTGGGACTTTATATTGCAGGAACCATAGTATCCAATCAATTTTTTCCGGCTGCCACCTTATTAATGATACTGGCATTCAGCATTTCAAAAAAAGTGATACCGGTACATGCCAAACTGAGCAAGGTTTCTCCCCAACTCGAAACCTTATCCAACAGCATCGGATGGATAGAGCAAAAAGCTTTTACCAGTCCTTATCTGCAGGGCATTAAAAATGTATTTGATCACCATCCTGAAAAAGCTTCGCAAAAAATAAAAAAACTGACCCGGATACTGGAACGGCTGGACCTCCGACTCAACTTTGTTGTCTTTATTCCGCTCAACACTTTTCTTTTCTGGGACCTGCAACAGGTATTTGCCCTTGAAAAATGGAAAGAAAATAATAAGCATACGATCAGTGACTGGTTTAAAGGATTGGCTGAAATGGAAGCGATCTCCAGCATCGGTACCCTGGCCTTTAATCATCCTGCCTGGGTTTTTCCTGCTATCAGTCCTGATGAAGCAGTCTTTGAGAGTGAACAACTTGGACACCCGTTGATCCCGGAAGATAAAAGGGTGAATAATTCCTTTTCTACCAAAGGAGTTAACCAGTTAAATCTTGTTACAGGCTCCAATATGGCCGGGAAAAGTACATTCCTGAGAAGCATCGGTGTTAATATGGTACTGGCAATGGCCGGTGCACCGGTTTGCGCCAGCCGTCTCCTGCTTTCGCCAATGAAAGTTATGAGCAGTATGCGGATCAGCGATAACCTGGAAGAAAGCACTTCGACTTTTTATGCCGAACTGAAAAAACTCAAAGAGATCATTGAAGCCGTAAACAGGAATGAAAAAGTATTCCTGCTGCTTGACGAAATACTTAGAGGTACCAATTCAGCCGACCGGCACACGGGGTCAAAGGCATTGATCAAACAACTTATTCATCATAAAGCGGCCGGGGTATTGGCAACCCATGATCTTGAACTGGCTAAACTGGCAGAACCCTATCCCGATAATATCCGGAACTATCATTTTGATGTACAGGTAGCCAACGATGAATTATTTTTTGATTATAAATTGAAAAATGGCATCTGCCAGAGCATGAATGCCTCTATATTGATGAAGAAGATTGGAATAGAACTTTGAAGAAGTTTATGGTTTATTGTAAATAGTTTATGGTTCTTAAAACTCAGGAAAACTTTAATTTACTTAAAAAGCCTGATACTCATGGAAGCCAAAGAACAAAAATTCAGTATTCTTTAAAAGGCCTGCAATAACACGCTCAACCAGAAACCAGGAACCAAAAACTATAAACTATATAAATTCCGATACCCTTTAAGATCCCTGCAATAGCACGCCAACCATAAACAATAAACGAAAAACTATAAACTCGTATCATTTTCCCCAACCAAACCAATCATTCCCGTTCGCATATAGCATTAATGCGATCAGGATGATAAAGCCGGCAATCTGGGCGTACTCCATAAATTTATCATTAGGTTTTCTGCCGGTGATCATCTCCCATAGGGTGAACATTACATGTCCGCCATCCAAACCGGGTATCGGCAGCATATTCATAAAAGCAAGGATTACAGATAGCATGGCAGTTAATCTCCAGAATGACTCCCAATCCCACACCGGAGCAAATATGGAACCCATTGACTTAAATCCACCCACGGCTTTATAACCACCTGTGTTCGGATTTAAGATCGTTTTAAACTGGGCAACATAATCCCTCAGTTCTGTAAAAGTCATTTTTACTCCGGCGGGAAATGCTGGCAAAAAATTATACCTGGTCACTTCAAAACGTAACCAGCCCAGGCTATCCAATTGCTTCATTGTGCCATAGGGATTGAACCCGATCTGACCTTCTGCATTGATCCCTGAAACAAAACTGGTATCCCTTCCCTGCCTGTTCACAGTTATTAAAACTGTTTTATTCTTTTTTGTTTCCAGTACATCGGCCAGTTCATCAAAATAACTGAAACGGGTAGAATCAATACCCACGATCATATCATTCTTTCTCAATCCGGCTTTATACGCAGTGGAGGTATCATTCACTCTCAAAACCATGGCAGGAATACGGGGTTCAATAAAGCCGGTTCTTTTTTGATTTTTATTTTGAACCAGTTGACCTACAAAATTTTCCGGCAGGTTGATGACCAATGGCTGCCCATCTCTTTCCAGCTGCACCTGTGTGGCCGTAATCAATTTCTTCTTAAAACGGGTCAGGTCATACACTTCTTTACCATCCACCCCGATAATTTTGTCGCCGTTTTTGAAACCTATTTTCATTAAAGTACTGTCGCCGATATGCACGCCAAACTTCATTGAGCTTGAAGGGACTTTTTTATCACCCCAGACCATTAATATAAAAGCATAGATGACAAAGGCAACGAGAATATTCATAATCACACCACCCAACATGACGATCAAACGTTGCCAGGCGGGCTTGCTGCGAAATTCCCAGGGCTGTGGTGGTAGCTTCATTTGTTCCTTGTCCATACTCTCATCGATCATGCCGGATATTTTTACATACCCGCCCAATGGCAACCAGCCAATACCATAAACCGTATCCCCTACTTTCTTTTTCACCAGTGAAAACCATGGATCGAAGAATAAAAAGAATTTTTCTACACGGCATTTAAACCACCTGGCAGTAATGTAATGGCCAAACTCATGTAATACGACCAATATTGAGAGAGACAATAATAATTGCCCGGCTTTGATCCCGACTTCGGCCCAATTGATTGCTAACAGGTTCATAATTTTTATACTTAATGAATAAATCCCGATACGTATCGGGACTTACTCTTTTATTTTCAGGTAAGATTATAGCTTAATTATATCGGCGGCAAAGTTACGAGCCTCCCCGTCGCTGTCAAAATATTCCTCCAGTGTGGGTTTCTCGATAAAGGGGATATTTTGCATCGTTTTTTCGATCACATCGGTCATATCAAGAAAGTTAATACGATTGCGGAGGAAAGCATACACGGCTATTTCATTCGCAGCATTCATTACGCAGGGCAGATTACCTCCCTTGTTCAACGCATCCATTGACAAGGCTAAATTTCTGAAAGTCTTAACATCCGGTTCTTCAAACGTGAGACTGCTGATTTTCTTAAAGTCATAGCGGGGGAAATCATTCCTGATCCTTTTGGGAAATGCCAGTGCATACTGGATCGGTAATTTCATATCGGGTAATCCCATCTGTGCTTTAATACTACCATCTTCAAACTGCACCATACTATGAATGATACTTTGCGGATGGATCACAACTTGTATCTGTTCCGGCTTCAGGTTAAACAACCATTTCGCTTCTATCATCTCCAGCCCTTTATTCATCAGGGTCGCCGAATCAATGGTGATCTTTGCTCCCATGGTCCAGTTGGGATGTTGCAAGGCATGCTCTCGTTTTACATTGACCAGGTAATTAGGCTTGCGGCCAATAAAAGGGCCACCAGATGCTGTAAGGATAATCTTTTCAATCCTGTTCCTTGTTTCTCCGATCAGGCATTGAAAAATTGCGGAGTGTTCTGAATCAACCGGGATGATCGGTACTTTATTCTCGACCGCTTTCCGCATGATGATATCACCTGCTACCACCAGGGTTTCTTTATTAGCCAGGGCTATTACCTTGCCGTTCTCAATGGCTTTTAAAGTAGGTCTTAATCCGGCATAACCTACAATACCTGCCAGCATCAGATCATAGCAGTCCATTGCTGCCACTTCTTCGAGTGCCTTTTCTCCGGTAAACACTTTTATATCAGTAGCAGCAAGTGCTTCTTTTACTTTATTGTATTTTTTTTCATCCCCGATAACGACTACGTTGGGATTAAATTTCAGGGCCTGTTGCACCAGCAATTCATCATTGGTCTGTGCGGTCAGCACTTCGGCAGAGAATTTATCCGGGTTGGCAGCGATCACATCCAATGCCTGGGTACCGATGGAACCGGTAGAACCGAAAATGGCAATTCTTTTTATGGGTTGTTCTTCAGGCATTGGTTTAAGCTATCTGTAAGTTTTCTGTCCACTTGATTAATTCATCAGCTATCTTCCGGTCATTACTGAGCCGGGGTACTTTATTCTGTCCGCCCAATTTGCCAATAGATTTCATGTAATTAATAAATCCATTTTTGCGGACCGGTGTGATCTTCAACGGCGACAGGATATTGCCCCCGATCAGGTCATCATAATATACATTTTTCTCCCGCAAGTGCTGATCCAGCCGCTGCGAAAAGGCCGGAAGATTGTGCGGGATGTTCTCAAATTCCACAAACCACTCATGATAGGATTTTCCTGCATCACTACTCACAAAAGGAGCGACGGTAAATTCGGTGATATGAACCTGTTCTTCCTCTGCAGCTTTTAACATACTGGCTTCTACTTCTTCACCGATCACATGCTCGCCAAAGGCCGAAATAAAGTGCCTGGTTCTTCCCGTAACAATGAGGCGGTAAGGATCAACAGAAAGGAATTTAATCGTATCACCCAAATTATAACCCCATAAACCTGCGTTACTATTAATGATTAATGCATAATTCTCTCCCACTTTCACTTCTTTCAGGGAAAGCCGTGTTGGATTTTCATTGAATATTTCGCCGGCGGGAACGAATTCAAAAAAAATACCACTGTTGGTATTGAGTAATAAGCCTTCTGCTTCCTGCGAATCCTGGAAGGCAAAAAAACCTTCACTGGCCGGGAATAATTCGATCGTATCTATTTTCCGGCCCACACTTTCCAGCAACTTTGCTTTGTAAGGTTCAAAGTTGACACCGCCCTGCACCATCACACTGAAATTGGGAAACAGGTCGCCTACTTTCTTGCCGCTTCTTTTGATCAATTCATCAAAATACATTTGCATCCATGGTGGTATACCACTGATCAGTGTCATATTCTGCTGTATCGTTTCATCCACTATTTTATTCAGCTTGGTTTCCCAATCCTCGATGCAATTAGTTTCATAAGATGGCAGCTGGTTAGTTCGGAGGTACTTTGGCACATGATGGTTAACAATACCACTCAACCGGCCAGTAGGAATGCCACCCACCCTCTCCAGGGTTGGGGAACCGGACAGGAAGATCAGCTTGCCATCAGCAAACCGGGTGTTTCCCGTTTCCGCCATATAACAAAGCAGCGCATTGCGGGCAGTATTGATATGATTGGGAATCGATTCTTTGGTAATAGGGATATACTTGGTGCCACTGGTGGTACCGCTGGTCTTGGCAAAATAAATTGGCTTGCCTTTCCAAAGTACATTGTGACGTCCTTCCTTGATCTTATCGACCCAGGGCCGCATTTGTTCATAATCCCGGATCGGTATGGCCTGGCGGAATTCCTCGTAGCTATTTACTTTGTCAAGCCCGGATTCCTTACCAATTTCAGTCATCCGGCCTATTTTAAGCTGGTTTTTGAGGATGTTCTCCTGGTCAGCCACCGCGGTGGCCATACCTTTGCGAATACCTTTATATATATAGGAAGCGAACGGCCTGGCTAAGAAAGACTTGATTTTCATACATTATGAGCTAAGAAACCTAAAGGCCCCGTCTGACCGGTCATCCGGGCAGGGACCACAAATATAACGGATGAGAGCGCAAAAAAGGGTCATTTTATAGCCAAAGTTGCCGGCTGGCCGGCTTTAAAATCAAGTAAATCTTTGATTTCCCGTTTGCAGGTACGATTTTTCCCCTTACCTTTGCCTCCCGAAATCCTGATCCCGCCTTAGGCGGAACGAAGGTGAGGGACTAAATTTTAATAGTATGATAGCTGTAATAAAAGTTGCCGGACAACAGTATAAAGTAGAAAAAGACCAGACCTTGTATGTACCCCGTGTAGAGGGCGTTGCTGGTGATAATGTGGAGCTCGAAGTGTTACTGGCTGCTGCCGATGGTAGCCTTTCTGTTGGTTCTGCTGTAAAAGCAAAAGTAGTCGCAGAGATCGTTGACCAGGTAAAAGGTGATACCGTTATTGCGTACAAGCAAAAAAGAAGAAAAGGGTTTCACAAAAAGAAAGGTCACCGTACAGCGTATACCAAAATTAAAGTAACCAGTATTGCTTAATCGCAATTTGACTAACCCAAGTATTCATTTTTAAAACTTCGAGATATGGCACATAAGAAAGGTGAAGGCAGCGTAAAAAATAACCGCGACTCACAAAGCAAACGCCTTGGTGTAAAAATCTTTGGTGGCCAGGCCGCTATTTCCGGAAATATTATCATCCGTCAGCGTGGCACTGAATACCATCCCGGTAAAAATGTTGGAGTAGGAAGAGACTTCACCTTGTTCGCATTAACAGATGGTGTTGTTGAATTTCGTAAGAGAAAAAACAACAGAACCTACGTTTCTGTAGCTGCTGTTGAAGCAACCGAGGCATAAGCCCCGTTTAGCCTGTTTATAAATTTGTGGAAAAAAAATTTGGGTAGTATAAAATAATTGTTATTTTTACTATCGTTAACCCATTTTTACTAACATTAAATTCTAAACAAAATGGCTACTAAGAAAAAAGCTGCAAAGAAAAAAGCTGCTCCTAAGAAGAAAGCTGCTAAGAAAAAGAAATAAGTTGAAAGACTTTTTCAACGACACAGAAAGTCCCAACCCAGTTGGGACTTTTTTTATGGCCCCTCCTAAGCTCCCCTAAAAGGTAGGAACCACACACCGTCCCGGCTTACGCAACAATCCTTCCAATCTGTGAAAATCTGTGCAATCTGTGGCTAACAAAATTCTTAATTTGCAGTAATGGATAATGGTGCAATTGCAGATAATTTTGACCTGCTCGCTAAATTAATGGACATTAATGGCGAAAACTCCTTTAAGACGAAAACCTTTGCCATAGCGGCTTTCAACATAGAGAAGCTGCCCATGCAATTGAAAGACACTCCCCGTGAAAAATTATTTACCATCAAAGGCATTGGTGATAGTGTTGGCAAAAAAGTTATTGAGTTATTAGACACCGGCAAGCTCGAAGTATTGAATGGATACATCAGCAATACACCACCGGGTGTTATTGAAATGCTGAACATAAAAGGTATCGGCCCGAAGAAAATTAATACCATCTGGAAGCAGATGGAGATAGAATCCCTGGGTGAATTGCTGTATGCCTGCAACGAAAACCGTCTGACCCTTTTTAAAGGATTTGGCGAAAAAACACAGAAAAACGTCGGAGAGGCCATAGAATTTTATTTTTTAAACCAAGGACATTTCTTGTACGCTCAACTGGATGAAGTCTTCCCGCAGATAGAAAATTATCTGAAAAAATTATTTACACCCGATAAAGTAAGAATTACCGGTGCCTACAGAAGACAGGAGCTGACGATTGAAGAAATGGAATTTGTGCTTGCAGAAACAAATGAAACGATTAAACCAAAATTTGAAACAGCACAACCACCTGAGCTACTGGAAGAAAACGATGATAACCTGCTATATAAGTTGAGGAATGGATTGAAGCTTCGTTTATATACCGGTATTAAAAATATTACGGAAAGAGAATTCTTTACCACGGGTAGTGCTGCCTTCACGGATGCATTTCAAAAAAACTTTCCCACCATCAACTATGCGGTTGAAAACGAAGAAGCCATTTTTACTGCAGCTAAGATTCCTTATATACTCCCCTGTCTGCGGGAAACAGCCGGTGTAATAGAAAAAGCTAAAAAGAAACAGCTGCCGGATCTTATACAAACAGAAGATATCCGCTCCATCATTCATAGTCACAGCAACTGGAGTGATGGCAGCAATACAATAGAAGAAATGGCGAAAGAGTGTATAAAAAGAGGATTAGAATACCTGGTCATATCCGATCACTCCAAAACTGCCTTTTATGCCAACGGCCTCAAAGAAGACAGGATCAGGGAGCAACATCGCTATGTAGATGAATTAAATAGGCAACTCAGGCCATTAAAGATATTTAAGAGCATTGAAAGCGATATTCTGAACGATGGCAGCCTGGATTACCCGGAGGATGTATTAAAAACCTTTGACCTGGTGATTGCTTCGGTACATAGCAACCTGAAGATGAACGAGGAGAAAGCGATGGCCAGGGTAATCAAAGCTATCGAGAACCCCTACACTACCATTCTCGGTCACCCAACAGGTCGCCTCCTATTGAGCCGGAATGGTTATCCGCTCGACCATAAAAAAATTATTGAAGCCTGTGCAGCTAATAAAGTAGTGATAGAATTGAATGCCCACCCCCGCCGGCTCGATATTGACTGGAAATGGATTGATTATGCCATTGAAAAAGGGGTCATACTTTCCATTGATCCGGATGCACATGCGTTAAGCGGTTTCGATGATGTGAAATATGGCGTGCTGGCTGCACAGAAAGGTGGAATGGAGAAAAAGAATAACCTGAGTAGTATGGGGTTGAAGGAGTTTGAACTGTGGTTAAATAATAACAGGAAACTGAAGGGCATTTAAATTTTCATAAAAAAATCATGCGTACAGCGGAAGTATTAAAGGAGCTAATTGAACTATTCAACAAGTCTACCATAGCCTATCGTCAATACCTGGCCGCCGGCAAAACATTTCAATTCGCTCTGGAACTGAAATTATATAATGGCAAGGCATTGCAATTACTGATCGACAATAAACAATCAATGCCGGAAGATTTACAGGAAGATATCCAATCCCTGATCACCCACTACAGGGAATGGTCGCAAAAATGGGAGCAACTTGCTGCTGAAAAACAACACGAAGCTCAGGATGTATTTGTATTTGCCAACGATATTACTTTTCCCCGGCAGGCGGCTCAAAACCTGGAAGCCGCTTACCAACAACTATAACAGGAACAAATCATAGTTTGTTCATCTGTTCGTTATTCAGCCCTACCATCCTATTCCATAATCTTCACCATTATTATTATTGTTAATACCTCTTAGTCTTTAATATTACACCCTCGGGCAGCCCCCCAAAATAATCTGGAAAAACAGGGCGACAGCCTTTTTTAATATCTAAATGGATAGTATGATTTATATTACTCTTTTAGCTCCTTTTCTCTGTACGAGGCATATTTTTTGTCGCCCGGAGAAATAAAAGAGAGAAAGAGAATATAGCTGATACCTCTTTGACTTTAATAATATACTTGTAAAGCACAGTTCCCTTCGATTTAATCATGGTAAACTGCTTAGGGTGACAGGGTCGTTTTAATGTCTAAATCGTATAACACCCCGAAAGCTTCCTTTTCTTCAGTCAAACTAAATTTTTCAGACAATTGTCCAAAATTTTACGACATTTGTACCTACCTTTAAAATTCTAAATAAGTCAAGTGGGAAAAGCTATTGAAATAAAAGAAAAGCAAATCAGCTATAATTCAGTTGATGATAAAGATATACTGGTCCTAATTCAATATATAAAAAGTGGATTCAGGTTCAGCTCCTTCGCCACCCTCGTAAAGAATATACCTTTTAGCCTCAATGAATGGTCTTATTTTCTGAATATGTCGGAAAGAACCATGCAGCGTTATAAAAAAGAAAGAAAAACATTCGACCCCATTTATTCCGAAAAAATACTGGAAGTACTGCTGCTGTATAAACTTGGCGTAAACGTGTTTGGCAATAAAGAAAAATTTATTGGTTGGATAGAGACAAAGAATCTTGCTTTAGGCGGCCTTAAGCCGAAAGAATTATTAGATAATACATTTGGCATTAGTTTATTGAAAGATGAACTGACGAGAATAGAACATAGTATATTAGCATGATAGTTTATCGGTTAAGTAAGAAGAAGTATAGCGCCGATCTAAGTGGCAGAGGCGCGGAGAAAGCCGGGGGCCGGTGGAACAGCAAAGGCCTGCCCATTGTTTATACCAGTGAATCAAGGGCATTATGTACCACTGAAATTGCTGTACACAGCCCTTTAGGAAATATCCCGACTGATTATTATCTCACCACAATTGAAATACCCCCAACTGCAAGTATTCTGGAAATAAAACAGGCCGAACTGTTAAAGGACTGGAAGGCTATACCACACTCAAATTCAACACAGCTAATTGGTGACAGATTTCTTTTCGAAAATAAATTTTTGGTGTTGAAAGTGCCTTCAGTTGTTGTACAGGGTGATTTCAATTACTTATTGAATCCGGCACATAGGCTTTTTCAAAAAGTCAAAATAACAAATACAGCGCTGTTTGAGTTTGGTGAAAGGTTATTTAAAAAATAGGATCCCCTTCTACCAGCCTATTCCATAATCTTCCCCATTATTGCTGCTGCCACCCCAGAAGCTACCGTGCTTCCAGTCAAAGTAAATAGCATTGATTGGACCACTGGTGCGATTGCCAGTTGTAACTTTATATCCCATCTTCGTTAATTCGCTTTTCACTTCTTCTTTTGTTGTATTGCTAACTAAGATATCACCCGCCCTTGGTTTGCGGTCTTCTATTTTAGTACCCCCAAGAGAAAGCCATAACTGGTTGCTGTTGATATTAGCCGCCTCACAGGCTTGTTGTACGGTCATATTAAACTCTACTATATTCAGGAAGAATTGTAGCAGGTTCTGGTCCTGTGTATCACCACCCTGCACAGCAAACGATAAAAAAGGTTTACCATCTTTCAATGCCATTGTAGGTGTTAGTGTTACTCTTGGTCGTTTGCCCGGTTCTATTACATTAAAAGGATTAATGGAAGCATCCAATACAAAACTCTGCAACCGCTGGCTCATCCCCACACCCGTATTACCGGCAATGCAAGCCGGGAGCCATCCACCACTCGGGGTAATAGAAACGACCCAACCCTCTTTATCAGCGGCTTCCACAGAAGTAGTGCCCATCCATAATCTTTCCATATACAACGCATCCGCACCCACCCCAGGCCCCTCCAGGAAGGGGATGTTTGCAGTACCGGCAGAGTCGTGTGCCGGTATAAAATTTCTATTCCCTTCACCTGCCTTGTTCCAGTTTTTTAATAACTCCGAATAGGGATTGGTCTTCCCTTCGAAAGGGTACGGGTCACCAGGAATTATACCAGGGTCATTCATACCTGGTTTTATCTGCGCAGCTCTTTGTTTTGCATAATCCTTACTCAATAGTCCTTTCATTGGTTCTGCCGGGGCAAAGTAAGGATCACCATAATAAAAGTCACGGTCAGCAAAACTGAGGCTCATTGTTTGATACAACGTATGAATGTATTGTGTGCTGTTATATCCCATCTTTTTCAGATCAAAATTCTCCAGAATATTCAATGATTGTAATAATGCCGGTCCCTGTGTCCATTGCTGCAGTTTGTAGACTTCAATCCCTTTATAATTGACGGACATTGGTTCTTCTTCGATGGGTTTCCATTTGGCAAGATCCTCTGTTGTTATCAACCCGCCCTGTTCCCGGCAACCGCGTACAAATTCTTTCGCAATATCTCCTTTATAAAACCGGTCATTAGCCGCCATGATTGCAGCTGAGCGGCTCTTCTTACTTTTCAATGCCGTCTTTTCAGCTTCCACCATCTTTATTAATGTTGCCAGCAGATCTTTTTGTACAAAAATTTCGCCTGCTTCCGGTGCTTCCCTTTTTTCTCCGCTATGTGGTAAAAAAATTTTCTTGCTATATGGCCATTCTTTAATTCGCTCCTTCCCTCTTTCCATGGAATTCGCCGTTTGGGCATCTATCGGATAACCTGCTGCCAGTTGCATAGCGGGTGCCAGCACTTGTGCAAGACTCATCGTTCCATACTGCGCCAGCATATGACAGAGACCGCCCACCGTACCGGGTGTGGTAGCCGCCAGTGGTCCATACTCCGGAGGAAAAGAATAGCCCTTGCCTGTAAAGAAATCAGCCGTGGCACCTGTTGGTGCTACACCCAATGCATTGATCGCAATAACTTTTTTTGTTTTGGGATTATAGATCAATGCCTGTGTTTCTCCACCCCAGCTTAATACATCCCACATGGTACAAGTAGCGGCCAGCATTGCACAGGCAGCATCTACAGCATTACCTCCCTGCTGAAATATGATGGAGCCAGCCGTTGCAGCAAGTGGTTTGCCCGTAATGGCCATCCAATTCTTTCCATGGAGTGGAGGCTTTTGAGTTTGGGCATTAATAATTGTAGTTGAAAGCAATATACTACAGAGAAAGACAAGACGTTTCATGGGCTGAGTTTTGTCCTTTAAAGATAAGAAGGAGTAAGAGTAATCAGTTTTCGATATTTAACTATTTGACCGGGATCATTTCCGTTCGGTTTATAGAAAAAGGAGTGTAAAATGATAAAATCCGGCATCGTCAGTTCGTTATTCAAGTTCCTTGTTCGGCTATTCAATTATTCGCTTAATTTATAACCGGCAATTCAACATGGAATGTAGTGCCTTTACCCTGTTCAGTTTCAAACCATATCTTCCCCTTAGCCTGCTCCACGATTCCCTTACACATCGCAAGACCCAGCCCGGTACCGGAAGATTTAGTGGTAAAATTAGGAATGAAGATCCGTTCCTGCATTTCGGGGACAATTCCCTCTCCGTTATCCTTAATGCTTATCCGGATGAAGTCTTGCTCACGGATTTCATTTACTTCTATTTTACAAACACCATTGCCCTGACAGGCTTCAATAGCATTCGCAAAAAGATTGGTGAACAGGCGGTTCATCTGCGTTTTATCAGCATCTACCATTACCCGGTCCTGAATGGGACGCCAGTCAAACTGAACGTTTTCATCAGCAGTATATAATTCTTTCAGGGAACCCAGCACATCATGCAGGTCGAAGGAAGTAATATTTGTGGTACCGATATTGGCAAACTGTGAGAAGTCAGCCGCAATTTTTGAAAGATGATCAATTTGTTCAACCAGCGTATTAGCCACACTGCTCGATAATTCTTTTACATTCGGCTGGTTATTATTAATTGCTTTTTGCAAATACTGGATGCTCAGTTTCATCGGTGTCAGCGGGTTTTTGATCTCATGCGCCACCTGTCTTGCCATTTCCCTCCAGGCCCCTTCCCGTTCGCTTTTGGCCAGGGCCGTCGCACTTTCGCCTAGTTTGCCCACCATTTTATTATACTCCTGTACCAATTCTCCGATCTCATCGTTGCGGTTCCAGACGATTTGTTCATTCTTTTGTCCGAGGTTCACTTCTTTCATCTTATCACTGATAATGGAAAAAGAATTGGTGATGCGGTTGGTAATGAACAGGGCGATAAGGCCGGCGATCAAAAAAATAAATGCATTCAGGTTGATAATGGTCACCAGGAAATTAGAGATCTCCTGCCGCAATTCCGGTTTTGAAGTAAAGTAAGGGATATTGATATAGGCATACACTTTGCCCTGGTCATCCCGCACTGGCGAATAAATACTGAGATAAGAGAAATTTCCTATCTTTTCTTCATCTGCATGTTGCACCTGCCGCATCCTGCTCAAATGATAAAAGGCAGACGGATCCATTTTTTTACTCAATACTCCCTTGGTATATACATTCGCTTCCGAAGATACCTGCAAGTCGCCTTTAAGATCATATACATTCACATCCACCCCGTGTATATCTGATACCTCGTCTACCAGTTTCTGCAGACCGGTATTGGAAACAGAATCATATATCTTGACCACATCATCAAATGTGTTATGGTCCGACATTTTTTTCTCCATTTCATTCACCATGATCTTCATGGTACGGCTTAATTTCTCGCTGTTACTTTGTTTATTCCGGGTGATGAAAAAAGAAATAGTAGCCGCCCCGATTACCAGGAACGAAAAGATGCTGATGAAAATGATGGTACTATGTACCTGCATTCTGATATTTAACTGAAAGAGGCGCCGCAGACCGGTCCAATTATACCCTGTCTTGAGAATAAATGAAATGAGTTGAACAAAGGCTACGAGGAAGAGGAAGGAACAGAAAATATACGAAAATAAGGTGATCGTTTCGATCGTGGTCTGCTTTTTCCGTGCAATGACAACTACTTTATCATTCCCTGCACGGTACCAAAGCTCATCAAAATCGCCGTTGGTACGTTGATGAAATTCCTCCCTCGGAATTTCATTTACTGTCAGCCAGATGGGAAATGGATAATTACCAGGCGGTGAGATCAGTCGTAGGCTATCATATACCGCATTCGAATAAATGGGAGAATTTTCCGGATCTGTTTCCTTGAACTGGCGGAATAACTCCGGGAACAAAGCATCGCGGCTATAATTTTTGAAATTGGAGACAATAAAAAAAGAACCGACTTTTCTATTCGCCGTATCGGTTACATCCCTGCGGGTGATATAGTTAAATTTATCAAATGCCGTTTCATAATAATACAAACCCTCTGTTTCGGTAGACCTTGATTGAACAGTAAGAATAGTGTTCAGGGATTCATAGGTCAGGGGGTCTTCGTTGTACAAGGGCCGGTCCGCGGAATCATAGATATATAAGCGGGTATCATATTTATTCAGGTACCCGCTGTAACTGTCGGTTATGATACTATCTCGGATAATTACACCTTCTTCCCCGCTCCTGAAACGGTAAAAGTTCTCGCTGAGAAAATCATTATCCAGGTAGCGGATGGCAATACTCATAAGTCTTTCGCTGGAGGGATCAGTTTGCACCGCCAGTTTATCGGCAATTAATTTTCTCCGCTCCCACTCCACATGCCTGTTTTGTGAGAACATAATAGCCGTTATAGAAATCGAAAAAACAGATATCCAGGAAAGAATCCCCGCAATATTGACACGAATACGATTAAAGATCACTCCCTTCCAGTTCACGAGCCAGGTATAACCTAAGAGCCAGAGTAATACCGGCAGATAAAATAAAACATCGGGGTTACCGGAACGGGTAGTCAGGTAAATTAATCCCACTAAGCCGATAGCAAAATGAATGAGAAAATTTCTCCCGGCAAATAAAGGGAAGATCAGGCGAAATAATAATTGGGAAAAATAATAGTAGGTCAAGGAAAGACAGGCCAATACAAAGAAACCAACAACCGTGTAACGGTTCAGACTGAAAAAATTAGTAACATCAAACGATATTTTTGAATCGGCCACCAGGCTGCGAATAACCGTGGCCAGCACAAACGTTGAAATGATCAACAGGCACAATGCACTACTACCTGCCACCCATCGCAACTTATTTGAAAAGATTATAGTTGGGTTCTCTATATTCTTAAGTTTGGACCAGGCAAACAAAACGATCCAGCAAAACAGGATGGAATTGATCAATAGGTCACCCAACGACCGTTGAATGTGATTGGATCCATAAATCACCGGACTGAATAATTCAAACTGCCGGAGGTTGAGTACGGAAGGGAAATAATAGGTGGCCAACCGAAGTACAACCAATAAAGCAGTCAGTAACCCAATAGCCTTCCAGGTCCTGCTTCGCCTGGACATGGATTCAGCCAGCAAATGGATAAAAAGACAAAGCAATAACAACCCACTAAACCGCAATAGAATTGTCCGCCGGTCATTATACCCTACTGCCACTGCCGTTTTCTTATCCAGGTAAAAAAGTGTTTTGCCTGCTACCGATTGTACAGGGAAATCGGTTACAGTATCACTTATTTTCACTCTTTTATCAGCTGAGCTGCTGTAAAAAAATTTTTGGGGCAGGTAATCAGTTGTAATAAAGAATTCCGACTGCACCGGTATCATAGCAAAGGAGAGGATCCGATCAGGCCTGGTGCTGTCTGTCAGTGTTTTTTTAATGATATAATACCAGCCATTGGATTCTTTTGAAAAATATTCTCCGTCAGCTGCCGTGAGCATATCCTGCGGAGGAACGACCAACTGGTCGCTCCAGAAACGCATTTCTGAAACGCCAAACTGGTCGGTGGAGTAAAGGAAGATGCCATATTTTTTTTTCTCCAGATCACTAAACTCAGCCAGGGTCTCCGCCTCTCCCAGCAGGCGGCCAATTGTAAACGTATCCCTTGTAAATTTGATAAAATCATCCTGTTGCTCCCTCAGATATCTTTCTGCGAGTTTTACTTCCTGTGCTACCGAAGAACGGTTGCTGTACAACTTATTAAAAACAAAAGAAAAACTAAAAAGCAGCAGGGCCAGTAGTAACAGGCTGTACTTGCTCAACAAGATATTTTTAGATGCCGGGTTCACTCTGCCTGCCGCTGTTGTTTGATGATGTTCCAGATGGCATCCATTTCCTGCAGGCTCATATCGCTGAGATTTTTACCACTTTGTATAGCTTGTTGTTCCATTTGGGTGAAGCGGTGGATGAATTTCTTATTTGTTCGTTCGAGTGCATTTTCCGCATCTACCTGCAAAAACCGTGCATAATTAATTAAGGAGAATACCACATCACCAAACTCGTCTTCTACATCAGCCTGAAGTTTCTCTTTTTCCTGGCTCAAGACTCCCGACTCAAGACTCCTGATCGCCTCTTTCAGTTCCTTCATTTCCTCCTCTACCTTTTCCCAAACCTGCTCTTTATTATCCCATTCGAATCCAACTTGTTTGGCTTTTTCCTGTAAACGCATGGCTTTAACCGTGGCTGGAAGTGATTTCGGAACCCCTTCTATAACTGATTTCTTCCCTTCTTTCAGTTTTATTTTTTCCCAATTCCTTTTCACATCTTCTGCATCATTCACTTTTACGAGTTGTCCCGCATTGGCGGGATCGCCGTAAATATGCGGGTGACGTACAATCAATTTCTCACAAATGCCATTGATCACTTCATCCAGTTGAAATTGTTGTTGCTCACTGCCGATCTTTGCGTAGAAAACAATATGTAACAGTAAATCGCCAAGTTCTTCTTTGATACCTTTCCAGTCTTCTTCTGTGATCGCATCAGCCAACTCATAGGTTTCCTCGATCGTCATTTGGCGCAACGACTGGATCGTTTGTTTTTTATCCCAGGGGCATTGATCCCGCAGTTCATTCATGATGTCAACCAACCGCAGAAAGGCTGTTCCTTCTTTTTTATCCATAATATGTATAACTTAAATAGTAGCAGCTGAAAATATTAGAAAAGCGATGAACAATATCACCATCATCAGTAATGATAAAAGAGAAACCAGCAGGAATTTAATAAAGGTCTTACCCCAGCCTTGTTTGTAAAAATTACGCATAGCGATATACAGGTAAGTCACCAACCCAAAAAATACAAAAGCCTGCACAGCATCAAGGAAACCCCAGCCCGTAAGGTCACTCAACTTATTGAGCCCGAAAACGACCAACAATACAATAAAGGAAAAAACATAGAGATGAATAGTGAAGACTCCATGATCAGCAAAATAAAATAGCTTTCGCCGCCGGATATACACCAACCTGAGAATAAGGGCAAACAGGGGTAAGGATATAAAAAGCAGGTAAGGCAGCCGATGAAAAAAACCTTCGAGTAATTGGATACCGGCTTCCTCGGGATTATCCTTGTATTTATTCTCGATCTGGATTCCCCGTTTCATGATCAGCCGCAGTAACCATCCATCTCTTTTTGAAGCGGGCAAAGCTTTCTGGGCTGAGTCATACTCCGCAAAGCTCGTATATTCCTTGTCGCTGAAGTTAAACCTGAAACCTTCATTGGTCTCAGCCTTCAGCATATCCCCGGCGGTAAATGGCAGGCTGGTATCCTTTAACTGTATTATTTTCTCCTGAACCAGTTTATTAGAACTATCTTTTTTTAACCTATCCTGCAACGAAACAAGGTAGCCAGCCCTCTCTTTAGCATCCAGGGGTTCAGCAGTACCTGCCTCTACTGCATCGGAAGGTTTGAACAGACTAAAGAATAGTAAAAAGAAAATAGCGGAGGAAAAAACATACATCTTGATCGGGTGGAGATAACTGGCCCGCCGGCCTTTCGTATATTCCTGTGATAAAAAGCCCGGTTTTAAAATAAGATGATGGATGGTACTGAAAAAATTACTGTCGAAATGGGTAATATCATAAAAAAAATGCGTGACCATATGCCAGAACGTTTCTTTGGGCACCACATTTTCCTGGCCGCATTGCTGACAATAATGGCCTTCTACAATGGTGCCACAGTTCAGGCAATCCTTCTCCTTTCGCTGAGGTATATGAGACACGGTAATTTTTTCTTAAAAATACTACTACGCCGATACAAACAGGCTTATTTTCGATACTTTTCAGGTATTTATTTTCAATATCATCAGCTACCCTTGATATAATTAAGCAGCAAAAAATATGAACCTCCTTTCTTTTCCGTTACTGAACAATTAAAGTAACTTTGAACAGCAAAAGCAATATCAGTCGCATGAAAACCATTTTAGCCCTTTTCTCTTTTTTATATTCGCTGGCCTCGCAGGGGCAATACTATTACAATGATATTATCGGTACCCTGGAAACCAACCGGCAGATGAAAGCCTACCTGGTCAACAAGGTAAGAACTGTTTCGGTAACGGGCACCGACCAGCGTGGTGCAAAAACCGCTGAGTTTTCTGAATTCCAGGAAGTAAAGGAAAACGGAACTGTATTAAAAACATCTTCTTTCAATAACCTGAATAAAACAGTTATCTATTCAAAATTTGACAACCAGGGACGCCTGATCCGAACGACGGATTCATCGACGGCGGTTGAAAGCAGTACGACCTACGAATACGATGCCCGGGACCGGATAACCCGGGTACAAAATACCACGAAGGATCCGGCCAATGATTTTTCGCAGGCTGAAAATCACCTGTGGATCTATAATGCAGCTGGACAACCGGAAAGAATGTGGCGAATTCTCAATAATACGGATAGTATAGAAATTCGTTTTACTCCTGACGAACAAGGTAACCCGGGTGATGAAAGAGTTTTTAAAAAAGGGGTTGAAACCACCCAGTATTATTCCTATTTTGATGAAGACAAGAAATTGAAGTTTGCTCAAACCGGTGTCATCTATTATTATTATGACGATCAAAACAGGCTATCAGATGTTGTCCGCTTTAATTTGAAAGCCAACCGCCTTTTACCCGATTTCATGTTTGAATATGATGAGAAGAACAGGGTGATTCAAAAAATAACCACTACGGCCAACCTCAAGCTGGGCTATCTTATCTGGCGATATATTTTTGATGAAAAGGGATTAAAGACCAAAGAAGCATTGTTTAATAATGAGAAACAGCTTACCGGTAAGATTGAATACAGTTATACATTCGGGCAATAGCCGGTAGTCCTTTTGGCAGCGAGCTCCCAATGCTGGCAGCAGGTGTTGTTGTTTGCATTCACAAATTACTTTTTTGTGTTTGTGTTGTCTTTAAAGTTTCTTACCATCTCTTTGATACCTTCTTCATAAGATGTTACTTTAAATTCAGGAAATTGTTTTTTGAATTTGTCAAATGACATGATGTACTCATTATTGAATTGATATAGCATTTCACCTGCCTCTTTCAATACAGGAATAAAGAGAGATAATATTTTTCGCATAAACGGTGGCAAAAAGCTTACGTTAAATGTCGTTCCAAGTTCTTTATTAAAAATAGATGCTATTTCTTCAATAGTCTTAGGCTCGCCAACAGGCAAATGATAAACTTGTCCGTTAGCAGCTGGTTCTAAAGCCAATAGAACTAATGCTTTGCCATTGTCAACAGCGTATGCGTAAGTATGTTTAACCCCTGATGTAGCTATTACCTGAGGAACTTTTTTTTGAAGCATTCTTTCTAAAAATGAAATATAAAATAGACTGTTAACGGCGAAGGGTCCATAAAAGTCAGCCGACCTCCCAATTACTGCATCGATCTTTTTGTCTTTCATAACTTCTAATAGCAAATCTGCAGTTTGTTTCCTTGCTATTCCTTTTTTAGTTGTCGGGTGCTGAAGATGATTTTCATCAAATGGGATAGTCAAAGGTGGTGGCCCGTACATATATATATTGTCAAAAAAAATAAGTTTGGCATTCGTTGCAACGCAGGCATCAATAACATTCTTTATTATTAAAGGCCAGTTTTTTAACCATATATCACTGCGATAGGGAAGTCCGACACATAGATATACAAAAGAGGAATCCTGAATAGCTTTTATGGCTTCATTTTTATTCAGCAAATCTGCTTCAACGGTGTCTATCCCGTTAATTTTTGTAGTCCGTTCAACAGCACGAATTGATAGCTTCCTCTTTTGAAGTTCCTGGACTACGGCTCTGCCTGTAGCTCCTGATGCACCAAGAACTGTATGCAATTGCTTTTCCATTGTCGTGTCTTTAGAATTTTGTTTTGTTGAATAATCAGATCTGTTATTTTACAGCCATGAACGTTAGGGTATTGCTGCAGTTGGGGAATTAACCAACTGTCTGCCCGGAACTGAAGCTAAATTAATAAACAAAAGTTGAAGTTTTCAACTAATGACCGGTAGAATTCCGTCCGCCGAAACCAAAGCCTGGATATGCGCTGTTTCTTAAATTAGAACATATATTTGTTTTATTTTCAAACAATGCTTATTTTTGTCAAGTTGAACAGTAATAAAAAACCGATATGAACATAAAACTGTCACAAAAGCAAATAGGTCAAAGGATAACTGAACTTCGTAAAATGAAGGGGTTGTCTCAAGAAGATTTGGCGAAAAGTGTCAAGATTTCAAGACCGTCTTTGGCTCAAATTGAGTTGGGAAACAGAACTGTTGATGTTCTTGAATTTCAACGATTGTCTATGGTGTTAGGATTTTCTTTAGATGATTTTGTTTCTAAAGATTTTTCTGCTAATCAAGATTTGGAAGGCAAAGCCGAAACAAAATCAAAAAAGACAGATGAACGAATTTCTGTTCCGACATTGCAAGTCAGCAAGTTTAAAAATGTGTTGTTGTATATTCTTGAACGCTGTGCAGGCAAACCGAATGTTGGTGAAAAGGTGCTATACAAGCTGCTTTATTTTTCCGACTTCAATTATTATGAATTGTATGAAGAGCATTTAACTGGTGCAAAATACCGCAAGTTGCCTTATGGTCCAGTTCCCCAAAAGCTAGATAGTATCGTTTTACAAATGATTGATAAAGGTCAGTTGCAAAGAGTGAAAACAGAATATCATGGCTATCCTCAAACTCGTTATTTGCCATTGGTGAAAGCCGATTTAACTGAATTG
>Ga0163149_10002448_pt1 | contig 22230 bp, 32 predicted proteins | sample OliLakLV19MP5G1_FD_148604 | JGI IMG/M metagenome (GOLD analysis project Ga0163149, IMG submission 148604) | Freshwater microbial mat bacterial communities from Lake Vanda, McMurdo Dry Valleys, Antarctica - Oligotrophic Lake LV.19.MP5.G1 | ecosystem: Environmental > Aquatic > Freshwater > Lake >...
TGAACTGAAGGGCGATGCCACGGCCCATGATGCCGACGCAGTTGACCGTGTTGACGAGCGCTTCCGCGTCCGCCCTCAAGATGTCACCTGTTTTGAATTCGATCATCGCCATCCTCCCTTAATAGTACCCTAAATGCAGGGCGCAATGGTGGGTGCCCCGTCCTCGTCATTGGTATTACGCCAGCAGCAGTCAGCGACTGGACGCCGAAGAAGGTCTGACACCAGACTGAGAGTGATTCGAATACGTGTCCCATGTGGGGCGGTAGTTGGCGTCCGCTTGGTTTCCCCACGTTTTCCAGCCCTTTCGTTCCCCCCTCGCGAATAGCTCCAAATACGGACCCGATGAGCAGGCTTCGATGATCGGATAAGGGCATTGTATACTTGACAGAACAGGCGGCATCCCCTAGAAAGGGGCATGCTCGACATGACCAACCCCATCTATTCCAACGAAACCGCAGCCCGCGAACACCTTGAAGGCATCCGCTGGGCCGATGCGGTCTATTGTCCCCACTGCGGCGGCTTTGACGGCATCAAGAAGCTAGGCGGCGCGGCCGCTGCCAAGGGCCTCTGGCACTGCACCCCCTGCCGCAAGAAGTTCACCGTCACGGTCGGTACCGTGTTTGAGCGCAGCCATATCCCCCTGAGCAAGTGGCTGGCCGCGTTCGCCCTCATGTGCGCCTCGAAGAAGGGCGTCAGCGCCCATCAGGGCCACCGGATGCTGAACGTCACGTACAAGACCGCGTGGTTCATGTGGCACCGGATACGGGAAGCCATGAAGAACGGCGGCCTGTCCAATGTCCCGCCGATGGGCGGCAAGGGCCAGGTTGTCGAGGCTGACGAGACCTACTTCGGCAATCTGCCGGAAGCCAAGCTCGGCAAGTTCAACAGCAAGGGCAAGCTCCGCGCTCCCGGCCCCAAGTTCGGTCCGCACCACAAGCGCGCCATCGTCTCACTGGTCGAGCGTGGCGGTCAGGTCCGTTCCTTCTATGCCGGTCAGGCGACCGTTACCGAAGTAGCCCGGATCGTCCGCGAGAACGTCGCCAAGGAAAGCCGCCTCCACACTGACGAGAGCCGAGTGTACCTGAACGTCGGCAAAGAGTTCGCCAGCCACGAGCGCGTCAACCATGGGCAGAAGGAATACGCCCGAGGCGACGTCACCACGAACACGATTGAGTCGTTCTTCTCAGTCTTCAAGCGCGGCATGCGCGGTACGTACCAGCATTGCGACGAGCGCCACATGCACCGTTACCTTGCCGAGTTCGACTTCCGCCACAACCAGCGCAGCGCCCTTGGCGTCAGCGACAGCGAGCGCACCGTGACCGCCCTCAAGGGCGTCAGCGGCAAGCGCCTCACGTACCAACAAGCTCGTTAAGGGCGGCGAGGTCGCGCGCGCGGGGCTTCTCATCACGACGGTTACGTGATTTCAGCGCGCAAACCGACGTTGCGGTGCGGGTTCTTCAAAGATGTGGTCATGACGATGCAGCACAGCCTTGAACTCAGCATCCGCCTTCCACTCGCGAACCATTTCTTCGCGGCGTTCGGTTAGCTGTTCAATCAAAGCGATTTGCTTTTCGCGGTCCATCGTTACCTCCTCGGGTAAGCTTAACGCAGCGCCCGATATCAAGTTGCGACTCACGCAGAGGGCGAAATCCGCCGCATCATCCACGTGAGCTTCCCATGATATACGAGGGCCTGCGCCACTTCGTACCCGCAACGCTGAAACACTAGGCTTACGGCGTCGTGCTTGGCAAGCATCTTACCGGACACGTCAACGTCGCGCGTGATCCTGAACACTTCCTGTGGTTTTACGTGGTTGAGCAAGTTTTCGGTAGCAGATAGTACCGCTTCTAGAACTTTCTTGCGGCATTCAGGGGGGATATCGCCCGGAGTGTCCAACCCGCTCCAATAGACCTCTTCCTGGTCCGGGGGCCACGCCCCAATGAGGCAAAAATGGTACTCCAAGTGGGTGCAGCCTGCGACGGGTCTAAGCCCGACTTCCACGGAATAGTTGGTCTGACGGTCGGGGTCGTACCCTACCCTTACGATGACATAATACGAGGATCCCCGCCGCAACATGTCGGCGTGGAATGATTGTCCGAAGTCGATAGGGATGAAGGCCATGTTTTGGTCATTTCTTTGCCTTCGCTCGCGTCCTCCCCCCGGAGGGCTTAGGCTTTGTGTGAGGTATAGCAGGCATACTCAGTGCGGCACGTAAAGCTTCATCGCGCCGCTTCGTCGCTTGTGAAGGCGGGTAGTCGTCCCGCCAAATGCAGCCCGGTTCGCAGTCGCACAACATTCTGGCACTGCTGGACGAGGCGGCCGGGGAGGGTCGTTCGCTGCCCGACCTGTATTCGGCGTTGGCCGAACGCGGGGTTACCAACAACAAGGCGTCTGTCCGCAGTGTCGTTTGGACCCTGAAGAATGCCAAGAAAGTCGTGCCGCATGGGGATCGGTACTACGCCGCTGCCCATGCGCCGTCGACTTAAACGAGAAACGGCCCCACGAGGGGGCCGTAACAGTCGACTGCCGAACCCAACCCCTGAACCTTTGCCGGGCAGACGGGGCGGACGGGCGGAACCAGCGAAAGGCCGTAAAGCCGTGCCGGGTAGGTGGAATATGCAAATACCACTAGGTAATTAGCAAGCGCTTGCTATCCCGCCGGGTTTCGTCGCGAGACTGGCCCGGCGGGTTCCTTTTACCATTTGGTGGAGTCCATGGCAAAGCCCAAGGCCCCGTATTTAGGGCGGACGATCAGAATAGTCAACCCTTTTTATAGGCGTTGCCCGTCGGGGGCTTGCGGGAAACCGAACGGTAGTGTCCTACGCGAAACGCTGCTCATAGACGGGATCGGTGAACACGGGAATTGATCCCCGGAACATCATGTTCGCATCCTTAATGTCGGTATTAATGAACCGCTGGGGATTCCGGCGATTGTTCTGTTTGATGAACCGACTGATTTCCAGACAGGCCCTCCGGAATTGAGGAAACTCCTGCTCGATCCGGCGCTCCTCCGGGGTCAACGTGGCTCGGTTCCGTCCATTAATCCAGCGCCATGACTTATAATAGTCCACATAGGGCCGGATTCCAAAATCTACCTCCCATGGCGAGGGTTCCGGGATAGAATTCGTCGTGAGCTTCTCGATCATGACCGCGTCCAAGAGACCTCGGTGAGATTGAATCTTAGTGGTCCGACCCACGCGGGGGAAATGCGGATTATCGGAATTTTTCGTGAAACTCAAAAACTTCAAATACGCTGGATCATCCATGACCAGCTTGAATACCCATCCCGGATGCTTGGGGTGTTCATAGACAACGCCGAATGATCCACTACCGATCCGGGTCCAACCCAGATCGTCCATCTTCGGATACGGCCACTGCACGTTCCCCCTCAGGGGTTCGCGTGGGGCGGATACCTTCTTCTCCATCAGATCACGTAGTTTCATTGGTCGCCACCCCACACGGGATCGGTAAACACCGGAACCCCACCCCGAAACATAATGTTCCGACCCCACTCCACATCCGTCTCCATATGCCCCCCGGCACGACGGGTCTTCCGGATAAGTTCATAAATCTCCATACACGCGATGCGCCACCGGGGAAACTCCTGCTCGATACGTTTCATCCAAAGCGGAACCCGATTGCGATCCCGTTGGGGTTTCCAATTCGAAATCATCTTAAAATAGTTCACATACGTGTTCACCTCATCATCATTATCTGAGAGGAATTCCATCATCACACCCCAGTAAGACAAATCACCAAATTTCAAATAGAACGGTTTCGAGGTATTTGGAAAATGTGGGTTTTCGGATTTCTTGGTGAAACTCAAAAACCTCAAATACGAGGGGTCTTGAAATATCTTCAAAACATGTTGCGGCTGCTTGGGATTCCGGTAGACCCGACCGAATGCTCCCCCGTCATGATAGAACCAACCCCGTTGGTTCAAATAGCCGCGCATATCCTTCGACTTCACTAGTCCCTTCGCCGGGGGCTCCCCCATGGCGACCCGTTTCTCGTTAATCTTCATCTGATGCCCGCGAGTCTACGAATTTCCTCGGCCTCCTTCATCCATTTCGAGCGGGGTCTCACCTCGGACCGGTTATCATGGTCCAAGGGGAGTGATAGGTTATTAACTATTTTCCCAGAACTCCCTCGGCCCAACAAAACCTCATTCAAGGTGGCACCGATCTTCTCCTCGATGCCCACACCCGTGCCATACATCGAATCTACGTGGCCGTGGTGATCCCAGCCCTGACCGGGCACGTCCACGATCATCCCATCTTCTTTGGCCGCCTCCCACGCATCATCGAGGCCACGTTCGGTGCTGCCAATCCATGACCGCTTTAACTCCAAAAGGTCTCCGTGATCGGACCCCTCATAAGCATTCTCTCCGTGTTCCACGAGATCAAGCAACCCCAGTACGGTGCCCATGAAATCATTCACCGCCATGACCAGCCCGTAATCCCCATCGGGAAGTTTCACCATGGACATCGAGTCCGAGGCAAACGTCCGCTCCATATAGGGGAAGTACTCGATGATCCGTTGTTCCGCCCCCCGGGGATCAGTAAACGTCTCGTTGTACTTCTCGATCATATCGGAAAAACGAGAATCACGATCCACCAAAGCTTGAGCAATCCGAGACAGGCTGTGCGTGCCCCCAAGCTGGATGAGTTTCTCCGTCCCGGTCGGACTCAAATACTCAAACGCCTTCAACCACGACTCCCGGGTGTAGAACTCACTATTGTATTCCCCGTCATACAGGAGATATCCGATTGGGAATGTGTCTTGCATGAAATAGATCAATCGACCCATGGAATCCCGTTGGTTCGTCCCATGATAACGCTGAATCAGCACGACCGCTTGTTCCCCCATCCGCACTATCGGAAGCTTGCCCCGGTTCATGATATTCATGTTGGAGTCCGAGTACCCACCATCGATCTTCTCCAACGCCGTGTTCAACCGACGAAGAAGATCGGGATCATTAATATTCCGCTTCGACTTGATCCACCAATACCCCAGCCCGCCGAGTTCGGGCTTGTCCGCGATCAATCCAACCTTTTCCTTATGGTCCAAATCGTCCAAGGAGAAATTCTCCTCCGGCGCGTGACCGCCGCCTTCAACCCCGTTCACCAGAGGGGACCGGATCAACGCCACAATATAGGGGTGATACTTGGATTCGGGCTTTTTGTTCCCCCGGCCTTTCATCTCCCCCAGGATTCCCCCGTGGTGCAAAATAAACGTACACACGGGACGCCACCGTTTCCTCTTCCCATCGTACAGACGCAGACTCAACACGGTGCCATCTCGGGCCGCCGCGTTTCCGCAATGGCCCATGGCCTCGCCCTCCTGATCGCAATAGGGGCGTTTCAAGTTCCACCAAGCGTAGCCATCGGGGAACTGGAGGATAATCTCGGGATCATCCTCGTCTTCGGAATCCATCGGGACCCCGTATGCGCGTTCGTGATCGATCCATTCCTTCTGGCCCGCGACTCTCTCCTGCCAAGCCCGCTCCAACTGGGCGAGTTCCTCCAACAGGGTCATGGGGTGTTGCCACGTCCACTGCAACTGTTGAATCTCCGGCACCTCCAGACTCACCCAATGCTGCAAACCGCGTTGGGCACGTTCGGGCCAATTCGCGGGAATCGAGGTCTGGGAATTCTCGATCCCCAGTGGGGACTGATATGATTGTGCCTTCTCGTAGAGTTGCAGACGCCTCACTTCCCCCTTCTGGGTGATGTTCGTATCATCGTAGAGTTCACCCACGGAGAGTTCAATATACACGCGCCACCACCGGAGCCACCACGTGATCCGATCCTGTCGCTTCAAATTCTGAAACGCCCATTCCACCCCACGTTGGACCATCCCCGAAGACTGCTCATCGAGACCCGTGAAGAGTTGGTAGTAGCGGTCGATGGCTTTCTCGTTCAATCTCATCTGATGCCCGCCAGTTCACGAAGCCGATCCATGGATTCCGTATACTTGTGATCGGGATCACCCAAGACAGAACCCCCACGGAGATTGGGTTGCGTCGGAGGCGCATTCACATCAATTTGATCCATCCGGGTACGTCGCCACCACGGGGGAGCATTTAAAATGCCCTGATACAGGGACAACCAAGTGCCCCCATACTCACCGTATACCGCGTCTACGTAGGTCGTTCTCCCCGCCCGGGTGCGTTTCCGGACCAATCCCCGGTCTTTCAACTCCGTCTCACTGATTCTGTCCCATATGATTGTATTGGAATCCCAGTCCGTTTCCGCATCCCACCACCCGTAATTGATCATCTCAGACAACGCGTTCAAATATTCCCTATAATGGTCTTCCCCATTCTGATTACTCACCGCGTGTCTGAGTTTTTGGACCATCTCGATCAGGTTCTGGGGGGAGACGAGTAGATAAAATTTATTCCCATCGTGATGGATTTCCGAATTCGGACACAAATACCGGTGATTCAGGAGGGTTTTCCCATATTCGATCACACGTTGTTGAATCTTCTCCCGGTCGGGAAAATTCGCCTCGATCTCCCGAAACAAGTCCGGAATCAACTGGGCTTGGATTCGTTTTGCGAGAAGTCGCTCGTCTCGGGTCTTGCCCCGTTTCGTCAACCATTCCAACCCCGCCGGGGTAAGACCCCGAATCACTTCGGCCCATTCATGCTGGTCCAGCGTCTCCGGCAACCGCAAAGAGTTCATCAACTCAGTCAGGTCTCGCAGACTCGCGACGTTGGATGTCTGGGAAATCTCATCGACCGAAATCAACTCAGACAGAACCACTTGCTCACGGTCCTTCCCCTCATTCACGGTCATCGTGGAAATCGAATACTCCTTCCCCTCATTCACGGTCATCGTGGAAATCGAATACTCCTTCCCCTTCGAGTTGATCAACCGGGCCAAACTCGGACTGATATTCCGGAGATTCTCCTTCATCGCGTACAACACGCGTTGGTCGTGGATATCCTGTTGGGATTCCCGCCACCAATACTCCAGACCGGGCAGTCCCGGCTTCAACGCGATCAACTCATTCTGCACCGGAGGGGGCAAATCCGAGAGTGCAAAATTTTCCTCCGAGGCGTGTCCCCCACCTTGGAGTTCCGAAACGTATTCCGACTTCAACAGAGCCACGATGTACGGATGATACCTCGCAGCGGGTTTACGATTCCCTCGACCTTTCATCTCCCCAAGATTGCCATACTGATGCAAGATAAACGTACACACGGGACGCCACATCTCGACCTGTCCGTTCGGGGTCTTCCGTATCGACTTATACCTCAGGCTCAACACGGTGCCATCTCGGGCCGCCGCGTTCCCGCAGTGACCCATGGCCTCGCCCTCCTGATCGCAATAGGGACGGTTCAGATTAAACCACACAAACCCATCGGGGAATTCGATCAGCCGTTCGGGTTCCCGATCATAATATTCACCATCATCCTTGGTACTCGTTGGAGCCGACATATCAATCCACTGATCATCCTCCTCCTGCTCATCGATCCAAGCCTGTTCAATCGGCTTCAACTCCCCAAATAATTGCTGCGGAGACTGCCAATCCCACACCACCCGCTGCAACTGGGGAATCTGCTCCATCAGACTCCCGAAGTGAGCCGCATCCTGTCTGGTGCGATTCCACTCCAAACCGATCGTCATCATAATACGGAAGACCCCGATCCGGGACTTCTGCTCAAAACCGCGTAACCGCTGTTTCCACCCCTGCATAATTTGAGGATTATCCTTGTTCGACTGGGCCAACCCAAACTCCACCCGCAACCGATACCACCTCAAATACCAAACCACCCGATCCTGACGACGAAGTACTTGCATGGCCCATGTGATTTCATTGGTGATTTGGGACTGCAACCGTTCATCTGGGGGTAGGCCCCGGAAGAGTTCCAAGTATCGAGATTTCGCGGATTCCAGCAGCATGGGTGAACCTCCGGGGGGACTAAATATTTAGCCAAACCGGGAGGGAGCGGGAATTATGAAAATTAAACACCTCAACGAGGCGGTTCCCCCGGGTCAGGCGTGGTCCCAGCATGACCGGAATGAGAAAACATTTGAAGAAGAAGTTCAGGACTACGCTAGTATTGTGGAGGAGGCGGTCGATCTCCTCGTACAGCACCCCGAGTACTGGGGAAATTTGGTCGTACAGCGACGTTTCGACTCCGCCGGGGGCCGACCTACCCTGAGACTCGATATTGTGCTCCTGTGGCACCCCCGGGGGGAATTCATTGACGTGTTGTTGGGGGAGAAAAAAATTATCAGCGCACCCCGGCAGTTCAAGAAGAGGATTCAGGACGCGATCCAGATTAACTACCGGAAACAGGGTTGGGCGGTGCGGATCGCTGATGGGGTACTCGTGCTGGAGCATGAGAGGGTAGATGAAACTCGGCTGGTGATCAAGCGGCGTGAAAAAATTGTCGAGAAGTACCGGCATGAGGGGAATCTGGAGTACTTGGAGAACCCCACCGCAGCAGAGATTGTCGGGTTTTTGCAGACCGAAGAAGAAGCCCGGGGGGTGATCGATTGGAATACGGGCACGGTTTTCCTGTGGGGCGCACACCATTACACCCATGCGGAGGGGGTGGACAAGTTGAACCGATTGGGTCATGGATTGAGTTTCGACACGGTCACCTCCTTGTTTGCCGCGACCGATCAGGAGGTCAAAGCCGGTCCCGAGTGGAATGATGGGGCGATGCATCAGGTGGGACCCATTTGGTTCGCCTGTTACGCGGGGTGGAAGAATCACGATCCCAGCACGATTCGGGGGTTTCCCGCGTTCGAACAGTTGATCCGGGGACTGACTCGGATGAAATCTCCGATCACTGAGAAGCGTGAAGTCTATGGGTCCACCCCAGTGTGGGTGAATCCGTCCCTGCAACAGATTATTGCTCAATCCAAACGAGAAATTATCCGAGGCTTGTCCCACGGGGGAAACACGTACGTGTGGAACGCGATGCACGATTTCCATTACGGTATGAGTCAGAAAATCGGCAGCAAGACGGCGGATGAAATCCGCTTCGTCATCATCAATCGGAAACTCGCCAATTCCATTGACCGACTCGGAGATGAATCCATGGAGGAGTTCGCCTCCTCGTGGGCCGATCAAGATGAGACCTACCCCCACCAGAGGATGATCGCTCCCGATACGGTTTTTATCTACGCCGATAGTCGTAATCTAGAGGTAGAGGTTCCCCCAGTGGTGGCCCGTTTGATGGGTCGAACCCGAGAGATGACCGAGGCCGAGGTCCTCCAAGCGTGGCCGGGTAATCCCGAGAAGTATATTAAAATGTTGACCGAAGAGGGTCTGAACGAACGCGAGGACCACACCCAGACCATACCGGCGAAGTTCTGGTGGCATCCCCGGGAGGGTCTAATCGAGGTCGAGGAACACACCGGGGCGATCATGGACGATCCCGCACGGTTCGGAATAGACCCCAGTGGGGTTGACCCCGAGGGGAATCGGATCATCCAGCACGAATTGCTCATGCAGGCGATCAAGAATGGTTGGGTGCGCGCGGCCCGAATGGGCCATCGATTCGATCTGGAATCTCCCACATACGAGAGCGCATGGGGCTGCGTTAAATTTATCAGCAATCATGAGGAGATCAAAGACCTCCTACTGGAGACCTACGATGGTCCCGGGGGAGAGCGACGTTGGGTCCAGCTTCGGGGGGATCAGCTTGAGATGTTTATCCGCAAGGGTAGGGTTTCAAACCCCAAGCCTAAGTGGGCGGGATTCGATGACCTGTCCGAGAGTCTGAACGAACCTCTGATTCCCCTGATGCTCTATCATGGGACGAAACTCTAATTCACTCATATACCTATTTAGAACTAAATACGGGATGAAACTGTTCGATCTGTTTGACACGCTGAAAGAGTCCGGAGCGAATACGGTCCGAGAATCCCGTCAGACCCTCGACGTGCCGGTGATGTTCGGTATCCGGAGTGAACCTCAAATCACAATTCTGCTCGATCCCAATCTGGAGGAGTTCCGGCTCATGCAGCGAGTGGGAACAGAGTTGAATGAAAAATTTATCAAAACCGAAGCCATGGATTTCCTGTTGAACCCGACGCCGGAGGAAATCTTGGGTTGGACCCAGAGATTTAATGATATCCGGGGTATCTGCGTCGGGGAACACGTGTACGTGTGGAAAGGAACTAGTGCGACTCATCAGAGTGGGGCGGAATATTTGCACGACACCAGTATGATCGAGGATCAAACGGACTGGACATTTGTGTTCCTGCGGGACCCCGGGCGAATCGGAATTGATGCCCACTGGGCGGAGCAGGCCGAACCGATGGGTTCTGTATTCTATGCGGGCGAACGCGGGGCGAAGAGTGTTCCGAATCCACGATTGATCACCCTGTTGGGACGGTTGAAGGGGATGGAAATCGTCCGGGAATCCACACCCGAGATCGACTCATTCAAGACTTGGATGGGTCAATCCCGTGTTGTGAATTCCGAGGGTAAACCCCTTGTGGTGTATCACGGGAGTAATTCGCCGTGGGTCTCTGAGTTCGATCTGGATCGGGAAGGCTCGGGGGTGGTTCGGTCCATCTCCATGGGGGTGATTTGGTTCAGCAGTAGTAAAGCTGGGGCGAGTTGGTTCTCGGACAAGAAAGCGAAACGTTCGGCTGATCCAGAACAGACCCTCGTCTACGGGGACGCGCCCAATTTTTACGCCGCCGTGTGTGATTCCCGGGGGGAGATCATATTCAGTGCTGGTCCCCGGGGGGATCGATCCCTCGCTGAGGAATATGGTCGGCGCGAGGCCCAACGGTATAATACGAAGATTCGGTCGAACAGTTTCATCACGGCCTGTCATTTGAGGATTGAGAATCCCCTCGTGCTGGACGGGATCATTCCGAGGCGATCCGAGGTTGATCAGGCCCGGGCGGGCGGTCATGATGGGATCATTGCCCACAATGTCACCGATGGGGTCATCCACGGGTCCGTGTATGTGATTTTCGATCCCCGACAGGCCAAATCCGTGGACAGCACGGGGTTCACGGATCACCCAAGTTTGCGGGAATCCGAGCTCACGACCAAACAAGCGGCTGACTTTCTGAACGTATCGCGCCCGTTCTTGGTTGCGCTTCTCGAACACCAGAAGCTCCCGTTCCGTTTGGTAGGCACTCATCGGCGTGTCCGGTTTGAGGATGTCCTGCGCTACAAGGAAAACATCGATTCTGAACGACGGAAGGTGCTCGATCAGATCGCAGCAGAGGCTCAGGATATCAAGCTGGGGTATTGAGTCTTCCGCTTTCCTGGGGGTTTCCGTGGGGATCGTTTCGAACCGTTCACCCATTTTGGTACTACGGGGGCCGCTTCGGATCGTGTCATGGGTTCGATGAAGGATCGGGTCTATATGGATCGGGAATTCACCAGTCCCGAACAGCGGGAGATATGGCAACAGACCCGGTTCCCCGATGGGATGCCGCAAGAGGGATTTGAACATCAAGAATCCCCTGCGGATCAAGGACACCGGAACCGATCACACCCCACATAAGATTGCCAAACAATTACCAATTTCACAGGACGAGTTCGGTGATTTGCTCAAGGCGGAACACGATGGGGTCCCCGGGGATGCGGGGACGCGATGATCGCGATGCTCACCCAAAAGGGGTATGACGGGTTCGTGTACAAGAACACGTTCTCGAACGTGGGATCGACGAGTTGGGTCATATTTGTTTCGAATCAGGTGTGGTCGCAATTCAGTGATCAACCCAGTGTGATTCGGGAATCATTTGGTCGATGATTTCTCAATTTCCTTGGGGTCATTTTATTCCTCATTTCACACAGAGACAATCCGGGGCATGGGTCTCCACGGTATTGCCCGGTCCCGGAGTTCCTGTCGCATCCGGGACATTTTTTGAACCAATTCCCTAAATACGAATATGAAATTGTATGCGATTCTTCAAGAGAAGACCATCGAGGCCCCCACTGTGGTGCGGCCCAGAATCCCTGATGGGGATTTGAAGCAATTGCATCAGAGGTTGGTCAAGCAGGGGTGGACCCGAATCGGGAAGGGCGCTTTCGGTTCCGTCTATGAGGGATCGAATCCCCGGTGGGTGTTGAAGACGTTTCATGATCCCGCCTACTTCGCCTATTTGGAGGAGACGCGGAATTCCGAAAACCCACACTTCCCACAGGTTGGGAAACGGACCCGAATCGGTCAGGACACGGATGAGAAATTCCCCACGTACGCGTGCATGGTGGAGAAACTATCGAAATCCCGTCCCCTTGGGGTTCCGTTGATGAAGTACTTGCGATTTCGAATCCCCCACGCCCACGTTGGGGGGCGAGAGCCTTTTGGGAATCGTTCGGGGGATCAGCGGGTTCGCGAGCATGTCGAGCACCAGTATCCGAGACTTGATGAGGCGGTGGGGATTCTCGTGGAGTTCGCCACCCGGAGGCAATTGACTTTCGATATTATGCTGAGAAACATCATGTGGCGCGGCGATGTGCCCGTGTTCACCGACCCCGTGTATCCGGAGGGCGCATGAAACTCCTCGATCTAATTGAAAAATTTTCCGATCACTCCCCCGTACTGGGTGGGCAAGAGATTCGTCTCGGTGGGAACCCCCGGGCGAGGTCATCGAGCCTCGACCAGTATGAGGTTGTCTCGGTTCTCCGGAAACACGGGTGGGATTATCTGAGTTCCGGGAACCACGCGCTAGTGTTTGCGCGGGATGACCAGCCCCAATGGGTGTTGAAGATCAACACGGTTCGGGATCGCGGCTTTACGCGGTTTTACTCGATGGCGAAGAGGTCTGATAATGAACACTTCCCCGAGGTTTCCCGGATGGGTCTATTGGATATCCTTGGAGTGCCCGTGTACGCGGTTCAAGTGGAACGCTTGACCGATGCAGACACTAATGAGAAGAGTCAACTCGCATATCGTTTGCAGAACTCGTCGGGCGATTTCTTCGCCGGAGCGGATAAGAATGAGGAATTGGCCCAGAGGTATCCGGAGTGGTACCCCGCACTGGCGATGATCCGTCCCCTCTTCGGATTGACCACGCGGGATGGACAGCAGCATTACCAGAATGATGTCGGGGGGAGCAATATTATGTTCCGGGGGAACATCCCGGTGCTGATCGATCCCTTGTTTCCGGGGATCGATTGATGGGGAAACGGGAAAGTCTGGGTAGCTTATCCGTGATGATTGATCCGACCTACCGTGATCTTTTGGGAATGGTGAACCGCTCGGACGAGGTTCGGGTCACGGTGTTCCCCGAGGGTGTGCTTGCGTGGAATGCGTTCGATGCCGTGCATCACTCGGTGGAGGAGATGGTCCATCGAGAATGGGGATGGAAATATCCCACTACTTTTTATCCCATGTACATGATTGTGCCGGTGGGGGACATTCGGGAGTGACCTCGGACGACGACGCCTATGAGGTGCAGGATTCCCGCACCGTGGGAGAACTTCTCATCATGGTCCAAGGGGAGGTACACCGGAGAATAGTTACGTACTTTCGTACATTTTTGCCGACGAGCTACTATCAACAAGCCGCAACCAGCACAGCGGTAGATTTCGCCCTGTCGGGCGGTCTTATCGATGCGGTGGTCAGATTCAATGAACCAGTATGTCCGTGAACACCGGAATGTCGCCTCGGTACATCACGTTGGCTTCCTTGACATCCAACGTGTATTGAAGCAGATACGAGGAAACCCGTCCGGTCCGTCCCGGAAACAGTTGGTTGGGACGCAACCCCAACGTACCCCGAACCAAATCCAAACCCGGATAGAAATCAGGCCATTTCTGCTCAATCTGAGGGTCCTTGGTGGCGGCATCCTCCAAGTATTCCCGTATTGCAACGATTACGCGTTGTTGAAGAGGCCCGTGTGAGGAGAGTCTTTCGATCATAGCCGAATAAACCATATAATCACGCCCTGATTCAACAAGTCCCATCCTTGCTGACCGAGATAAACGTCCAGCACACCCCGGCGGGGCAAGCTGCCGTCCCCGACTCGACCCCGTTCATGACCCTGTCCCACCGGGGGCTGAATGTCGGAAAATTTTTCATTCAACTCGCGGATTCTCATTTGATAATTCCCCGTAGAATTTCCAATAGTTCACCCCGGGTCTCGGATTGATCCAGACTCCATCCCTCTTCTGATTGATCCAACGCGTGAATCGATCCCACTGGGACATCGGGTCCCCAGAACAACGCCTGTGGCTCGTGATCCCCGTGGTGATGAATCAACGTATACTGGGTTCGGAACACCACGGCGTGCTGTCCATATCCGCGTCGATCCCACCCGTACTGACCGACCATCACCGCGTGCTGGAGATCACGCCGGGTTCGCAGGGGGTATCCAAATACCCAACCCGGCTGCCGAGGAAGAATTCCCTGCTGTCTCTCGCGGGGGGTCCGGGTGATTCCGATTCGGGAATCCAGCGCCCCGTATTGAAACCCACGGGATTGGATCGCCTCCGCGTGGGGAGTAAAATGAATCACCCATCCCGTGCGACGGTTCTTCGGCTCGATCAGACTATTCGAGTGCTCGTCCCATTCAATCGAATTGATACTCGACTGAATCATCTGGTGCAATTCCGCCTTCGTGAAAAGTTCCGTGGGATCGGATCGATCTAGAAATTCCTCAACCGCGTCCTGATCCTCTTCGATGGAATACTTCTTCATCAACCCATACACGATCCGTGTGGCCTCTGGGTTATACCAGGATTCAGCACCGATGGCCCCAATGAGCCATTCCTTGATGTTGGGCCAAGCCTGATCCAACAACCCGCGCATATCAAACATATCGGGGTGGGGTTTGCGAATCTCTGTGAGGATATGGAGGAGCTTCATGGAATTTTCCCCACCGCGACATCCGTAGTATCGGTCAGGATTTTAATTTTTTCTAATACTCTCATACTCCTATTTACTAGTAACGCCGAACCAAATCCAAATCCGGGTAGAACTCCGGCCATTTCTGCTCAATCTGAGGGATTTCATTCTCTTGCAGGAACGGGTTTACCGCCCCTCTTGGCCGCGACTGTCTGGTGGCGGAAAGGGCTAACTGCCGGAGCAGCAGCGGTCACGCCATTACGCAAGTTGGCGTGGTACCCCCTGAGGGCCTTCTCCAACGCGTCCGCTTCAGCGATCAGCGGGGCCGCTTCGTCGCGCAGCTTCTGGATGCGAGCCGTCGCGTACTGTTCAAACGCTTCCGTTGAGCCGGACTGCATCTTCTCAGGCTCAAAAGGTTTTGGCGCTGTTGGAGGAATCGGGCAGCCAAGGTCTCGCGCTACAGGATTTGTATGAACTGCTCGCCCACGACGGCGTGATCAACAACGGGTCCATCCGGAGTGTCGTTTGGACTCACAAGAAGAACGGCAGAGTCGTGGCTAAGGGCGACCGCTATTACTTAGCCGCGCAGGTGCCTCACTAACGAAAACGGACCGCAGTTGGAGCTGCGATCCGTCCCGGCTGGTGATGCCAGCTAAACCCCAACCCCCGAGTCTGACCGTCGAAAGCGAGGTGTTCTGTGCGCAAAGTACGCGCGATAAAACGGTAGCGGTCCGGCTGGCCCTGAGAGTTAATCGCCTCAGGGCTGGCTGCCCGCCTGTCCTTCTTTTAGCATAACCGGACTCCATGGCCAAGCCCGCTACGCCTGACGATCAGTACACCTTGGAATCCGCCAAGAGGCGCGATGCGATCCTCGATGCTTAGGAACGGATCGCTCACAGATTGCCCCTCTCGATAAGGTTCAGTACTAGTCCTGTGATGAATGCGGCACCAAAGATGCCCAATGTCGCGTTGCGTTGGACCTCAACTTCGGCCAGCGAACACAGGATGAAGTAGCCGAGGACACAAACGAGTCCAAACGCTATTGACCCTGCAAGTCCAACCAAAACCCAGCGCATGTGCTGCTACCTTTGTTGAGATCAGTATAGCACAACTTTGCCGAGCGCCGCCGGCACCAGATGAGCATCACCAGCTGTTTGCGTTGCGGCCGCCGCTACGGCCCTCACTCTTGCGGCACATCATTTACAAGCGCAGCTTAACACACTTCTGCAGCGTGTCAAGTGGAAATGATGTACCCGCCCCAATAGTCCTTATCGTTGACTACCCACATGCCCATCGAGGGGCCATAGGTAGCCAGGTCGATGATGTTGCCGCCCTCATGCACCTGGAGGGAGTTCCCGGCGACAACGATGTGAGAGTAGGGCCCCTGCGTCAAGCTCTTGCGAGCGCCGTCGTGGCTAACAAACTGAATGTGCATTCTTCACCTTTGAAATCTCGTTAATGTTCATATACTAGCACACAGTTATCATTTCGCAACCTGAATTTTTAGGTTATCTAAACCTGTTGTTGATGTAGACCTCAACGACCAGAGGGACGGAAGTACAAATTCAACTGGGAACGATATCTCCCCGTATCGAGCAGTTTCAACATTGTGAATCTGGACTCGTCGGAGGCCATCGGAGATATGCGGGTGGCCCTTCGGAAGTGGCTCTCGTGGGGTGGCCCCGAGGGGATTCTCGCCACGTACAATCACGGGGACAAGAATCCAACCCCCGTGGGGTCACGACAATAGACCGGTTCGAAATTCATCCGGGCTGTCCATGCCGAGCTTGGACGGGTACATGAAAGAACAGGGTTGGACTTCCTCTCGGGTGCATTCGCCGAGATTTACGAAAATCCCGCGATGCCCCAATGGGTGTTGAAAGTGTTCCCCGGTGACCGGGGATACATGAATCTCTACATGTTGGCGAAGAAAACCAATAATGTGCATTTCCCCCATGTGGGTCGAATGGGACGATTGCTCATTCCCGGGAAGCCCCCCGTGGAGGATGCTTCCGTGTTAGCCGTGATGATTGAACGTCTTGCCAAGTGGACCCCTGCATGATGAAGTCGTGGACGCCGCTCGGCAATATGCGTGGCACCACGAAAAGGTGGATTTCATCTCTCAGGAGTATCCGGAATTCTACCCCGCCATGGAAATGATTGTATCTCGGGTTTCCCAGTCGGGAGTGAAACAACAGAATCGGCGTCGGAAGATACGGTGCAACTTCGATATTAAACAGGATAATATTTTGTACCGGGGTGATACTCCGGTATTCACCGACCTATTGGTCTAATCTCATCTACCCCGTAAAGTTATCGAGCGGACGAGAACCCCCGGGGGCTGATCCAATACCCAAAGAATTGCGTTTACCACGTCTTGCTCTTTCAATATCGGACCCATACGACCGGGTTTGATATTGGACAGTCGCCATGCACTGTTCAAGCTGCACAATTCAGAAACGCGATCCAAGGTCGTTTTATACGCCGCGTAGGTGATGTTCTCGTTGAAATTCCAATCCGCAGCCTGACTCCCAATCACGATGCAAGTCTTACTGGAATCGTTGGACCACTCCCGGTAAAGCATGTTCAACAGATTGATCTGTCCATGACCACCCGCGAATGCATTCAGTATCACGGTATCCACCTGATGATCAAGGCATTCCGTAATGAACCGAATTTGGTTTCCCGATTGGGTCAGATCATACCCAACCGATCTGCTGTACCCCCGAATATCCACGTTCTTGGCTTGGAAACTGTCAAATATCGCACGACCAAGCCCCGTGGTATGTCCGGTAAGAGCGATTTTCATTCATAATGTCCTTGGTGTCTAATACAGAAGGTTACTACCATTCTCGATGCGCTTGATATAATTCAACACGATACGGATTTGTCGAATCTGACCGGCGATTTCTCCGGCCTGCTCGTCGGTTCTATTCGAAACCATCGGTTCCTTTAGATCGAGCAAGTCTTCGCGCAGGCGGATTTTCAACTGTTCCATCGTGGGCCTTTCAGGATTCAGAAATGAGATAACGGAGCCGTTGAAAGTCCGATCCGGGATCGCCCGCTGCGCCCCAATCGGGGTTCGCCTTGAGCCATTCCAAATATGTAGATCGTGTGGGGTCGAAGTAGCTGATTTTCTGTTCGGTCATGTTCGCGAGGCCCACGCGAAGGCCCATCCGAGTGGCCTCGGCCATCCGATTGATCCAGAACGTATTCCCGTCTTGGGTCTGTTGGGCGTCACTCAGGATACATCCGTACTTGGGGAGCAGATAGGTGAAGAATATCCGCGTGGTCAATTTTTGCACGAACGGCGAACCGGTTCTCCGCCAGAGTGCGATCTGACTCACGTTCCGTCCGATGAATTTGAACGCCTTGGATTTAATCAGTTAGGCGGCGAGCCGGGGCGACGATAAGCTTATCGTCGCCCCGCGCCGCCTGCCCTTGGTAGGGACTTAGACGCCGATCCCTTACGGGAGAGCGGCACTCCCCACGAAAATGTAATCCGAATCAGGTAGTCGATCTGATGATCAACCTTATTATGCAGAATCACGTATCCGTTTTGATCGTCCCCGGTACGGAAAATTTCATACTCCGGGGTGTCGTCAAGCGTCTCCTTCCTGCGTTTGAGCAGTTTGGGATTGTGATCGAGACCGAAGTCCGTCGCCAGAACTAGCTCGGGGGCCTCTTCGAGTTTCATTACTCATATTTACCACGAGTCCGGGGGTTTGTCCAGTCGGTAAATACGTGATGAGAATACACGAGGCCACCCACGAGTACATCCGGAAAGCCGTCGATCCCGCCTTGATGACGTTCGACGAGTATGAAAGGTTTCTGAATCCCAAACAGAAACAGCATCCGGATTCCGCCTACCAGAGCACCCGGGAGAAACTCTCCTCATACATCCGGTACGACGATTATAAGACGTTGTTGAACCGGAAGAAGCTCGGTCCGCATTGGTTCGAGTTTCGCCTCCGCACCGAGCACCTGTGGGATGAAAAATTAAAATACACCAAGACCGATGCACAAGGGGAGATCATCCGGGGACCGAACGGGGATGCCCTTTACATGAGTCTGGAGGACAAGCGTGCAGCGGGAATCCCCCAATACGAGTTCACCCTCGCGGTGTTCGATGAGGAGAAACAAACCGCAGCTTCCGCGCAAAATGAATGGGATTATTGGTTATTCGTGACAGTCGAGGAGTATAAGGGGTTGGGATTGGGTCCCATACTCGGGAGGATGGCCCGTGAATACTACCCAGAGAGGCCCTCAGGGGGTTTTACCCCCTCGGGCGGGCATAACCTGCAAAAGATTCACGATCACGCCGTACGGGCTTATTTGGGCTCTGGGATGTACTCGTGGTTGGTCAGGGATGGTCAGCTTACTCCGGGGCGGGTCCGGGAGATTCTCGGGAGCATTCAAAAGTGGCAGGCGTGGCGGGAACAACTCAAGCGGGATGGCTGGGTGTTCGACCGGGATAACCCCACTAGGATGAGAAATTAATCATCTCAACAATTTTAATTGGACTCCTAAGTAGGGGATGCATTCCTCTCCCCTTCCTTTTCCGACCAAGAAGTACTCCACGAAGAATTGGCTCACCTCCGGGGTGATACCCGTGATGAGGTTTGTCGCCAGAGCGATTCCGGTATCGCGTGGGCTTGGATCGTGTTGAAGCCGTCTCGGAAGCGGCGGACAAAACGGTGGTTGCCATCCACCACGCACTGGGTAGCCTCACGCAAATCTTCGAGTTTCATTACTCATATTTACCACGAGTCCGTCCCGGGGTAAATATCTGATGAGATTGATTCAGCTTTTACAAGACGTTAATGAGGGCGAGGCTTGGCGCGGACCCCATCAGGGCAAGGAACTCGCCCTGATGTTGGCTGGGACCAAACTCGTGGCGATGCCGAATAATTATGAGGAGTTCGCGCCTTATGTGGCCCAGAAGAGATTCGTCGCGAGGGCCGTGCGAAAAGCAGGGAAGAACCGGGAAATGATCGTGGCCCAGCCCGACCGGGTTGATTTGATCGATCAAATCGAAATACTCTACCGGGGAATTCGAGACTTGGGTCAGATGACCCTTCGGGACCATCGCAAACTCGGGGAGATTCTCGGTTACGATCCCAATGACATAGATAAATTTATCATTTATATGCGGGATATGGATCAGGGAAAGCAGAGAACCAGATATGCCCGAAGAACGAGTTCGGGCATACCTGAGTAAGATCACGGCTGGTCAATCCAACAATGATGTGGCCCAAAGACCAGTACGCGCTACACACCTCACCGACAATAGTTTCGGGCTTAAATGGCAAGGCGCGGTTCCGCTGGGATCGCCTTATCGCGGGCGGCTGATGACTTGGGAACCTTCTGGAACAATCCCATGATCTCAATCGACTGAGTATGTCCCTCTTTGAGGTTTCGTAAAAATTGAATCAGTCTCATATGAATATTTACCCGTCCTCTCAGGGAGGGGAATGAATAAATAGATCATGCTGTTGAATCAAATCCGTCGTGTCCCATTTAGACCCCGTTTATCTCAATTCGGCGGTGAACAAACCTATCAGGATGGCTCCGTGCAGGCGGACTGCCAGTATGATCCCGCTTTTAACGCGATTTTAATCATCACGTGGAGTTCCCAAAACGAGGGACAGGGGGATTCCCGCCGTGCATTGGAGTGGCTGGGGAAGAAATTTGATCAGATCATCGTACAAGACCCGGGACAGCCCGGGGAGAGTTCGTTTCAGTTCTGGGAACACATGTTCAAGTCCGGTCTGGTCACGCGGGTCATATCGGATCGGGACGAGGTGATCTTCGAGGGTGAACTCCCTGATGAGTGGAATCTCCACGGGGGATGGATCGACGAGAAGGGTAATTTTTACGAGATCGATCACGCCAACGATGTTCATCATAGTGATATCGCGCTGGAGCACTTCGGCGATTATGTGGAATACGATAACGATGGAAACCCCGACGAGTATACTGCTGATGCTGCTCAAGGTGTGGCGATGTCTCAGGGTTGGATCAGAGTCGGCGCGGGTGGGGGAAGCTCACTGGGAGTGAATTGGGACCAAGAAGTCGCCCCGGCGTGGTCTACCCTGTTGCGATGGATGAAGGGAAAAAAGTTTGAAATCTATTACTTGAATAATCGACAAGTGACCAGAATTCAATTCCTCGAAACGATTACAAAAAATACATTGCACGAGGCTCATATAGAAACTGTCCTCACCGAGGACGTGGAACTCCCCGAGGGATCGTACTGGATCGATTCCCGGGGGCGGATCATGCCCCAAACCGATCACTCTCATTCGGATATGTTGTTGGATAACTTCAAGAAATGGAAACTCAACGAGCATCCGGATATGGTTGCTTTGTACAAGAAGATTATGAACCCCGGACCGAAAGGCGTGGATGATCATTTCCAACTCAACTACGCGGCTATCCAGAATGGTTGGGTCCGGGTGGGAATCGAACACAATCAAAACGGTACGAATTTGGAACTCCGTGTCGAGGGAAATGATCAGAAGGTTATTCTTCGTGTGATTCGTGATTATGTGAAACGGTATCCGATCAGTGAAATCAGTGCCGAGCAACGCGGCGAACGCGGTAAGGTGGTGAATTCGTTCTTCCTGCGGGCGGATCAAATCCCCCTGTACACACGAACGGGTCGGGTTCCCCCGCAACGCCAGTATGAGAGCATTACCGAGGCATTCAAGAACTCTCCGTTCCCGTATTGGAAAAATCCCACCGGCACCGAGTTGATCGCGGCCCTGACGAAGTGGCACGAAATCCGAGGTGAGATCACCCGCGAGAATGTGTACTGGTGGCCCGCCGAGACGTTCACACACGGGGAGGGGAACGGCGAGTTGTCCAAGATCGGGGAGATACGCCCGGGGGAGCATCGGTACTTCACGTTCGCCTCGGACGCGGCGGTGTGTAAGGCGGATTCCTCATGGTCGAGGATGCTCAAGCCCGTGGGACCCGTGTGGATCGCGATCCAAAACAACAAACTCCCCACCGAGATTCCGGCCAATGATGCTTGGTCGATGTTGATCAACCGGTTGCTCAGGATACAGAAACCAATTCTGGAGAACCGTTCGGAGCGGTGGATCACCACATGGACCGTACCCGGGAGTAAGATCGTCGCAGGCGAAATGAAACACCACGAGGAACTCGCCCGGGAGATTGCCACCCAGATGGGGATGGATATGAGAAATGAAATCGACGCGTTTCGGCGGGGGTGGATCAGAGGTGGGTATTTCGAGGGAATCATAGTGGATCACATCTATATGGAATTCCAAGAGGACACCGCCCGCAAGGATGTAAATCGGACGTTGCAGTATCTCCGGCGGCTCTTCAAGAAAGAGACCGGACAGGACGCGGATTCCGTATACACGCCGGAGGGGGAGATTCTTCTCAGGGATTTCCCCACCGTTATTGAACAT
>Ga0163149_10002450_pt1 | contig 22221 bp, 17 predicted proteins | sample OliLakLV19MP5G1_FD_148604 | JGI IMG/M metagenome (GOLD analysis project Ga0163149, IMG submission 148604) | Freshwater microbial mat bacterial communities from Lake Vanda, McMurdo Dry Valleys, Antarctica - Oligotrophic Lake LV.19.MP5.G1 | ecosystem: Environmental > Aquatic > Freshwater > Lake >...
CGCCGTCGCCGGTCGCATCCTGGATGTAGTAGCCGTTGTTGTTGACCTTGGTGACCACCCCGCGCGTGGTGCGGGTGCCGGTTTCCAGGCTCACCGACCCGCTACCCTGGATGGTGTAGATCGGCGTGAAAGCCGGCGCCAGTGGTGCCACTGTCACGTTGATGGTGCAGGTGCCGGTCTGGCTGTCGTCGTTGCCAAACTGCACCGCCACCGGGTAAGTGCCGTTGGCCACCGTGCCATCGAAGCCCAAGGTGACGCGTGCGGTGCCGCCATCCGCGCCGGCGGCGCTAAAGCCTGTGAGCGTCATGCCGGCGCTGTTGCCACCGCCGAAGACCGCGCTGTTCACGTTGCTGTCGCCATCGGTCGCGCTTAACGGAAACGACACCACCGCGCCACTGGCCACAGCCAGGCTGGCCGGACATGCAGGCACGAGCGCCAGATTGCCGCCGCCGGCGCCGCAAGGTGCTGCCGGCGTCGCGCTATTGCGCGGTGCCGGCGTGGCGGCCACGAAATCGCTGCCGTTCTGGTTGGTATCGGTACAACCGCTCAGGTTGCGCAACAGGGCCGTGGTCGAGGTCGCCGCCGGCGCCGCCGTGCCTTCGCGGAAGTCGGCGCTGCCATAGCCGACCAGATCGACAATCTGCGCCAGTTCAGCCGCGCCGCAAAGCGTACTGCCGCCGTTGCAGGCAAGGCCGGTGCCCACGTTCGCCAGGATCACCTTGCCGTTGCTGCCGGACAAATTGCTGGTGCCGGTGGCATCCGCCGCCGGCAACGCCGGACCGCTGGCCGAAGTGCTGAGCTTGACCAGGTAATACTGGCCCGGGGCCAGGCTGCCCGACAGTAGCGTGACGCCGTTGCCCGAGAAAAGGCCGGTGCCGGTGGCACTTGAGTACTGCACCGACCAGCCGCTGATGTTGACCGCGGCGGCGCCGGCGTTGAACAACTCGACGTAATCACTGGCGTAGGTGTTGCCGTTGCCGCCGTAGACCTGGCTTATGACCACGCCGGAGGTGCTGGCTTGAAGCGCGCCGCCCCACAGCGCTGCACAAAGGACCGCCGCAGCCCGCCACCAATTCGTCATGTCCCGACACCCGCGCCTTATAGATGAGCTATCAGCCTACCTTGCCAAAGTTACACGGCGGCATATCCGATACGGCCGCCGCATGAGCCGAATGGTTCATGGCCAAACGGAGCCAAAACATGACAGTCGCGTAAAGCCGCATGCCCGGCCACATGATCTGTTCGGACCATCTCTTCGGGAAAGCGCAACTGCTTCTCCTGGTTCCCACAGCGCCACCAAACGGGCCTCTTCCTTCGCTTGGCGACGGGACGCCAGTTGCGCGCAGTCTGGTCCGATTGGCTCATCAGTATTGCTGTCCTGAAAATCATGTTGTAGCACTGCGCAGCCACAATTGTTCTGCAGAAGCGTTTCGGCTTGCGCTGCGGAACACTCCTGCACGCGCTTTCGCACCATGGCATCGACCCCATCCATTCCTTCCCTCAGAACACCCAGGAGATTCCAAATGCTTCGCAAGACCCTTGTCGCAAGCGCGCTGTTGCTGGCGACGGCCGGCGTCAACGCCGCCACCGTCACCCAGTGGAACTTCAACTCCAACCCGCCTGATGTCAGTACCGGAACCGGCACCATCCTGCCGGCCATCGGCACAGGGATCGCTTCGGCCATAGGCGGCGTAACCACCACGTTCGCATCCGGCACAGCCAATGGCGGTTCGTCGGACCCTGCCGCGACCGACAATTCCGGTTGGCAGACCACCGCATACCCCGCGCAGTCCACTGGCAACAAAAGCAGTGGCGTGCAGTTTGCCGTCAGCACCGTGGGTTTCACCGGCGTGTCGATCAGCTACGACCTGCGACACAGCAACACCAGCTCGCGTTATGAACAGGTTCAGTACAGCCTCAACGGAGCAACCTTCACTGACATCGCGGGTTTTGACGGTAACGCCGGCGACACCTGGTTCAAAGGGCGCAGCGTCGACCTCTCGGCGATTGCCGGGGTAGCCAATAACGCCAACTTCGCTTTTCGCGTAGTCAGTGCGTTCGCGCCGAGCACCGGCTCTTACGCCGCATCCAATTCGTCCAGCAGCTACGCCGGGGGTACCTGGCGTTTCGACATGGTGAGCGTGAGCGCAGCCCCGATTCCGGAACCGGAGACCTACGCGCTGATGCTGGCCGGTCTGGCCCTGGTGGGCGCAGTGGCGCGGCGCCGTAGCAAGTAAGCCTGCATTGCACAACGTCGGTCGCAGCAGCGGCCGACGCGCTTGACCCCTGAGCGCCGATCACCCCACCATCCTCCCGCGTGATTGCCACGCTGGCCGAGCGCGGCCGGCGCTTCGGCTGCGGCGCTTGCGCATCGAAGCCGCAACCTTGATTGCCAGGCCATGAACTCACCTTGATCGGATATTGCGGATCATCCGGATTGGTGACCTCACCAGCACCTTCACCGGAGTGCTGGATGTTGATGAACATGGTTTTCTGATCCGGTGTCATGGCAATGCCACTCACTTCGCAGCCTTTGCATTGCGGCCCAGAGGTGAGGGTCGCGGCCTGCCCCGGCGCGGCGCCCGGCGCCATTGGCGGGTGTCCGAAAAAGCCGATTGACTGACAATAACCTGCGCCAGGAATATCACTCAACGGTCAACTTCGGCCGGCGTGATGCCAGGCAATCGACCCATCAAGATTGCTGATTGCGCCGCTCGCCTCGTCGCAGAAGCGTGACGATCGCCGCACCGAGCAGACCCAGCGCCCATGCCGGCAAGGGGATGTCACCGCCTTCGTCCCCACCGGGCGGTGCCGGCGTGTAGTCGATCGTCAAACGCGGACGCACGGTTGCGACCGTGGCATGACGGCTGGAAAACCGCTTCGCGTTTTGCAAGGTCTGTTCGTCGCCGACCATGATCCAACCGAAATTGCTTCCCGGGTTATCCACCCAGGCCTTGACATCTGCCACCAGAGTCGGGGTGCTGGCCCAGGTGTAATAAGCGCCTTGCGGGCCGACCTCGGTTTGTGCACTGGCTGACGGGACAAAATCGCCACCCGGCGTAACCCACGACGTGGCCGGGTGAAAGGCCCGGATCCAGGTCGCGTCGCCCGGCGCCGCCGCTGCGCCGACACCGGCATCGCCACCATTGGAGGTGGATTCCCCCCATGAGCGCAGCAATCGATGCAGCGCGACCGGGTGCACGTCGCGCGAGCGCGATTCATAGATTTGCAGCGCCGCAGAATTGATCTGCGCGCCCGACGGTATGGCCGAAAAATCGAAGCGCACCAGCGCACGGCGCGTCACTCCGCCGGCGGTAGTCGACACCCAGATGTGCGGTCCGGCACCATCGCTTGTGTTGTCGAAGCCGTCACCGCGGTAAATCGAGGTATCCGCAACCGGTTCGAGCGCAAGCGTTGCCGCAGCGACCGGATGCATCATGCATGCATACAGAAAAAACAACGCAAGGGCCTGAAGCCGGCGCGAAATCACGAAAAAACCCCGGGAGATCCCGGGGTTTTCAGGCAGCCTGCCAAACATTGCAGAAGCCTTGTTCACGCCTTGCGGCGCCGCGCAACAATGCCGCCAATCAAGCCCAACCCGGCCAGCAACATCGCATAGGTGCCCGGCTCCGGCACGGGTGCCAGTGTCAGGTTGTCCATTGCCACGCCGCTGCCGATGACCGTGAACTTGTTGATATCGCCGGCTTGCCGGAAGAAGCCGCGGAACGCGCCCTCGTTGTAGCTGGTCATTGGCGTCACCACGCTGAAAACATGGGTTTCCAGCAGTGTGTTGCCGTTCCACGCGGCCAGCAGAATCGGGCCGGCATTGACCGCGTTGAAAAAGGCGCCGATACCGCGCGCTGCGCCACCGGTGATCGAAAAACTGAGCAGGTTGATCTGGCCGTGCGATGTATCGCCAAACAAAAACGGCGAACCCGGACCCCAGGCGCCATTGCTCTGCAAATCGGCGGCAAAGGCACCTACCACCGAGTCGAAGCCGGACTGATAAGCGACGTTCAAGGCGCCGACGCTGCCGACTGGCAGCAATTCCGGCACCGCAGTCACGTAACCGTCGAAATCATCAAACGTGATAACGCCAGTCAGAGGACCGAAATTGCCGTTGTTGACAACTGCCGCGTGCGCCGGCAAAAGTGTTGCCAGGCCAAGCGCAATGCCGGCGACCAAGGTACGAATTTTCATGATGAGTTTCCCTTTGAGTTGAAAAGTATTCGCATGCGGCGGAGGCGATGCCCCCGCCGGCTCGCATCAGGCAGCGCCGATCACACCGCCGTCGTCACGCGTGATGACCACCGTTGCCGCACGCGGCCGCAGCGCACCGCTGGCTGACGCGCTGGTCGGCCCGTTGAGACCGTTGTCCGGCCATTGCGACTTGTCGAGGAAGCTGCCGGCCCAATCCTCACCCGGATGCTGGATGTTGACGAACATGGTCTTGCCGTCCGGTGTGGTGTCCACGCCGGTGACTTCGCAATTGGGCGGGCTGGTCAGGAAACGCGTCACCTGGCCAGTTGCCGGATCGGCCGCCGCCATGCAGTTGCCACCGATATTGACCCAGTCGCCGGTGGCGTCACCCTGCTGGTCGGTCTGAATCCACAGGCGACCGTCTTTGTCGAACCACAGGCCGTCCGGCGCGCCGAGGTCGTCACCATTGATGTTGCCCTGGCGATTCGGATCTGCCGAAAGACTGTCGCCGCACTGCACAAAGATATCCCAGGTGAAGGTGGTTGCGGCAACGTCGCCACCGCTCTCGTTCCAGCGAATGATGTGGCCATACACATTGATGGGGCGCGGGTTCGCCGCATCCACCGGCGGCCGCGCACCTTGGGCAGTGGTGCTGCCGTTGGCGTTATTCGACGATGCCGGGTTGGAGCCACGGCGGCTATTGTTGGTCAGGGTCAGATAGACCTCGCGCGTGACCGGGTGCACCGCCACCCACTCCGGACGATCCATCATGGTGGCCCCGACGCGATCTGCCGCCTGGCGACATTTGATCAGCACCTCGCCCTGGTCGGCGAAGCCGTTGGCCGGCGTCAACCCGTTCTGGTTCCATACCAGCGGCAACCAGGTACCGCTCATGTCGGCGTTGAACTTGGCCACATAGAGCGTGCCGCTATCAAGCAGGTTGCGGTTGGCGGCGCGATTGCGCGGGTTGTACTTGCCGGCACAAACGAACTTGTACATATAGTCGTTGCGCTCGTCATCACCCAGGTAGATCGTTACGCTATTGTCCGCACCCACGGAAGTCCATGCCCCTTCATGCTTGAAGCGGCCCAGCGCGGTACGCTTGATTGGCGTGCTGCCTGGCGCGAAAGGGTCGATCTCGACCACCCAGCCGAAGCGGTTCGGTTCGTTCGGATTGACCCTGATATCGAAGCGCGGATCGGCCAGATGCCAGCGATAACCGAAGCCGTCACGAGCCAAGCCGTAGCGCCGCTCAAGATTGCTAAGCGGGGTTGCGGTCAACGCGGCTGCCGTAGTACCGAAATAGCCGTTGAAGTTCTCTTCACAGGTGAGATAAGTACCCCATGGTGTGAAACCATGCGCGCAATTGTTGAGTGTGCCGAGCGGATTGCGCCCGGTTGGATCGGCAGCGGTCTGCAACAGGGCATGGCCGGCGGCCGGGCCCGACATTTGTGTCGGTGTATTGCCGGTGATGCGCCGACCATAGGGCGACGGACGGACTACCTGAAACTGCCCCGCCACCTTGCGCAATTCAACGATCGATACCCCGTGCGCAGCCTGCGAAGTGCGCGCGCGCGCCAAAGTCATCGGCGTGCTGCCCGGCGTCAGGTCCTTGTGCAAAATGCCTTCGTCGGTGTACTCGTGGTTGGTTGCCAGCAATCCGCGATCGCTGGATACGCCGCCTGTGGTCGGGAACGGGAAAAAATGCATGCCGTCGTGGTGCATGCCCTGCTGCTGCACCTGTTCGGCTTCGGTTTGCGCAGCGTTGGCGTTCCAGGCCGGGCCGCCGGAGACCGGATCGCCCCAGGCGCTGAGGATGCGCGCGCTATAGCCCGCAGGCACGGACACTTTGTCCAGCATCGGCACCACGTTGGGGGCGAGCGACGCAAAACCGATCCCACCAACCGGTGCGGGCGAGGCCGCAACTGCACTGCTCGAAAGGCTGCCCAAGCCGAAGCTGCCGAACAGGCTCAAGGTTCCGGCACCAACCGAACCCTTCAAAAACTGGCGGCGGCTGGCACGCTCGATCAGGTCGCGAATCGACTCGTTCGCGGACGGGTTGATGCTCTTGTCATTGTCTGGGTGATGCATGTAGTGACTCCTTGAAAAGATTGGCTGGCGAAACTGGCTGGCTTACAAAAAAAACCTCGCGGATACCGGCGCTTGCTACGCCTTCGGCAGAAAGGCCCTGTATTCGACCCTTGGCGGCTCGACCCTTGACGGCAAGCGCAATGCTATTGAGCGAAGGTTTCAGGATCACGTCACGGCGAGCAGCCCGCCATAGCCCGTTTGACCTATACCGCAACGGTCGGCAGGCGTGCCGGTTGGCTACCAAAGTGCGTTGATTCCGGCCTTTTCAGCAAAAACCCGCCTGAAGTCAGAACCATGGCGCCGCGATTTGGGGATCTGGCGCAGCCGCGCCGGCGCCACCGATGAGCCGTTGCCGAACGGTGACCGATCCAGGTTTGTGGCGCCGCGTAACGCCATGCGCCCTGCCGGGATGCTTCCCGGCAGGGCCATTGTGCGCGGCGAATGGATCACGACAGCCTGCTGCGACGGTCACATACCTGCAAGATTGCCAATCTATGCTTCGATCAGGAAATCGCCGCAGCCTGGCTTTTGAATCGGAGGAATCATGCAGCCATCGCGATTGAAAACACTGACCGACGTTGAAATCGATCCCGACTATGAACTCATCGGTGACTTCGACGAGTTGCTGGAGATCGATGAAATCGACGATGAGCCGGTGTCGGCGACAGCAAATGAATTCGGCGCATGGACCGAAGAGCGCGCTGTCGATTGATCTTCAAGGCACCTGGCCGACGCGGTGGCACCAACTGCCAGGGAAACACTGCCTCAGTGCGGCGGAATCGAGAGCCGCTCTTGGGCCGAGTTGATTTGATTGAAAACTTTCTTGCGAGCCTCCGCCCTACAGGGATCTGGGTGGCGCTTTCCGCACGCCGCAGCCGAACCAGGTCAAGCCCGGCAACTGCGCGGCCACCGCGCCCCGCAGCGCCCGGCAACATTTTTGCTGACGAACCGTTCTTTTCAACCAGGAGAAACATCATGAAAATGCAACAAGGAATCAGCGCTTGCGCGCTCGCCGCAAGCCTGGTGGCAAGCTCGCCAGCTTTCGCCGTTGACTTCAGCTTGGGCTATCTGGGCCAGCAGATCGTGCCGACCGGCACCCTTTACGGCGGCACCAATGTGGGCGGCTTGTCGGGCCTCGACTATGTCGCCGCCAGCGGCCGCTATGTCGCCATCAGCGACGATCGCAGTGGCATCAATGCGGCGCGCTACTACGACCTTAGCCTCGATCTGGCGTTGTTTCAGCGCTCGGCGACACCCGGCATGGCAGGCGTGATCTTCAACGCCGTCACCACCATCCAGAAACCCGGCGGCGGCGCCTTTGCCATAAACACCGTCGACCCGGAAGGCATTCGCTACAACCCGGCCACCCAAAGCGTTTACTGGAGCAACGAGGGCCAGCGTACCGGCGCCGGATTTCAGGTGCCCACCGTGCGCGAGATGACTGTGGGCGGCGCCCACCTGCGCGACTTCAACGTGCCGGCCCGTTACAACCCGTCCGGTACCAACGCTGGCCTGAGCGCCGGCGACCGCGGCATTTACAACAACCTGGCCTTCGAAACCATGGCCCTGTCGAGCGACGGCAAGACGCTCTACACCGCCACCGAAAACGCCTTGAGCCAGGACAGCCTGCCCGCGACGGTGGCCAACGGCTCGAGCGCGCGCATCCTTTCGTTCGATGTCGCCACCGGACTATCGAAAGCCGAGTATCAGTACAACGTGGCAGCGGTGGTGCTTGCTCCCAACCCGGCGCAACTTTTTGCCACCAACGGCCTCACCGACATGGTGGCGATCGGCGATCGTCAGTTCATCGCCATCGAGCGCTCGTTCGCCATCGGTGCGGTGACGCCGGGCACACCGGTCACCGGCAACACCATCCGCCTTTTCCATGTGGATGCGCGCAACGCCACCGATGTGTCTGGCATGGAGTCGATCGTCGGTCAAACGGTGCAAGCCGTCACCAAGACACAGTTGCTCGACCTTTCGGACCTGAAGAACGACGACGGCAGCGCGCTGGCGCTGGACAACATCGAAGGCATCACTTTCGGACCCGCGGTGAACGGCCAGGCCACCCTGATCCTGGTTTCGGACAACAATTTCTCGGGCACGCAGTTCACCCAGTTCGTTGCACTCACGGTCAACCCGGTACCGGAACCGGAAACCTGGGCCCTGATGTTGGCCGGCTTGGCCCTGACAGGCGCCATGGCACGGCGCCGCGTCGCCCGGCGCAAGTAACCGGGATGTAACGAAGATGAAACATTCGCCGCCCACACTGCGTGCGCGGCATCAATTCTTCCAGCCCGCATCCAGATTCTTCCAGACCGCATCCAATTTAGCGACTTCTTTGGCACAACCAGGCCACAAAGGGATAAACATGCAGACGCGACTTTCAAAGACCGCACGGCGCCTTGCGCTTTCGATGCTCAGCGCCGCCGTACTGGCAACACTTCCAGGCCTGGCCAGCGCGCAGTACACCTCGTCGAACCGCGATGTGCTGCTACCGAATACCGGAGCGTGGTCGCTCGCTGGTGTGACCCTGGGCGGCACCACATTCGTCAACCTCGGCCTGCAGGGTGTCGGCCGCGTTGCCGCCAACAGCATTGACGCGGCCACCGGTGAAACCCTGGGCTCGATCTCCGACATGCAGATCGGCAATTTCACCAACAACGGCAACGGCAGCTGGAGCGGCACCTTCCATTTCCTGCCCGATCGCGGCTTCAACGCCGGCTCGCTGTTTTCCAACTACGCCGCACGCATCAACAACTTCGACTTCACTTTCACCCCTTACACCGCGGCTGCGCCCACGCTTGTGCAAAACCAGATCGCGATGAATTTCACCGGCTCGACCCGCTTCACTTACGACCACGACAACAACCAGGCGACCGCGCCGGTATTCACCACCGGCCTGTTGGCCAACGGCACCGCTACCCTGTTCGGTACCACCGTACCGACCACGCTTGGCAACACCACTCAAGGCAGCAGCACGGTCAACAACCGCCTGACTCTGGATGCGGAAGGCCTGATTCTCGACAACCGTGCCGGCCGTAGCGGCTCGGGCTGGGTGGGTGACGAGTACGGCGCCTACATCTACCGCTTCAACAGCAGCAAGGAACTGGTAGGCCAGGTGCAACTGCCGTCGGCGTTGATACCCACCTCACCGAACGGCAGCATCAACTTTTTTGCCGATCCGCCGGTCAACGGCCGCCGCACCAACCAGGGCATGGAAGGCATTGCGCAAAGTCCGGACGGCAGCAAACTGTTCGGCCTGTTGCAAAGCGCGACCCTGCAGGATTCCGGTAGCGGCAACCAGGGCCGCTCCAACACCCGACTGCTGGTGTATGACATCAACAGCGACGACAGCAGCACGCTCAGAAGCCAGCACGTCATCCAGTTGCCGCGCATCGACGACAACGGCGGTACGCCGGCGGTCAACCGCAACGGCGCGCAGAGCTCGATCCTGGCCTTGAACAACCATCAGTTGCTGATCCTTTCGCGCGAAGGCAATGGCCGCGGCGCCGCAGGCTCACCAGTATTCAAGTCGATCCTGCTGGCCGAACTGAACGGTGCCACCAACATCAACGGCAGCTTCGATGCCACCGGAGCTGCGGTGGCACCGGGCGGCGTGCTCAATGCGAGTGTCACACCGCTCAGCTGGACCGAAGCCCTGAACATGCTGGGCAAGCTGGGGCCGGCGGCAGCCCAGATCGAATTGGCCAAGTTCAATCTCAACCTCAATACCGCACCGGGCAACAGCAACACCATTTCCGAGAAATGGGAAGCCCTGGCGCTGGTGCCAACCAACGACGGTACCGGCCAGTACTTCCTGTTTATCGGCAACGACAACGACTTCCAGACGGGCACCGGCAAGTACCTGGATGCCGCGGGCGTGCTGCAAAGCTACGATGCCGGCCTGGAGAACGACAGCATGCTGCTGGCCTACCGCGTGGCGGCGGTGCCGGAGCCGGAAACCTATGCGCTGCTGCTGGCCGGGCTGGCGTTGATAGGCGGGATCGCCCGGCGCCGCAGGCAAGGCGCCTGATCTACCCGACGTTGCCGCGCCACACGCCACGCCATGTGCGCGGCGTTTTCAAATCCGGCCCCGCATGGCGGCATGGTGGTGCGTTCTATTTGTACGTGGTGCGCCCTACCCCCGGCTGCGGCACTCAAGCACCGGGCTTGAGCCGCCCTTCATTGGCGTCGATGAAGGCACGGATTTGTTCGGACATACCCAGCAGATGCAACCACTGGTCGCGCGCCAGCGTCACCGGAAAGCGATCCAGGCCACACAGCGAAATCGCGCCGCTGTCGCTCACCCGCAGGTGGACAATCGAGCGCGCCGCGGGCCCTGCCGTGCCCGGCTTGCGGCGGCGCGGCGGCTTGGCGAAATAGTCGTCAGACATGGTCATCGGCAACCTGGCATCACAACGTGGCGGTCCATCGCGGCTACGGGCCTACTAGTGTCTCGGCCACCATCTCGTGAAACCTGCGCTGCGAGATGGCGGCGCCATACTGGCGCGCGGCGATGGCATCGAAACGGCGTGGCGGCGACACATCCCAGGCGGCGCAAACCGGTACTTCATCGGAATCGCAATTGCCGAACGAAACCGGCACACCTTCAACATCGAAAAACTGGCTGCGGGCGTAGAAGACGGGAATTTCCAAAGCAGGCTCCTTGGGTTGAACTGCGCATAAGTTAGCAGCCTAAAATGACAGTTTGATCACCGGAAGCGAAAGCCGCGAGCGCTGACGCACGGTAGAAAAGATGCCGGAGGGCGCAGGATCGATGCATGCAGCTGCTGGGCCAGATTGGTCGAGTTGAAACAATCGCCCAGGGCCGTGGCATTCGTGAGCGCGGCACCACTTGCGCCGAAGCCGCAGGAAGACGTGCCCTTGCCCGCGCGAGCGCTGGCCATGCTGGCGCTGGGTTGCATGAGCGCTGAGGTGGCGCGGCAATCGGCGCCAGTAGTCACAGTCAAGTGGCCGCCGCCTGACAGCGGCAGACCGGCGCACCACGACTCGCCGCGGTGCGCTGCGCGGCGATCGGAGTCCGCAGGCGATCTGTCACGACGCTTTAACAAGGCACCGCTAAGCTGATTCATTCGGCTCAGGGTCGACCATGCTTGGTTCAACATTTACAGGCGGAGCGGCGCAAGGCGGTGGCGCGCTCAAGCGGGCGACGCGATGCATCGCCCTCATGCTGGCGCTTTGCCTGCTGTGCGGTTGTTCCGTCCGCCAGCTTATTGTGCAGGGCGTGGCTGATGAATTGGCCAGCCAGAGCCAGGCCGCTGAAGAAGACCTGCAACTGGCGCGCGAGGCGAGCGCCTTCTACCTGAAGCTCTCCGAATCGTTTTTGCACGAAGCGCCGGGCAACCTGCGGCTGGCCGAGGCGGTGGCCGGCGGCTTCACGCAGTATGCCTATGCATTTGTAGCATTCGACGCCGAACGGCTCGACGCGAAGGATGCCAAATCGGCGCACAAGCTGCGCCAGCGGGCCGCCCGGCTTTACTTGCGCGCGCAGCGCCATGCGATCGCCGCACTAGAGGCGCGCAGGCCCGGATTCCTCAAGGCACTGTCGGCGCCGGAAGCGGCGCATTGGCCGCGCCTGGCGGACGACGAGGTCGGCGTCGCCTATTGGGCCGCGGCGTCCTGGGGCGGCTACATCTCGCTTTCCAAGGACGATCCCGAGGCGGTCGCGGACCTGCCGCTGGCCGTGCGTCTGGCGGGTCTGGCCTGGCAGCGCACGCCCGGCCACGGGGACGGCGCGCTGGCCAGCCTGATGGGCACTTTCGAAGCGGCGCGTGCGGGCGGTTCCAGCACCCGCGCCGCGGCCTACTTCGACCAGGCCATCGCCGCGGGCGGCGGCAGGAACGCCGGCGCCTACGTTGCCAAGGCCGAGGGCATCGCCCTGCCGGCGGCCGACCGCCGCGCTTTCGAGGCGCTGCTGCGCCAGGCGCTCGACGCTGCGCGCGTGCGGCGCGACCTCTCCAACGAAGTCATGCGCGAGCGCGCCCAGTGGCTGCTCGACAGCGCGGACGACCTGTTCTGACTTTTCGGCTTCCTCCACTCGCCTTCAAACCAACCCATGCGAAAACTCCCTGGTATCGCCCTTGCCTGCCTGGCCTGGTGCACACTGATCGCAACAGCGCCGGCGACGGCGGCCGACAGGCAATTGCGCATCGGCACCCTGGTGCCGAAGAACTCGCTGTATCACCGGCAGCTGATCGAACTGGGCGAGATCTGGCGTGCGGGACAGGGCGGCAATGCCAGGGTTCTGATCTATACCGACGGTAGCCAGGGCGGCGAGGCGGAACTGGCGCGGCGCATGCGCATCGGCCAGTTGCAGGGTGCTCTGGTCTCGGTGGTGGGCCTGCGTGAAATCGAGCCGACCGTAGGCGCCATGCAGAACCTGCCGCTCCTGTTCAAGAACTGGGAGGAGGTCGACTACGTGCGAGAAAAGATGCGCGCATCGATGGAAAGGAAATTTCTCGACAAGGGTTTCGTGGTGCTGGCCTGGGGCGACGCCGGCTGGGTGCGCTTCTTCTCGAAGGAGGCCGCCGTGCGCCCCGACGACTATAAGAAAATGAAATTCTTCGCCTGGGGCGGCGAGGCCGAGCAGCAAGCCATCATGAAAAGCCTCGGCTACACGCCGGTACCGCTGGAGACGGCCGACATCCTGCCGTCGATCCAGACCGGCATGATCAACGTGGTGCCGTCGACGCCTTATTTCGCGCTTGCCAGCCAGATCTACAACACCGCGCCCAACATGCTGGAGATCAACTGGGCGCCGATCGTCGGCGCCCTGGTTGTCACGCGCAAGGCCTGGGACGAGATGGCGCCGGCGCTGCAGGAGGCGATGCGCGCCGGCGGTGAGAAGGCCGGCGTGCAATTGCGTGCCCAGGCGCGTGCCGAGGTCGACCAAGCGGTGGAGGCGATGCAAAAGCGCGGGCTTAAGATCAACCGTCCGAACGCGGAGCAGATGCGCGAATGGGACGCGCTGGCCGAAAAGCTGTATCCGCGCATCCGCGGGACGATGGTGCCGGCCGAGACTTTCGATGAGGTCTTCGCCCATTTGAAGGCCTTTCGCGCCGGCCGCGGCAAATAGCCTTGTCGCCACGCCTGCGCGAACGTCTGTCCGGCCTGCGGCGCTTCGACGAAGTTCTGGCCGCGGCGGCGCTGGCACTGATGGCGTTGATCCCGTTAATCGAGATCGCGCTGCGCCCCCTCGTCGGGCGCGGGGTGGAAAACGGACCGGTCGTGGTGCAGCACCTGGGACTGGTCTTGGCGATGTTCGGCGCACTGGCGGCCGAACGCAACGGGCACCTGACCTCGTTGGCCGGCGGTTTCTCCGCCACCGCCGATGCCGGCCTGCGGTCCGCTTGGCGCTACTTCGCCTGCGCCAGCGCGGCGCTCATTTGCGGCGTGTTGACGCAGGCCAGTGCCCGCTTCGTTGCAAGCGAGATCACGGCGGCGCATGTACTCGCCTACGGTATTCCGGTGTGGTGGGTGGAGGCCTCGATGCCGGTCGGTTTCCTTTTGCTGGCGATGAAACTGGGTGCGCGCTGCGGTGGCAGGGCATGGCTGCGCGCGGTGTGCGCCATCGCGCTGCCGCTGGCAGGGATCGGCCTTGCCAGCCAGTTCGAAAGCCATGCGCCGGCGCTCTGGCCGGCCCTGATATGGCTTGTGGCCGCGCTTCTGGCAGGCGCGCCCATCTTCGCGGTGCTGGGTGGATTGGCGCTTGCCCTTTTCTGGAATGCGGGTCAGCCGCTGGCTTCGATCCCGCTCTCGCACTACCAGATCACTGTCAACCCTTCCCTGCCGGCGCTGCCGCTGTTCACCCTGGCCGGGCTTGTCTTCGCGCGCACCGGCGCCGCACGACGACTGGGCACGCTGTTTGTCGCGCTGTTCGGCGGCGGCGTCACCGGCACGGTGATTGCGGCCGCCCTGCTGTGCTCGTTTTTCACTGCCTTCACCGGCGGCAGCGGTGTCACCATCCTTGCACTCGGCGGATTGTTGCTGCCTCTGCTGCGCGAGGCCGGCTATGCGGAGCGGCGCGGCATCGGCTTGGTCACCAGCGCCAGCGCGCTGGGCGTGCTGCTGGCGCCATCGGTTCCGCTGATCATGTATGCCGTGATCGCCCGCGTGCCGATCAAGGACATGTTTCTGGCCGGTGTGTTGCCGGCGCTGGTGATGGTGGCATGCCTGCTCATCTTCGGCGGCTTTCTCAGGCGCGACCCGCTCGCCGCAGACCCGGCACGGGCAGCGGCGGCCAGGCCGGACCTCTACGCGGCGGCCACCGCGGCCTGGGCCGCGAAATGGGAAATCCTGGCGCCCTTGGTCGCCATCGGCTCGCTGGTGGGCGGCCTGGCAACCCCGACCGAGAGCGCTGCGCTGACCGCCGCCTACGCCGTCCTGACCCAGGCCGTCGCCCATCGCGAACTCGATCTGCGCTTGCCGGGCAAATGCCTGTCCGACTGCGCGCAGGTGATCGGCGGGGTCATGCTGATCCTCGGCATGGCCCTGGGCCTGACCAACTACCTGGTCGATGCCGGCATCCCCGACGCGGCCATCGAGTGGGCACAACACTTCATTCCGAACAAGTTCGCTTTTCTCCTGGCGCTTTGCCTGTTCCTCTTCGCCGCCGGCGCACTGATGGAAATCTTCGCCGCCATCGTGGTGCTGGTGCCGCTGCTTTTGCCGGTGGCCCTGAGCTACGGCATCGACCCCGTGCACTTCGGCATCATCTTCTTGGCGGCGATGGAAATGGGCTTTCTATGCCCACCTGCAGGCATGAACATTTATTTCGCTTCGGCCATGTTCGGCAAGCCCTTGCGCGAGGTCGGCGTATCGGTGTTGCCGGCGTTAATGGCCATATTCCTGGGCCACGCTGGCGATTGCGCTACTGCCTTTTCTGGCCACCGGCCTGCCCGGCCTGTTCGCCGCCGGCCCACGCTGAGCGCAGCCAGGCCCGCCGCCGTCCTTCGTCCTTCATTGGTCGGCCATTTGCCGCCAACGCGAAAACGAATGTCGATTCCGGACTCCGTGCGCCCGAAATTCACAGTCTTGTCAATTCGTTCGCGCAATCTCTGCCCGGCGCAATGGATGCCACACGAGGTTGTGTCGAAAGGAGGTCATTCGGTGCTGTGCCAACTGCTTTATTCGAGCGTCGCGACCGGTGCGATGAGCGCGGACCAGATGCGCGACCTGGTCGAGCACGCTCGCCTGCGCAACGCCGAGCGGTCGATCACCGGCGCCCTTATCCACTTTCCGTCATCGCGCGACATTTTCCAGGTGCTGGAAGGACGCCGGTGGGACATCGACCGCCTGCTGCGAAAAATCCATGCCGACCCGCGTCACAGCAGGATCGACGTGCTCTACATGTCCGCGATCGACGCACGCAGCTTCGCCGCCTGGCCGATGGGTTTCATCAACGCCGAATCCACGGACCGCGCAGCACCGCACGGCAAGTCTGGCGCATTGCGCCATGGCATCGCTTCGTTGCGACTGATCCGCGCGAAGGCGACCGAGTTGCGCGCATTGCGCGCCGGTCGCGATGAGGTGGCGGCGCAACCCATCCTGCATTGATTGTGCTGGCCGCACATGAGTTGCTGCCCGGCCGCACACGAGATGCTGCGCGGGCAATCCGTAAATCCAGGCGGAGGGCTTTTGCTACTCAGACTCCAAAGCTCAATACCGCGAGGAAATGACATCCAGTGCCGCCGGCGACAAAGCAGTGCCACACCGCATGCGCGTAACGCAGGTGCGAATCAAGCACGAAAAACACCACGCCTGCGCTGTAGGCAATGCCACCGGCCAGCAACCAGCCGACCACCGCGCTCGGCACGCGGTCGACCAGCGGCAAGGCGGCCAGCAGCACCAGCCAGCCCATCGCAAGGTACAAGGCGGTGGACAACCAGGGGTGCGCGAGCCGGTCGAACGCCTTCAGGCCCGCGCCGGCCAGCGCGAGCGACCACACCAGACCGAACATGGTCCAGCCGCTTGCGCCGCCCAGCGCGCCGAGCGCAAACGGGGTATAGCTGCCGGCGATAAAAAAGTAGATCGCGCCATGATCGAAGCGGAGGACGATCTCCTTGGCGCGACCGGCGGGCAAGGCATGGTAGAGCGTCGAGGTGAGGTACAGCAGCACCATCGTGGTTGCGAACACGGCGCTACCGACGATATTGGCAGCCTGCGCGGAATGGCCAGGGACAAACAGGAACGGTATGCCGACAAGCGCCGCGGCCAGCGCCACGGCATGGCTCACGCTGTTGGCAATTTCCTCGCCGCGGGTTTGCGCGCGCTCCCTGCGGCCGGCGTGACGCGCATCGTCCTTCATGGACATCTCGTCGTCATTCGGCCACGCAAGCTGGCAATGCCCACCACCTGAAAGCGCAGCGGCAGAAATATATTCGCATTTTCGCGTTCCAGCCAGTTGATGCTCAGACACTCGCCGCAAAGCGCCTGCCATTGCCCTGCCAGCAGACTCGGTGCATGCAGCGGCACGGGGGAGTTGCAGGCCTTGCATTCAAGTCTTTGCATAGCGCACCTGTAATGGTCGGAATTCGCAGGAAGTCTGACGCTGATGGTGCGCCGGGCATGTGCCGCGCTGATGACAAACGCGGTGTGCCGCGAAAAATTCCGCATCGTGCCGAAGATGCCTGACAAGCCCCTGAAACCCCGCCCCGGCATGTGCGTTGTCTGTGACTCTGGCCGCCTTGATGGCGAACGTTGGCCGCGCAGGTGGCTACAGGCACGAGTCGTCCCCGGCGCGCGAGCCTTGTGGTCTTGTGCCCTGCCACGCGACGCGCTTGCCGAACTCATGGTCCGGCATGCGTTGCGCTTGCGGATTGATTGCGTCCGCTCCACGGTCCGGCATCGCCCACAGCGGCGGCCCCCGCGCCGGCCGCAGACGCGGCGGTTGCTTAGGCTCGCCCAGGTGCCCGCGAATCGCCCGGATCACCGGCCCCTCGGTGATAAAGGCGGCCCCTCGGTGATAAAGGCGGCCCCTCGGTGATAAAGGCGATGATCCGCATCGCGCCACCGCTTCTGGGACACAGCAGGGGCAACATCTCGTAGATGCGCGCCAGCAGAAGCGCCCAGACATAGCGGGTTGCCTGGCGATGCGCCAGCTCGTCGATCGCGTCGGGCGGTGGCGCGACGGCTGGCTGCGAGAGTGGAATCGGCGGGCGCCGGCACAACGCCTTCGCTCGGCTGCGCCAGTGCGCTGACGCTGCCCGTAGCGGCTAGTTGGGCGCCAGCGCCCCTCAGGGCCCGTTTTCGTAGGGTTCGAATCCCCGGCAGGGACCCAATATGGTCGCGACAACGACGGCGTCCTGCGTCCGGCGCTTATCCCCGAACAGGGATTGGCGCGAGTACCGGCGGGTCGTGCCCGTTGCCAGACTGCTGCGTGCGATCCGCATTCGCTCGGCCTGGGCCGACGTTGCAAGGGAAGCGGCACTCGCCGGCCGCGACTGCGCAGGTTGCGCAATCGGTGCGGGCGACCGCCTCGCAACGTCGTCCACCGGCGCCGGCGCGTCCGCTTCGCCCGCCTGTGCCGCCCGTTCAGCCTCAGCCTGCGCTTCCTTGTCGGCCGCCGCCTGTTTTCCCCGCTGAGTCAGGAACTGGACCAGCATGAACGCCATGAACAGCAGGACGTAGAGAACCTCCGACGACAATTCCTTCATGACTGGCCGCGCCTACTTCTTGACGCCGCCCGCCGCTTCGTCGCCATGCGAGATCTCCTCGCGCATTGCGGTGTCGGCCTGCAGGTTCTTCATGCGGTAATAGTCCATGATGCCCAGGTTGCCTTGGCGAAACGCCTCAGCCATGGCGCGCGGTACTTCGGCTTCCGCCTCGACTACGCGGGCTCGCATTTCCTGTTCCTGCGCCACCGCCATCGCGCGACGCTCTTCGGCCTTGGCCTGCGCAATCTGCTTGTCTGCGTTGGCCTGATCGATCTGCAGCTTGGCGCCGATGTTCTCGCCCACATCCACGTCGGCGATGTCGATGGACAGAATCTCGTAGGCGGTGCCCGCATCCAGACCCTTGGACAGGATGTGCTTGGAGATGTGATCGGGATTCTCGAGCACGCTCTTGTGATTGGTCGCCGAACCGATGGTGCTCACCATGCCCTCGCCGACCCGAGCAATGATGGTTTCCTCGCCGGCACCGCCAACCAGGCGGTCGATGTTGGTGCGCACCGTGACGCGCGAGACGACGATGAGCTGAATGCCGTCCTTGGCGACCGCCGCGATCTTCGGGGTCTCGATCACCTTGGGCAATACCGACATCTGCACCGCCTCGAGTACATCGCGCCCCGCGAGGTCGATCGCGGCGGCACGCTTGAAAGGCAGTGGAATATTGGCCTTGTCGGCCGAGATCATCGCATTGACGACCCGCACGACGTTGCCACCGGCCAGAAAGTGGGCTTCGAGGTCGTTGATGGAAACGTCGATGCCTGCCTTGACAGAGCTGATGCGCGCGGTGACTACCGTGCCGGGTGGCACACGGCGCAGGCGCATGCCGATCAAGGTAAAAAGGCCGACGTAAGCGCCGGAAGCCCAAGCCGCAATCCACAGTCGGACCGGCACGAGATACAACAACATCGCCACGACCGCTGCTATCACGATCAGCAGGCCCAGTCCTCCGGTGGCACCGGTCTCAATAAGCATTTCTTGTCTCCTAATTGTTTTGATTTGTCTGTTGGCGAACGACAACCCGGTTGCCGTCCACTCGAACCACTTCTATGGCCACGCCGGCGTCGATAAGTTCCCCGGTCGAGACCACATCGACGCGTTCGCCGTCGATATCGGCAATTCCTGACGGATGCAGCGGCGTACCCGCATGGCCGGTTTTCCCGAGCCAGCGGGCGTCGCTCGCGGGCGCCGAGGAATATCCCGCCATCGCCGTAAGCCCCGTATCGAGCACCAATCGTCGCCCGACCCTGGTGCGCGGGAGAAAGCGCATGATGGCCAGGCTCGCCACGACGGCGGTCAATAGCGCGAACACCACCCGCGTCGCGGCTAGCACCACGATCTCGTAGGAATCCTGGACACCCACCAGGGACAGCACCAATCCGCCCAGCAGCATGCCTACACCCAGGATGCCGACCAGGCCGAAGCCGGGTATGGCGATCACCTCCACCGCGAGCAGGATGACGCCACCGGCAACGAGCATGAGTTCCTCCCAGCCTGCCAGCTGAACCAGCCAATGACCCCAAAAAAACAAACCCAGACTGGTGATTCCGAGCGCGCCCGGAATACCGAAGCCCGGCGTGCGAATCTCCAGGATGATGCCGAGCATGCCGATAGTGATGAGCAGGGAACTGACTATCGGATGCGTGAGGAATCGCACCAGGTTCTCAGCCCAGTTGGGGCCGGCGCGCCGCACCTGGGCACCGGCCAAGCCCACCTTTTCGAGCACAGCCTCGATCGTATCGGCGCGAAAATCGATCAGCTTGTTCTTGACCGCCTCCTCGGTGGTGAGCGTCAGGAGCTTGCCCTTGGCGATGACGCCGGGAATGACCACGTCGGCATCGACCATGGCCTCGGCGATAAGTGGTGGGCGCTTGCGAGCCTCGGCGGTGGCGCGAAATTCCTTTCGCATGTAGGAGACGGTCTTCTCCTCGACCGGCTTGGACGCCTCCCCGGGTTGGCCTGCGGTCACCGGCATCGCCGCACCTATGGTCGCGCCCTCGCCCATGACGAGCGTCTGCGCTGCCAGCCCGATAAGCGCGCCGGCGGAGATCGCCCGCTTGTTGACAAAAGCGATGGTGCGGACCTTGGATGTCAGCACGGCGTCGCGAATGATCACGGCGGCGTCGACTCGCCCGCCGAAGGTGTTGATGTCCAGGATGACAGCAGCCGCGCCCTCGCGCTCGGCCTGGTCCAGCACGCGCTTGAGGAAGGGCGCGAGCCCGAGGTCGATGACGCCTTCGACCGGCGCGACGTAAACGATTCGCGCGGCCTCGGCAGCACGCACGTGCGGCGCTTGCAGCAGCAGGCACTGTGCGGCCAGCGCGAGGCAGCCGATCCACTTGGAAATGCACGTATGCATGGTCTCGGTCGGGAAATTGCGGGAGGATCTATGTAAAACGACTGGCGAACCATCTTCGTCTGCCGTGAACGCACTGGGGGATCGGTGGGTTGTCGGCACGCCGACGCATGAGCAGGGCTTGCGCACGATTCAGGCGAACGGGATCGTATGCCCCATGAATTCCTGCGGAACTTCCGGGCCCCACTGGTTTCGCAATCCTTCCTCCGGCGTGAACAGGTTCGAAGGGTCGTCCTCGTTGCGCACGTCGCTGTCGGCCCAATGCTCATGCACCACGTTGTAGGGGTCGTACCAATAGTCGAACACCTGGCTGCCGAGCAGGTGCCGGCCGATGCCCCAGGTGTGGCGATAGCCCTTGGCCTTGAGGACGTTGTGGCCGATCATGATCGAGTCGATGTCGCGCGATTCGTAGGACAAATGGTTCAAGCCGCTCTTTTCGGCCTGGAGCGCGAAGAACACATGGTGGTCGACGTATTCCTTGCCGTTGTCGAGCCGGTTGAACGAGCCGATCAGATTGGCTTTTTCGCCGGCATAGATGTCGTCGGAAGACACCAAGCCCAGGGTCTCGCGATACCACTTGACCGTCTGCTTGATGTCGGTCGTGGTGATCACGCCGTGGCCGGCGCATTTCACCGGTGCGGGACCGGTCGGCAAGCGCATCAGTTCGGTCCGTCGCGTCTTGTCGCCGGCCCAGTTCACCTTGTACTCGGGCAGGCCCATTGGCTGCAGTAGATGCTGGCCGAACAGCACTTCGATGCCCATGCCGTTGGGGTCCTTCAAGCGCACCCGTTTGCCGCCGCCGGGTTCGTCGATATTCTCGATGCCGGACGCGCCGGGCAGCCCGGCCAGGGCCTTCAGGTCGTCTTCGCTGCGCGCGTAGTAGCCGAACGCCAGGGGCTTGGCCGGCCCGAGTTCGGTGACATGCAGGTACGGCTGCGGATCGGTGCCGCGCATGTAGAGTCGGTCTTTGGTACGTTCGGAGCGAACCATGCCGAAATCGGTCAGGAACTCTTCCATCTTGTCCAGGCTGGGTGCCTGCAGACGTGCATAAACGTATTTGCGTACTCGTACTGTGGTCATGGACGTTCCTCCAGTGGAAAAGGACAAGTTGTTCGCTGCACGTGCCGCCGGCCGGCCGATTTCGCAGCTTCGGAATATACCAAGCCTGCGCTACTGCTTGCCCTCGTGGATATGATCCTTGGCAGCAGGCGAGGGCATTCATTCCGAATGTGCTGTTGTTGGCGCGAACCGGAACGCCTGCAGGGTAGGTGAGATTGCATGCGCAGGGTCGTATCATTCTTTCCTTATTTAGCACTACGTTGTTGATGACAGAAACCCGCCGCTCGCGTGGCTGTCATTTTTTGGTAAAGATCGATGGTAGCGGGAGAGCACCAATGACAGCGCCATATACGCAAGGCATCACCGATGTACCGGTTTGACCTTGGTTTTCCTCTCGCGCTCGGCATGCCAGAGGTAGTGCCGGGCTCGTAGCCGGGTCTCCACGCAGCCCCCAAGCAAGCGATGCATAGAAACTTTACACAGGTAAACAGGAAATGGATAGACTAAACTAACTTTCACTTCGGAAGCTCGCGCCGAAAGGCGCGGAACCATACAGGAGACAGACATGCAAGGCAATAACGTCCGCACCCTCGTTGCCGCAACCGTATTTGCGGCATTCACGGTTGGCGCCGGGACTGCGGCGGCGCAGCAGGTGATCAACCTGACAATGGCCGCCAGCCACCCCACCACGTTTCTGCCGGTGGGCGTCATGGCGGGCTTCTTCAAGAACGAGATCGACCGGCAACTCAAGGAAGGCGGGAAATTCCGGATCAACTGGAAAGAAGCCTATGCCGGAACGCTTTATAAACTGCAAGACACGATGGA
>Ga0163149_10002452_pt1 | contig 22218 bp, 7 predicted proteins | sample OliLakLV19MP5G1_FD_148604 | JGI IMG/M metagenome (GOLD analysis project Ga0163149, IMG submission 148604) | Freshwater microbial mat bacterial communities from Lake Vanda, McMurdo Dry Valleys, Antarctica - Oligotrophic Lake LV.19.MP5.G1 | ecosystem: Environmental > Aquatic > Freshwater > Lake >...
GGATACTGGCATGGGGTTGGTATTAGACCCAGACATCAGCGATTTTGAAGACGACCGGATCATTGCCGGATTTTTCCCAATAGAAAATTTAGAAAAGCTAAATACGATCAACGCAACAGAAGGAAAAAGCCTAATCAAATTCGTTCGACCTGCTTTTCCACCGGTTGGGAACGTGGGTGATGCTTATACTCAGGGTGATAAAGTGATGGGCTCTGATCTGGTACGATTAGGATATTTTAATGCAGACACTGAAAATCAACTTTCTGGTAGTGGAATAAAAATCGGTGTATTATCTGACAGCTATAATACTCTTTATACGCTGAACGGAGGGCCTGCAGCAATTGATATCGCAAACAAGGACCTTCCCGGAGATGCTGCGCATCCCTTCGGATTATTGCCACCCGTTCAAGTATTGAAAGATTACCCCACCAAATATGGAGCAGGTAAAGATGAAGGACGTGCCATGTTGCAAATCATCCATGATATTGCACCTCGCGCTGAGTTAGCATTCCGCACTGGTTTTCTCACAGCAGGTGATTTTGCCAAAGGCATTTTAGAATTAAAAGATGCAAGCTGCAACATCATCGTGGATGACATCACCTATATCACCGAGCCTTTTTTCACGGATGGAAAGGTAGCAGCAGCAGTAAAAATCGTTGCTGATCAGGGTGTCTCATACTTTACCTCAGCGGGTAATTTTGGCAACAAATCCTATGAAGACTTGTTCAAACCTGCTGACGCTACCTTGATCAATCTACCTAGAAATGGAGGTGTATTAGCTGGGCAAGTACACGCGTTTAGACCTGGCGATACTGATCAGAAATTAACCGTTTATCCTACCAAACCTGGCGAGGCCACAAACTACACGATAGCTCTCCAATGGAATGATCCCCTTTATTCAATAGGTCAAACCGGTACTCAATATGACCTTGATATTTACTTAAAGGATTTTCAAGAAGTTCCACTTTTTGGTTTCAACCGCGATAATCGTGGTGGCGACCCTGTTGAGATTCTCTCTTTTACCATTTCAACTAAGACTGACATTAACCTGGTGATTGCACGTGAATGTCAAACATGTAGCGAAGCCACCATTAATTTCAAGTATGTTATTTTCCGTGGGGAATTAAATCCTGGTGATGATAATGAATATTTCACTGGTTCCTCAACAGTTGTAGGTCATGCCAATTCAACCGATGCTATGACGGTAGGCGCAATTCTTTATCGAAATACTCCCGAATTTAATTTTGACGTTCCAGTTACAAATCCTGCCATACAACAACTTACTGTAGCTACCTTTTCCTCTGTTGGAGGAATGCTTAACAGAGCAAAACCAGACTTCACTGCCCCAAATGGTGTTCACACTACTGTAGATTTTGGTGCTCCTCTTCTAAATGGAGATGTAGAGGGAAAAGACTTTAACTTTTTTGGTACATCTGCTGCGGCTCCTCATGCTGCCGCGGTTGCGGCCTTACTGATGGAAGCCAGAAATTATTACTACCCATCAACGAACCCATCATACAAAGATAAAGACGATCAAACCATCGACTGGGGAGAAGGAAACTCTCCAGCTTCCATTAGAAAAATACTTCAGTTTACTGCTTTGGATTTGAACGAAGCTGGCCCAGAACTGAAATCCGGACATGGTTTAATAAAGGCTGATAATGCCATGCTAGTTTTAGCTGCTCCAAAGCCAAAAATAAACACAACGGATCCATTTACCGTACTACCAAATGAAGCAGATGGAGCCATTCCTACTTTAGGCAAAGATCCAGCAACGATAATTATTAACGGTACAAATTTCACTGAAGATTCAGAGGTTCTTTTCAGAGGAGGATCTCTTAAAGAGGTAACGGGTGGTGACTTTTACATTAATGAAGATGAAAATCTGGTTGCTGAAATTCCAAAATTTGAAGGGAATCCTACTATTCAGGTTATCAATACAGCTATTTCAGAACTAAGTACAGACGGAGGATTTACCGTGCCAAGAAGTTTCTTTGAAATCGAAAAGAAAGAAATATTTATACGTGCCGCAGATGTATCCAAAAAATACGGTGAAGCCGTTCCAGCAGACTATGAAGCAACCGTATATGTTTTAACAGGTGGTGCCTGGAAGAAAGGTGATGAGGCGATCTCAGCACAATATCCAAATGGCATAACACTGGCAGATATTGGTCTCACCAATGCTGATACACCGATGCTTGATCCAAAAGGGTCTGGCCGCTTGCTTACTCCTGTCCAATTTTCAATTACTGGTTTAAGCAACTTAAGCAATATAGGGCGCTACCTGATTACCCCTTCGCACGGTGCAGTCGATGTTTCCTTTACGGAATTATTTGAATACACTGGAGTTAGCAAAGTCAATATTGTGACCTACGACCAAAACCCAACTCTTCCAGCAGTGGGCCCTGGTTTAGGAGCAGTGACCGCAGAAAAATTGCCTCTTACTATTAAAGCAGTTGACTTACCGCTGACCTATGGTGAATCGATTGCCGATAAAATCACCATTGATTTTACTTATGAAAAGGAAAATATTTCTATTGAATTTGATGAATCATTGAAGGCACTTTATACATCAAACCTAACCACTAATGCCCTTGCGATTGTTGACAGACCTGAGTTGAATGGCAAAACATTGTTCAATGATTTTGAACTCACCAATTATAGTTTCATGGTGAGTGGCAAGACGCTCTTCAATGCGAAAACATTGTATAATGGCAAAACACTCTACAATGTATACGTTCCAATTGCTTCCTTCTTTGATTATACGGCTAATCCCGATGACCAGGAACTTCTTTATCCTGAAGTGAACGGGAAGACCTTGTTCAATGCCAAAACATTGTTCAATGCCAAGTCATTGATGAATGGAAAATCTTTGATGAACGCAAAAACTTTATATAACGCAAAAACTTTGTTCAATTCATTACAGAATGGAAAGACACTGTTTAATGCAAAGACTTTGTTTAATGGAAAGACATTGTATAATAGTACAATAAGTATCTCCAATGGAAAAACACTCTTTAACACGACCACTGAAGCAGAGACTGATGATCAGACTCCAAAGGTGCTTGTAATTTTTGGGGAAGAAGAACTAGTAGACGGTGCAACGGTCTATGAAGATGAGAATTTCATACAGTTTGATGAGGTCGTGTTGAGTTCCATCAACCTCGTTACAGGAACCGGTGTTGGTACTCATAAAATTGTACCCGGAGCATTTATCGCAGAATCCTCTTTCAATTTCGATGTGACTTATGAAACTGGTACACTTACTATTACTCCTATGACGGTAACCGTAACAGCAGATGCTAAGACCAAAACTTATGGTAAGGTCGATCCGGAATTATCCTTTGTTTCGAATCCCGCTGTGAACAGTACTTTGGCCAACGGAGATGATGTTAGCTTTATCGGAACAATTTCAAGAGTTGCCGGGGAAACCGTAGCTGACGGACCTTACGCAATCCAAAAAGGCACATTGGCAAATGATAACTATACCATCCATTATATTGCTGCAAATTTAGAAATTACGCCACTTGCCGTAACCGTAACCGCTGATGCTGACCAGACCAAAGTATATGGTTCAGTAAACCCTTCTACTTATAGTTACACATCGATTCCAGAAGTAGGCTCATCACTTGAGAACGGAGATGCAATCAGCTTTACTGGCGCATTGAGCAGGGCATCCGGTGAAAACGTTGACAGCTATGCTATAAACCAAAACGATTTAAACAATGCCAATTATACAATTACCTACACTACGGCTAATTTTAAAATCACAACGCTGGCTGTTATAGTAAGTTCAGTTTCGAAGAACAAGATGTATGGTCAGGTAGATCCAATATTGACATTTGAATCAATCCCAGCAGAAGGCACCTCATTGGCAAACGGAGATGTGATCAGCTTCATAGGTGAACTTTCAAGGACACCGGGCCAAACTGTAGCCGGAAGCCCTTATGCCATCCTGCAGGGTTCATTAGTGAATAGCAATTATGCAATCACTTTTAACAGTGCAAATTTAATCATCACACCGCTTGTTGCCACTGTAACTGTTAATCCGAATACGAAAACATATGGAGTTTCAGATCCTTCGTTCAGTGGAACGTTATCAGGCTTCCTGGCCTCTGATAATGTTGTTGCTACCTATAGCCGCACGTCAGGTGAGGCAGTTTCTGGCTCTCCTTATATAATCAGTGCTTCATTAAGTCCAGCAACTGTATTAAGTAACTATTCCATCTCGTATGGTACTGGTGCATTTACAATTACAAAAGCCAATTCAACCGTCAGCGTAACGGGCGGCACATTGATCTATGATGGCTCACCGAAGCAAGCAACAGGTTTTGCTTATGGTGTAGGTGGAATCGGAGATATTTTAACTCCATCTGTAACATTAACTTATCAAGGTTTAGGAGGAACTTCTTATGGCCCTTCTACCACTGCACCTGTTAATATTGGAACCTATTTAGTGACTGGTGGATTTGTGGGAAATGGAAACTATAATCCTTCCTCGAGTACTACTGCTACACTTACCATAGATTGTACAGAAGAAGCTGAAATTGAAAGTAGTAACACTGCACAAGGCGGAGGCTCTACTACACCCAAAGTAAACAAGCCGTCCGGTACAGAATCTGGCGACTTGCTAATTGTTGGATTGATGTACGAAAAAGGTAACGGAACGACCATTACTCCTCCTCAAGGTTGGACTCTGATACGAATAACCACTCAAGGTAACCAAGTCGGTATGGCTACTTTCTACAAAGTGGCAGGCAATAGTGAACCACCGACTTACTCATTTTCAATAAGTAACAGTCCAAAATGGAATATTGGTATATCACGAATAGAGGATGCCGATCCTGTAAATCCCATTGACTCCCATAGTGGCGCATACGGTAGTAAATCGTTAATAGCGACTGCTCCGGCAATAACAACCAGTGCTTGTAACACACTTGTTATGACATTCTTTGCCAATAAAACCGATGCAACCTGGTCTCCTGCATCGGGATCCGGATTAACTGAGGTCTATGATATTCCAAACTCTGCACAAGGACTTACTTCAAATATGATGGCCTATTATATTCAGTCGAAAGCTGGTAATACTGGAAATAAAACTGCGACCTCATCAAAAAGTGAAGTCTGGGTGGCTCAGCAAATAGCAGTAAGATCCAAAACAGAAAAATCAGGATCAAATTCAAGAAATAGTAGCACAGCAGCAATTAGTGAAGATCAACTCAACAAAGAGCAAAAAAGTGTGGCAAGCCTAATATCATACCCTAATCCGGTTGTTGATCGGGTAAACATTCAATTCCCAGAGTTGACCGAAGAACCAACGCGATCGTCCATTAATATTTTAGACCAAATAGGCCGCTCCTATCCTGTAAATGCCATCTGGCATACAGAAAATACGAGCCTGGAAATTGATTTTTCAGCTATCACAAAAGGACTTTATATCATCCGTGTGAGCACTCAACGAGGAGCGCAAACGATGAAGGTAATAAAGGAATAGAGTATCTACTTGTCATTTACAAAAGAGGCTGCCGAAAAGGGCGGCCTCTTTTGTTTTGAGGGCCCTGATTCGTAATTTCGTCATTCTATAAGCTGAATGAACCGTTTTAACTTCGCTATTCTATTTTTACTTTCACTCCTCTCAATTAGTGGTTGGGCTCAAAATTCGGAAGCAGAAAGAATAATGAGAATTATTCCCTCCCTGAAAGAGGATTCTACCAAGGTTAATACGCTGATTGAACTGGGCACAGCCTACTTGAGCACTGACATTAACGAAGCCATTAAATATGGGATTGAGGCACGTGATCTGGCTGAAAACGTAAATCACAAAAAGGGATTGGGATTTGCACTGAAACTGCTTGGACTCGGCAATGCATATAAGGGTAATTATGTTGAAGCGGATGTTCAGTTTAAAGCATCCCTGGAAGTCTTTGAAAGCATCAATTTCAAGGATGGTATTTCCAACATATTAAATAATTTAGGAAGTCTCAATTTCAGTTTGGGTGAGGATACGAAATCTATCGATTATCATCTTAGGTCACTTAAGATAGCAGAAGAGATCAATAACAAATACAGGATATCCACTAATCTGAATAATATCGGTACTGTTTACGCCAACAAGCCTGCCACCTATGAAAAAGCCATTGAATATTTTATCAGGGCGCTACCAATCTTCGAGGAACTTAATTATACCGAGGGAATCGGCACCGCCACAGTGAATATTGGTGAAATCTATTTTAAAAGAGGATTGTATGATTCAGCGTTGACATTCTTTCAAACATCAATCAAGATGTATGAAGGCACTGCCGATGCTGCACTTGCCTTAAGTTATTTAGGTGAGATTTACGCTGAGCGAAATGATTTTAAAAATGCATTTAACTATCATAATCAGGCCGTTGCGGTTACTGAAAAATTGGGGGCACAACAGTATTTGGCTCAAAGTCTTCTAAGTCTTGCAAAAACTATTAAGAAAAAGGGTGACTTGATTCAGTCAATTGAAACCTACAAAAAAGCGCTAACGATCAGTGAGGAAATCCGAGCCAAGCAGGAAATTAAAAACTCATACGAGTCATTAGCCGGAGGCTATGCAGAAGTAGGTGATTTTAAAAATGCGTATAAGTACGAATCACTACTAACTGGCATTAAAGATACCCTTTACAACAATGACGAAGATAAAAAGGTACAGCAGCTTCAATTCAATGCAGAAGTTGACAGAAAAGAAGCCCAGATTAATCTTCAGGAGGCTACTATTCAAAGACAGAAAGTAGTAACCTATGCCACCGGTATCTCCGGATTTTTGCTTCTTATCGTTGCTGTTGGCTCCTATAACCGGTATAAGTTCGTTAGGAGAACCAATAAAATAATTCAAGACGAGAGGGATCGATCGAAACAACTTTTGCTAAACATCTTACCGGAAGAAACAGCCCGCGAACTAGAAACCAATGGCTATGCGCAATCGCGGTACTATGAAAATGCAACAGTTCTTTTTACTGACTTCAAGGGCTTTTCTACCATTGCCGGCAAACTAGCACCACAGGATTTGGTGGCAGAACTCAATGATTACTTCATGGCATTTGATGAAATTGTTGAGAAATATAAACTGGAGAAAATAAAGACCATCGGTGACGCTTACATGTGCGCTGGCGGTATCCCCATTGCTAATGACACGCATCCTTTAGATGCCGTACATGCTGCTTTAGCCATGCAGGCATATATGGAAAAGAAAAATAGTGAGCGAAAAGAAAAAGGAATAGAAGGATGGGAATTACGAGCAGGAATTCACACCGGCCCTATTGTAGCGGGAGTGGTAGGAAAGAAGAAATACGCCTATGATATCTGGGGCGACACGGTAAACATCGCCAGCAGGATGGAGTCTAATGGTGAGCCCGGTAAAGTAAATATCTCATCTTCCACCTACGATCAAATAAAGGAATATTATCAGTGTCTATACCGGGGCAAAATATCCGCCAAGAATATCGGAGAAGTGGATATGTATTTCGTTAACGAACCCTTGCACATCAAATCCTAACTATACAGTCCGCGTTTTCAATTTCGTGGCGATTTCCTGCAACCTCTCCTTCTTGAAATTCTCACGATTCGTTTTACTGTATTGGGTATGAAAGCGATGTGATTCGAGAAAAGTCTTTTGAACAAGATTCCATTCTCGTTCTGTTTCCACTACACCTTGTTCTTTTAATTCCTCAAGCAATCGGCCCCCTATCTGATAGAAGTCTTCGCGGCCTAAATAGTCAAGATCTGCGTCACATAAAATTTTATCAAGCTTGGTGACCGGTGATTGAGGTATGCGGGTGGCCAGAATCATATTACAAATTACATCGACTTGATTTCTGCTTAAGCCATAAGTGGTCAATATTTCCTTTGCCATCTCCGCTCCTTTTTCTTCATGATTTTTAGGTGAGTAAATAAATCCGGCATCATGATACAGTGCTGCAAGCCTGAGCAGTTTAATCTCCTCCTCAGTTAACTGCTCACTTTCAGCTATCACCATTGCCGATTTCAGCACATCATAAATGTGTTCAATATTATGGTATTGAAGTTTCGGCATTTCCTTTTCGAGCAGGTTGATAATATGATTTTCGGCAGAGGCGAAATCAGGTGATTTTGGCTTTGCCTCTTCAATCAATAATTGCTCTCTGAGATTTTTTAAAAGCGGATCCACATTCCACCAGATAAGATCTATGTCATTGGATTTTTTGGCTTTCTCTAACCCGATGCGTGCAGAATCTACATCACCCAACGCATTGTGTATATGAACAACATAGACATTCACTCCTTTCTCATTCGCCTCACCCCGTTTCGTCAATTCACTTAATAGTTCTTTTGCTTTCTCTTTGTTGTCTGACTTGGCATATGCCGAAGCCAGATAGGCAACCATTGAAGGAGGTCTTATTTTGGACGAACGGAGTCCTGAAGATAACGCCTCAATGGCATCTTCGTATCTACCCATGGTCAGATAGATCCTTCCGAGAAAATCGTAAAGGCGTAATACGGTAGGATACAATTGCAGTGCTTCACTTAATGTGCCGAGTGCTTCCTCCTGCCGGTTCAACAAATGCAGACTGATGGTTTGATAGTTAAAATACGCTACGGTTAATGGTTCAACGATCTTCGCTTTCTCCACAAATTCAATTGCTTCATCGAAGCGCCCCATCATGTTGAGTAAGTAGCTATAGGTATACAGTACAATAGCATTATTGGGATTCAATTCAATAGCTTGCAAAAGTAATTTCTCGGAAGATTTGAAATCTTTGGTGACAAAAAACTCAACAAATGCTTTTGTTAGATAGTCATTGTCGGTTGGGCCCCTCTTCCAGGCTTCCTGAAGATAAACTTCAATGTTTTTAAGAGCCTCATCTGGAGAAAGATCTCCATTCCACGACATTCTCGCGGAATAGGAACTGGCCAGGTAAGAATACGCCTGCTTAAATTCAGGATCCTTTTCAATGGCCTTTTTAAAATACTCAGAGGCGGTACGATAACCATCTACACTCCACTGATTAAAAGCATGTCTGCCCTTAAGAAAAAGATCATATGCTTCCAGATTCTTTGTGGGAACTTCTTTAAGCTTTTCGTTTACCTGTGGATTAAGAGATGATTTCAACTCTTTAGCTACAACTTCAGCCACACTGCTCTGAATGGCAAAAATATCGTCCATGCTTTCTACGAAGACTTTTGACCAAACATGATGATCCTTTATCGCATCAATGAGTTGAACCGTGATTCTGACCTTATTACCGTGAGCCTGAGCACTGCCTTCAAGAATAAATTTGACCCCTAACTCAGTCGCTATTTCCGGAGCTGATTTAGTTGTCTTTTTATATCGCATCACCGAAGTCCTGGAGATCACGCGAAGCTGGGGAAGGCTGGAAAGTTGTATCAGAATATTCTCCGTAATACCATCAGCAAAATATTCCTGCGATGGATCCTGAGATAGGCTTAAAAAAGGGAGTACTGCCAGCGATTTTTCAAGTAAGTTTTGTTCGGCCTTGCCTTTCGTCTCAGCCTGACTGGCGGGTTGTTCAACAACTTCCTCTGCAGACCCATCAAAATAAGCATCTGATGTTCTTCCCGGATATTTGATTGCCGTAGCAATTTCTTTAATCGCGTTGGCCACCTTGTTGATCTGATCGCGGTAAAATAAATTATTGGCATTATCCTGTCGCTTGTCATCCGGACGAAGCGGTCGATTTACACCCGGTGACCGAAAAATAAAATCGATCGAACGAAGCTTAGACTGCAATTCTGCTTCTATCAAGCTCCGATCCTCCGGATCTAAGTTGTGAATCGTTATGGGAAGCACCCGGCTCGCCACGTTTCCATTACGCAGCCTGATATCCCTGCCAATCGTATCGGCCAACGCCACTTTGTTGAAGGCACAAAATTCATTTTGCCAGGCGAAACTCCTGGGGTCACAATAAATTTGTGATAGAATAGGAATGAAAATCAAAGCTTTGAGTTTTCCCTCAAGGCTTTTATCAACATTGTGAGTTTCTAACAAACCATCAATTGGATTGGAGTCAAAATAAATGGAAATATCTTCCTTAAATGTGCTCTCCAGTTCTTTGCTAAGGTCCGTTACAAAGTCTGTAACCCATCCATTGTTAGGTTGATGCCCCAGACTGTGGACTGACGAACCTGACACACTCCGATTATCTTTATGACGATACGAAATAAAAATATCATATTCATATCCAGAAACTATTGACGGCATAGGAACAAATATACTAACTTGAAATGCTTCTGGCAATGAGGCGTGTGCTATAAAAAATTAATTATCAGGTCTTTAAAACATTCGCTATTTTTAATGTATGAAAATAGAACCACTTTTCACTGAAATTTTTCTCATCCGTCTATTGATTAATATCGGAGCTATGATCATTCTGATCCGGTTCATTTATTATCATATCTACCAAAAGAGAGAAACCTTCTTCACCTTCTTTCTGCTTAACTTTGTTGTATTCATATTGGCATTCATGCTTCAAAAAAGCAGTGCTTTTGGTTCCATCAGTAATGCGGGAACTGCGTTTGGGTTGTTAGCAGCATTTTCTCTTTTGAGATTTCGAACGGAAACGATCTCAGCCAAAGATATGACCTACATATTCATAATCATGACCATTGCCTTGATTAATTCAATCATGGATGGCCGGTATTGGGAGATCATTATTTTAGATTCACTGATTATCGTAGCCGTTTATTTTGTTGATGGAAACTGGCTCATGCGCAATCAGAAAACAAAAACAGTGGACTATGATGGTCTTGAAAATATTCAACCTGAAAAACATGGTCTTTTAATTAAAGATCTGAGCCAGAGAACGGGTTTAAATATTCAACGAATTTCGATTGAGCACATCGACCTTATTAAAAATAAATTAGAAATTAAAATTTATTATCATTAAACCAACTGGTCAAGAAACTGATTTAGAGCTATGAGTAAAATAAGAGCAAGATTAATCGTTTTGAATTTTTCAATCTGTTTATTCCTGATTAGTTTTTTCAGTGATGCCCAACAGATTATTGTCCCCCCCTACCTTCAACCAGGAAATGCTTCTACGCTTACCAAAGAACAAAAAGTTCTTATCTGGCAAACCGATAGCATACCGGGTAAGTATAAAGTAGAATTTGCATTGGGTTCATTTGGACAAAAAGTATCGGTTGCTAAAACAACCTTTGTAAAATTAAATCTAAATAATAAGACCACTTTTCTTTACCGGGCCAGTCTTACCGGTTTAAAATTTGATTCCGAGTATTCCTACCGGGTCTCATTGAATGAACAAACCATAACCGAAGGATCATTTAGTACACGCTCAAAAAAGCAGCAGACAAAATTTGCGGTATTTGGTGATTGTGGTGCCGGCACACCACAGCAGGCAGAGATTGCTTATCAGGTATTCCAACAAAAACCACAGTTCGTTTTAGTCACCGGTGACAACGTGTACCGCAGTGGCCTGGAAAGCGAATACAGAAAAAACTTTTTTCCGTATTATTCATCCAAAGAAGCAAGCCCGCTAACAGGAGCACCCTTGATGCAATCAGTTCCTTTTTACATGCTTCTGGGAAATCATGATGTGTATGGATCCGATTTTGATAAAACTCCGGACGGGCTAGCCTATTTCTACTATAATGACCTTCCCTTGAATGGTCCCTCCACAGAACTCACAGTAACCGTTGAAGGAAGTGAGGGAAAAGTAAAAGCATTTAAATCAAATAGTGGATCTCGTTTTCCTAAAATGTCAAATTTTTCATTCGATCAAGGTAATGTCCATATTGTCTGCCTCGATGCAAATCCTTATACGAATCCGTTGGACCCAACACTGGTTCAATGGCTTTCTGAAGACTTAAGAAATAGCAAAGCAGATTGGAAGATCGTGTCCTATCATCATCCCGGATTTAATTCCAGCAAAGCCCACTACGATTATCAGCAAATGCGTTTACTCTCTCCTGTCCTTGAGCAGTTGGGGGTAGATCTGGTGCTAACGGGACACGTTCATAATTATCAACGCACATTACCCCTCACTTTTGATCCTCAAAAAAATTCAACAGGAACACAATATTTAATTTCGAACGAAGGAAGAGTGGACGGAAAGTTTATGCTGGATGAAAAGTTTGACGGCATTACCAATACCAAACCAAAGGGAATCATCTATATCGTAACCGGGGCGGGTGGAGCTCCTCTTTATGATCCCACATTAAGTGGAAAACCAGAACTATGGAAACACGACCCTCAGCAAAACTGGGTTCCCTTCACTGCCAAAATAATTTCTGACAAGCATTCTTTCACCATGATTGAGACCATTGGCAAAAGACTAGTGTTGAAACAGTATGATGCAAAGGGAATAATTTTAGATGAGATTACTGTAACTAAATGAATTCCATAAAATGGATGTAAAGTATTTAGAAGCGTCAATCGAAATTACTTCAAAGTAACTTTATAGAGTCCCCTGCTATCTGTTTCATCGGGCAATTGAATTACTCCTACATAGTCAAGTAGAAATTTCTTGGGGTGCAAGGCAAGTACTGCAGCGAACTCAATACTTGAACAAACGCTTCCTTTGGAAGCATATTTACCAATCGCCTGCAGCAATTTAATATTTAGATCCTTGTTTGTATCATGAATGTAAATAGGAGCTACGTGCAATCCTATGCGGATCGGCTTTTCTGGTTTAAAGGGTGCGGTACTATTCCAAACGGATCGAAGAATATCCATCAAAGAAATTTCAGTGTCAAGCCCAATGATGATTGAATCATCCAAAACATTGAACACTTTGAATGAAAGTTGTTGGTCACTCACAAACGAATTTAACATCTTCTCAATTCTCTCTTTCTCGATAGCTAGCACATTGGCAAGCTCAATACAGGCTACATATAATACAGGCCGGTCGATGATTCTTGGCAATTCTACGCGGGCTGAAAGAGAGGGAGATGCAACGATCTCCTTCGGATTGTACATCGTATCCGGATTAATATTAGTATGCTTCTGAGGATACGGCCACATCTGTATGGTATCTCTCGTGCCTCCCTCCTTTTGCTTGAGATCAAATTCGGAAAGAACGGTAAGTAAAAATGGCTCCTGATGATAGGTCTGACTTCTCAATATTGCTGAACCGAAGATCACTTTTCCCAGCAATGAAAACAGATCATCATTACCACCATAGTTATCTTTAGTAATAAAATTTATTGGGAATGTGGTTAGCAAATCCTCAAATCGATTTACCCAATGCTCACCGGCAAACCGTAAACTGGTGTTAATAAACTCCTCTTTAGAAAATGGCATGAGTACGTGCACCTCTCCTCCTTCTTCCGCCATCGCTTCAGCAAAAAGTATATCGGCCCCACTGGCCAGCGAACTGTAACCAATGCTTGCATGGAGGGTGCGTATTGCGCCTTTAATTGATTCCTTAACTTTGTTTTCAATAAGCGCAGGAAAGCGAGGCGTTTGGCGATTGTGTGCGTCAACCATATGGCCTGCAAATGCCACCACTTCGGGCGGTGCGAAAATTCGAAGCACCTCTTTTGGCACAGACACATAATGATTGAGCAGCCATAACTGATTGTGAACGCTGATCACTTTACCCCAGTCATTGCCTGCCAGCTGACGCGTTTTTATATAATACTCAACGCAGCGATCCCGATTCTTACTAAGCAAATGCGCCTCACCAAGTGTTGCCAGTTCCCAAAAACCAAGTGATTCATTGCCAATTAAATCAATAACTGAAGTTGCAATCTCTCTGCCTTGAATGGCGCGCCCCGCAATGGCAGACATCGTAGCTGCGTTGATTCCTGTATAATAGCTTTTGGTCACCGCAAAATTCTTCGCATAGGTATCGCGCGATAATATAGCGTATTTGGAATCCTGATGCTTTTTGAATAGCTCCTTATAAATGCCACCTAAAATTCCGGCTGTCTCAGGATCTTCAGGATTTCTTCGATAAGCTAGATCAAGATGTGCCAATGCCAATTCAGGTGAACCCGACTTTGAAAGGCTGAGCGCTAATAACTGATCCACTCGTAAGTGATCAACATCTGGATTATTTTTTAGCCGCAATGCAAGCTCACGTGCTTCCATGTAACGACCATGGTTAACCAGGTTTTCAAGATAAGGAACGTTATCAGTCAAAGCAGTACTTATTTTTGATCCGACACATTATTACTACTGACGAACTGGTCATACATTTCCTTGAACTCTTCATGCTTATACTTTCCATTCACCGGTTTTTCATTACCGGTCTCGGCCTGTTTAACTAACTCAAAATAAGCCTGTGGAAATTCATCGGAATACATTTTTGGGATAGCTCCTATTTTGGTCAGGCCCATGTAGGCTGTAAATAAAAGGAAGAGTGCCAGGAGCACCACCGAACGATCTTTGAAGCGGGTGGCAACCCGGAAGGCAGAAACTTTTTCCCCTCCCAACATGAGATCTCTTTTCACGTATCCGACTAAAACAAATGCAATCAGCAATACAAACCCTGCCCCACCTGCAGGCTCGGCCATGGATGGCATAAAAGGAACGATTGTCATGGATACTGCATACAAAATAATGCTTGAATGAAAGGCTGCCATCAGCATAGCCAGTACTTTATTTATGGAGTTATGGGTTTGCCATGACTGAACAAGTTTACGCATGTACACTACAATCAACACCAGGCCGGCTATACCAAAAATTAATTCTACAAATTGAAAATGAATGTAGTAAACCCGCAACGCAAGAATACCCGATAGCAATGTGAGACTCACGAGTTCAAGCATATCCATTAATTCCACCTTATTCTTTGTTGTAAAAGATGAAATCAACTGAACAACGAACAATAGAAAAAACGCCAATGCAACACCTCCCAGAATGGTATTGCCATAATCATTCTGTGCCATGGATGCAAATGCTCCCATAATCAGCAAAACAATTAACATGACGTATAATGGAATATATCTATTCATTTAAAATGGTCTAAAGTAAATGCGTTCGTTCCAATCACCGTTTAAGATGTAATCCATCGCAATCCATTTTTTTGAATCGGTTTCATGCTCATTCTTTTTGCAGGCCTCCCACAGGATAATTACACAACTTATCAAATCTTGCTCTTCGGTAAGTGTTGAGGGTATAATAGTAAACGCTCTATAGAAATTACCTTCTGCTGCCATTCCATCAGCCATCCGTAAAATTCCAAAAAACTTTGGACCCTCAGGGATATCACGAAAAATCTCATACGCCATTGAATTCATTTGTTCTCCACCAATTTTAGCAAGCAAAGACATCAAATTGTATCGGGCATCCCATTGAAAAGGAAGAGCACTAAAATCAATTGACTTTGTTAATGACATGGCTGAATCCAGATAAGTGAAAAATTGGGGATTTTGATTTAAATAACTAGCCTCAGCCATGTACACATAACAAAACAATTTTTGATAGTCTTCCTCATAGCTTTCCGCAAGCTGTAAGGCAAAGGCAGTATTGCCTATTGCTGCAAGATGACCGCTTAATTCTTTAACCCGGTTTAGAAAAAATGATTTTTCAATATATTCATAGCGGTTGGCTGATCGGGAAAGTTGCTCAAGATTAAGCTTTCTGGCAAGTTGCAGCCCATTAATCGTGTCACCTTTTGCAAATTCCCTGTTGGCCATAATCACATACAGGTAATTTAAATCAACAGCACCGCCTCGTGTGTGATTCGTTATGAAAGAAGTTACTTTAGCTAATACTTCATCACTAAGTCGGTAGAAATTATCAAAATAAGGTGGCGGAAAGAATGAAGGAAGCTTAAATTCGTGCGCTTTTGCAATCCAATAAGTAATCAGCTCTAATTCTTCTGTTGAAGTGAAAAGCTCTAACAACAGGTTCTTATTTACCAGGTAGTTAAAATACAGATCAGTATGGTATGTACTGCTGAACCAACCATCCATATAATCCGGATAAATTAGAAGGTGTTTTCTTGACAGTTTTTTAGTGCGTACACCATCAGAATAATACGGATAAGTGATTTCCGTTATTTCATTCAGATAACCAATATCAATCAACCGATAATATTCTATTGATTTATCAAGCCATCCATTTAGAACATTCATGTCGGCTGACAATCCGCGATCAAAATAATATTTATGCCTGTGCATAGCCATCCGCTTATAGTGCATGGCCATCAAGTAATTTCGCTCATTTATGTTGTCAATCTTTTGGATTTCCTTCACATAATCCTCTGCCAGCATCATTAGCACATTTTCCTCGGCCATACATAAATTGGGGAAAAAGTTACCACGGTAAGTTCTTAAATATCCCTCATTTATATTATTCGGGAAATATCTGCTAAGATGGCTTGCGCGGATAATTACATTTCGATAAACAGAAATTTCTCTGTCAGCCTGATCATTTAAAGAAAGCCATCTTAAAATAGGCTCCACTTTGGTTCTATGCCCATATTGATAAAAATATCCTATGATATTATTATAGTTATTTAATTGCCGCCCTGTGCCAAAGTATTCTTTCTGTCCATTATCTCTGATTTGATTAAAACACCATAACACACTTTCAGTATCTCCCAATGTAGCGAACAGTGAAGCCAATGTGTGATACCCGCCATTATTTATATTGGGTAATCTTCCATTGGGCTCTTCACCTCCTTTAGCATAGTATTTACTAAAGCTACTTTCCTTTGCTTCATTTTGAAGTGGAGATATCAGATCCAAAATCTTCTGAACTTTCCCAGGTGTTACATCACCAAAAGCTAACCACCATTGAAGGGCTATATTTATTTCAATCGGAAACGTGGGACGTACATCCAATTTGTCACTGAATATAGCGAAGACAGTCTGATATGACTTTTCACTGATCTCTTCTATCAATTTGCGGGTATCCTCATTTGGGTTATAATAATGATCGTAAGAAAGCAGGATGACGAACTCATTTAACTGATCCAGTAAAAGTTCGTAATCACTATTATGGTTTTCTGTTCTTTCAAAATAGCTTCTTATGTATTTAATCAACTCACTTTTGATTGGATACTCTGAATGTTTATCCATTACCAATACCTGACGGTAGGCTTTAATTGCCACTCCTAAACGGTTGTCGGCCGGAAGTTCATCTAATAGGGGTATCAGTGTACCTTCGTTATATCTTTCTTCCGTTAATAGATAAATTCCCTTTTCTTCAGTAGCAATCTCCTTGCTGACTAATAACGATTTTGCTTTTTCTCGTATCTTTTGAACAACGGCATTGTTCTCCTTTTGCCTGGCATCAATCCAGTAAAATCCACTGAGAATGAACATCACGATCACTGCAAAAATTGCTACGAGTCGTGAAGGGCCATATTTCATAACCGTGCGAGTAAAAAATATATTGTTAGCGCTTTTTTTCAGATACTCCCTAATGTCAGTCAAAACTTCAGTTGCCACTTTGTGTTCAGCCCCTTTTTCTTCTTCCTTTTGACTATATCGTTTTATCCATCCCACATTGGGCTTACATGTGTCATACCAGTTTTCAAAATAGGTAAGCGGGCCGATTGGCATAAGATACCCAGCACTCTTCTTATTAGCCTTCCAGCGATCGAGCTGCTTTCTAAAATCCAGATAGGTAGTATAGAACTCAAACTCCTGGTTAGCCCATTCATTCAATTTATCCCAGTTTCTGATCAGACTTTCATGCGTAATATCCAAAACCACATCAGGGGATAATTTATGCGTGGCCTGGTCATCCGTTTTAAGAGGCCTCATAAAAGAATTGCCTTCCTCACGATAAATGTCGAGTACATTACCCACTACCTCAGGCGATATCTCACGGGAATTAATGATTTCTGCGATCTCCGTAAGGCTCATCCGGTTTCTAACCGCACGGCTGTTGTCAATTTTAGTTAAACAACAAAATGAGAGCGCAATAATCCGCTTTGAATCATGTTTGGTAATAGGGTTACCCGGATTTTTCTTATTGTAGTACGTCCACGCATTTTCATAAAGTAAACTTGCGTGAATTTCAATTACTTTATTCAGGCCTGTCTGTTTGTAATAATTTTGTTGCTGATCGGGTAATGATGAGAACCAGCTGTTAAATTTAGCCTGATCCTGTTCGGGAAGATCTTCAGCTGGCATACCTCCTACCATGGCATAATGGATCAAGTCCATTTCTTCATTTCCATGATCGGCAGCAAGCCATATCTGGTTTAAAGCATGCTGTAGAATTGGAAGTTGATCTACACCCTCCGACAAATCATACACCAATCGCTCAATCAATCGTTGCGAAATTCGGTTACCGCTAAGAATAGCGGGTTCTTCTACAACCTGCTTTAAGTCCTTTCTTTTTAATCTAGGAACAAAGAATTGAGAAAATCCTATGTACTCCGGCAATCCTCTAAATGCAGAGCATTGGCCGATATAATCAGACCGCATTGTGCAAACAACATAAACCGGTAAGTTTTTTTGAATTGCAATCCGTCCTGTTTCCAATATCAGGTTAACAACAATTTGAGAATCTACTGAAGGCGCATCATTGTAAAAATTTTCAGGGTTGGTGAAAAATTCTTCAAATTGATCGACCAGGATGATGAGGTTAGCAGCCTTGCGTTTTTTATCCTTTCTTTCCTGCTCTGTTGATTCAATCCAACGCTGATCGTGTTCATCAATGTAAAAATCAGAATTCGTATACAAATCTATGAGCGAAGAAAATCCCCGCCTTAATTCAGTTTCAATGCTGGCTTCGTTGCTTTGAAATTTCTCCGCAATAGATTTTGCCATATTACGGACCGGACTTCGCTCAGGGCGGAAATCGGCAACCACCCAGTTCGTATATTTTGATTTAAAAAAGCCGGAACGAGCGTTTGGAATTAATCCAGCATAAATTAATGACGACTTACCTTCACCGGACGCACCCGTAACCATCAGAAATTTGTTCTTCTCCAATAATGCGGTAATCTGATCAATCTGAAGATCGCGACCTTTAAAATACAAACTCTCATCTTCTGAAAAAGAACGTAATCCGGTATAGGGGCATATCATTTCACTCTTACTCATCATCATTCACATAAGGTAACCACTTAATAAACCAAGGCCTATGACCATTTTCATATTGGCTCCAGGCAGATTCTCTATTATTCATTCCATCCTGATAACCATATAGTATATTCCATAAAAATACGGAACGATCCGAATCTGAAATATTGGGCTGGATATTTTGCATTCCTGAATACAGCTTATTATTAAATGCGTGTGAACGTGAAATTCTCATCAGCGCAAATGATTTATTACCCACATTCTTTATCACTTTATAAGCCTCCTCCTGATTGCCATCCGGGTCAACCATAGTTAAAGCATAAGCCAATTGCATTCGATTGGGCTGATCGTTTGTGAGTTCCTTTATCCGGTTCATTTCAACGCGGGCAGAATCAATTAAACGAAGAATTATTTTCTTATCTTCTTTTGCTCTTGAAAATTCAGCTGACGCAAACGCATATAAATTTGAACGGTTAATATTGCTTTTAAATGTTCGTATCAGCGTATACGCCTCCTCAAACTGATCAAGTTCGATTAAATCAATAACAGCATATGCAATATGCCGTATCATATTGCCATTTTCACGCAATGCTCCAATTAGATTTTCATTTTTTACCTGGCTATAATAGTATAATGCTTTCTCAGAATCTTTTGCATTGTGTGCCTTCCTCCCTAAATGAAAGTAAAGCAAATTCATGTCAATTTTGTCCCGGGCATTCTGTTTTATTAATTCCTTCTCCAGGCTAACCAATACAGGATAATCAATCTCTCTTACGAAATGAAATGGAGGGTTATTATTTAAACCATCATAATCAAGAATCCAATAGTACAGATTCTTTAAGTCCACTTCTGGATTATGTAATGATTCAAAAAGTTCCTTTTCAAGCGTATATTTCATAAACGAGTCGGATGAATAAAAGGAAGGTCCTGAGCGAGGTTCTGTTGATGTCTGTGAAGAAATATAATCCGGATAGGTAAACAACATTTTCATCGGTACCTTCAGCACGTCCGATTGATATTTAAATTCTGTGTCTCTTTCAAGAAATTTCGAATCGATCAGATTATAATAACTAAATGCTTTGTCAAATAAAGGCCAAATCCGGTCTTTATCAAGCGGGTCATTATAACCCCTTGAATAATTTGCAACAAACATTGCCTCATTCTTGTACGCCAATGCAAGCTGAAAATTCTTATTGTTTTCATCGACAGAACTTTTCAAAATACTTTCACGATGCTTAGCGGAGAAAAAAGTAACCTGGTCAACATCGGTAAACCGCAAATTAAAATTGGATGTCGCATTCATAAAGGGATGAAGATGAAGCGTCAAAAAAACATGTACACTATTGACATAGCGTGCAGTTAGTATCTCATAAAATAGCGGCTCTGAAATTCGTTTTCGCAAGCAATAACCAGCAATAAATTCAATTACTTCATTCTTTTTTCCATTTAAATAAAATACAGATGCTATATTGGATGCATTATCAAGCATCGCACTATAATCTTTTGTGAAATAATTATCGTTGTATCGCAATAATGAATCAAGGCACTGCAAAGTTTTCTGTGTGTTACCTTTGGCAGCATACAGGTAAGCTAATTCCTGGTACAAGCCATTAAATAAAAAGCCATATCCGTAAATACCTCTCACCATAATATTGTCCCTCTTAAACAAAGACTGATGCCAGTCATTCATTTCGGATTCTTGAAAAGGTGAGAGTGCTGAAATGAGAATGTCAATTTCTTCGCCAGTAAAAGCTGCCCGGTTAATAGTATTTTCCATCGCCACGCTTAAATTCCGGATGTCATTAAAACCTGCCGGCTGTTTATCCAACACGTGCAATACCCACTTCGCTCCCCGTTTTGCATTTCTATCTCTCAATTCACTTATGTACTTGTCTTTATTATAAAATCGTGCAACATCCAGGGTTACTCCGAAATCATTAATCTCCTTTAATATTCCCGATATTCGCTCATTATTTAATGGATCCATTGGGTAAGCCTGTAACAAACTATCGGTGAGAGCAAGACTCTCAAAAATTTCTTTTTTTGGCTCATCGCGCCCCTGAAATATCAACATCATAGGGATCCCACCCACCACATTTAGTCTCTCAATAGGGTCTTCAACGCGTAGCATTATTTCATTCAGGGTAATCTCACCCAATTTGAGTTCTTCGATCAGCAAGGCAATCTTATCACTATAGGATACTTTTTTATTATTGGCTAACCCGAGAGTCTCTTCTTTAATGGATTCAAGTACAAAAGAATTTTGTTTGTGTAGATAGTCGCGTACTGCGAAGGAACTCAAAATAAGTATGGCAGCAATTCCTAATATGGCTGCAATTCTCTTTGTTCCGTATCTGATAAAAGTACGCGTCAAGGCATGTTTTCGAGCACTTCGTTTTAAAAACTCCTGGGAATTTGAAAGCACTTGCTTTGCCTTCGTTAACTTTCTTTCCTGTTCAATATCTTCAGGCAGGTAGCGGGCAATCCAATGTGCATTAGGATTTACTTTGTTGTACCAGTTCTCAAAGTAGGTTAACGGACCTATAGAAAGTAAAAATCCATTCGACTTCCCGCTTTCAACCCATCGGTTTAACTGTTGCTCAAAATCAAGTGATACCGAGTAATCATGAAACTCTTCCTGTGCCCATTCTTCCAGTAGTGCCCAATTGCGTATCAGACTTTCATGGGTAATATCCAATACATCAGTTTCCTTCAGTTGACCTGATTCGACTTCTTCCGTAATAAATGGCCTAACAAAAGTGTTTCCGGGTTCACGGAAAATATTAATCACCCAACCCAGGGTTTCTATATCTGAATCTTTTCGATTTATCAGATTCCAGATTTCCGTCAGTGTCATCCGGTTTCGCACCGCACGGCTTTGATCAATTTTTGTAAGGCAAACAAAAGTTTTCCGGATGATATCTTTTGCCGCTTCATCGGAAATTTCTTTGCCTAACCTATTGCGGTAACTTTCCGCTGCGGATTCATACAATTTATTGGCATGCGTATCCAACACATTCTGAAGGCTCGGTTTATGGTAACATGCTTTTACTTTTTCAGGCAACTTGTCGAACCATTTATCGAATAGACCCAGGTGCTCATCAGGAAGCTCTGACGGAGGCATTCCTCCTACCATCGCGTAATGGACAAGGTCCATCTCTTCGGTTCCCTTAGTGGCAGCATGCCAAATTTGGTTTAGTGCGTGTTGCAGAATGGGCAGTTGATCAACTCCCTCCGCTATAT